>OKTU01000389.1_pt1 | contig 27256 bp, 24 predicted proteins | sample 1606311 | NCBI WGS metagenome assembly OKTU01 (sample SAMEA3879557, study PRJEB24766) | human gut metagenome | biome: human-associated habitat; feature: feces | place: USA | collected 1985/1987
TAATAGTTTCATGCAATTAAGATACAAAATTAGCACAAAAAAAGGAGTGCGAAAAATTTTTGGTCGAAAGTTAACTAAAAACCACATGTTCTCCGTAACTTACTCACCTGAGAATCCCACAATTCCTTCAAATCATCCTCTTCATCCGCTTCAGAAAAGTCAGTAATTTCGAGCACATAGTCACCCGTCAATTCATTATAACTCATCTTAATTTCAAAATAGTCCCTTTCATTTTCGTCATCAAGCCAGTGGAAACGAATGAACGAATATGCCCGAATCGCAACAATACCAGCCTGACGCTGTTCGGTTTTGCCCCAACAAAAGGTCACCGTTTTATCATCTGATACTACTTTGTCTGCGAACCAGTCCTCCAAACCGGTAGGTGTGCTAATTGCTGACCAAAGAATGTTTTTAGAGGTCGCATTCAGAAGATACTCCAAACGTATTTTCTCTCTTTTCATAGCTATATTCACCTTAAATTGTGTGTGCCAAGATAAATACTTTTTTCTAATTACGCAGTATAAATCATGCACTTTATTTTCTTTCTTTTTTTATTTTCCACTCTCAATGTATCTATTTATGATAACTCAAAGAGCCGATCCTTAAATAAAAAACAGAAAAAAACGACAAATGTTTTGGAGAATAAAAAAAAGTATCTATCTTTGCACCCGCAATCGAGAAACGATGGCGGGATAGCTCAGCTGGTTAGAGCGCATGATTCATAATCATGAGGTCCCCGGTTCAATCCCGGGTCCCGCTACCAAAAGAAAATTAGCGTTTGGGAGGCTTCCACTCTTAGGCGCTTTTTTATTCCCCAAAACTGATCGATTTCTGTAGTGCTGTAAGAAAGGATCAACGTGAAAAAACGATTAAAGATATTTCAATGATTCAGAATCGTAACCACTCTCTTTATCCACTTAAATAATATCAATTATTCACACTGTTATTAACAGGATTATTAACAAGTATACACAAAGTTATTAACAAGATAACCCACCGGTCATTAAAAGATATCAAATACAGAAAGGAAAGTCGAGAAGAGTAACCTCGGATAAAGAATAATCCTCACGACTATTTTCAATGATCAGAAAGCCTGTATCTATCTACAAGATATTATCAACATCGTTATCAACAGGGTTATCAACAGATAATCACCTTAGTTATCAACAGGATAACTCAATGATTTACAATCAATTGATTAATTTATTCACTTAATATATTTAATTGTTTTATAACAGACACCTTTGTTATCGTACAATTGAAGTATATAAATATCCGATACAAGACTTCCCAATTCATTTATATCCTCAATCTACATTATATATTTCTCAGTTTTACTATACACTTTTATAGCGAAAGCATCAGATAATTCAAATATCGAAATTAACCGTGATTTATAAGGTCAGCTATTTTGAAAAAACAGAAAAGGAAGGCATGTCATTTTTTCTATTCTGACACACCTTCCTGGTATTTACTTCAATTCCCCCTTAGAAAATCCATAAAACTTACCTTACAAACTTTGTATCATAAGATCGCCCTTCCGTATCCGAGACCTGTAAACCATACATACCTTTCTCCAATGAACTTATATCAATGATATTATTGTCAACCTTGCCTTCTCTTACTATCATTGAACGATTTAAGTCTAACACTCTATAATCTATTAACGCCCTGGCATCCAAGCTTCTTTTACGGCCTTTCTCTAATTTCAAGGACAAAAGGTCACCATTTACTTGTGAATTTAAAGTGTATGTTGCCGGCACTAATGGAGCAACAATTAATTGTTCACTAACAGTTTCTCCATATTTATTCATGGCACGCAATTTAAAAGTAGTACTATACTCCTTATCCACCGAAGCTATAAAATAGCCATCTCGCACATCCTCAACATAATAAGTAAAAGGAACAGGAGATCCTTCTTCTAATTGTTCAACCAAAATTTTTTCTGTTCCTTCCACATTCTTAAATCCTATTTTCACATCCGCATAGTAATCGTCCGCAACAGTCCTCGTCTGTGGCATTACTTTAGAAAAAGCCATCTCCGGTTTTTGAGGGAGGTAATCTAAAAGAAAATAGCGAGCCAATCTATTTACTTCTACAGGATAACTTGTATAATTAACCCGACAACGTAAATATCCATCACTGGAACGTGCATATTGATCTGCCTTATTCACATCAATAGAAGATGGCATAAATGAAACCTCACTTTCATTCCACGAAGAAGTAGATGGTATAATTTCCCAAGTACCGTCTTTACGTAAAACACTGACCACCCATCCATACAGTATGTCACCATCATCATCTAACGCATAAGAACTATGTTGCCATATATACTTATCCACATCATCTTTATCAACAACTTCCTCATTTCTTAAAGCGACATTATAATTCAAACTTTTTTGAGGATTAGAGAAAGTGCACACTTCATCATACCTTTTAGCCTTATCTGTAGAAGTAGAAGTTACAGTAGGCTCTCCACCACCGCCACCACCAACAGCTGTATAGTGGACCCAATCAATTGCCTTTAAGAAGCCTTTAAACCATCCACCGATATTGCGTATAGAAGTACCACGAGGTAAATCGGGTTGCATCAGCCTCGTTTCATTATCCGTCTCATCCGGTTTAAAAAAGCATAAAGAACGTCCATACTCAAATATAGTAGGAGAATATAAATCATATGGCCCAAAACCGCCAACCGACAAGGTTGCTTTATTTGATGTAGCATAACTATATGCCTTAAAAGGATCAAGCACTTGGTTTCCTAAAACAACCAAATCAAAAGGAAATAAAGAATTTCTATCAAATTCAATTACCTTTGTTGTATTATCTCCCCGAGCACTAAAATAAAATCCCATTATTTTGCAAAGTTCACGCAATGCTACCGTTACAAAATCATACTTGTCTTCTTGGACATCATTTAGTGAAAACGAATATATATCATCACTATTAAAAATTATCTCGCCATCAGGTTTATCAAAAAAGCTCATCCCAACTTTAGCATTTCCAAGCCCTAAATCTTTAAATTTCCACTTTATCGTAGATCGCCAAGCTCTGGAAAGATCGTCACGCGGATCCATTTTGCAAGAATCCGTATGAAGAGTTGTTTTAGCAATTACATTACTTCCCCTCAACTTTCCAAACTTAACTTTCACCTTAATGGGTAAAGCGGTAGGCAACTGCTCTTCAAAAATACGGCAGGCATGTTCAAAAGCATTCTTCCTATCTAAATTTTGTTCCCACTCATTACCCTCATATATTACTTGAATAATTGTTCCGCCAACAACTTCTCGTACTATTGGTTTGGGAATACTCTCCTTACGAAAGAAGTCTCTCCCCAGACTAATCACCTCAATTCCGTCCTCTTGAGCATAAGAGAATCCCACACATCCCAAAAACAAGAATAATAGTAATAATTTTCTCATGATTTATCCTTTCTTTTATAATGGTTAGTACAGCTCTATTCTTTCATCATCTTAAAGGTCGCTTCTCCTTGAGAAGATTTATTTCTATATAAAACAAAATATACACCTTGTATAAGGTTCGAAACATCAATCTCACTCATCGGAACTCCCACATATTTCACAAGCCGTCCTCTGGAATCGTATATAGATAAAGGAAAAATATCACTCATACCATCTTGCACAAACAAAATATTTTCTACCGGATTCGGATAGAATGGCACATTCTCCATTTTAACAGAGGGAGGGATAGATGTAGCCACTTTCGCAGTGTATAAAGTGTCTTCACACTCAACTGTTCCACTAAAATTATAGGAAAAAAAGCGAAAACAACGATCCCCATCATAAAAAGGCAAAAGACCAATTCCTTTGTCCGCATCAACGTCAGCCGTAAAAAACGAAAACATTATATGTCCTGTAAAAGATGAATATTGTTCCCAGCTATAAATATATTCCATTCTATCAGAAGTGATCTGTATCGTCATGTATGCGTCATCATATATATTCCATTGGGCATCGTAGTTACTCCAAGTTACATCCAACACTCTAACCTTCGGTAAAGAGGGAAGTAAATTTATATAAAAGTCTTTATCAAGTTGTATTTTTTGTCCTTGATACTCTCCCGAAAAGGTTACTTTCCCCTTGAAATAAACTGAGCTATCGTTTTCTATCGTGTATCTTCGATACTTGGGATCAGAATGTCCATATCCTGCCAATGAATTTATCACAATCCCATAATCCAATGAAACTGCATCTTTCACTTTCACGTAATTTCCCTGCTCTATTTCGACTCCAAAGTCCCATTCGCAAACATTCGGATTTATGATCTTCCCCAAATTATCTACAACATGAAAAGCACAACTATCATCCAGCAATAAAGCTCCGTACTCATCTAAAGAGATATCACTCGATTTTATTACAGTTCCAGAAAGAGTATAATTATTTTGCGCATAGATACTCAAAGAACAAGTAACAATCAATATAAAAACCAAACATTTCATCACTGACACATTTTTCGGGTTACTGTTTTGCCATTCGTATATGTAAGTGTTACGATGTATATTCCTTTTGACAAACAACTAACAGATTCATAATTATCTGTTCGAAGGACTATTCTCCCCTGCATATCCCTTACTTCTATTTGTGCAATTTCTGAGTTTATAACCTCTTCTTGTATTAAAGTAGAATGATTTAAGAGTTCCATCTGACTTGGAATTTCTACAGTATAATATGCTTTTCCCTCATTATTACTTAATTCCATATCAACCCAAGACATTCCTATCATAAAAATACGTTTAAACCTGAGATGAGCAATATAAGGTTCATAATAAAAGTGCGTATTGACTATATCGCCAAATTCTTCAGACTGTTCTACATAAAGATAATCAGCCCCATCATATATCACAGTGATATCAAGATTATAATATCTTGTTCCAGGAATTGGAGTTATAGAATCCACTTTCACAGAGATAAAAGTTGGTTTAGTACTAAGATACACATGAAATACTTTAGACATCTCCTTACCATCAACAATAGCATTCAAGCTTATTTTACCCTTAATATCACCGTTTACATTTTTCCTATATTTAGCTAAGGCATCCACTTTATCTATTGCAAACTCAGAAGATTCTCCTTTTTTTATGAGAACATAATCCATCTCGTTATTCAACAATTCATATTTCCACGAATACTTTGTTATATTTCCGGAAGGAATCTCCGCACGAAAATTATAACCTCGCGTAGCAGAAGCCATCCCCGTATTATCAATACCATCTGCTACAATTCTCAACCCTTTTTCCGGTTCTTTCCAACCAATTGTCTCAAGAACTTCCTGTGTTTTTCTATCTACTTGCTGATTCTTGTCTCCAATTCTCATATTGTATGACATCAAATCCCCTGTTGTATCAAAATAACTTAGATAATTATAGCCCCGAAATTCCGGTGAAGCATATAATTTAAGACTCTCATTATTAGGAATTTTATAATAAACATTATTTCCTGTTACAAATGAAACAAGTTCCTGACTCGTACGCCCATTATTCGGCATTTCATTTAAACGCACGTTATTGGAATTTATGACATAATTATCAAAAGGAGAGAAACACCTTTTTGTAAAGAAAACAACTCCTTTCGCGGAATTATCAAAAACGGTTGATCCAAATCCTAATGACATCGCAATGGCACGCAACATTGCCGTTGTAAGATTCTTCTTATTTATTACTTCATCACTAAAGCTATAATCCCAATCCACATCGTCATTTATTTTAATTATAGCATCTACACTATTTACTCGCCCATCATCAGTCAAGAAATTCATAAAAAGACTCTGAGGATATGCTTTACTTTCACCAGGAAGAAAGGAATACAAAACCTGAGCCTCAAAATCCTCTGCTCCCACCCCCATTTTCTCTTTCTCAAATTTTAGAACAACTTTCTTAGGGATATACAACTTTTCTTCCCACAATTGTGCAGCAACTTTTATACAGCATTGCATTTCTTCGCTCATTCCCGCTTCACATTGTACTTCAATAATCCCTCCAAAATCACTATTAGAACGTTCTGTTCGTAACAAGCAAGGCTTTATGGTTTGCAAAGCTGTTGGAGCAGTATCAAGACGCCCTTTAAAAACCAAAATCGTATCTTGTTGAGCTATCAACAAACCGATGCTCTGTGCCATCAATAGAACGATTAATATCGGCAAATGCTTCTTCATCATCATATTATTATTAAAAGGTAGTACACTAAAATTAAAAAGAACTATTTCAATTCAAACCATCCATAGATATATCCACCTTATGAATTTGAAAGTTCCAATAAATAAACTCCGGGAGTATAAGCATCAATAGGAATACAATATTTCCCAGGAATATCGATCAAAAGGGAATGAGAAAGAAGTATTTGATTCTTGCCGACAATGGTCACTGTAATATCACTACCCACTTCCATAAATTCTAATATGAGAATGTCTTTTTCAAGAGAAGCAATGACAGGTATATAAGGAATAGAACGATGGTCACCTTCATCTCCAAAATCATCGCCTTTCCAATGACCATCTAAATTGATTTTCCCAAACGATGTAATAACAGGATTATTCCTTTGTGCAAAAGCCGTACAGTTAAGACAAATCAATAATAATAGAATAGCACGTGTTTTCATTTCTTCAGTGTTTTTTAATTATGCTACAAAGCTAAGTAATTAATCTGTACCTATCGCAAACACAGAGGTAGACAGGTTATAATACTATAAATCAAAACATTGTGTCCAATAAATACATATTTAGTGGACAATTTCAATTTAGCTTTCTTGCATTTTTTGAAGAAATTCATTTAAAGATTCCTCTTTCTTTAGCCTCAAGCGCTCTTTCAGCCGGGATTTTGCTTTGAAAATAGTACGAATATCCTTACTATCAAAAACGACCATCAACTCTTTAGAGGTAAATCCTAATAATATAAACGCCAAAAGTTCAATATCATGTTTTGTTAATTGATTATGTTCTTCTTTCAATTTAACGAGAAGATCTGCATGTAAGCAATTTGCCAAATTAAATATTTTATCCCATTCTTTAGAAGTCAGCTTTTCGGCTATGACGGTTCCATTCTTCAATATCTTCATAAGTTCGCTCACATCTACTTTACTACGAAGTTCTACATTTTCCTGAGCAAGTCGGTTTATTTGATAGGTCAGGTCTCTGACTTTGGAATCCGTCTCCTTTGTTTTTTCATCGTCCTGTTGTTTATACCTGTTTATTTCATTCAAAAACACAGCAATCTGCCTGTTGTTTTTCTCCAATGATTTTTCGATCTGTTTTATTTGTAATTTCGCTCGCCAATACCTATTATAAAAATAATACGTTACACCCAAAAATAAAATGGATACCACTATAGATCCCAATTGCAATATCCTGTTTTCCAATTTAATCTGTAACTTTTCTTTTTCTAATCTCTCTCTCTGATATCCTGTTTGAAGACGCATCAGGTCTTCCCTTTTTTTCTCATTTTCAGCAATATATAATAGTGAATCGGACTTTTCTTTCAAAGTTAAAGCTTGTTCATAGTCATGTCTGGTTTTGGCTAACCCGGCCAAACAGGCATAAGCGTCAGAACGGGTAAACAAACTGCGGCTATCCAGACAGCATTTTAAATATTCTTCCGCCAACTCTTTCTGCCCCATCAGTTGATATAAACGCCCCAAAGACATATAGTGCATTGTAAGTCTATCTTCGCGAGGTTCTTCATCAATTATTTTTAGAAAAATTTCTTCGGCTTTAAGATATTCTTTTTGAAAGCTATACATCATTCCCAACATTTTAGAAGCCCCTATTCTCAACAAGACGGGATTATCCGAAAGTAGTTGCAAACTCTTTGTCGCGCACTGATAGACACTATCCATCTCCTGTTTTAGAAAAAAAGAACTTCCCATCGTCTGATAGGTATAAGCAACCCCCAATGTATCTTTTGCCCGATAATAGTAAACAATAGCCAGCCTGCAGGTATTGATAGCCTCATCATAAAGCGATTGTTCACGATTTAAAATCGATATATCTGTAAGCAGTAATCCCATGATTTTGTATTCCTCCGTTTTTTCCAAAATGTGCCGGGCATCCAAAAAAGTTTTCATTGCCCGTGACGTTTCCCGCTTTCCTTGAAGCACCCGCCCGTAATAATACAACGCTTTGCCGTACTTTCGTTTATTACCGTTTTTCTTGAAATAATCAACAGCAAAAGTGATGGAAGAATCGACAGACATATCCATATAATTTTTATCACGTGCCTGTGTCAACAACAACACATAATCTGCCCGTTTTTTGTCAGACAAATCATCAGGATCGGATATTCCACTCAACAAATGCCAAGCACTGTCCGGATACATCTCCATACACGATTCTGCCCGTTGAAGAGTCGTCACAATCTCATCCGGCCTGGAGACACACGACCAGAAAGCTACAATAAAAAGAGATAAAAGGGTAATGGTGCTTCCGTTCTGTTTCATTTGTGCATTGCATTAATTATTCCAACACTACAAAAATATAAAAAACGGAACAAACCTCCTCCTTTATCTCCAATTTATCTCAATATATGTATGACAATGATTATAGATTATAAAAGAACAAACAGCATTTTTCACCAAACAAAAGAAAGTTTATATTCAAAGAAAAGGAGGTTTCCCCTTGATGCCTTGTAGAAACCTGTTAGTGTAGTCCGATACCCGGCACTTAAGGCGAAACGACATAGGAATAGTCCCGAATCATGCCTTTAACCGGATTACAAATCGGCTTCCTTTCCCCAGCTCACTCTGTACAGTCAGAGTTCCGCCATGCGCTTCTACAAAATCTTTAGAAATAGACAGTCCTAATCCACTCCCTTGTACCTTTGTTCCGGGCACACGGAAATAACGGTCGAAAATACTTTGATGATAACGCGGATCGATACCTTTACCAAAATCCTGTACATAAAGTTCCACATAATTTCCATCCTGTTGTGCACCGATAACGACACGGCCATTTTCTTTAGAATAACGGATGGCATTGCTCAGCAAATTGGTAAGCACCCAAGCTATCTTCTCACTATCTACGAACAGTTTACTAATTTTCTCTTCCGGATATTCCACCTCAATCTGTATATTAAATTTATCAGCTTGCACCTGATTTGCCTTGATTGCATATTCTATCAGTTCAATAGGCTTAGTGATTTTAGGCATCATTTGCAATTTTCCGGCTTCCACTTGCGTCATATTCAGCAACTCTCCGGTGATTTCAAGCAGACGCTGGCTATTTTCCTTAATGCTTTTAGATAATTGCCCCTGTTCTTCATTCAAAACTCCCACACGTTTGTCCTCCAACAACTGAAGACTCATCATGATAGCGGAAATAGGAGTTTTCAATTCATGGGAGATCGTAGAAATAAAGGTGGTTTTAGCAGAATCCAATTCTTTGAATTCCGTAATATTCTTCAAAAGAATGACATCCCCCAACCTATGAGGTTCACCTTGCCCAACACCGGTATTATTAATAGGAATATAGGAAGCCTTGAAATAACTTTCTTTATTGTCGGCATATATCTTTAATGGTTCTTCCTTATTTCCGGGAGTTACCAGTTCACGAATCAAACGGCGGAGCAGGTCATTCTTCAATGATAATTCCTCTGCCGACTTACGAATGACATTTTCCCTTTTCAAGTTAAGAACATTCAATGCTTCATTATTGATGAAAAGAATCTCGCGTTCGGTATTCAAACCGATGATCGGTTCATTGATACTATTTACAATAGCTTCCAAGAACTTTTTGGCTGCAAGAATATCGGCCAAAGTGCTGGCCCGGTATTCAGTCAAACGTTCCGCCATGCGATTGAAACTGTCGGCTACTTCACGAAATTCTTCATTTCCTTTCATCTCGAGCCGTTTCTCATAATTATGGTTGGCTATCTCAAGAATTCCCTGTTTAAGTTCTTTTATAGGCCGACTGATGGAGCGAGGAAGCCAAAACAACAAAAAAAGTCCCGTCAGGATGCAAATTCCTCCCGTGACAGAAACCCACAGCAAAGCGCGTTCCAGCCCGGGCATAGCTGCCGGACTATCGGGCTCGGTAGCTGTCAATATCTGCAAATTAACAACAGAAAGCGTCACCAGCAGGATAATCATGCCTGCCAACATTCCAATACCCAAAAGTAATTTCGTTTTTATATTCATAATAAATAATTTAGTAATGTGTCAAATATGCCAATGTGCCAATTAAAGAAATCGGGTACATCTGCACATTATCTATTCCACTGCAAGTATAATCAAATCTACGTTCGCTTGTGCTAAATCAGCCAAAAACTTTTTATAACCGAATACGGTAGAAAAGACTTTCGGTATACGGAGATTCGGGCTCCCCATACAAATTGTGGTAATCTGCTTTTCACGGCAAACATCGACAATACTTTTCAATATGTCTTTCGATTGTACCTGCACAACCTCGCCTCCCAATTCCGCCACCAATTTAAAATGATTCAACAGATATCGTTGGCTTGCTAAATCAATTCGATCCATACTCTCACGCGGAGTCTGCACATAAAGTGCAATGAAAGAGGTATTATAACGGGTAGCGAGCCGCGCCACCTTACGAATGATCCGTCTCGGACTTTTTTCATGGCTACTGATGCAAGCCATAAAACGTTCATGCCGTATCCCGACGCTGGCTACCACCTCATTTTCCACTTTCTTCTCAACACGCAATGCTACCTCTTTTAATGCCAACTCCCGAAGCTGAAGAATGTTCTCGGTTTTAAAGAAATTATTCAAGGCCATCTCTATTTTTTCCGGACGATAGATTTTTCCGGCCTTCAAACGGGTTATCAGCTCTTCGGCAGTAAGGTCGATGTTCACCACTTCATCCGCTTCTTGCAACACACTATCGGGCACCCGTTCTTTCACCTCAATGCCACAAATATCCTGCACTTCTTCATTTACACTTTCAATATGCTGAATGTTAATAGCAGAAATCACATTTATGCCTTCGTCAAGCAGAGTCATTACATCCTGCCAACGTTTTTCATTTAAACTCCCTTCCACATTAGTGTGGGCGAGTTCATCCACAACAACAATCTCCGGGTGGATACGAATGATGGTTTCCAAATCCATCTCTTCCAGTTCTTTACCCTTATAAAAGATTTTCCTCCGGGAAATCACCGGTAGACCTTCCAACATTGCCTCCGTACCGGCACGCCCATGTGTCTCCACATAACCAATCCGCACATCCACACCATTATCAAGCAGTTCACGCGCTTCTTGCAACATTCGATAAGTTTTACCTACCCCGGCAATCATTCCGATGTAAATTTTGAACTTCCCCCGGCGCGACTTCTTTATCAGGTCCAGAAAATGTTGTACACTTTCTTCTCTCTCCATCCTATATCTATTTAAGAACGACATAGCCCGTAACAATAATCACTATTGCTACGAGCCCTACAACTAATTCATGAGATTCTCAAAAAAAATGTTGAAATCACAATCAAGGTCTCAACGTTATCCCAAATACCAAATGGGCATCCTCCATGCGGGGATTCCAGATGGCCTGCGCAAAAACAGGTAATGAGAATTTATCCGTAAGCCGGATGGCCGTAGTTCCTTTCAATGCTACATTAGTTACAGCAAAACCATTACAATTATATTGTCGAGCCGCCTTGTAAGGAACAATACCACAAGTTACATTCAAATCTACTGATTTTAAAGAAAACGGATAATTGAATTCGACATAAGAGGAGTAATTCTGCTTTTCCTCACCTTTGTCGTTCAGTTTCTTGTCCATACCAGCAAACATGGTATACCATGCAATAGACAACGGAAATTTTTCAACAGGAAGCGTATAAGCTAATCCTGCTTCAAAATGATGTCCGGTGTCGCCACTCTTAAAATGGAAATAATCATTTGTTAGTTCTCCATTAGCTACATCAGCTTGTCCGTTCCACCAAAGACTGGCTACTGAAAGTGTCGGTCCTGCTTCACCAAACTTATAAGCTGCAGTGAGGTCAATTTCTTTATTACTCTCACTCAAACTGGTTGATCCCCATGCAGTAAGTGAGAAATTACCTACGCTAACTCCCAAAGTCGGTTGAAAAGAAGCGGCCCCCCCCTGATAAATACCACGCCATACATACGAACTTACCAAATCACCTTGTATAGTAAACTCTTGTGCTTGTGCATTGCCAGTTCCCAACATACATACGGCCGCTACAGCCATTGTTCCTAAAATACTCTTTTTACTAAAAAAACTTTTCATACTTCTTATCTAATTCTATTTTATGTTCCTGTAAAAAAGCAGCGCCCCATCCCCCCCTGTTTATTTGAACCGCTGGTATCACCCAAACGATTCGGACAGGAACGCTGCTCCTGATCTTCATCTACTTATTACTTTCTTCAAGAGCTATATTCAATTTCAGCACATTCACCTTTTCTGTTCCCAACAATCCCAGGAACGGTTTTTCGATGCTTTTATCAACAATCGCTCTTACTTGTTCTTCTGTTAATCCGCGTGCTTGTGCCACTCTCTTCACTTGTACGTATGCACATTGGGGAGTAATATCAGGATCTAGCCCCGAAGCACTGGCTGTAACCATTTCGGCAGGCACATCCGCACGGTCTAAATAAGGATGATGTACAAGGAAAGTATCAATACGCGCTTTCACTTCATCCAGATATTCCTGATTCGTAGGACCTTTATTACTACCTGCAGAACTCGTAGCATCATATCCGTCACCGGCAGAAGACGGGCGTCCCCAGAAATAAATATCTTTTGTAAACATCTGGCCCACATTAGCTGCTCCCACTACTTTCCCATCCAGCGTAGCTACCTCGGCATTTCCCTTATTAGGACCTGCAACCTGCGCAAACAACCACAAGATAAGGATATAGAACACGGAGAAAAAGACACAAAAAGCAAGTGTTATTTTTAATGACTTCAATAAAGTTTTCATTGCTATTGTTTTTTAATTAAAAGAATAAACCTACCAATAAATCTATCAACTTGATTCCCACAAAAGGAACAATCACACCACCCAAACCATAGATCAACAGATTACGGCGAAGTAAAGCACTTGCACCTATCGGTTTGTATTGCACGCCACGCAAAGCCAGCGGAATCAGAATCGGAATAATAATCGCATTAAAAATGACCGCTGAAAGAATGGCGCTTTCAGGACTATGCAGATGCATGATATTCAGAGCTGCCAGTTCAGGAATAGCAATCATAAACAAGGCCGGAACGATCGCAAAATACTTCGCTACGTCATTGGCGATAGAGAAAGTGGTCAGAGTGCCGCGTGTCATCAGCAATTGTTTACCGATTTCCACAATCTCGATCAGTTTCGTCGGATCGTTATCCAGATCGACCATATTACCGGCTTCCTTCGCAGCCTGTGTACCACTATTCATGGCTACACCTACATTGGCTTGTGCCAGAGCAGGAGCATCGTTCGTTCCGTCTCCCATCATTGCAACCAATTTACCAGCCTGCTGTTCCTTCTTGATATATTCCATCTTATCTTCCGGTTTAGCTTCAGCGATAAAATCATCCACACCGGCTTTTTCGGCAATATATTTTGCAGTTAATGGGTTATCTCCTGTCACCATGACCGTCTTCACTCCCATCTTACGCAGACGTTCGAAACGTTCCTGAATACCCGGTTTGATAATATCCTGCAACTCAATGACACCGGTCACTTTCTTGTTTACACATACTACCAACGGCGTACCACCATTACTGGAGATAGAAGAGATGACCTCTTCCACTTCTTTTGGGAATTCATTTCCTGCACCTTCCACCATCTTACGGATAGCGTCGAAAGCACCTTTACGAATTTGAGTTCCATCTGCCAGGTCTACTCCCGAACATTTGGTTTCAGCCGTAAACTTAATCATTCGTGCTCCCGTTGTATTCAGGTTACGCATACGGATGCCCGACTCGCGTCCCAGTTCTACGATAGACTTACCTTCCGGCGTTTCATCGGACAAGGAAGACAACAGACAAGTCTCTACAAAATCGTGCAAATTGACACCCGGAGCCGTATGGAAATGAGTTGCTTTACGGTTACCGATGGTGATAGTACCCGTTTTATCCAGCAACAACGTATCAATATCACCAGCAGTCTCTACTGCTTTACCGGATTTAGTAATCACGTTGGCACGGAGCGCGCGGTCCATACCGGCAATACCGATGGCAGAGAGAAGTCCACCGATAGTTGTCGGAATCAGACACACAAATAAAGAAATAAGCGAAGCAATGGTGATGACCGTATTACTATAATCGGCAAATGGTTTCAAGGTAACACACACAATGACGAAAACGAGCGTAAAACCTGCCAACAAAATAGTCAACGCTATCTCATTCGGGGTTTTCTGACGTTTAGCACCTTCAACCAGCCCGATCATCCGATCGAGAAAGGTTTCGCCGGGATTAGTAGTCACCCTGACTTTAATCCAGTCGGATAACACCTTAGTGCCGCCGGTTACAGAAGATTTATCACCGCCTGATTCGCGGATAACAGGCGCTGATTCACCGGTAACAGCGCTTTCATCCACCGATGCCATACCTTCGATTACTTCGCCGTCGTTAGGAATGGTATCGCCAGCTTCAACCAAAACTATATCACCCTTGCGGATAGCTTCGGAACCGACGATTTCAAAACTGCCATCAGCTTTGATTTTCTTTGCCTGCAGAGCTTTGCGGGCTTTACGCAGACTTTCTGCCTGCGCTTTGCCGCGGCCTTCGGCTACGGCTTCGGCAAAATTGGCAAACAGAACCGTAAACCACAGCCATAAATCTATATGCAGGTCAAACCAGCCTTCCTGTGTATTGCCTGCCATAAAAGCACGTCCAGCCAGAACTGCTACTAAAATCGCGCCCAGAAAAACTATGAACATAACAGGATTCTTCCATTGGATACGAGGATCGAGCTTCAGGAACGCATTACGCACGGCCTCGCCCAAAATCTCTTGCTGTTGTCTATCTCTTTTCATCTCAGATCCTCCTTAAAATACCTTGCCCTGCAGCATAAACAATTGATCTACGATCGGTCCCAGGGCCAGGGCCGGTAAAAAAGTCAACGCGCCGACGATCAAAACAACACCGGCCAAAAGCACGGCAAAAAGACTGCTGCCCGTATTAAAAGTACCGGCATTGGCAGGAGCGATTTTTTTGGTTGCCATATTGCCTGCAATGGCCAAAACAGGCACAATAACGGCAAAGCGGCCGATCAGCATTGCCAAACCGATCAAAACATTGTACCACAGGCTATTGGCGCCCAAACCGGCAAAAGCACTGCCGTTATTGCCGACACCGGAAGCGAAACCGTATAAGATTTCACTGAGACCATGCGGCCCGGGGTTGGATATCCCGGCCTGACCGGCTTCCGTAAGACAGGATACAGCCGACATCGTTAAAATAGTGGCAGCCGGAATCAAAAGTCCGGCAATTGTCAAAACAACTTCTTTTGCTTCAATCTTTTTCCCTAGATATTCAGGTGTACGTCCTACCATCAGGCCAACAATGAAAACTGTGATAAATACATACAGCATCATACCGTAAAATCCGGCGCCGACACCGCCCAGAACAACTTCTCCCAGCATCATCTGCAGCATAGGCACTAATCCGCCGGTACCGGTGTAGCTGTCATGCATCGAGTTTACTGCACCGCAGGACGCAGCTGTGGTAACCGTTGCAAACAAACTGCTGCTGCCGATACCAAAACGGACTTCTTTGCCCTCCATAGCAGTATCGCCGCTGATGCCCTGCGCAGCAACTATCGGATTACCATATTTTTCAGAAGCATAGCAAACCCCCAGCATCAAAACAAAAAGCAGCAGCATGGATGCCAAAACAGCATAGCCTTGTTTTTTATCTTTACACATCTCACCAAAAGTAAATAATAAACCTGTAGGGATCACTAAAATCAAAAACATTTCCAGGAAATTGCTCCAGGGAGTCGGATTTTCAAACGGATGAGAAGAATTGGCATTAAAAAAACCGCCGCCATTGGTACCCAGCTCCTTAATCGCTTCCTGAGAAGCAACCGGTCCCATAGCAATAGTCTGCTGTGCCCCTTCGACGGTTTGTACATCGACATAAGGATTAAGGTTTTGGATAACACCCTGAGAAACCAGCAGCAATGTTGCTACAACACAAATCGGCAGCAGTATTCTGGTCGTACATCTGATTATATCTGCCCAAAAATTGCCTAACTCACCAGTATTTTTACGCACCAGACCACGGATCAGAGCAATTGCGACAGCAGCTCCTGTTGCCGCCGACAAGAAGTTTTGTACAGTCAAGCCCAGCATTTGTGTCAAATAACTTAAAGTCGTTTCGCCGCTATAAGCCTGCCAGTTAGTATTGGTCATAAAGCTGGCAGCCGTATTAAAAGCAAGATGCCAGGTTTCGACGTTGGGCAACTGCTGCGGATTGAGCGGTAAAAAAGCCTGCGTCAGCTGCAAAACAAAGAGTGATAACATACCTAAAGCATTAAAAATAATGAGATTCAGGCAGTATTCCTTCCACGGCATTTCTGTACGCGGGTCAACTTTGGCCATTTTATAAAAAATATTTTCCAAAGGTGCAAAAAATCTTTCACCACAGGTTTTTTCGTAATTAAAAACTCGCGCCATATATTTACCAAGCGGCCAGGCGCACAGCAATAATACGGCTAAAAACAGCACAAATAGCATAATGTCTTTTGTCATTTTAAAAATCCTCCGGTTTCAATAATGCATAAATCAGATAAAATAAAATACCTACTGCTAAAAGCGAACTGAGCCATAACTCAGTCAAGGGCAGCATTTCCATCATCATTTTCCCTCCTTGTACAAAAACACCACTTGCAAATCACCTTACTACTGATGATGACTTATTGTACTACTACCTTGCGTAAAGCCGCTGTCAAAAGAACCCTCCCCGCTGTAAAAAAGTTGTAAAAATTTGCCGTTCTGCGATTACTGTTTATTCTGTTCTAATAGAAGACTATAGCTGAAAATAAATAAAAATACCTCGGGAAAAATCCCGAGGTATTTTTCAGTTTATCTCAATAACCTTACCAACACCAATTTCTTTAACAGGTATCTGTGCATGTACTGCCGCTTTCGCTTGAAAGGAACAGCAGTGGCACGGATACAGCTCCCGGATATTATGCTTCTGTAAATAGGCGATCGTTTTTTCCAGACGGTCGTCGACCTTAAATAAATGCCAGCCGCCGATAACTCCCTGAACCTTAGCTTCACCGCAAACCTTTTTAGCATATTCAATGATATTGCAGATCCCGCTGTGCGAACAGCCTGTAATCACAAATAATCCTTCTGAGCCTCGGTAAACTAAAGCCGTATCATCAAGTACTAAATCTACAGGATCCTCAGCACTGCCAAACCCATGCCGCTGTTCAAAATCGTTCAGTGTTGGGATCTCGCCTAAAAAAACCAGCCGTTTTGTTAACCATACCGGTTCTTTACTAAGCCGCAGCCTGCACTTTTCCTGCAGCTGCTGTGCTGTAAAAGGGGCGCCTATAGCTTCGCCGGCAAACTGCTTCGGCTTCAGGGCATCCGGATGCGCCAGCAGCTGCAGTTCAGAAAAATATTCCTGCTCGCTCAGCCATAGCAAACCCCGTGTATGATCATTATGCCCATGTGAAAGCACTACCTGCTGTAAGCGGCTCAAATCAATCCCCAACGCCTGGGCGTTTCTAAGAAATATATCCGAATAACCCACATCAAATAAAATTCTGACATCACCATCTTCCAGATAATAGGCTACGCCCGGCTCACCTAAATAATAACGGTCAATCAGAGTATTGTTATCTACCAACACAGTCAGCTGCATCATATACCTCCATTATTTTCAAAAAATCAGTCTGTAACTTTTTTACTTTCCCTCCATAACTTTTCACTAAACCAATACTCCTAAAAGCTGTATTTACTTTCACATTAAAGCTTCCATGCAAGTATCATAAGTCATTCCTTCTCAGAATACAACTTTTTTCTAAATCTGCGGCATCGCGCCATAAAAGAAATGTCCTGCACTTGGTAGTGCGGGACGTTTCGTAAAAATTATAAAATTGTTCTTTTAACCTGCTAAACAACCGACACGGTCATTTAAAAAATGCAGCAGCCGATAACGGAAAAAGGAACCATTAGTAAAGCTTTGACACAGCTTTTCCAGCCAGCTGTAGGAACAGCCAAAATCCTCATAAAAAACTTCTTCGCACCAGATCTGCTGCTTTATATATTCAAAAACCTGTGGCACCTCTTCAAACAGCAGGATCTGTGCTACCGCAGTTGTATCCAGCCTATGTGAATTGAAAGCAGTACAGATATCCTGAAGCTGCTGCAGGCATTCACCTTCCGGCAGTTGCCACAGCTGCTGCAGCTTTTGTAACAGTTCCAGCATAGCAGCTTTATTTTTAACATCGCGGTCGGCAATATAGTCACATAAAGCCCCTGTACTTACCAGAGGCATTTTTAATTCATCATTTCCATACATGCTATGATAAAAAACTGTAGGAAAATAAACATACTGCAAAAAGCCAAGCACGGCATAACAATTCGGCAGGCACAGCCATTGACTGCTGAAAATCTGCATTTCAGCAGCGATGATACTTGCGTTAACAATCACCGTTTCCTGCGTATTGTCTTCACAAAACCCGACTGTCGCCAAACGCTTTTCTGAAAGAAATTTATCCCAATAGGTCAGTTCATTATAACATTCATAATTTTTCATGCTAGATCAACGTGAGAAATATTCTACAACGAGCTGGTCTTCGATCTGAATAGGAATCTCTTCCCGCAGAGGCAGACGAACCAGAGTACCGCTGAAGCTTTCTTTATCCTTACTGATATACGGCAAAGCAAAGCTTTCACGTTCCAGGAAATTACTTTTAAAAAGCTCGTTACTGCGCGAATTTTCTTTCAAACTGATCACATCGCCTGCCTTACAGATATAAGACGGGATATTGACATTTTTACCATTGACCAGAATATGACGGTGCGTTACCTGCTGGCGTGCCAGACGAATAGAATTTGCAAAACCGATACGGTAAACCAGGTTGTCTAAACGGCATTCCAGTGTGCAGAATAAAGCGTCTGCCGTACGTGCCTTACTTTTACTTGCAGCTTTATAGTATCTCAGTAATTGACGTTCAAAAATGCCATAATAAGCTTTTATTTTTTGTTTTTCTAAAAGTTGTTTACCATATTCTGACATTTTTTTACTGCGTTTTACAGTTGTTCCCAATCTATCCAAAGCTTTGGGATGACCACACACATTGATGCCGAATCTACGGCACTCTTTAAATCTCGGTCCTCTTCTTGTTGCCACGTTTACATCTCCTTTATTATAAAAAATCATCAGCCGCTCTGGTTAGCTATCGCTAACTTCAAGCTACATTATAGCAACAACTTGCCCAGCCGTCAATATCTGCACAAAAATATACAAAAAGCACCCTGTAACAAGTACAGGGTGCTTAATTTCATAACTAAAAGCTAATATTATTCGCAGGTAAATGGCAGCAGAGCTACGTTACGTGCGCGTTTGATAGCAGTAGTCATTTGGCGTTGATGTTTAGCACAGTTACCGGAAATACGACGGGGCAAAATTTTGCCGCGTTCAGTAATATAACGGCGCAGCTTAGCAACGTCCTTATAATCGATTTCTTCAACTTTATCAACACAGAAGCTGCATACTTTTCTTCTGGTTCTTCTGCCTCTTTCACGTTTCATTCGCATAACCTCCCTATTTAGAATGGGATCTCTTCATCAAAAGGAACTGCGGAACCAAAAGATTCCATCTCGCTCTTCGGACCTGCATCGCCGGACTGAACCGGAGCTCCGCTGCCAGTTGCTTTACGTTCAATGATTTCTACGCTGTTGGCAATAACTTCTGTCACCCAGCGTTTCGTACCATCTTTAGCATCATAGCTGCGAATCTGCAAACGACCGTCTACAAGAGCCCTTTGACCTTTTGTAAGACTATTCCCGCATAATTCAGCGATTTTACCCCATACAACGATAGCAATAAAATCAGCTTCTCTTTGGCCTTCCTGATTAGCAAAAGGTCTGTCTACCGCTAAAGTGAACTGGCATACAACTTTGCCTGTCTGAGTATAACGAACCTCAGGATCACGAGTTAAGCGGCCCATTAAAATAACTTTGTTCATACTAGTTACCCTCCTGGTTACTCACCTTTTCTGATAATCATGTGACGCAAAATTTCATCGGTAATCTTCATAACGCGGTCAAGTTCTTTGACTGTTTTAGGTTCTGCACTGAAAGTTACGAGAACATACAAACCTTCTGCGATATCGTCGATTTCATAAGCAAGACGTTTCTTGCCCCAACGATCGGTTTTTTCTACAGTACCACCGTTATTGTTGATGAGGTTGTCAAATTTAGCAACAAGAGCTTCAAAAGCTTCCTCTTCAACGGGTTTTACGATGTACATGACTTCGTAGTTATTCACGAAATCACCTCCTCCTTTGGACTTTGGCCCCCTAATGGGAGCAGGGGAAGTATATATTACTATATACAAGCTTATGTATTATACCATTAGTCCCAGTAAATTGCAAGGGTAGTTTACTAAAAATAACCGTCATCCTAAAAAGCATGACGGTTATTTCCTTCGGCTGTTTTCTACGACTCTTTCCCTTATTTACGGCTTGTCTTATTTAGCGCCGAAGCTTTATTTTTTCCCTCATAAGGCCCTTTTTATCAGGCGTCAGTTTTGACAAAATCGTCAAGCACCGCGCCGGGAGCTACCATTGGTTCAACCAGATCACTTTGTTCTACTACCGCTTCGATCAGGAAATTTTTTCCTTGTTTACGCGCTTTTGCCAATGCGGCGGTAAATTCAGCACAAGTAGTTACTGTCGCACCGTCTGCGCCGCAGGCTTTAGCAAAACCAACAAAATTAAACGGCGTCAGAATAGTAGAAGAGTAACGTTTATCATAAAAAACCTGCTGCCATTGACGGACCATACCCAAACAACTGTTATTGATGACAACAGTAATAAAAGGAGCGCTTTCACGCATCGCTGTATAGATTTCCATACCGGTCATTTTAAAGCCTCCGTCGCCGCAGATCTGTACAACCTGCGCCTCAGGCAGGGCAATTTTAGCTCCCAAGGCTGCCGGCAGACCAAATCCCATCGTTCCGCAGCCGCCGCTGGTCAAATGATGCCGCGGCGCGTCTACTTCCAGATGCAAGGCTGCCCACATCTGATTTTGCCCGACGTCAGTAACAAATACCGTATCTTCACCTTTAAAGCTGCGCGTCAGTTCTTTCATCAGCCAGGGCGCTGTCAATCTTTCGCCGGACTGTGCCGCACGGTTTTCTGTCGCATCCCAGGCTTTGATCGTATGCCACCAATGTTCTATATCAAGTTTTTTCACCCGTTCACTCAGCTTGTTGAGATTCTCTTTCATATCTCCGACTAAAGGCAGCGCTGTCATAACATTCTTATCTACTTCAGAAGGATCAATATCCAATTGGATAATCGTTTTTTTACCAACATAACGATTACGGTCACCTGTGACTCGTTCACTGAAACGGCTTCCCGCTACGATAAGTACATCGGCATTAGCAACTGCCATATTGGCTGCAATGTGTCCGTGCATACCTGTCAGCCCCAGGCATTGCCGGTCGCTTCCCGGAAAAACCCCAATCCCCATCAGCGTATTGACGACTGGCATCCCTGTTTTTCTGGCAAAACGCAACACCTCTTCCGCAGCACCACTGTGAACAGCGCCGCCGCCTACCAGAAATACCGGCTGTCTGGCATTAGTAATAGTAACTGCTGCGGCTTCCAATATCTCTTCTCTGGCCGTTTCCATAACAGGCGGCGTCAGTGGCTCCGCTTCCATCCACTCCACATCTCCGACCTGCAGATTGCTGGGAACATCCACCAGCACCGGTCCCGGACGACCTTCCTGTGCCAGGTAAAATGCCTGCCGCAGCGCCGGCAGCAAATCCTCAGGCTTACGCACCAAAATATTATATTTCGTTATCGGCAATGTCACACCGACAATATCTATTTCCTGAAAAGAGTCTCTGCCTAAATTTGCAACAGAAACCTGTCCCGTAATCGCTACCAGCGGTACGGAATCTAAATAAGCTGTAGCCAGTCCCGTAACGATATTGGTCGCACCGGGGCCGGAGGTAGCCATACAAACCCCCGTTCTGCCGCTGGCACGTGCATAACCGTCAGCAGCATGGATGGCTCCCTGTTCATGCGCCGTCAGTACATTACGCAGCGGCGCGTCATATAACGCATTATACAAGGGAATTACCTGACCGCCCGGATAACCGAAAACAGTATCTACTCCCTGTTCCAACAAAACTTTAATAATAGCTTGCGCACCAGATAACTTCATTCTTCGCTTTCCTCCCAAAATCAGCACTTTCAGACTGCAGCTTGTTCCTGCAGCATCAAGGTATTTACGGAAACCACCGCGACCTGTTTTGCCAGCAGCTTCGCCATTTGCGCAACATCACTTTCAGTATTCAAAACAATTTCCAGTTCCATTCCGTCAGACTGAACCTTCATATTGAGTTCCTGCACGTCCACACCTTGTTTTGACAATACCCGCAGCACTCTCGGCAGTAAAGTCTCCTCATTTTTAGCCTTTAAAAATAATTTTCCCGACATTTTGATTTCCTCCCTCGTATGATTTTGATGGAAAGCAGTGCGTTAGGAACAAATAAAAAACGCCCCTGCTTTTGCAGGGGCGTATAAAATACGCGGTACCACCCTAATTTATAACTTCGCACCAGTCCATCAACCGGCTCAGAATTAACGCATCTGGTACGCATCATGCTACTTACTTCTGCTTTCGCTGACGAGTTCATGGGTGATTTACTCAACAAGCGCTCCGTGCCGATTTCCACCAACCATCGGCTCTCTGTGACTTTACATCTTGTCTTTCTTCCCAATCATCACTTTTACAATACAATATTAAGATTGGTCATATTATGCCACTTTTAACATCACTTGTCAACACTTTTTTCAAAAAATATTATATTTGTTCCAATGTTTACAATGTTCTTAAATAATTGCCTACCAAAACAGAAATTCGTTCACTATATGCGGCATGATTAACTGCTAAAACTTCTTTGACCTGATCTGCAAAATTACCTGCTTCCGGAGCCAGCAAAGTTTTATAACTTAATGCGTAAGCTTTTCCTGTCTCAGTCTGTGGTATCAGAGCGTCTGTTTCTGCTAAACCGGCATAATCCCGCATTTGACAGGCCAGCTGCGGTGCCAGCTTCAGCACCGTTTCCCAGGCTGCCAGCCACAATACGCTGCTGAGCTTAAAATGCACTTTCCCTTTCAGGGTTTTAGCTACTGCTCCCAAATCTTTTAAGGTCAAATCAGCATGTAAAAAACTCAGTCTGTAGCCAAAAGTATCAGCAATAGCGGCATGGGTCTGCAGCATTTCCTGCAGCAGCTGCGCCTCATCCAGAGTATTGAGCCCTAAAGCCGCAAATTTAATGCCGTTACGTTGCAATTCATTAGCAATCAGGTAATGCTCCTGTGGAGAAAGTAATTTACCCTCTTTAGATATCAGCAGCTCAAAATCTATTTCCCAGGGAGTATTTTTAAGATAAGAATTATAAATGAACTGTGCGTGCATAATAGCTTCACCATATTCCAAAACGATACGCCGCAGCTGTTCAGGCTCAAAATGAATAACTTCACTTCCTACCTGAAAATTTGCTTCCAAATATGAGCCCTGCATCGCATCACGAAATTCCTGCGGAAAATCATTATAACGCTTCTCTACCTCTGCATCTGACATTTTTTCGATCTGCAGATTTATTTTATCGCTGCAGTCCAGGCCAATCATGCTATAGCCGTATAATAATGCCTTTACAATATCTTCTTCACTTTTCAACCCTTCAGCATTGGCACCATAGCCTTCTTTATAACCTGTTTCAAAAACTCCCCAGGTTGCAGCATCTACAGCTTCCAGAAAATTGCGTTTTAAGAGCACGCTGTCAGCAGCTGAATATTCTGCAAGGACAGGCTTTACCTGCTTTTTAGCAAACAGCGGCGCAATGCATCCGCCTGCAGCTCCCAGCCAGTCACTGAAACCGATACTCGTACCTTTAGTGCCGCAGGCACTGGGCGCTGCCCATTTTACAAAACGACGGATAACTGCCGCATTATTTGCATTCAAAGACATAATATCCACATGCAAACCATCCTGTTCACAGGAATTTTCGACAGCCCACATCGCTGTCAAAGGACATTCCCCCTGTGTAACACAGACTAATTTTTTATCAGCAGCCTTTATAACCAGTGCGACCCAGCCGTTAGTGACTTCGCTCATAGAGGCTGACACAACCTTGCCGCCTGCCGCAGCCTCCATTGTTTTTACTGCCAGTGCTTGTTTAATAGCCATTTTTCATCCTCCAAAAATCTCAGTTATCTTCCTTCTAATATTATCCACAATCTGCGCCTTTTACGCAAGTAAAACCCGGAAAATAACTAAACGCTATTTAAACCTTTGTTCGCCAAACTATAAATTATGCTTATCGACAGTACTTTTAATTTATCCACCTAAGGCGGATACAAAATATATGTGTCAAAAAAGCAAAATCCTCTCCATTTATCAACAATATCCACATAGTTTTCCACAGCATTCTGTGTATAAATTACATATTATACACAGTTTCAATCTTTTTTTCCCCTAAATTTTCCAAGTTATACCATATCACCCTTAAGTTATACACATTTTATCAACATTCTGTGGATAACTTTCAGAAAACTTTCCCCATTTTTCCACAACACAATATCTAGTTTGTTTATTGGCTCATACAGATGCTGAAGTCTATACTTTGTGTTCAAAGTGCACTGTCAAGGGCAACTTTTAATCGAACGATTAAAAGTTTTATTTAAGCGCTTCTTGACACTGACAAAAGCTTTTACAAGTGTATATTTAAAGCCTTCTTTCTTCAGCCTAAATTTTCTGAAAATAAAAAAGCAGCAGTTTTTTTTTATTTAACTGCTGCTTAACTCAATTTTTACCGCCGTTTTATCTGTGCTATAGTAAATAAAAACAGACCAAACCATATCCAACCAAAAGCGACCATATGTACGGATGTGAAGTTTTCTCCGTACATAAAAACGCCTATCAGCAAACTGATTGTTGGAGCAATATACTGTAAAAATCCAATTATTTTTAACGGTAAAAGCTTTGCCCCTGCCGTAAAAAACAATAACGGCGTAGCCGTCACTACACCGGCACAGGCCAGCATTATCAACGTACTGGTTTCTGCTGTTTGATAAGCACTGGTTCCATGCAGGCTCAAATAATATTCATAAGCCAAAGCCAGCGGCGTTATAAGCAGTGTTTCCAGCATAATACTCGTCATTGTCGTTACCGATAAACATTTCTTGATCAAGCCGTATAAAGCAAAAGAAACAGCTAATGATACAGAAACCCAAGGCAGCTGGCCCAGGTTCCAGACCATTGTACCAACACCGATCACAGCGCAGATAACTGCTGCCATTTGCCAGTTATCCAAACGTTCTTTCAAAAAGAAAACACCAAAAACAATGCTCACTAAAGGATTGATATAATAGCCCATACTGGTTTCTACTATTCTGCCGTCATTGACAGCCCAAATAAACAACCCCCAGTTGAAACTGATCGTAATTGCCGCAGCCAGCATTGCCAGAGCCTGTTTAGGATTTGTAAAAATATCCTGAGTTTCTGCTAAAAAACTTTTTACTCTGCCGGAAGCGATGATCAATATCCATACAAAAACACAGGACCAGATAAAACGATTTGATAAAATCTCAAAAGCCTGTACTACGCCTAAAGTTTTCCAATAAATAGGCAAAATTCCCCATAGTAAATAAGCAGTCAAGCTATAAATTATTCCCTGTCTGAAAGTGCTTTCCATTGTTCCTCCATCTATCTGCCAATAATTATTTTCTTAAACTTGCCGGAATTGGAATTTTCAGGGCAATGATCGCCGCAGCTACCGGCAGCCAGGTAACGATCTGCATTACCAGCGGTAAACCAAAATTATCGGCAATAAATCCTAAAATAGTAACGCCAAAACCACCCATACCGACGCTGAAACCAATAGTAAGACCTGCTGCCATCCCAACGTTATCAGGCAGCATCGTCTGCGCTAAAACGATAGTTGTAGCAAACGACCCTATGATAAAAAAACCAGAAGCCACAACAGCCAGCATTGCGCCAATTTCCGTTCCTGCATGGCTGATCAGCCATATCGTTGGAATACTTAGTATAATCGATCCTAAAATGATCCTGCGGGCTCCTAAACGGTCACTGAGCACTGCACCCGTATAAGTTCCTGCTACACCACCCAATAAAAATGCCGACACCAAAGCGCTGGCAAAAATTGCTTCACTGCCACGAAATTTCATAAAAAATAACGGCAGATACGTAGATAATCCCGTATGGATAGTAGACCTCATAAAGATAAAAAACAGCAGTATAAACATTCCTGTATAAGAGAGCTTTTCTGAAGAAACTTTAATTTGTACTGCAGCTTTTTTCAAACTATGCTCCGCATTAACACGTTTGTAATCTGGCATATATTTCATCATTAACCCAAAAACAAGCAGCCCTGGCAGAATAAAATACATCGTATTATGGATGCCATCCTGCAGTCCAATGAGAAAAGTCATCAAAATGGAGCCGACGGCCATACCGGCATTGCCTCCCAGAGAAAAAATGCCCATATTTTTGGCTTTACTGTTTTCATCGCTTAAAAAATTAACAGTTTTTGAAGCCTGAGGATGATAAGTCGCACTGGCTATACCGATTATAATAACGGTCAATAAAATTAAACTATAACTGGAAACCCAGCCTATGGCGGCAAACCCTGCACCTGCCATAGCAGCGCAAAAAGGCAGCAGGACAGGCATAGATCGCTTATCCGTAATATAACCAAATACCGGCTGAATAACCGACGACGTAATATTCTGCGTCAAAACTATAGCTGCCAGCTGCGAATAACTCAATGTAAATAATTCTTTAAGGTGTGGCAATACTATTGGTAAAGCACCAGCCTGTAAGTCAGTCACCAAATGACCTACTGCTAATGCTAAAATAGGTAAAAAATTTTTCTTTTGCATAACATGTCCTTTCAGAGCGATAAGTATATTGTAACATAAATACTCCTTTTAGTAGTGTTTTTAAGAAAAATTTACTTAAAGCGGTTATTCATTATAAGAATCGATATTTTACTTCATAAGTACACAGGCATGCAACTTCCGGTTTTGCCTGCCATGTGTCCCAGGGCAAGGTCT
>OKTU01000420.1_pt1 | contig 25803 bp, 22 predicted proteins | sample 1606311 | NCBI WGS metagenome assembly OKTU01 (sample SAMEA3879557, study PRJEB24766) | human gut metagenome | biome: human-associated habitat; feature: feces | place: USA | collected 1985/1987
AAGCAGAAAATAGTGCTATGCAGCACATCCGGGATTGTGCTATACTTGATTTACACAAACCTGTTTGCCCTAAAAAGTTGGAGGTGCTCATGGCTACACGAACCATTTGTTTTCCCATATCCGGCTACCCCTATTGCAAAGAACAGCCGGTGACATTCACATGGATAAAAGGTAGCAAGCGGCAGAATATCCGTGCCGTCCATGATGCCGTCCATACAACAGACCCGGATGTTTCCATTCTGGAAATCAGCTCTGCATCCGTTCAGCCGGAGGGTGAGGCTGTTTCTTCTCTGCGGCTTCTGCTGCGTCTGGATTCTGTTGCACAGGATGTGCCCATCAGCACGGTTTTTGAAGCCGCCAAGGTATTTGAACATGGTGGGCCATTCGCTGACCTTCTGACCTGTGCGCCATCCAAAGTCCATAAGGACACTCGACTGCGAACCAATGGAAAGTTGCTGCGCTACTCTCTGGAAGGAAATGAGTATCCGGCAGAGCCGTACCCGGATTCATTTTTTGAGTGGCTCTACTGCCGTGCGTTGAAGCAGTTCCCGGAAAAGGCTGCGCAGCTGAGCAGATATAATGCCTTTTCTGATATTGCTGCCGCAGCGGATTCTAAAAAATATTATGGCGATTCCTCGCGGGCGGCTGCGATCTATGTAGGACTTGCAACGGCTGGAAAACTTCTGTGCATCGATTCCTATGAATCATTCATTGCGGAAGTTTACACGGAGCCAAAGCCTTTGCCCAAATCTGGAAAGTCTGAGACTGCTTCAAAAAAGACGCCCGAGGTTTCTGCACCTGCACCAGCAAAGGAGATTCCGGCAGACGAATCGTCGCAGTCCGATAATGCAAATATTCCGGATGCTGCGCAGATGGAACAGATCCTTGAGCTGCCCAAAGCGACCTGTCTGCTCCTCTCTTTGGCAAAAAATGCTGGTCTTTCTGCAAATAATTCCAGTGAGCTGGCGTATAAGGGAAAGGAATTTTTTCTTGCCGCTTATCAGAAAGCACTAAAAAACAAAACGATCCAAATCAATGTTCATAAGAACAAGATCACTTTTCCGATGGAAGAGCATGACCGCGGATTTCATGCGGTCGGAGTACTGACCCGTTCGCCTGCTTGGGAATACGGATGGAAGTTCAACTATCTGGCCGAGAATACATCCGGCGCAGAAAAGCCCGAAGTCAAAGCAAAAATCCAGAAGCCTTTGACCGCATTGGAGCATCTGGAACGTTGTGGGTATAAAATCGTTCAGCAGGTCGTACCGGAAAAACTCCCACCGATTGCTGTTCAGCGGATGGCATGGAAAACAGGTGAAGCTCTTTGCGACCCGGTGGTGGTGGATTTCTTGCAGTTTATCCGAACGCATATGCAGAACGACGGCTCTTTTTCGTTCCGTATCCCAAAGGGTGCGTCCAAAAAATCGTTTGCCACACTTTCGGAGATTGCTCAGACGTGGGACAAAATGGGACTTTTTGCAGCCATTGTGATTTACCCTCAGAATATCGTCTATGAACTTGCGCAAAATGAAACCGTCCGGCATTTTTTGAGCGGAAAGTGGCTGGAGCTTTTTGTAGAGCATCAGGTTCAGCAGATTCTGAACCGCTATCGGGAGGAGCAGGGCGCAGAAGTTTCGGTTTGCTCCAATGTGGTTCTTTCAGAAACGGCATCCGCAGGGAACACGCATGAGCTGGATGTCGTTTTCTCCATCAATGGGAAATTTTTCTGGGTAGAAGCCAAATCCTCCAGTCGAAGCATTGATTATGGAAAATATGCTTCTCTGTGCGAAAAGCTGAACGTGACACCAGAAAGCTTGCTTTTGGTCAACAGCGATTTGTCCGTGGAAGAGTGCGAAGGTGTTTCTTATTTCTGGAATTACCGTGTTGCAAACTGTGCAACGATCACACAGGAACTGGAAAGCATGATCGCTAAACAAATCGAAAGCGCCGGAAATGCTGTTCTGAGTACAGACTGAGAAATAAGCAAAAATGATATGTACCCCCAATACTGGACACCCAGTATTGGGGGTACATATCAAAACCGAAAAGCAGAAGCTGCCGCACAAAAATACGGTGCGGCAGCTTCTGCATTTTATCTGCTGCGTTCCCTGCGCGTACCGACAGTTCCGTTCCACCTTATTCTGCCCCCGCAGAAGGTCGTTTTTGCCCGCCGTATTTGTGCCCGTAGGGCCGCCCGGCTTTCCCGAGAATGGCCGTTTGTTTTGCCGAAAAGTCGTACTCTGCCCGGGAAAAAGCACCGGAAGGCTGCTCCGGCCATTTATTCCGCCGTTTCTTACCGATTTTACAATGTTTTTTGCAAAAAAGGCTTTACAAATGAATTTCAAAAACATATTATATAATTATAGGTTTAACTTCTTTACGCAAATAGTTTCGTATCGGTTCGTATGGGGCAGCCGGGTCTGTGCTTTTTGCACTGCTTCTGCCTTACGATAGATCACTGGAGCCCGCCGGTGCAGCCCCGCTGCACCAGATCAAATACAGAAGGAAGGTTATGCATCATGCCTGAAAAGAAAGTTTCTACTCCCGCAGCCGATGCTCCGGCTGCCGAGGGCAAGACCCGCAAATCCACCAAGGCTCCCGCCCGCCGCGGCCGCCCGCCGCTGGCACCCGAGCTGTATGTAGAGATGGGCGGTGAGCAGTACAACATCACCGACATCATTGACCGCGCCAAGGCAGACTACCGCACCACCCACAAGGTCGGCGTACAGTCCTGCAAGGTGTACGTCAAGCCCGAGGAAGGCGCAGCCTACTACGTCATCAATAAGTTTTCCGGCAAGCTGGAACTGTAACTTTTACAGGGCCGCAGACAGCACCGCACTGCTGCCGCGCCCGCCATTCCCGCATAAGGCTCCATCAACAAAAAAAGACACCGCACAGCTGTGCGGTGTCTTTTTTGCATAGGCAGCGGCTCAGAACCCCAGCATCCGCCAAAGAGTCTTACGCTCTTCGGCCGGGTCCGGGTCTGGGATCTCGAATACATAACGCTCGGTGGCGTTGATAACGGTGGTGTTGCCGCGGGTGCATACCCGGGGCAGCTTTGCATCGTAATTCAGGTGTACGTGCCCGTGGATGAACCATTTAGGCTGGTACTCGTCCAAAATCTCGTTGAAGCACTCAAAGCCCCTGTGGGCACAGTCGTCCCCGTCGTTCAGTCCCTTGGCCGGGGCGTGGGTCAGCAGCAGGTCGATGCCGCCCCTTTTGTGCGCCTGATGCTCCAGCTTGTGCACACGGCGGCGCATGGCCTTCTCGGTGTACTGATAGGTATCCTCTTTATTATAGCGCTGACAGCCCCCCAGCCCCATGATGCGCAGACCCTTCCATGTGTACACCTGATCGTCCACGCAGATGCAGCCGCCGGGTTCCCCCTGAGTCTGGTAACTGCCGTCGTGGTTGCCGTGCACATACAGGATGGGCGCAGCGGTAAAGTTTGTGAGATATTCCAGATACTTTTTGGGCAGATCCCCGCAGGAGAGGATCAGGTCGATGCCTTCCAGCCGGGCACGGGTGTCATAGTCCCACAGCGCCTTGGACGGGACATCTGAAATGGCAAGAATTTTCACGTTCGTATGCTCCATTCTGTTTCCGGTCAGGCCGGCTCATTTTTCCAGACCCTTTACGTTGTCCAGCCCGTTGATCGCCAGCACGGTACGGGTCTTGACGTCCAATTCATCGTAATGGGGCAGCTTGCCGTGTACACAGGCATCCAGCCAATCCATCTCCATCAGCTCTTTGGGGCTGTAAACTCTATTCTCCGGGGAGTGCAGGTTGTCCTCGTTATCATACAGCTTTTCCGGGAAGATGTGCACATTGTCCGAGCCCTGCAGCGTTTCCAGCAGATCCAGCAGCTGCCGCGTACCGCTGGGCAGCGCTTCCTGATACTCCAGATCCTCTGCGCCGCTGCGCAGACCCCACCAGTAGTTCACTGCGCGGGTGGTGGCTGCGTTGTCCCAGCTGCCGTCAAAAATGGAGCGCACGATCTGCACATAAAAGGTATCCCACCGCCAGATCGGCAGACCCAGCGGCTGTAAGCTGCCGTCCGGCAGTTTGCGGCACAGGCCGTAGTCCCGGTTGGTGTCGGCAGGCTCCCGGCTGTCCCGGGCGTAGACCATGTCGATCTCCGGGCAGTCAGCAAAATCCAGCGGATGGGCGGTATCGGGCTGGCAGGCCCAGCGCAGCCAGATACGGCCTGCCGGGCGCACGCTCTTCAGCCCCTGCGCAAAGGCGTTGATCGCAGCGGGCACGCCGTACACGGGGTTTGCCGCCACATAGCCGATGTGCCCGGTCTTGGTCATGATACCGGCCAGCATGCCCAGCAGATAGGTCACTTCATAGGTGCGGGGGTAGTAAGTGCGCACCAGCGGGTGCGGCGCGTTCAGCGAGCAGTTCAGGATGCGGGTCTTGGGGTGCTGCGCCGCCACCTTCAGGCAGGCGTTGTACATCCGCACGCTGGTAGCGAACACCACGTCCGCATTGTTGTGGGCTACCTCCTCCAATATCTGCTCCGCGTCCACCTCCGGGTTCACATCCTCGTAGCAGCTGATATACACCTTGTCCGGGAAGACCTTAGCCAGCGCATCGCGCCCCTCGTCATGCGCACGCACCCATGCGCTGATCTTGGCGTTGTACTCGTGGAGGAACACCACCCGCAGCTCGCTGGGCTGCTTGCTGGGGCTGAAGATATTCAGCTTGGACAGCAGCGGCTCTGCGGGGCTCTTGGGCGGTTCCAGCGAAAGCTCCACGCCGTGGGGCTCGGTGAGCACCTTCACCTCGTTCCACAGCTTTTCCAAGTTCTGCCGTACCTGCGCCGGGGTGGCATCGTAGGTGTCGGAGTAGCGGTACACCGACAGGTACACCAGCAGCGCATCACCGGTGGTCAGCCCCAGGGATCTGCCGCCCAAGGCTTCGAACTGCTGGTGGAACATGGTGTAGAAGGCGGCAAAGTTCAGCCGGTCATCCTCCGACCATGCCTCGCCGCTGGCCTTGCACACCAGCGTCTGCAGCTTGCTGTAGCCGCCCAGCTTGGAGAAATGCACATAGTTCACCTTGGACAGCTTATAGAAATCCAGGAACTCGTAGTAGATCTTATTTTCCAGATCCTCGGTGCGGGCGGGGATGAGCCGGGTGACCGTGCCCGGGATCTTGACGGCGCCGTAATACTTGAGCACCGAGACCCGCTTGTTGCCCTCCTGCACATAGAACCGGTTCATATACTCAAAGGCAATAATGGGGGTATGGATGCCCTCTTCCAGATGCGCGTCACACAGGTTCGACCACTTGGCAGCAAACTCGGTATCCGGCTCCAGCAAGGGCATAAAGTCATACGAAAAGGCAGTGTGCCGTCCGCTGGTCTTGGTGCCCACAAGACTGTCCGACGGGATCTCCACCAGCCCCAGCGGCTCCTGCGCCACGATATCCACGCCCTTGAGCACATCGTCCAGAACAGCCAGATAGGGCGACTGGCCGCGGGCTATGCGGGCACGATAGGCGCGCTGCCCTGCGCGCAGTGCACTTTTATAATCTTCCAGCATAAGAACTCCTTTTTTCTGTAAGCGAAGCGCGGTGCCGCAGTCCCCCTGCCGCACCGGAACACCCCCAGTATACCACAAAAACAGAAATAAGGCAGTATTTTAGGGCTAAAACGGTTGATTTTCCCGGTGGTTTCAGGTACGATAAGAATGATATTCAAAACCGACAGGAGTTTACGATCATGCAGACCATTTCTCTGCCCGTGCTCGAGGCGGGCGAATACGCCGGCGGCATCTGGTATTACGAGCCCCACACCTACCAAAGCTACCGTTACGTTCTGGGGCGGGTGGGCAAGCACCCGCTGGTGTGCATCGGCATCAATCCCAGTACCGCCCAGCCCGGTGCTCTGGACCCCACCTTAAAAAGTGTGGAGCGGCTGGCCGCCGCCAACGGCTTTGACAGCTGGATCATGTTCAACGTCTACCCCCAGCGCGCCACCGACCCCAACGATATGGACAAAGTACCCGACCGCGCCCTGTGCGATGAAAACCTGCGCTGGCTGCAGGCCGTGCTGGCCCAGACCGAGCCCACCATGTGGGCAGCATGGGGCACCCTGATCGAAAAGCGTGACTACCTGCCCGGTCTGATGCGGGAGATGGTAGCCCTGACGCGGGAGCGGGAGATCCCGTGGGTCACCTTTGGCAAGCGCAGCAAAAAGGGACACCCGCACCACCCGCTGTATCTGCGCAAGGATTCCACCCCGGAACCCTTTGATGTGGAAAACTATCTGGACACCTGCTTCTGATGTCCGCCCCGACAGGAGGAGAGCTGCTTTGACCGCAGAACAGTATAAGCCCATCTATCACTGGTTCAGCAACCACCCGGCCGTAAAGCGTCTGGTCGTTTTTCTGGACCGGTGGCTGCCGCTGGTGCCCTTTGTGTGCTATCCGGTGCTGCTGTGCCTGCTGAATGTCCGGCTCTCGCGGCTGTTCCTCACCCAGAAGCAGGCCGCGCTGGACTTTATGGTGCTCATCGCCCGCTCCGTCTTTGTGCCGGGGCTGGTGTTCTGGGGCGGCACGCTGCTGCGCAGTCGGCTGCACTTCCCCCGCCCCTACGAGCAGCCCGGCTTTACCCCGCTGGTAGCAAAGGAGAGCCGTGGACACTCCATGCCCTCCCGCCACGCGCTGAGCGCCGCCGTGCTGGCGGCGGTGTGGCTGTATTTCTACCCCGCTGCGGGCTGCGTGATGGTAGGCGTTGCCCTGCTCATCTGCTGCCTGCGGGTGCTCACCGGGGTGCATCATGTGCGGGACGTGGTGTGCGGCTTTGCACTGGGCTTTGCGCTGGGCGCCGCCGGGATGTGGCTGCTGTAAGGCCGTTTTGTGCACGCCGGAGCGTCTGTTTTTGTCCACAGCGCAAAAAACTTGAAACTTTTTTCAGATTTTCCTTGACAGAATGCGATGGGTATGGTATTATTTCTCTCGCAGCCTGTGCCGACACAGAACTGCCGCCATAATGGAACCCATTGGGATAACAACGTGCGCCCGTAGCTCAGGTGGATAGAGCAACTGCCTTCTAAGCAGTGGGCCGGGGGTTCGAGTCCCTTCGGGCGCATCTATGTGGTGCCCATAGCGTAGTCGGTTAACGCGCCAGATTGTGGATCTGGAGACCGTGGGTTCGAGTCCCACTGGGCACCCCACCAAAAAGTCCGCTGTTCAAAACAGCGGACTTTTTCTTTTTGGCAGGATACTACAAAAAGTACGGCACCCCGGCAAAGCAGCTGCTTTGCCGGGGTGCCTTTTCTCTTATTTATTCATCTCCTGTATGATCTTTGCGATCTGGGCGGGGGTATAGCCCTCCTGCCGCAGGGCGGAGGTGATGGCTACATCGTTCTTGCCCTGACTGCGCAGCAGCGCTGCCGTGTAGGGTACTCCGGCGCTGATAGTGCTGTGGCTGCCGCCGGAGGCAGAGCCGCTGCTGCCGGTGGCCTTTCCGCTGCCGGAGCTTCCGGACTTTGTGCCCGCAGCCGCTGCCTTGCTGGCGGCCCGTGCGGCCTTCTGCTGGGCGTTAGCCTGCTTCAGTGCCCACTCGCCCTTGGCAATGTTCAGCTTCTGACTGGTCACGTTGTTGTTAAAGGCCTGCTGCTTCAGCGCATCCTGATAGGCGCGCTCGCTGGCGGTGTTGTCGTACTGCTGCTGGGTCAGTGCGTCCTGCCGCTGCTTTTCCTGCATCTGCTGGCTCCACTGGGTATCGGCGCGCTCGGCCTCGTAGGCGCGGTTGCCGGAGTAGATGTTGTACCCGGTGTTCAGCAGGCTGCCCGCCAACGTGCCCAGACCGGTGGTGCCGGTAATGGCCAGCTGCACCACGTCCCCGATGACGCCCAACACCGTCATGATGTTATTGAAAGTCTGCTGGCGCTGGCTGATTTCCGCCTGCTCCTGCGCGGTGTAGTAGCCGTGCAGGGTGTCCAGCCGGTTCAGGTGCTCCTGATACTGGCAGTAGTCCTTGGCATAGGCGTCGTTGTAAGCCTCGCCTTTCTGCTGCAATTGGGTGTAGTAGTCCTGCAGCTGACGGTCGTACAGGGTCTGAGCATTCTGCTCCTGTCCGTTCAGCTGGTCCAGCCGGTTCACCAGTTCTTCGCCGCCGCTCTGGTAGGTATCCAGCGCCAGATTGTACAGGGTGGGGATGGCGCTGGCCAGCCCTCCGATCTGCTGCTGATAGGCCTGCTGCGCCGCACTGGTGGCATAGCTGGAGCCGTAACCGCCGGTCAGAGCAGCGGCCTGCGCCGCCGCGTCCGCGCTGGCGTTGTGGGCGTTCTGGGTATACAGCTGTTCGTACTGGCGGTAAAGCGGGTCGCGGGTGTAGCTGTACTGAAAATTCTCCCGTTCCAGCAGCTGCCCCAGCAGGCTGTTGATCTTATCCTGATAGCTGCTCTGGTAGTCTGCGGGGCGGTTCTGCTGCCACTGCTTCAGGGCGTCGGCCGCATCGGTCACCTGCTGACCGGGGCGGTAGCTGACGTTTGCCATGGCCTTTTCCACATCGGCGCGGCTGTTCAGCCCCTCGGCGCTGTAAGTGGACTGCGCAGCGGGCTGTGCCTGCGTTTGCACCTCCGGCTGCAGCAGTTCCTCCTTCTTTTTGGATGCCATATAATTCTCCTTTCGTTCTTATAATCCCTGCAGCTTGCTGCGCAGGGTGTCGGACATATTTTCCGTATCCAGATTGGTCAGTACATACTGCAGCTGCTCCTGCATCTGGTACAGATAGCTGCGCAGTGCCCGGGCATCCTCCGGGTCCATGTTATCGCTGAACTTGGGCAGGCCCAGCTTGCTCAGGCCGTTCATGCTTGCCATGAGGCATCCTCCTCCCATAATTTTCCCTTTGCCGGGGCGATGGTGCGCACAAGTCCGCGCAGGGTGATCTGCCCTTTGCCGCGCAGCCGCAGCCGCAGCGACCCGCACCGCCGGGGCACAAAGGGCAGGTCATAGCTGCGGCGGCTGCCTTGGGCGGCAAGGGAGGCCACTGTCTCCCACGCGCCGCCGTCATAGCTCACCGCCACTTCTACTGTGCTGGTGCACTCAGCGTCCAGCCGCAAAGTCAGCCGGGAGAGATACCGCTGCTCGGTGCCGTCCAGCCCCACATCGCCGGTGACCAGCTCAAAGGGGATGTCCGTTTCCACGCCGTCGGTGGTTTGCCAGTCCGGCTCGCGGGTGGGGTCTGCTGCCCACAGCGCCTGTCCGTCCCACAGATAAAGCTGCCCGCCGGTGCTGGTCATATCGCAGGAGCAGACATCCTCCTCGCTCCACAGCCCCTTCTCGGTATCATAGACCAGCAGCCGGGCATTCTCCCGGGAGATGTGCAGGTAGTACCGGCCATCCAGCGCGCCGCCCACGGCGCTTTGCACGTTGGAAAGCTTTGCAGCGTCCAGCGCACCGGACACCTTGGTGGGCAGACTTCCGTCCCACGCCATGACGCCGTCCGGCGAGAGATAATACAGCGTCTCGTTCAGCACGCACAGGCTGCGGGCGGCGTTTTTGGCTACGCCCCGGCAGCGCAGGCTGGAAAGCTGAAAATCCGAAGGCTTGGAGCCATACAGCTTGTGCAGGGTGTTCTCCTTGAAGAACAGCGCATAGCCCATGCAGGAAGCCGCCCCGGTAAAGGCGCCATCGCTGCCCACAGTGACGGCGTAGCTGTCCGCGGCAATGCCCCGGTAGCTGAACCAGTTGGTGGGGTCGCCCAGCTTGCAGCCGTAGATAACATTCTCCCTGCTGTTGCAGCCCCACACCCGGTTGTCACACTCGGTCACAAAATCCAGTTCCGGCACCCGGCGCTCCATGGATACCGTCTGCGCAGCTTCCACACTGCGGTGCTGTTTGCCGTCCATGCTCTGCCACTGGGCGGCGGCGGCGTTCTGCACCAGTGTACCGTAGAAATACTCGCCCTGCGGGGTGCAGCGCACCCGCAGCCAGTCCTCGCCCACGTCATATACGATCTGATCTCCGTTCAGCTCCGGGCTCTGCCCTGCCGCTTCGGCGGCTGCGCCCTGCACGGTCACGGTGTCCCACTGCCGGAACAGCTTGCCCAGCCCTACCGCCGTGATGCGGCAGTATTCCAGCGGGATGGCCGCCCAGCTGCCGGAGTTTTTGCTGTACATCTCCAGCGTGCTGTCGTACCGCCACGGATGGTCGGCATCCTCTACCTTTAAAAACAGCTGTCCGTCTGCGGGTTCGGCGGGCTCCTCCCGGCCAAAGGCCTCCACCTGATAGGTCTTGCCTGCGGCATCACAGGGGGCAAAGGTCACGCTTTTGCCCGCCGCCGTCCACAGTGCCCCCAGTGCGGCAACGCTGCCGTCTGCCGTATCAAAGGCCAGCTTGTCCGGGAAGATCAGAATCTTTGTGCCGATGCCCACCAGCGCCTTGCGGCCGTCGGTCACAGCGTCCGGCTTCGTCACCGCCGGGGCGGCGGCATCGTCCGGGGTATAAACGACATCCCGTCCGCAGACGGTCAGCAGACCATTCAGGTGATACATCCCGTTCAGCCCGGTCAGTGCCCGCAGTCTGCGGCGCGGGGTGCGGGTGCTCAGTGCGGGGAAATCCCGGGTGGAAAAGTTCACTCCGGCGCTGTACTCTGCTTCCGAACAGCCGTAGGTCTCGTTCAGGCCGCCAAAGGCCCGCAGCAGCTGCCGGGTGTTGGCAAGCCGTATTCTGTCTGCCAGTACCATCACCTCACCTCCTTACCAGCGCCACTGCGCCCGGCTGCGGGGCGGGTAGTTCTGCCGCAGCCAGACCGCCAACTCTGCGTACAGGGCATTGTACTGTGCCTGCTCCCCGGCGTAGCGGTCGGTCTCGCCCAAGGCGGCATCCATCTGCGCACACAGCAGGTGCGGGTACAGGGCATCAAAGGGCGGCGGTGCCAGCAGCGTCTGGTCGTCCTGCACCGGCTGCTCCCACGGACGGTCTGCGCCCACGGCGTCAAACGCCCCGGCGGCGCTGCGGTCAAACAGCTTTGTGCGCAGCAATGCGTCCGCCTCCCGTAGCCATTGCAGCCGGGTCTCGGTCTCAATGCGGCAGTTTGGGCGCAGCTGCTCGGCACGCTCCAAAGCCTCTCCTATGGTCATGTCATCACATCCTTTTTATAAAAAGCCCGGCCGGGGGCATTTCTCCCAGCCGGGCAGCGTTGATATTGCAGATTTTACTGCGCTGCGTTCTCCGCAGCGGCAATGCGGGCAGCGGTCAGCTCGTCCTGACGCTGGCTGTGCTCCAGCACCTCGGCCACAGCAGGCGGCACCTCCACTTCCACGCCACGGCGGATCTTGTAGTTCACGCCGTTGACACTGACGAACAGGTCGCCCTTGTAGCGGCTGTTGTCCTTGAACAGCCGGATGCGCACGTTCTTTTCAGCCATGGGCACCTCCTTAGTTGGCGGCAGCGGTGGCGGAGTAGCTGGACACGCTCTCGATGCGCACCATGTACTGCTCCACCAGACGCTCGGCGGCGCGCATACCTTTCCAGCCCACAGAGGCGCGCTGGTTCAGCGGGTCGTCGCCGTAGCCCAGCTGCTTGACGATGTGTTCCAGGCCGCCGCCCTCCAGCTCGGTCACGCCGTAGGCGTGGGCGCCCAGCACCAGCGTACCGAACACCGCAAGACCCGCCGGGCAGGTGTCGTCCTTCCAGATTTTGGCCTCGCTGGTCTCGATAAAGCGGATGTTGCCCAGCTTGCCGATCTCGCCGCGGAACATGGTGTCGGGGTCGGCGTACTTGTGCACCTCCATGAACTCCTTGCAGGTCTTGAGGTCGTAGGCCGCATAGGGGTGGATGATGGCAACGTAGCTGTCACCGATGGGGTCGGCGTTCATTGCGCCCAGCTGCGCCGCTGCCTGAAAGAACAGCTTCGGGGTCAGGGTGCAGCTCTTGTCCAGCGCCTTGCGGCTGGTAACGGCGGTCTCGGTGCCGTCTGCGCCCAGCTTCGGGGCGTAAATGACATTGGTGCCGCCCGCCAGCACATCGCGGGTGATACTGTCCATGGTGCGGCCGGCCTGACTTGCCAGCACGCGGGTGGCCTGCACCACGTTGTTGTCGATGGCGGTCATCTGCAGCACATCAGTCAGCGGGGTCCAGCCGCCGTACTGGTGCAGGTCGCTGGTGATGCTGGTCACGTTCAGGGCCTGACCATTGGGGGTAACACCCTCGGTCAGCGGAGTGCTGGCCTTGGGCAGGCTGTCGTACTTGCGGAACTCGATGGTCTTGCCGCCGTTCTGGGGCACGGGGTAGTAGTCCGCGAACTGATCGTGCACCAGACGCGGCTCGGCCTGATCAATGAGGCGCTTTTCGTAGAAGGTCTTCATTTCCTTGGTCATGGTGCCGGTGGTGTTCTGCAGGCTTGCAGAAGCGTCGGCAAAGAGCTGGAGATCCATCTTCATATTGTCGTTTTTCATGTCATTCGTCCTTTCTTTTCCTTGCTTTTTGACCCCTCCTGCATCGGAGAGGTTTTTTCAGAAACTGATCTTCACTCCGTGCATCGCACGGCGTTCCAGTGCCTCGCGCTGGGCGCGGGTCATGCTGGCCACATCGGCGCGGGTGACGGCTGCGCCGCCGGGGCTGGTGCCGTTTTCCGCCGGGCGGGCCGAGCGCTGGCGGATGCGCTCCACGACGCCCTGCTCCACAGTCCGGGCGGTCTGCTGCAGCGCATCACTGTAATGGGCCAGACGGTAGGCGTCCCCCATCCGCATCCCGGGCAGCTCCATCAGACGGCGCATTTCGGGGTTCGCAAGCTCCTGCCGGAGCGAGAAGCCCGGGACGTCCCGGCGGATCATCGCCTCCTCTGCGGCCCAGCGGGCGTGGAGGGCACGGACGGCATTCTCTCCCGCCTGCAGGCCCGGGACAGGCGGGAGCGGCGCAGGACGTTCCTGCGGTGCAGGCGGCTCTTCCGGCTTTTCCGGTGCAGTCTGCGCCGGCACCTCCGGAGTCTCCCCGCTGCCCTCGTCGGCCCTCATGGTGCCGGAGGCGATGGCCTGCTGAGCCTGTGCGTGGCTGAGGGCGGGGGCACCTTCACCGCCCTCTGCAAACATCTGCAAGTCCACCATCGACTGTTCGCCCCGGCCGCTCAGGTCGGCAAAGCGGACATGGTCCGGGTAACGCTCTGCCAGCAGGGCAAAGCCTGCCTTGGCGAACTCGAAGGCCCCCTCCACCCACGGCTTCTGGGGCGCAGCCGCCGTCACCGCCAGACGCGGGCCGTCCGGCTCGTCCCATGCGCCGCTCTTGGCGCCCTCCTCGCCCGCCAGCAGGGCGCAGAGGGTCTGCATCAGGGTGCTTGCTCCCGCACACACGATGTCCTGCCCGGCGGGGGCATAGCCCGCGTGGCCCGAGGCCTCTAACCGGCAGGTGGGGCCTGCCGGGCCGTCCAGCTCGGTATAGTTCACTTTTATCATCTCATTTCTCCTTTCTGCATCTTCATCGCCCTCGCCATCGCCGCCGTGCTCAGTTCCTCCGCCGGGCCGCTCAGCTTGGGCGGGGCAGGCTGTTCCTGCGCTTCCAGCAGGCCCGTCAGCCGGGCCATCTGGGCCTGCATCTGTGCCAGCTGCCGGGCGAGGGTGCCGTTCTGCCGCACCCTCTGGCGTACCTTCTCAATGCCCTCGAAGTCCATCATTTCCAGCGCCGCCAGCGCCGCATCGGCGTTGGCCGGGGCAAAAAAGCCCAGCTGATAGCACTCCTTGGCCGTCTCATTCTGGGAAAGACGGCTGAAGGTAGACTTCTTCTCCGCGCTCACCACGATGTCGAACACCGGCTCACGGCTGCCCAGCTCCACACCGCCCACGACCTTCGCCGGCCGGGCGCGGAGCACCTCGCCCGAAAACCGGACAAACTCGCTCTCGCCGCCCTTTCCCGTGATGCGGAAGATGCGCTCCTCGTCGTAGAACTGCCGCATCAGCTCGATGATGAGGTAGCACTCCTTGGCAAATGCCCGGTAAGCGCTCTTGAGCATATCCCGGCTGAGCTTGCTGCCCGCCTCCTGCAAAGCAGCGATGGCCGAAGCCGCCGTGACGCCTCCGGCAGTGCCGCCCTGCGTCATGTCGCGGTTGCCGCTGATTTCCTTCAGCTCCTCGATGCGGCTGTTGCGGTAGCTCAGGCTGTTGCCCTGCAGTCCCGCCGTCTGCATCGGCCGGAAGCTGTCGTCGTTCAGCCGCCCCGCCACATGGATGATGTCTCGGGACAGGTCGGTCAGCTCCTCCTCGTTGACCCCTGCTGTGTCGCTCAGGACATACCGCTGCCGGGCCGAGAGCAGGACGTTCTCATCCATGGCGTGGTTCATCCGGTCGATGGCGGTCTGGCATTCCTTCATCACGTCGATGTACCCGAAGCCAGCCGGGCTGTCCTCCTCCATGAACAGCGGGTCGAACACAAAAGGATACCTGCCGTGGTCGTAGAATCCCCGTTCGGCCAGTGCCGGGTCGTTCTCGCTGGCGTAGAGCACCACGCCGTTGCAGAACTTGCAGTAGTGCAGCACGCTCCGGCCCTCCGGCGAGAGCTTTTTGTAGTACCAGTCCACCACGACGCTCTTGCTGCTGGTGTCGAGGCCTCCGTCGTGGATGTAGCGGGGCACATCGAGGACGCTGGCGGTGTGCCCTGCCAGCTGAGGCCAGCGCTCTTCCAGCTGGTTCGAGTCCGCCAGACTCAGCGAGAAGAAATGGGGCGACGCCTGAATGTCGTCCACGCCCGGCTCCCAGTAGAGCATCAGCAGGTTCATGGGCCGGATGCTGATCTCGCCCACGCCGCCCCGCTGCTCCGGGTCCCAGAACACCCCCTTGACACCGGTGCCCTGCTTGAGCTTGCGCCACCATGTGTCGCTGTACACCTGCTCGTAGTCGGCCTGTTCCAGCACTACGGGCAAAACGCTGGAAAGCGCCTGTGCCGCAGCCTCATCGTCCTCGGCCCGGGGCAGGACGTTGGGGCTGGGGTAGTTGTCCATCGCGTCGGCGTGCTTGTTGGCGATGGAGTTGAACAGCCACCCGCTGGACGGCTGGGGCTTGCCCTCCATCATGGGGTTCTGGTAGTTCTTCCAGTGCCCCATCCGGAACCACAGCTCGTTATCCACCAAGCGCTTGTCCAGCGCCGCCTTGCCTGCCTTGTACCGCTGCAAGATCTGTGCCGCCTCGCCCACCTCCTCCGGCCCGATGGGCAGCTTTTCTCTCATCTCGTCCAATGTAACTCCTTTCTGCCCTCTGTCGCAGGGCATTTCCGTTTCTGCCGCTGGCGGGCTTTGCTCGTCCATCTCAGACCTGCCCGGCCTGCCAACGCTTCTCCCCTTCACACCCTCAGAAATCTCGCCCTCCCATGCAGCTCCAGCGGATCATCCCGCACCGTCGGCTCGGCGATCTGCCGGGGCGGCGAGATGGGGTTCTCCATCAGCACATAGCGGCACTCGTCGTAGATATGATCCTCCTGCCGGGTGTCGATGTCCTCCACATTGCTCTCGTCGTACACAAGGTTCGGGATGGTGCGGATGAAGTGTTTGCAGGTATGGAACACCTGCAGCATCGGCCTGCCCTCCTCGTCGAAATGCAGCCGGTAGTGGAACTGCATCTTGCCCGCCAGACGGGTGTGGTCGCCGGGCCTCCAATGCAGGAAATTCGGGCTTTTCTCCTGCATATCCGCGACGCTCTCGCCCTGGCTCTGGTCGAAGATGGCCGGGTCGGCGATGCCTGTGATCACCCGCCCCCGGAGCATCGGGTCGTTCTGCTCGGCCTCCCGGATGCGCCGGGCCTGTTCCACCGGGTCGAGGTGCGTTCCCTCGTCGGGTCGGCCCGTGCAGCCGTAAAGCTCCTTGATGCGGTAGAGCCGCCCCTCCTCGTCCGCCGCATACCACCCTACCGAGAACGGCTTCGAATAGCCGAAGTCATACCCCCGGTAGATCTTCCAGTGCTTCGGGATGGCAAAGGGCGCGATGACATGAGTCCAGCGCTGGTCCTCGTAATGCTTCGGGTCGTTCCGCCACTCGGTGAACACCTGCCCGGAAAAGCTGTCCCAGCTGCCGTAGAGCAGCGCCTGCTTTTCCGCCTCCGGCATGGCTGCGAGGCTGGCCAGATAGCCCGGGTCGTTCTTCAGCAGGGCGGGGTTGTCAAAGACGCTGGACGGGATGAACACCCTCGCCCGCCGGAGCATCTTTTCCGTACCGTCCGGCATCTGCACCGTGCACTCCTCCTCAATGGGGGTTCCGGGCGGGGCGGGAGTGATGAACCTCGCCTTGACCCAGCCGTGGCCCACCCCGCCGGGGTTGGTGGTGGCCCGCAGGTACACCCGTGTGCCGGGGCCGGTGGGACGGTTGCGGCTCATCATATAGCTGTACTCCTCCCACTCGAAGTGGGTCAGCTCATCGAAGCCGATGAAGTCGAAGGCTTTGCCCTGATAGTTCGTCCGGTCTTTCGTGTGCTGCATCGAGCCGAAGTAGATCTTCGCCCCGCTGGGGAAGACCCACACATGACTCGTGGCGTTGTACTGCGCCTCCGGGAAAGCCCGGAGATAGTAGCGCTGGCTCTTGTCCACGAGGTCGGACAGCTGCGGGTAGGTCTTGCGGAGGATGAGCGCCCGGTAGTGGGGGATGTGCACCTGCCGCAGTGCCTCGATGACGAGGGCGTCGCTCTTTCCGCCGCCTGCCGCGCCGCCGTAAAGCGCCTCCGGCTCAGGCCGCCGCATAAATTCCAGCTGCCTCGGCTGGGGCTTCCAGACGATGTTCCGCTCCTTGTTTTCTTCCATCATGCCTCCTCCACCGGCGGCAGCAGCACCACGCCGCATTCCCGCCCTTCTTCCTCCATTCCTTGGTCGTTCAGGGTCTTCGTCACGCCTGTCAGGTCTTTCAGCACGGCGGTGGCCTCCTTGAGATCCTTCATGAGGCCAGTGTCGGTGCTTTTTTCCTTCCGGGCCGCACGCTGGCGGACGTTCAGGCCCTTGATCTCCTGCACCAGCATGGTGCTCAGGGTGTCTGCGGCCTTCTGAAGATTTTTCATCCCATTGGACGCCTCCTGCTTTTCCTGCCCCATCCTGTGTTCTCACATCCTTTCGTTCTTTCGTTGGCAAAAGGATACCACGCTTTTTCCCTCCGCAGGAGTACATACTTTTTGATTCGTCTTTGTATCTTTCGCAGCGTTTTATCCCTATAGTAATATTTTCAGGTAAGAAAAATCCCCTGCCTGTGTTCTTTTCCACAGACAGGGGATTTTTGCACGATTTTCTGCGCAAAGTCTCCGGGAGGTGCTCCGTTTTCTTTTACAGCGTTTCCACCCGGTCGAACAGCGCTTTCGCGGCTTCCACGGCCTCCTTGCTGCCGAACGCCACCCGAACGCCCTTCTCCATCCGGACAGACAGGTCCGCCGCCTCAGCCTTGAGGGCGGCAGCATCCACACTGCACAGGCTCTTCCGCTCGGCGGCGTTCATCTCGTCGGTGATGCCGCAGAAATACTTGCAGTCGGTGGCCGCAGCCTCGTCCCGGGGCTTGCGCGGGGTGTCCAGCTTGGCCGCAGCGCCCACAATGAATTCGTTCATATCGTTTTCGGTGTAATCGCGCCCCGCCAGCTCTGCCGGCCCGGCGGCGAAGGCCTCGTAGCTCTCCGCCAGATGGGGGTCACGGTAGGTGTAGAGGTACTCCACATCGTCGTTCTGGGTCACCATGCCGGTGCCGTAAGCGCCGCCCACCTCCCGGATGCTGTGCCACAGATACTCGTAGCTCATCACCCGGGCCAGCACCTTCCGCTCCAAGCGCCGCTCCATCGGCCACGCCAGCACGTCATAGTTCACGCCGCCGTCGATGACGAAGGCCTCGTTCACCGGTGCCGTCAGCTCCTCGGTGTAGGGCACCGCTGCGCGGCGCTCTCCGGCCGCAAAAGCACTGCCGGGCAGCAGCTTTTTCAGGGTGTCCAGTGCTGCATCGCTGCCGTGGAGGCTGACCGTCAGGGCATTCCCGCCCAGCACCTTCTCCCGCAGCGCTTCCAGCCTCCGGCCCAGTCCGGCCCAGTCGGCTTCTTCCTGCAGCCCGCAGAGGAAGTGGTAGTAGCTCACGCCGCTGCACCGCTCGTTCATGGCGGCCTCCACCGAGAAGTGGGCCGCCGCACGCATCGACGCAAAGGCATGGCCCTCCCGCAGGAATCTCTGCTCCATCATCAGCTTCTGCTGGCTGACCACCCGCTCCATCGCGGCTTCTGCCTGCGGGCCGGTGAATTTCGTTTCATACAGCCACTCGCCGCCCAGCTCCACAGCCTTTTCGAGGCTGCGTTCCAGCAGGCTCATCCCGGCCACCAGCTTTGCATGGACCGGTCGGCCCGGCTGGCGGCCGGTCCAGCCGTCCACCCATGCGCCGCTGCGGCCCAGCCATGTGTTCCGCAGGGTGTTCAGCTCCTGTGCCGTGTGCTTCCCGGTGTCCAGCTCGTCCACCACATCGGTCAGCAGGTTCAGATAGGGCATCTCCTCCGGCGCTGCATTGCCGATGTCGTAGTAGAAGTTCAGGTAGGTGCTGCCCGCCGAAGGGTGATGCAGCAGCTCAGCTCCGGCCAGCATCCCGCCCCGGCCCGGGGTCAGCTTCTTGCCCTCGCCGAGGTCGGCAGCGGTCAGCGGATGGTCCAGCACCAGCTTGCCGTCGGTGCGGGCGGCCCGGCCCTCTTCCTCCTTCTTGGGCAGGGCGGGCACTTGGATGACCTCCACCGGTGCAGGCGCGAACAGCTCCCGCAGCAGCTCGTTGAACCACCCCTTTTCCAGCTTCTCCCGCAGCGAGGCGAACAGCCCGTTGGTATGCAGCAGCAGGGCCGGGTCGCCGGTGTGGAGCCAGCCGGTGGATGCATGGATGGCGTCCAGCACACCGTCCGGGATGCTGCCCGGACGCTCAAGGGAAGCGAACTCGGTGGAGTTGAGGCTTGCCATCAGCAGCTCTTCGGGGATGCCCTTTTCGAGGATGCCGTCCACAGCATTCCGGACAGCGGCAGCGAATTTCCCTGCCGACGCCTCGGTGGCCCCCCGCAGCACCAGCTCCAGCGTCGGCTGCAAGGTACTGTCGTCGAAGCCTACATCAATGTCCGCCCCCAGCTTCTCTTCCAGCAGGGCGGCTTTCAGGGGCGACTGGTTGTTGCCCAGCAGGGCGTCCAGCAGGATCTCCACACCCAGCTGGCGCTCCCGGTCCGCGAACGCGCCGGTGTACCACGCCAGCGCGCACTGTGCCTCGTCCGGCTCGGGCTTTTCGGTGTAGTAGGGGATGTGCAGCCGCACACCGGCCTGCTCGTCCTGTACCGTCAGCCGGGGGCGGCTGACACTCTTGGGCATATGGCTCAGATACTGCTCATCGAGGAAGTCCAACTTCTCGGCCATGTCCATCTTACCGTAGAGGGTGATGCAGCAGTTGTCCGCACTGTAATGACGGCGGTAGACCCGGACATACTTCTCATAGGTCAGCGCCGGGATGGAGGCCGGGTCGCCTCCGGAGACAAAGCCGTAGGCCGTGTCCGGGAACATCGCACGGCTCAGGGCGTTCTGCAGCTGGGCATCCGGCGTCGCCAGTGCGCCCTGCATCTCGTTGTAGACGACGCCGCTCACCGTGCCGTCCTCGTCCCGGTGCCAGCCCTCCTGCTCGAACACGCCCCGGTCCACCATCGCCAGCGGGCAGAACACCGCGTTGAGGTAGACGTCCATCAGGTTCTTGAAGTCCGTCTCGTTGGGCGTTGCGAAGGGGTAGACCGTCTTGTCCGGGAAGGTCATGGCATTCAGGAAGGAGGCCATGCTGCTCTTGAGCAGCTGCAAAAACGGCGACTTCACCGGGTATTTCTCGCTGCCCGCCAGCACCGAGTGCTCGAGGATGTGGAACACGCCGGTATCGTCGGAGGGAAAGGTGCCGAATCCGATGCCGAAGGCCTTGTTGTCGTCGTCGTTCTCCACCAGCAGGACAGCCGCCCCGCTGACGTCGTGGGTCAGCACGGTCAGCGTCCCGTGCTGTTCGGGGCACTCCTCGCGCTTGACGAGGGTATAGCCGGGATATTGTTTCATGGTCTTGCTCCTTTGCGTTTTCTGGATTTTTCTCTATTGTATCATCCTGCCCGCCAAAACACAATGAACGGTTTGTGAATCATAACTCCCCGGACGCAAAAAGGCTTCCCCTCGAAGGGGAAGCCTCTCTGTATGTATCGGGAATTATTGAAGGAATTTTCGTTGCTCTGTGAGATGCAAATTCGGAAATCAAACCTTCTTAACCAGGAAGATAGCTCTGCCAATCGGACGCTTTTCGCCTTCCATACCGGGTGCCCAAATCAAATCCTCAGGCAGAGTGATGTCGTCCGTAGAGATATATGCTGCATCACCGGGCATCTTAACAACCAGCTCGCGCTGGTTGTCAGCAGCAGTACCGTTGATGAGCCGCAAAGTAACTCTGACGTTGATCGAAGTATCGACCGTCTTTTTCACCTTAACGATAGCCAAAAGCGTGTTACCATTGTCAATGATCTCAACCGGAGTAGTGTCGGCCAGCTCATAGCCCTGCGGGAACTTGTCCGCAGGAATGCTCTTGGGGTCAACGACGGTAGCATCCTTCAGAACAGGATGCTCATAATCATCGCCGCCATTTCCAACGCCTGCGCCGCCATTGTCAACATCAGCAAAGATAATCTTTACCGACTTGCTCGTCGTGCCAGGCACATCCGGAACTTCCGTACCGGGGACCTTACTGCTGCTGTCGCCGCCATCACAGCCTGCCAGCACACCTGCTGCGGCAACAGCCAGAGCCGCAACACCAGCGCTCTTGAGGAAACGGCGGCGGGAAATCATATCCAGTCTCATAATTAAAACCTCCACATTGTTTTAGAGGTCTTTCCCCGCTCGCATTTTCTTCCTTCCGGGCGTAAGGCAAACCTCTGTTCTGATTCATTATACCCCCCCCCGATTATATTTGTCAAGAGGTTTCAGTATTTTTGTGGCGGCTTTCTGCATAAAAAATCGCCCGGCTTTTCTGCGTTTTCCACAAAATATAGCAGTTTGTGTTTTGAATGCACAAGCACCATCCGCAAGCTGCGTATCGCAACTATGCCGTTTTGATAGGCACTATTTTTGAAAGTCACAATAAAAAGAGAGCTGTACAGGACAGCTCTCTCCGTTTCCGCTTTTTATGAAATTTATGCCGTTTCTCCCTGACGGCAGGACACTCGGAACAGCACGAATCCCACGACGAACAGCACGATGAGGGAGCCGACGCCCACATTGGCGCTGCCGGTCAGCTGGCTCCCCACGCTGACGATCATCGTCCCGAGGAAGGATGCCCCCTTGCCGCAGATGTCGAAAAGCCCAAAGTACTCGCCCGACTTCTCCGGCGGGATGATCTTTGCAAAGTGGGAGCGGCTGAGGGCCTGCACGCCGCCTTGGAACATCCCCACGATGACGGCCAGCACCCAGAACTGCCACTGCCGGGTCAGAAAGAACGCAAACACCGCGATGCCCGCATAGGCCGCGATGCAGACCGGGATGAGCTTCGACGAGGGATACTCGTTGGACAGCCGCCCGAAGATGAGGGCCGACGGGAACGCCACGATCTGCGTCACCAGCAGCGCCAGCAGCAGCCCGGTGGTGTCCAGCCCCAGCGCCGTGCCGTAGGCCGTGGCCATGTCGATGATGGTATACACGCCGTCGATGTAGCAGAAGAACGCCAGCAGGAACCAGAACACCTGCTTGTCCTCCGGCAGATGCCGCAGGGTCTGGCCGATGCGGGCAAAGCTCTGGCGTACTGCGTGCTCTTCCACCTCCACATAGTGGAGCTGGCGGTAGCTTTTCAGCAGCGGCAGGGTGGTCACGAGCCACCACACCGCCGTCAGGATAAGCGCGATGTTCAGCGCCGTCATCTGGCTGAGGCCAATGGCCCCCGCCCCCAGCACAAGGCCGAGACAGACCACGAAGGGCACGCAGCTGCCGATGTAGCCCCACGCATAGCCCCGGCTGGACACCTCATCCATCCGCTCCGGCGTGGTCACATCCCCGAGCATGGAGTCGTAGAACACCAGACTGCCCGAAAATCCCACCTTCGCAATGACGAAGATGACGAGGAAGGGCAGCCACGCCGACGCCGCGCCCATGGCGCAGCATCCCACGATGCCCACGCCGACGCAGAGCATGAAGATGGGCTTCTTGAAGCCTCTGGTGTCCGCCACCGTGCCGAGGATCGGGCTGAGGATGGCCGTGATGATGGTCACGACCGAGCTGGCATAGCCCCAGTAGGCCAGATACTCCACCGAGGTCAGGCCGCCGCTCTCTGCCAGTGCGTTGAAGAAAATGGGGATAAGGGTCGCCACCATCAGCACAAAGGCCGAGTTTCCCACGTCGTACAGGATCCAGTTCCGCTCCAGCCTCGTCAGGCGAAAATTGCCATTCTTTCCCATCCAGTGCTCCTCTCAGTCTTCCCCGAACGTGTGCTGATATTCCGGCCCCAGCGGCTTTCCTCCGGCATACTCGCCGATGAGCCGCACCGCCAGCGGCACAGCCGTTTTGTACAGCTCCTCGAGCTTCCGGCTGCTCTGGACACACTTGGGGTTGGGCTGCGGGTTCGCCACAAGGCCGTGCATAAACTCATACTTCCCGGCGGCGCGCATCCCGGCCAGCACCACCCAGCGTTTGACGGGGTTCGCCGCCTGCAGCATATGGTGCACCGAGATCATCCCCTTCATCGCCGCCAGCGTCTCGTCCACCGTGATGCCCTCATAAAAAGGCGCGACGACCTCCGCCCGCTGGCGGCTGGGCTTGATGTGGCTGGCCGTGAAGAACTTCATGGGGTCATAGCCGTCCTCCCGCAGCAAGGCGTTGTCGAACTCTGTCTCGATCTCACAGTGGCTCACGCCGCTCTCCCGGACATAGGCCTCCACATAGGGGTGACAGGTGCTGTCCAGCGCAAAATGGCAGACGAAGCCCAGCGCGTAGGCCAGCGCAGCGTCCTTATCCGCCGCGTGTTCCACCACGGCCCGGGCGCGGGTGAAAAATACCTCGCCCTTTTCCTCGTGCATGGCATTCCCCAAACGGTTCACCGGGTTCGTCTGCAATGCCTTGTAATAAAACATCAGGTCCGGCCCGTGGAGGCCCATATCGTAGAGCTCCCGGTGCTGCTCCAGCGTCTGGCGCAGCCCGTCCGGAAGCAGGGCCAGAACATCCGCGCCAAAGCGGCGGTGTGCGTAGGTAGAAGGCATGATACCGCCCCTTTTCGTTTATTTTTCGTATTCCTGCGGCAGCTCGTTCTTCAGGCCGCGCTCCATCAGGGACTTGACGGCCTCCGCCGCGCTCATCCCCTTGTTGACGATGGCGTTGACGGTCTGGACGATGGGCATTTCCACCTGATACCGCTCGGCCAGCTCCAGCGCGGCGGGCAGGGCGTTCATGCCCTCCACCACCATGCCCACTTCCTTGACGGCGTGCTCCGGGGTCTCGCCCTTACCGATAAGGATACCGGCGCGGTTGTTGCGGCTGTGCATACTGGTGGCCGTCACGATGAGGTCGCCGATGCCGGCCAGACCCGCAAAGGTGTGGATGTTGCAGCCCATCGCCACGCCCAGACGGGCGATCTCGGCGATGCCCCGGGTGATGAGGGCGGCACGGGCGTTGTCGCCGTAGCCGAGGCCGGTGGAGATGCCGACGCCCAGCGCGATGACGTTCTTCATGGCACCGCTCAGCTCCACGCCCTTGATGTCGTCATTGGTGTAGACGCGCATGACGTTGTTGGTAAAGACCTCCTGCACGAAGGCCGCAGCCTCGGCGTCCTTGCTGGCCGACACGATGGTGGTGGGCAGGTCGATGGCCACCTCCTCTGCGTGGGTGGGGCCGGACAGGGCCACAAGGCGGACATTCTTCGGGCCGCCCTCCCGGCCCAGCTCATCGGCAAGGATCTCCGTCATGGTGTACAGCGTGTCCGGCTCGATGCCCTTTGCCACGTCCACGATGATCTGGCCGTCGGCCACATAGGGCCGGGCCTTTGCTGCCGTGGAGCGGACGAAGACCGACGGCACCGCGAACAGCAGGATGTCCTTGTCCTTGCAGACCTCCTCGATGCTCTTGGTGAACCGCAGCTCCTCCGGGATCTTCATCTGCGGCAGGTTGGGGTGGACGCGGGTCGTCGAAAGGTCATCGATCTCCTTCTCGATGGCCGACCAGACCAGCACATCGTTCCCGCTCACCGTCAGCATCCGTGCAAGGGCCATGCCCCAAGTTCCAGCGCCCAGAATACCAATACGTTTCATCACGTTTGTCCTCCGTATCCGCCGCGCTCCCATCTGCTGGGGCGTGCGGCCTGTTCTGCCTGTGCCACCGCACAGGTCTATTCGATTCTATTGTACCCGAAAGCCCCTGCCGCGTCAACTGTTCCGCCGTTGTGCACAAAGTTCATGCATCTTTTTCATTCATTTCATCCATACCATGCAATTTTTCGAAACCATTTGCGTTCCCCCGGGAATCATGCTATAGTATTCTGGTAGGATTTGTAGGATTTTCTGCTCAGGCCCTTGACTGAAAGTATGGTTTAAGGTGTATCATGAGCTTTCCTGCTGTTCCATCGGTTTATCGCATTTTTCAAAAAGTGCGATAAAAAGTCGAACTGCTCTATTTTTCATTTTGAAGAAGGACATCATCCATGCTGGAATCTTTGTTATCCAACCGCACCGTCAGCGTGCTCTGGGAGGCCCTGCCCCGCATCCTGTCGGCGGGCCTCACCATGACCATCCCCCTCACCCTCGTCTCGTTCACTCTGGCGATGGTGCTGGCCGTAGCCGTGGCTCTGGTACAGTACGCCCGGGTGCCGGTGCTGAGTCAGCTGGCCCGGTTCTACATCTGGGTCATCCGGGGCACACCGCTTCTGGTGCAGCTCTTCATCATCTTCTATGGCCTGCCCAGCGTGGGCATCATGCTGGACGCCTTTCCGGCGGCGGTCATCGCCTTCGCCTTCAACGAGGGCGCTTACTGCGCCGAGACCATGCGCGGTGCGCTGGAAAGTGTGCCGCAGGGCCAGCTGGAGGCCGGCTGCTGCGTGGGCATGAGCTGGTGGCAGATCATGCGCCGCATCGTGCTGCCGCAGGCCCTGCGCACCGCCGTGCCCGCCCTCTCCAACTCCCTCATCGGCATGATCAAGGACACCTCTCTGGCCTCCAACATCACGGTGGCAGAGTTGTTCATGGCAGGCCAGCGTGTGGCAGCCCGCACCTACATTTTCCTGCCCATCTACTGCGAGGTGGCTGTGGTCTACCTGCTGTTCTGCACCATCATCACCAAGCTGCAGGCGCTGGTGGAGCGGCAGCTGAACGCGCACGGTTTCCAGTGAGAAAGGGGTGGACGGTATGGCCATGTTAGAGATCAAAGACATCCACAAAACATTTTACACCTACGATGACAAGCCCCGCTTCCACATCGGGCCTTTCCCGCGCGGCACTGCCCGCCGGGTGCGCAGCGCGCTGCACGTCCTGAACGGCGTGGACCTGAGTGTGGAAAAGGGAGACGTTGTTGCCATTCTGGGCCCTTCCGGCTCCGGCAAGACCACCCTGCTGCGCTGCCTGAACTTTCTGGAGACCGCTGACAGCGGCACTCTGGTGTTCGACGGCGAATCCTTCGATCTTGGCAGGATCTCCCGGGCCGACATTGCCCGCCTGCGCAAAAAAACGGCCTTTGTGTTCCAGAACTACAACCTGTTCCGGAACAAGACCGCCCTGCAGAATGTGACCGAGGGCCTGATCGTTGCCCGCAGGATGCCCAAAGAGCAGGCGGATGAGATCGGCAGACGGATGCTGGAAAAGGTCGGTCTGGCCGACCGGGCCGACTACTACCCCCGCCAGCTTTCCGGCGG
>OKTU01000450.1_pt1 | contig 24876 bp, 27 predicted proteins | sample 1606311 | NCBI WGS metagenome assembly OKTU01 (sample SAMEA3879557, study PRJEB24766) | human gut metagenome | biome: human-associated habitat; feature: feces | place: USA | collected 1985/1987
TACCAGCATTAAAAAGGTGTAAAAGATTTTTGAACGAATATCTTTTACCTTAAATGCATTACGCAATGTTTGAAACATTAGATCACCTCTGCTTTTCCACCGAGTGCTTCTATCTTAGCTTTTGCGCCTTCGCTGAAAGCGTTTACTTTAACAGTAAGCTTTTTGGTCAGTTCTCCGTTTCCTAAGATTTTAACGCCGTCTTTTGCGTCTTTGATCACACCGGCTTCAATCAGAGTTGCAATGGTAACTTCTGTATCATTGTCAAATCTCTCTAATGCACTTACGTTTACAGCTTCGATATCCTTGGAGTTTCTGTTAGTGAAACCTCTCTTCGGGATACGTCTGTACAGCGGCATCTGTCCACCTTCAAATCCTACTCTTGGTGCACCAGAACGTGCCTTCTGACCTTTGTGGCCTTTACCAGCTGTTTTTCCGTTTCCTGAACCATGTCCACGTCCACGACGGAAATTATCGTTATGTGTAGAACCTGCAGCAGGCTTTAAATTAGATAAATCCATTTCGACACCTCCTATATTGATTTACGCTTCTTCTACCTTTACCAGATGCTGAACCTGCTTTACCATACCCAGTGTTGCAGCATTGTTCGGCAGTTCAACTGTCTTGTTCAGTTTTCTAAGTCCCAGAGCCTCAACCGTTGCACGATGCTTCGGTTTTGCGGAAATCGGGGATTTTACTAAAGTAACTTTTAATGTATTTGCCATTTTAATATTCCTCCTGTGATTGAATTTTAAATCGGCCTTATGCGGCCTCTTGCTTTACTATGCGGCTCTCACGCACCTTACACCCTGCTTTGCAGGTAAGGGTCTTATGCCTCCTGCTGCTCTGCGATCTGTTTGATAACACGAGCGAAGTTTGTGATCGGAGACTGGATGCTTCCAAGTAATTTAGAAAGAAGATCCTGTCTGGACGGAACGCTTGCGATTGTCTGCATTCCTGCTGCATCATAATAATCGCCTTCTACAACACCAGCTTTAATCTCAAGTGCCGGAGCTGTTTTAGCAAATTTTGCAAGAATTCTTGCCGGAGCTGTTGCATCTTCTTTTGAGATTGCCCCTTCTGCAACAGCAAGGATTGTAAATCTCTTACCTGCCTGTGTACGTTTGTCGATCACATTCTTGATTGCTTTAATATCATATGGGATCTCCGGAAGAAGAATTATATCTGCTCCGCCTGCAATTCCGGCATGCAGAGTTACATGACCTACTTTGTGACCCATAACCTCGATAATAAATACACGGCTGTGGGAAGTTGCTGTCGTATGGATTCTGTCAATCGTATCTGTTGCGATATCAACTGCACTCTGGAATCCAAATGTCATGTCTGTTCCCCACAGATCGTTATCGATCGTCTTCGGCAGTGTCACTACATTGAGTCCTTCCTCACGAAGAAGATTTGCTGTCTTATGAGTTCCATTTCCTCCAAGAATAACGAGACAATCCAGATGAAGCTTATGATATGTGTGCTTCATTGCCTCCACCTTGTCTATTCCATCCTTATCCGGCACACGCATCAGTTTGAACGGCTGACGGGATGTACCAAGAATTGTTCCACCCTGTGTCAGAATTCCCGAGAAATCCTTTGATGTCAACATATTGAAATCCGAATAGATCAGACCTTTGTATCCATCTTTAAATCCATAGATTTCTACATCTTTGCGCTTGTTGCAAATTCCTTTTACAACACCGCGCATTGCTGCGTTAAGTGCCTGGCAGTCTCCACCGCTGGTCAACATTCCTATTCTTAACATAGCAACTCCTCCTATTACTCTTTGCACCTGTCTTAATCAGTTACTTTCTTTTCTTGTTTATAAGCCCTAAAAAAGCAGTTGGTTCTTCTTTCCCTGCCGCCATTCCTGATATTCCATGACCGGCGGCTACCAACTGCTTTTTATTATACCTTATTTACAAATGCTGCTCAAGAAATTTTAGTTTTCGTTATGTTAAAAATTCTTCCAGAATCTGACGAATCGCCGCTTCTCTTTCTGCATTTCTTCCTGAATCTCGCTCCGAATCTCTATCTACGTCTCTCTCTGAATTTCCTTTCGGATTCCTTGCCGGCTCTACCGATCTTGCTTCTCCCTCGATATTGATCGGCAGCTCCGTCCTCTCTGCTTTTGTTTTATTTCCATTCTGTACGTTGTCTTCTCTGTGAATCTCTCTTTCCCCTTTCTTTTCTTCCCACTCCTGCTTTCCGGTATTCTCTGCAGCGATCACATTCAATTCTTCTCTATCCGTAGTCCGCTGTCTCTTTACGTGAAATGCACAATTATTCTCAAGATAATCCACCATATACATCCTGACAGCATTAAGCTTGTACTGTTCGTCCGAAAGATGACTGATAACAAAAAGGAGTACCATCTCCGCTAATCCTGTTTCTATATATTGATACGCCGCATCTGAAAATCCATAAGTAATATAACATTCGAATGCACCAAGAGCTGCAAGAATTCCAACAAACCACACCGTCAGCAATTCCATCTGTCTCCAGGTATGAATCCCAAACAAAAATCCTCTATATTCATAAATATATTTCTCCACAAATGCATTCGTATTCTCTACACTGTCATGCACCATACATGCATGTTCGTATTTTGCTCTTACGAGTTTTATCAGTCGGTGTGTACTCTTGGACATATTCCCCGCCGCCTTCAACATCTGATTCAATGTCTGCTGATTCACTGCTTTTGCCAGCACTCCGATTATGCCCAGAAGTGCCATCAGATAATAGATGACTCTTGTGTTCACTGCCAGTTCTCTTAACATAGCAACCCCTCCTGGTTTTAAAAATATTGCGCGTAACTGTTCGGGCCTCCCCTTCGTTACGTTTGTAGATATTATAAACCTGATTTTATATTCTGTCCGCATAAATCGTTCTACAGATTTCTACAGCAAAAATCAAAATTGTCGTATTGAGGGAAATTATGCTGAAAGATGTGAAAAGAAAAATTGTTTTTTTATATTTGATTTGCTATAATTCAAAAGGTAACTAAAAGATCTAAAAATTTAAAAGAAAGGATATCTAGATATGGATTATAGAACAAAAGGTGTCTGTTCCCAGAGCATTCACTTTGATATCGAAGATAACAAGATTCATAATGTTTCCTTCGTTGGCGGATGTAACGGTAACCTGCAAGGAATTTCCCACCTGGTTGAAGGAATGGATGTAGATGAGGCCATCTCACGCCTGGAAGGAATCCAGTGTGGATTCAAGAAAACTTCCTGTCCGGATCAGCTTGCTCAGGCACTGAAAGAAGCAACAGGAAAATAGCTTAAAAAATGGCAAACTAATAGGGAAGGATTGCTACTCTTGATTCAATCCTTCCCTTCTGCCCTACTAGTCCATGGACTGATTAACAGCCGCTTATGGTGATTATATGCTCATTTATTCAATTGTGGTGTATCAAGGAACAAGGCTCTCACTTTTATCTATTAGAATCTAATTTGTGAGTATCCGAGCGAACCACCGCGCAGCGGCTGTTAGGCCAGCCCACGGGCTGCATCTTCTGCCGTTGGTGTGGGAGAAAGATGCTTATGGGACTAGGATGCCGTTGGTGTAAGAAAATGTTTCCTCTGCTGGCTGTTCCCCCATTCTTACAAAATGATCTGCATGAACTCGGTAATAATATCCTCTCTCAACTTGAATTGACTTAGATGTGGCAACATAATAGTCGTTTTCTATTTTCTTAGAAAACGCATCAATCTGATGCCATTTACCATCTTTCTCATTATATTTTTCCACATATACTATTACTGAAATTGTATCAACTGTATGATTTGCTGTTGTAGCTCCATATGCATAAATTCGTTTTGTTCCTGCTTTTGTGATTGAACATTCCCCATCCATCAGATGTTCGCCACGCTCATCACTCTTTGGTGTATAGCCTGTTGATGAATCCGCTGAAGTTAAATAAGAACCGTCGATAATTTTAACTTCACTATCATCTGCTTTAACACCTGTCACTGATGCACACACCATAAAGCAAAACACCATAGTACTTACTACAATTGACATTATTTTCTTACTTATCATAGAACTATCTTCCCCCTCTTTTGTTATCGTTCTCTGATAAGTAAACAACTGAGATTTAAAAAACTTACGCATTTTTATACAAAAAATAAATTTTTTAAAATTTTTTCAAATTCATCTTTTTCCATAATCCCCTTCAACTGATATTGGACATCTTTATATTCAAATTCTGCTATATACCTTTTTTCTTTTGTATTTTTCACTTCATATTCTTTCACTTGGATTTGCTTCTCTCCATTTTCAACTTTATATTCATTTATTAGATTGTCAACTGTTTTCTGCCCCAATGAAGAATCTTTGGAATTAGTGTACATTGCGTAACGAATCACCTGTTCTCCATATTGATAAAAAAGCGTTACTCTTCTTTGCTCACTATCAATACTATATTTTTTTAAAACCATATCCTCTGGCTTATATTTTAATCGAACCAGTGAATCTCCCATCACTCTAGCAATATCTTTATAAGCCTTGATTTCATCAATATCTTCTGACTCTATTGACTCCATATTCTCCACGTCTATACCATTATTCTGTTCGTCCCCATTACTATCATTCCACAACGTCTTCCAATACGACTTACTCCCCACACTGGTCATCACACTTCCACACACCAGAATCAGCACTGCTGCCAGTGCTCCGATTACAAGCTTGCTTTTCTTCTTTTTGCGGACGACTTTTTATGCCTCTTGTCGTATTCGTAATCCTGAATCTTATTGAAAAGCTCTTTTTCCATCTCATCAGACACTGTAATATCATCCAGTGATCTGTCCTCTCGGACTTTCTTTTCAATCTGTTCAGCTTCTTTTTTCATTTCATTTTCCAATGATAATTTTTTCAGTTTTTTCATTTTCTTTACCTTATTCTCTCCAGTTTGTGTGTCCCGTTTTTCTTGACATTTTTTCAAATAAGGGTAATATGATGCTATAAGGCTAGTGTTCTCAATTTACTTCGAACAGTAGCACTCTACACTAAATCTGGAGGTTAATTTATGAAGCGAATTATATTGACCGGCGGCGGTACTGCCGGACATGTCACTCCGAATATAGCCCTGATTCCAAAACTTAGAGAATTAGGCTATGATATTCAATACATAGGTTCTTACAATGGAATTGAAAAGGAACTGATTGAACCTTTTGGAATTCCATATCATGGAATTTCTTCTGGAAAGCTGCGCCGTTATTTCAGTCTGCAGAATTTCACAGATCCATTCCGTGTGATCAAAGGCTTTGGTGAAGCCCGTAAGTTAATTAAAGGCTTAAAGCCTGATGTTATTTTTTCTAAAGGCGGATTTGTTTCGGTTCCAGTTGTTCTTGCTGGAAAGCGATGCAAAGTTCCGGTCATTATTCATGAGTCTGATATGACACCTGGCCTGGCAAATAAACTGGCAATTCCATCTGCTGTCAAAGTCTGCTGTAACTTCCCGGAGACGTTAGATGCTCTTCCGGAGGGAAAAGCTGTTCTTACCGGTTCTCCGATTCGTCAGGAACTTCTTACTGGTGATAAGGATGCCGCCAGAAAGATGTGTGGCTTTACAGATGAAAAACCTGTCATTCTCGTAATCGGCGGAAGTCTTGGTGCTGTAGCTGTCAACGAGGCGGTACGTGCTGCCCTTCCTGAACTGCTGAAACAGTTCCAGATCATCCATCTCTGCGGAAAAGGAAAGGTTGATCATTCTCTAAAAGAAATCAAAGGCTACTGTCAGTTTGAATATATCAAAAACGAACTGCGTGATCTCTTTGCTCTTGCAGATGTTGTTATCTCACGTGCCGGTGCGAATGCAATCTGTGAACTGCTTGCTCTTAGAAAACCGAATCTTCTGATTCCACTTTCTGCCCGTGCAAGTCGTGGCGATCAGATTCTTAACGCACATTCTTTCGAACGTCAGGGATTCAGTCTTGTAATCGAGGAAGAACAGCTTACGAATGCAACGCTTTTGGATGCAGTTCATAACCTGTACGAAAACCGTGAGCAGTTCATAAATGCAATGCACAATTCTGGGCAGCAAGATCCGATTGCTACTATTATCGGCCTCATTGAAGAAGCTGCCACAAAATAATGTAGTTCATCTACCGGCAACACTCTTCATAAAACTACAGTATTCAAAAAGATACCGGGAAACTATCGGCACCACTATTCCTCATACACTTTTTCTTTGTACATTGAACAGTAAACATTTGGTTTTGCTCTTAGTCTTCCCGGTTCATTTCTTCGTACTCCGTTCCGTACTTTTTCTTAATCCATTTCTTTGCTCTGTGCAGAAGACTATGAAGCACTTCGAGTCGAATGCCCATTAATTCTGCTGCTTTTGCCTGAGGCATCTCCATGTAATATACAAGGACAATAGCATCGTACCATCTTTCATTCTTTTCCATCAAATTGGTGAAAATCTTTTCATGAAGCTCTAACCTTTGTTTCTGAAGCTCGTCTTCCAGAAACTGTTCCTCAGCACTGTTTACCTGTGCTTCATTTTTCTCGGTATCCTCTTCACTGTCCCAATTCTCATCAATCTCGAAGATCTCCCTGCTATGCTTTTTCCTGTAATTTAATGCCGCATTTTTTGCCGCTGTAAACAGCCATGAAGAAATATTTTTCTTCTTCATGCTGTCATATCCCATATACAGTTTCAGAAAAGTGTCTTGAGTAATATCTTCCGCTGCACTATAACTGCCTGAATAAGTATATGCCGCTTTTAGAATGAGATTTTTATATTGTTCATAAATCTCATTAAATTCGCGATTTTCTGTTAACATATCTTCTCCAGTACTATTTTAATTTTTCAAGTATCTCTTTCTTATCTTCTTCTGTAAGTTCTCCCATATGCCATCCGAGACCTACATTGTCATTCTTATATCTTGGGATTAAGTGCATATGGAAATGGAATACCGTCTGTCCAGCTGCCTCTTCGTTGTTCTGAACGATATTATAACCATCACATCCAAGTACATCCGTCATCTTTGTAATCATCTTTTTTGCCAGACAGATTGCTTTTGAAGCTGTTGCCTCGTCAATATCATACAGATTGCGGTAATGATTCTTCGGAAGGATCAGCGCATGTCCTTTTGATGCCGGTCCAAGATCCAGAATTACTCTGAACTCCTCATCCTCATACAATGTTGCTGATGGAATCTCTCCATTTGCTATTTTACAGAAAATACAATTATCATCTCTCATGATCTTTCCTCTTTCCATTTTATTTTATCTGTAGTATAGACCATTTTTCAGAAAAAGAGAATACATTTTTCAGACAACAGGTCGAAAAAGGTCGAAAATAGTCGAATGATTTTTATTGAATGCTGTTTTCGACGGTGCTACACTCTTACCAAACTCAAGAAAATCTAACTATTAGGAGTAAGTATTATGTTAACAAATATCGATCTTGAAAAAATGAACCACCTGATGGAAACAAACAAAGATGCAAAAGAGATTATCACACAGCTTCTGAAGAACCATGACGCTGCTGTTGCTACAATTGCACATGAGATCCGTAATCCTATGACGGTTCTTTATTCTTCCATGCAATTAATGAGCTCTCTTTATGCTGAAACTGCTAAAGGTTCCTGTGTCTGGGAAGAATGCATGGATGGCGCCAGACATATGTGTGATTTGCTGGATGATCTGACAGAACTCAACAACGGAAACCAATTAAACCGTGCTTCCTTTCCTCTTGGACATGTTCTTCGCAACTCTGCTGTTCTGTTCGCCATGTCTCTCAACTTTGAAAAATCAAAGATTGAGATGACTTCCAGTATTGATAAGAATATAAAAAGGTTCAATGGTGATCGCACCAAATTAGAGGAAGTCTTCTTAAACATACTTACAAATGCCAAAGACGCTCTTGCCGATTGTAAGTATGCCCCACGTCTGCAGTTTCGCGCAAAGAAGCTTGACGACAAAATTCTGATTCAATGCCAGGATAACGGCTGTGGTATTCCGACTGAAATTGTTGATAAGCTTTATGAACCATTCTTTACGACCAAAGAAAACGGTACCGGTCTTGGTCTCGCAGTTTCCAAAAGAATCATTGAAGCACATAATGGAACGATCGACATTACATCTGACCATACCAATGGAACAATCGTATCGATCACACTTCCTGCGTAAAATATCAGATATCGTTAATATCAGATACCGTTAGGATCTTTTGATCTTTTCTTCGATAGGTTAGCAGCGCTGTCAGGAAACCGCAAATCAATCCGCCTACGTGAGCCAGATTATCTACACCTGTACTGGTAAATCCAAAATAGAGACTCAGTACAACCATAATCAGCATGCCTCTTCCTGACAGTGTTCCCAGCCTTCCCCTGTTCGCAAATACAATCCAAAGCAACCCTCCCATTAGACCGAAAATTGCTCCCGATGCCCCGGCAGATACAATCTGTCTGTCGTGCATGGTATTCCAGTACAAAGACAGCAGATTACCACCTATTCCACTGATAAAATAACAGAGCAGAAACCGAATTTTACCGGCCTCTTTTTCAAAAATCGATCCAAGTGCCCACAAAAGCACCATGTTATTTAATAAATGTGAGATTCCAAAATGCAGAAAAAGACTGGTAAACAGCCGATAGTATTCCTGATTTTCTATAATATACGGTTCATACATTGCTCCATGCTGCAACATAAAATAACCATCCTCAGTCCGTCCGATCATAGTAAGAACAATAAACACCAGAATATTGATTCCTATCAACGTGATCGTCATTATTTCTTTTGGTCTCTCTTTCATTCTTTCTGACTCCCTTTTGACTTCTATGATATGTTTTTGAATCTGCGTATACTATACCACATCCTATATATCATTCATAGTCATCAGCTTCCGTTATCAGATCTTCCCATTCTCCCCATTTTCCAGACTTAAAGCGTTTTGCAAATTTCTTGATCGGACCATATCTCTTTTCTTCCATCACTGCATAATTCTCTCTCGCCTTGTTATAATAGCTGTTTTCCTGTATCTCAATGTTTTGATTTTCTTCCATTTCTCTTCTGTCTTTTTCTCTCTTACTTTCTTCTCTGATCTTCTCTTCTTTGGACTTTTCTTCCCTGTTTTTTGCTTCTTCCTCATACTGCTGCAGTATGCTTTCCAGATCATACGTTTCTTTTAGCGTTTCTTTGTGAAGCATGCAGGCAAGTTGAATACTCTCCAAATCCTGATAATCAACTTTCCTTACAAAATACTCCGTCAGCTCATGATAAGACACCTGCCAGGTCTTCTCATTCTCTGGAAAAAAACAGAAAAAATAATTTTCATTCTTTTCAAAAATATATTTTTCTGAAAGCATCAGATAATTTGGTTCTAACATATAATCTTTCATTTTTTCCATAACACTGAGAAATTGTCTTGTCAGTTTTAATATCTCTTCTGCTCTGATATCTTTATTTTTATAATACGTTTCCAACGACTGTGCATGCCCTGTATGATAATAATATCTACTTGCACCTTCCATTCCACACCCACTTACTCTCAATAATCCGGGAATCCGATTATTCTTAAGCATCCGCATCTGATAATTCTCCCGATACGGTTGTACGCTGTCTATTATGATTTCAGATTCTGCCACTCTGCTCTGCTGATTTGTCTTTTTTTCTTCCATCTGATTTTCTTCTCCCTTCACTTTTTCAGCTTTACAGAAATCTATTTTTTCCATCTGACTTTTTCTTCTGGTTTCACCTTCGTTGCACGTTGTATCAGATGAATCTTCATTCGTCCTTTTGATGCAAAAACTTCTACCTCTATTTTCTTCCCTGATAGATCAACTCTGGTTGTTATATTTTCCAGAAAAATCAATTTTCCACTCGTCCTTTCTCGGAAAAAAGCATCCAGATCTGCGTCTTCTATCTTTTTCCTGTCCATTTCAACTCCTGTCACAGCCGTTTCCGCTGCCGCTGCGTTTAAAATTGCCTTATCATGAAAGTAAAAAATGATCGTGATGAGCAGAAAAAATAGAATTAAGCAAAAAGGAATAAGGTAAGACATCTCTACCACTGTACTTCCTTTCACGTATTTTTTCGTATATTTTTCAGTAAACTCCACCAATCATGCCTCCCAGATAAGCAACTGTCAGAAATGGAATAAATGGAAATGAATTTTTTCTTGTATACTTCTTTCGTGCGATCATAATTCCTCCGTAAACAGATGCGATCAGAAATGCAGCAAACAGAATCCAAAGAAGATTCCATCCACCAGATAAAATTCCAAGGATCAGAATCAATATGCTATCTCCGTAACCAAATGACTCTTGTGTGAACCAACTTAAAAAAAGAAATACTCCTCCACACAATCCACCGGCTACCATCATCCTGAGTTCTCCTTTACTGCATAGTACCTGACATAAAACTGCAATCACAAGCAAAATCAAAAGACTTCTTACACTTACTTTCTTCCAACGAATATCTATCACAGACAAAATCAACAGATACACTGCTATAACAGCTTGAAAAAACATCCATAGATTTTCCCTTCCATTTTGCCCGAATACATTCATTATTTTGCACATTTAGAACATCCTCCTCTTCCTGCTACTTCGCTTTTATGAACTGCACGTATTGTTCTCTTCAGAGAACTGCAATTCAATGAGTTGTGATACCGGTTTCCATAACTGGTAATATATACACCATTCATTGCCTGTCCATAAACACATTGCTCACATTTATGGTATTTTCCTCCACCTTCATTTCTCATATTTTGTAATTCTGAGTATTGAACATATTGAATAGATAATTGAAGATAGCTGCACTGATAATCTGAATGCCATACTGTTCCTTTTTCTGTGATATAGACAATCTGTCCGTCTTCATTTCCCTTTCTATCTTTTTGATAACCATTCCATGCACTGACTTTAAACTCATCTTTCAACTTCACCGAAGGACTTTTCATTAATGGAACCGGAATCTTTATCTTGTACTCGATAACAACATTTATCTCTTCTGTTCCCGGAATCCAATAAGATTTCCAGCAACTGATAGCTGATGTACCACCATTCAGAATACTTCTCTCAATTCTTTCTTCTCCAATCAGATTCACCAAATCTGATTTTAATTGAATTGTATTCAATACAGGAAGGACAGCCGTTGACTCTGCTACCTGTTTGGCTGCATCACTTCCTGCTGCATGGATACAGCCTCGTATACTCTGGATTTCAATTAAAAAAATCAAACTTAATACTGCAAACATAAAGAGGGGAACTGCAAATGCAGCTTCTATTGTTACACTTGCTCTTACCCCCGGTGCAGATGCCCTTTCTCTTGTTGGACTGGTATTTTTTACCTGTTTATTTGACATCGCAGCTTTTCCTTTCTAAAGTGTGTGGGTTTCCTGCAAGAGGGATTGCAGGATTCTGAGTGTACGTTTTGGGGTGTACAAAAGAAGGTCTGAAAGGGCATCTGCACCGGGGGCAATTCTGGCTTCATTCATATCCGAAATAAACCGGATATTGGTAATTTAGATTTTTATAAACGGTTATCTTATTCTGTATTTCTAATTTAGTCACACATTGATCTGCCTGAAACAAAATATGTTTGGAATGGAGTGCCTCTTCTACACAATCTAAAGTCCGCATTGTAATTTCCGGCACCGATTTCAAAAAGAGAAACATCCTGATATAATCGGAATATCCGACTCCTTCTCCTGAATCATTTCCCCTTACACTTCCACCATCTGTCAGAAGAAGTGGCAGCTGTGACAGAGAAACAACCCATTTATCTGCACTTTTTACCAGTGGAACTTTTCTTCCATCCAAAAGACAACGAAGATCCATAACACTTTCTCCTCCTGCCCACGCAACAAGTATCATCTGTTTCAAAGCTTCTACCGCTTCAGGCATCAGTAGTAGTGCAGATATTGTCACAGCCAGCGCTTCTGCCTCTGCCACTCGTCCCATATCCTTTACCAGACAACCATAATTTCCTGATATTCTCAGAAGAAAAAGACGAAATAACACGGATTCCAGATTTTCTTTATCTGATCCTTTTCCTTGTAGAATATATTCCAGTTCGTATGCTAAAGCATCCGAACGATCAGACTGCCATTCCTTCTCTCCACTCTCATCCGTTCCTTCTGATTGTTCTGAATCCTGCCGAAATGCATAGCCGAATGTTTTGAGAAGATATTCGTTGTACAGAAGTTTCTCCGTTGTCTGATCAAGTCCTTTTCTTGTTGGGAATGTCCCATATCCTTTTTTCAAAGTTCTCTTTGATGCCTGCCCCGACAAATCAACACTCTTTTCAGATACTTTTTTTCCTTTCGGAATCACAACAGAAAGAATTCCTTCTTTTTTTATCTTTTGCATAATACGAAATGGATTCTCCTCATCTGGCAGACTTGGACCTTCTTCCACGTCTTCTCCTTCCGTTTGACTGCCGGATGCGTCAAGACTGTCATTCACCCGTTCCATTGCATCTGTCATTTCATCTGTTTTCTTCTCCATATCAGATTCTTCTGTCTCTGTCTGTTCCCATTTTTCTGTTGTTCCGGTAAACTTTTTAACCAGATCCATTCCATACCTTTGTTCCATATAAGCCAGCACTTGTTCTCGAAATGCCTGTCCGGATTGATCTGTCAAATACTGAATTCCCTTGATTTGATGATCTGTAGAACCAGAATTGTAATAATGCAAACGCTGGATCAGATTTTCTTCTTCATAATTTCCTGTCCTGTAACCAAGATCAATTCCCAAAACATGATATTGTTCCATAAGTTCCTGATGATATTCTCCGAAAACGGAATAGATTGCCCGATCTGTGTCAATTCTGCTGAGATTTTTTGATCCTTGAATCACAGCAGACTCTAGAATTCCAAAGATAAATGAAAGTAACAAAGTAAATGATAAACTTAAAAATACAGTAATTTCGCCTTTTACAGACCGCATGCTATATGCCGGAGCTTTCTGATGTCACTTTCTCAAAAATCGTAGTGATCAGACTAATCAACTGTTCTTTAAAAATCAGCAGAAGCGCAATTAATATAACCAGAATTAAAACCAGTTCAATTGTTGTGATCGCGGCGACATATTTCTTATCTTTATTTTTTCTTATCAATAATTTTCTCATCTTGTATATCTCCTTCTTTTCTCTCTTTTTTCTCAAATCTGAATCGTCAAAAACGCTGGGACAGTCACGATCACGAACACGACTGCCAACATAAGAAACAGCGGTATCATCAACTTTGTTCCTGCCTCTTCACCAAGTTTCTTTGCCATATTTTTCCGTTCCTCAAAAGCTTCCTGCGCCTCTCTTTGTAACAGATTCGTCAGTCCCTTGGTTCCTTTTCTTAAATTCTGATTTAAAAGCATTCCGAACTTTCGGTAAACCGGACTCTCACACCTCCTTCCAAATGCCTCGTAGCATTCACTTTCCGGTCTTCCATTCTTCAGTTCATTCATTGTATATCTCATCTCTTCATACACTGTTCTTTCTCCAAGATAGTGTTTCTCTTTGTCATATTCTTTTACAATTTGGATCCAGGCTCTTCTCACTGTCATTCCTGCCCCTATATACAGACTGAATTTATTGATCAGCTGCGGATAATCAAACTGCATCTGTCTGATTTCTTTCTTTCGTTGTTCTTTCTGCTTTTGTTTCTCTGCTGTAAACTGGAATACAATCATCACTCCGCCAAGCAAAAGAATTCCAAATGCTCTCATTTCCTTCACAGGCTTCCAGGATAATTTTCTTCCATCTACCTGATCTGGCAATATCAGGTAATCCTTTTCCCGCTGTTCCTGATCTGCTTTTTCTACTTCCTGGGATATCTTTTTCAGAACACCTTCCTTCTTTGACAACGGTGTGGAAAACAGGTGTGCATAAAATTCACAGGACATTTTTTCCTCATCATATCGAAGGACAGCGGTTAATTTGACGAGTGTTCCTTCTTCCGTCAGCTTCTCCTGCTTTAAAACACCTCTGCTGTTCATAACCTCGTAGTTATCAAGTTCCCATGACACGCTGATTCCCGTATGTGGAATTTCCATAATAAGATTCAGGTCTGACCTGACCTCATCCAGACTTTTGTTTTCACCAAGGATCTGAGCCGGAAGTTCTTCTGCCGCCTTAGAAAGCTGTTCTCCAATCTCTTCTTTTGCATACTTCTTTTCCGAAATCTGAACCTTCATCTTCTCTTTCCACTCGCCTGTCTCCATCTGGATTTTTTCTGTCTTTTTTCCTTCTCCCTGTCCTTTTCTTTCCAAAATCCGGTTTCCATTTTCATCCTGTGCTAATTGACGATGATTATCTGTGACATACACTGCACTAAACATTACGATTGACAATAAAAGAACGATTCCGGCCTTTTTATAGATTCCATATTTTCCTTTGTCAGGCTGAAGTACTTTTTTCCACTTCTTGTTAAATCTCAATCTGTAGAATCCTCCTTCCAAACCTATATGCTCCAAGATAAAGCACAAGACAAATGCTCATTACGATACATCCGGTCCATGTACCATACAAGACACTTAAGAATTCACCAAATGTCATCTTCATGTAGAGAATCATTATAAATGGGATTACGCTCATGATTTCAAATTCCAGCTTTTTCGCAGCCAGCATGGTCTGTATCTCACGTTCTGTATCGATCTTCTCTCCGATTGTTCTGGCCGCATCTCTGATAATCGCAATTGAATCCCCACCACTGACCTTAGCTGCTGCATAAACTGTAATAAAATTCGTCACATCCTCCTGCTTTACTTCAGCCGCAAATTCATTCAATACGGTTACAACTGACAGATTCAGATCCAGCTTCCTTACCATCTGACCATATTCTTTTCGAATCCTTGTATTCGCATCATACATTCCGATCAGATCACGATTTGTTTCCCTGATTGCATTCTCTACAGAATATCCTGCCTTAAGTGCCCCTGCCATTGTCTGGATACTATCTCTGAACTGCCTCCTGAATTCCTGTTCTTTTCCGATTGCTTTCTCTTCCATCCACTCCTTCATGTATAAGAACCATAACGGGAACAGGAGAATTGCCGGAAGTATCGATTCATAAAACAAATACAAAATCAGAAGAAATCTCACCGTACATTTTATGATTCCGACAGTATATTCAGATGGTGTGATATCCTGCAGCCAGGAGTTTTTCTTTATTCGTGATTTCATTTTTCTTCATAAGGCATCCCTGTATCTTTCCATTCTTCATCCCCTCCTCCTTAAATTCATAAAGAACCTTTGTCTGGATCCTTCCATCTTCATAACCTTCCACTTCTACAATCTGCAAAACCTTTCTTGTCTTATCTCGAAGTCTTCCAAGATGAATGATAATATCAAGTGCCGATGCAACTTGTCTTTGAATTGCCTGTAACGGAAGATCAATCCCCATCAGCATCATTGTTTCCAGTCTGTGTAACATATCTGTTGGATTATTAGCATGTCCCGTTGACATTGAACCACTGTGACCATTCAACATTGCTGAAGAGATCATATCTACCGTCTCTTCTCCTCTTACTTCTCCTACAACAATTCGATCCGGTCTCATACGAAGTGCTGACTTAATCAAATCTCTGATGGTTACAGCCCCTTCTCCTTCTGCATTCGGTCCGCGTGCTTCTAAGCGCACCAGATTCTGAACTCCCTGAATCTGTAACTCTGCATTATCCTCGATCGTGATCAGGCGTTCTCCTTTTGGTATATAGTTCGACAACGCATTCAGGAAAGTTGTCTTTCCTGCTCCTGTTCCACCACTGACAAAAATATTATATTTTGCTGCTACCAGCTTTTTCAAAAAGTTAGCGGCTTCATCAGTTACGCTGCCTATACGAATCAGCTGTTCCATCGTAATTGCTTCCGATGGAAACTTTCGGATTGTAAGGATTGGTCCATTCACAGCAACCGGATTCAATACAACATTTACTCGAGATCCATCCTTCAGCCTTGCATCCACAATCGGAGAGGCCTCATTTACATAACGGTTCGATTCACCTACAATCTGTTGAATCACATCCAGTAATCTCTCCTGAGACAAAAAACACTTCTTAGACCGGAAAATTCTTCCTTCTTTCTCATAAAAGATATGGTCGATTCCATTTACCATAATCTCTGTAATCGAATCATCTTCAAGAAGCTCCTGCAGAACATCCAGTTTACGAAAAGAGTTGAATAACTCACGCCCGATTCTGATCTTATCACTCAACGAAATATATTCTTCATCTGCTGCCTCATCCAATACTGTGCGGATTAGCTCCTGAAGTTCTTCATCATCCGTCTCCTTCGTAAGATCGATTTGTTCCAGAATCTGTTCATACAGCTGCTCTTTTCTAATCATCCTTACGACTTCCTTTCTCTGTCCGGAAATTCCGTAATTTTACTTGCAGATGCTTCTAAAGCAACAGGATTTCTTGGCTTTCCCATTCTGCGTCTTACCATCTTCTTAAGAATCTCGCCATATCCTGCTGATCTAAGATTCTCTTCATACTGATTGAGTTTTGCTTTTGCTGCACCTTCCTCAATGTAAGGCGTATAAACTTTGCTGCATCTTCCTAACAGATCATACAGACCGTCTACCGTATCTCCAAGATCAAGAATGATCACTTTGTAAATACTCTTCTCCAGAATCAGATCCAAAAGTTGATTCCATTCTTCTTTTGTCACTTCTCTGAAATCTTGTTCTGCCCGGATCGGTGCGATATAATCCAACCCATTCATATGGCTGATCAAAGTACTGATCTTCCATACCGGATTGATACTTTCCTGCTTCATGTAATACAGCAGATCTCCAAGATTCATTCCGGATTCTTCCGGCAGGTAATAATTTAATCCTGAATATCCTTCCAGATTCAGATACAACGTAGGAATCGATTCTGAAAGAACTCGTCCCATACGCATGGCAAATCTTGTCTTCCCGATTCGATGAACCGGTGAATAGATCCCGATCAGACCATTTACATTTGCTTTCACTGTCTGCGATCTGTCTGAGACAAGTTGGATTTGATGCGTCTGTACTTCTGAATTTTCCTGATCTTTTTCCTGAAGTAAAAGTTCCAGCATACTGCTGACACTTTGATACCGGAAGAATGGAATCTCTGTGGGACTTCTTTCGTTCGGAATCTTCTCGCCGATCAGAAGATACTTCTGTCTTGCCGGAATCTCATCCCGGTCTTCTTTTCCATACTCTTCTCCGATCAGCAGAATATTTACCTGCATACTCTTGGCTGCTATTTTCAGATTCTCAATATCATGAAATACATGAAACTGAAAATAACCGGATAATTTCTCAGATAATCTTCTGAACAGATTTTCTGAATAACTCTTTTGTGTATCACAAATCACAAAATTCTCAGCAGTTCCTCTTACTGCTCTTTGCTCAATTGTCATAATTCGAAACTTTGCTGCGATCATACAGCCTGAATAAAGAAATTGTACCGAAGGTCCAACGCTTCGATGCAAAAGATACATCAGTAATTCCCCAATTCACTGATGCTGCAACAGATGATTTTCTGTTGGTAAGTGAGATTATATACGGGCACTTCTGTTTTGTCCATACCAAAATTAAAAATATAATGTTTTTGTAAAAAACTTACAAAAATTGATACCATGTAATGCTATAAAGAAGACAAACCCCAGGAATTCCAAGGGTTCCGGATGTCAAAAAGGTCATCGGATTCAAACCGACATTAATTGAAGAATCTGCTGGAAGAACATATTTGTTTATTATAAAAATCAACGCCATTCCTATGGTTGCACGTATAAAAAACTTGAGAAAAAAGTATCCTGTTTTCTTTTTCATTTCACTCTTCCAATCTATTTTTTCTTGATTTGTAACTGTTCAGAGCCAAGCAAAATTTCAAAAAACAGGTATAAAATGCTTGCATTTTTAAAACTGTTTTTGAAATTTTATTTGGCGGATACGCCACACCGACGAAATGCGTAGCATTTTGGAGGTTGGCTCTGAACAGTTACATTATTTGCAGCTTTAATAAAAATATACTTTTCGTTTTCATTATCTTGACAAGCAATAAATCCTGTACTAAAATAAATACATAAGCAAAACCGAAACGTTTCGGTTTTGAAAATAAGGAGGACGATACGATGCCATTAGTTACATCAGAAAAGATGCTTTTAGACGCAAAGAAGGATGGATACGCAGTAGGCGCATTCAATGTAGAGAATATGGAGATGGTTAAAGCAGTCATCGCTGCAGCGGAGGAGCTGAACGCACCGGTGATGCTTCAGACAACACCTTCTACTGTAAAGTACGGAACATTGGAGACATTTGCAGGAATCGTGAAAGCAGAAGCTGCGAAAACAAAGATCCCGGTATGCCTGCATCTGGATCATGGCAATAGCTTTGAACTTGCAGTTCAGGCAATGAAAGCTGGTTACACATCTGTTATGATCGACGGTTCCCACGAAGATTTTGAGAATAATATCGCAGTGACGAAGAAGGTTGTAGATGTAGCAAATGCATTTGGTATTCCGGTAGAAGCTGAACTTGGTAAAGTTGGCGGAAAGGAAGACGACCTTGAGGCTGATGCTGATACGAACACAGATCCGCAGGAAGCGAAAGAATTCGTAGAGCGCACAGGAGTTTCCTCTCTTGCAGTAGCGATTGGAACAGCGCACGGCTTTTATGTAGGAACCCCGGTTCTTGACAAGCCAAGAGTAAGCGCAATCAAAGAAGTTGTAGATGTTCCGCTCGTGCTTCATGGAGCTTCCGGACTGAGTGAAGAAGATGTAAGAGAATGTGTAGAGCGTGGAATGTGTAAAGTCAACTTTGCTACTGAGCTTCGTGTTGCATACACAGATGCCGTGAAGAAACTGCTTGAAGAGAAGCCGGAGACATTCGATCCGAAGAAACTCGGTGTTGTTGCGATGGAAGCTGTAAAAGAACAGGTGATCGCACGCATGAAGATGTGCAGATGTGATGGGAAAGCAAAATAAAACAAGTGATAGCTTACAAGATACAGAATAAGGAAATAAGCTTATGGGTGCAACGATGAAAGACATTGCCCAAGAGACAGGGCTCGGACTTGCAACAATTTCTTCTTATCTAAATGGAGGAAATGTGCGTGAGAAAAACAGAATCAAGATCGAAGAGGCAATTGAGAAGCTTCATTTTGAGGTAAATGAAGTTGCAAGAGGATTAAAGACAAATCGAACGAAGACCATCGGAATCATCTTGCCCGAGTTGAACAACATTTTCTTTTCAGAGATCATTACAGCAGCGGAAGATTTATTAAGAAGTCATGGGTATGCGACGATGATCTGTGACTGCAGATCCGATGTGAAGCGAGAAGAAGAGGCAGCAGAATTCCTTCTTCACAGAAGAGTGGATGGCTTGATCATGATGCCAACCGGAGCAGAGAAGAAAGTATTTGACAGATTTAGAAAATCCGGAAGACCGGTTGTACTGATCGACCGAAGGATGGAGAACGGAGATTGCGACTGTGTTCTTGTAGATAATGAAGGAGCTGCGCAGAACGCAGTGAAACGACTGATGCAAAAAGGGCATAAGAAGATTGGTATGATCACAGGACCGGATAATGTGTATACAGCAAGGGAACGTCAACGAGGATATGAGCTTGCGATACAAGAATCATCCAAAGCTAGATCAGCACAACAATCAGATTTAAAAGGCAAAACAGATAGAACAGATACAAAACTTCTGGCAGATGGTAACTACACGATTGCCGGCGGAGCGAAAGCGATGCGCAAGCTTTACGAAGACAATCCGGATATGACAGCAGTCTTTATCTCCAACTACGAGATGACAGTCGGAGCAATGATGGAGATCAATGACCTTGGTATCAAAGTTCCGGAACAGCTGTCTGTGATAGGATTTGATAACGTGGATTTTGCAAGAGCTGTAGTACCAAGATTGACAATCGTGACACAGCCAACGGAAGAAATTGGACAAGCGGCAGCAAATCTGTTATTGAGTCATCTCGAAGATAAGGATGAAACATCAGATAAAACATCAGACAAAATAGAAGCAACAGAGACAGCAGAGACAATCTGGCTGAAAACCGGATTCGTAGAAGGAGAATCAGTGGCGGACATTTCATAAAGAGGAGGAGACCATGGGAGAATATTTATTAGGAATAGATATCGGAACCAGTGCCTGCAAGATTGCAGTCTTTGCAAAAGACGGAACCGTCAAGGCAACCGGAACTGGTGATTATCAGGTTTATTACCCACATCCTGGATGGGCAGAACAGAATCCGGAAGAATGGTGGGAAGCAGTTTGCGATGCAATCCCAAGGGTACTCGTAAAAGGAAATATTTCCCCGGAAGAGATTAAAGGAATCGGAATTGATGGACAGAGCTGGTCTGCGATCGCAGTCGATAAAGATGGAAATGTACTTACGAACACCCCAATCTGGATGGACACAAGAGCCACAGATATCTGTGAAGAATTCAATGAAAAGATTGGGAAAGACAAGATCTTCGAGCTTTGCGGCAACTCTTTGCAGCCGTCTTATACAACTACAAAGATCATCTGGTATCAGAGAAATCTGCCGGAAGTCTATGCAAAGACTTATAAGATTCTTCAATCCAACAGTTATATTGCATACAAACTGACCGGTGTGATGACACAGGATCTTTCTCAGGGATATGGCCTTCACTGTTTCGATATGAGAACAGGAACCTGGAATAAAGAGATGTGTCAGGAATTTGGATTTTCTTCTGAGCTATTGCCGGAAATTCATGCCTGTCATGAAGTGATCGGTGAGGTAAATGAGAAAGCTGCGAAAGAAAGCGGACTGGCGGAAGGAACACCGGTCGTGGCCGGAGGACTCGATGCAGCATGTGGAACTCTCGGCGCAGGAGTAATCCACAGCGGAGAGACACAGGAACAAGGTGGACAGGCAGGTGGAATGAGTATCTGTACCGACCAGTATCGTGCCGATGAGCGGTTGATCCTTGGATTTCATGTCGTGCCGGATTGCTGGCTCTTACAAGGCGGAACAACCGGAGGCGGCGGAGTGATGCGCTGGCTTGAGCGGGAGTTCGGAGCGTACGAAAGAGAAGAAGGAAAACGTCAGGGAAAAAGCTCACTGGATTTATTTAATGAAGAGGCGGCAGCAGTAGCACCGGGAAGTGACGGAGTGATCTTCCTCCCATATATGTCCGGTGAGAGAACTCCGATTTGGGATCCAAACGCAAAAGGTGTTTACTACGGATTAGATTTCAGTAAGACAAAAGGACATTTCATCCGTGCGGCAATGGAAGGAACAGCCTATGCATTGAAGCATAACCTTGATGTTGCGGAAGAAGCCGGAGCGAAAGTAGAAGTCCTGCGTGCGATGGGGGGATCAGCAAACTCCTTGTTGTGGACACAGATCAAGTCTGACATCACAGGAAAACCAATTGTTGTTCCATCCTCTGACACAGCAACAACACTCGGTGCAGTGATTCTTGCCGGAGTCGGAATCGGAATGTACAAAGACTTTGACGAGGCAGTGAAGCTTACTATTGAAGAGAAGCGTTCCCACGAACCGAATAATGAAAACAGAAAAGTTTACGATAGAAATTACGAAACATATATAGAACTTTATAAACAATTAAAGGAAACTATGGCGAAAAACCATGAATAAGAAATAAATTAACAAAAGATCAAAAAAAGGAGGATCTTGAAAATGAAAGCAGCAGTTGTATGCGCCAACGAAGACGTACAGTATCTTGATTACGAAGAACCGACACCGGGACCGGGCGAAGTTAAGGTCAAAGTAAAATGTTCCGGTATCTGCGGATCTGATATTCCACGAGTACTTCATAACGGAGTTCATTTCTATCCAATCGTACTTGGACATGAGTTCTCAGGAGATGTTGTAGAAGTAGGTGAAGGTGTAACAAAGGTTAAGGTTGGAGATCACGTATCCGGTGCACCGTTGAAACCATGTATGAAATGTGATGACTGTCAGAACGGAAACTTCTCTCTGTGCAAACATTACAGCTTTATTGGTTCCAGAGAGCAGGGATCCAATGCCGATTATGTAGTGATCCCAGAGCAAAATGCAGTTGTATATGATCCAGGCATTCCGTATGAACAGGCGGCCATGTTTGAGCCTGCAACTGTAGCAATCCACGGAGTGTTCCAGAATGATTATCAGGGCGGACAGTATGTTGCAGTACTCGGCGGCGGAACGATCGGAATGTTTACAATGCAGTGGTGCAAGATCTTCGGATCCAAGAAAGTTGTAGTATTCGACATCAGTGATGAGAGACTTGAACTTGCGAAACGTCTTGGAGCTGACGAAGTTGTCAACACAACGAAAGAGAATTTTATGGAAGAGGCAATGGCAATCACAGGCGGCAAAGGATACGGATTTGTATTCGAGACAGCCGGACAGGTTCCGACTATGCATATGGCCTTTGAGCTTGCAGGAAACAAATCCCATGTATGCTTTATCGGAACACCACATGTGAATCTTGAGTTCACACCGGCAATGTGGGAGAACATGAACCGTAAAGAGTTCAAACTGACAGGATCCTGGATGTCCTACAGCGCACCGTTCCCGGGCAAAGAGTGGGATCTGACAGCACATTACTTTGCAACAGGACAGCTGAAATTCGACAAGGGATTTATTTACAAAATGGTTCCGATGAGTCAGGCACAGGAAGCATTCCAGATGTTTAAGACACCGGGACTTGTACAGGGAAAAGTAATGCTTGTAAACGAAGATTAATCAGAGAGGGGGACAAGAGCTTTGATGTGTCAAAGCTCTGTACCGAATATGATACTTACAGTAACATTAAATGCAGCAATCGACAAAAGATATGTTGTGGAAGGCTATCAGGTCGGTGAAGTCAACCGTGTGAAAGAATGTGCGTACACGCCAGGCGGAAAAGGATTAAATGTATCCAAGCCGGCGTCTATCGCAGGAGCGGAAGTGGTCGCGACGGGATTTGTCGGAGGTCATGCAGGAAATTATATCGAAGATGCACTGAAACCATTTGGAATCAAGAGCGAATTCTATCATCTGGAAGAAGAGAGCCGATCCTGTATCAACATCTGGGATGAAGTCAATCACCTGCAGACAGAATTTCTTGAGCCGGGATTCACGGTATCTGAGGAAGAATTTAAGGGATTCGAAAAACATTTCACAGAACTGGTGAAGAAAGCAGATGTTGTTGCTATGTCAGGAAGTGTTCCAAAAGGACTTGACGGAACAGCTTATCAGCGTCTTGTAAGAATCTGCAAAGAGGCAGGAAAGAAAGTCATCCTTGATACAAGTGGAAAACTGCTTGAGATGGGAATCGAGGCAAAGCCGACGATGATCAAGCCAAACATTGATGAGATCCGTATGTTGACAGGAAAAAGCTGCGACAACTTCCAGGACATGGTAGATGCGGCAAAACAGATTCATGCAGATGGAGTCGAGATCGTAGCAGTGTCACTCGGTGGAGACGGTTCCTTTGTCGTATGTGACGACGGAATCTTTCGCGCACGTGTGCCGAAGATCGATGCGGTAAACACTGTAGGATGCGGAGATTCCATGATCGCCGGGTTCGCTCTTGGACTTAGCGAAGGACTTTCGGTTGAAGAGACATTGAAGAAAGCAAGTGCGATCTCAGCGGCAGCAGCACTCAGAGAAGAAACAGGATTCTTCGTAAAAGAAGATATGGAAAAGATCTATCCACAGGTGGAGATTGAGAAGATCGGTTAGATTAGATAAAAGGAGAGTTATCATGGGTGAATTTATTAATCCGGCAGATGTGCCAAAAGTAAAATTCTACACAGGTGATGAAGCACCATGTATCGGAATGGGAACCTTTGGTTCCGACAGATTTACAGCAGATCAGATTGCTGAAGCAGTAGACGGAGCAATCAAAAGCGGATACCGCATGTTTGATTGTGCCGCATGCTACGGAAATGAACCGGAGATCGGTAAAGTATTTAAAAATGCATTTGATGAGGGAATCGTAGAACGTAAAGATCTCTTTATTATGACAAAAGTATGGAACGATATGCACGAACATGTCGAAGAAGCTTGCAAGAAAAGTATCGCAGATCTCCAGTGTGATTATGTGGATATGTATTATATTCACTGGCCATTCCCGAATTACCATGCACCAAAATGCGATGTAGAGTCAAGAAATCCGGATTCTAAACCATTCAGTGTGGAAGAATTCATGAATACATACAGACAGTGTGAAAAACTCGTCGAAGACGGATTGACAAAATTCATCGGAATCTCCAATATGACGATTCCGAAACTCGAAGCAGTACTTCCATTGATGAAGATCAAACCGGTCGCCTGTGAGCTCGAGATCCATCCTTGCTTCCAGCAACAGGAACTTTACGATTACCTCGTAGCACACGATATCCAGCCGGTAGGTTACATGCCAATTGGTTCTCCGATGAGACCGGAGAGGGATATGTGTCCGGAAGATATAGCAGATCTGCAGACTCCGGTTATGCAGGAGATTGCGAAGGCTCATAACTGTCACCCGGCGATCATTGCACTGAAATGGGCAAGACAGAGAGGCGAGATTGCAATTCCGTTCTCACTTCACAATTATGTAAGCAACTTAAAAGCAATGACAGAAGATCCGCTGACAGAAGAAGAGATGGCGAAGATCGCAACACTCGAAAAAGGAAACCGCCTTGTAAAAGGACAGGTGTTCTTGTGGCATGGAGCAAAAGACTGGCATGATCTCTGGGATGAAGATGGAGAAATCGTGACATTGTAAAAAATGAGATAAAATGATGTTGAGAGATACAGTTCTTGTAGGAAGTTGAGACTTTTACAGGAGCTGTATTTTAGTAGAAAAAAGGATCGGATTTTCTGCATGAAATAAAAAAGTTGACATGCACACATTTTTATGATAATATATCGCTCGTAACATTTTTGTAATAAATGTAATAAAAATGAAAATAATGCATAGTATTAA
>OKTU01000470.1_pt1 | contig 23949 bp, 17 predicted proteins | sample 1606311 | NCBI WGS metagenome assembly OKTU01 (sample SAMEA3879557, study PRJEB24766) | human gut metagenome | biome: human-associated habitat; feature: feces | place: USA | collected 1985/1987
CCACGCTCGGCCTGCTGCTCTGTACGGTGGGCTTTGTCCCGGTGATGAACCTGATTGAGGGTAACGACCAGCTTGGCTACATCTTTGCCGCCACCCTCTTCTCGCTGTTCGGGCTGTTCTTTATGTGGTGGTGCTATAAGGGCGTTACCGAGCGTTACGTCGAGACGCAGCCTGCTAACCCGGCGCAGAAACCGGGGCTGTTGCAGTCGTTTCGCGCCATCGCCGGGAACCGTCCGCTGTTTATCCTGTGCATCGCTAACCTGTGCACGCTGGGCGCCTTTAACGTCAAACTCGCCATTCAGGTCTACTACACGCAGTACGTGCTGAACGACCCGATCCTGCTGTCGTATATGGGCTTCTTCAGCATGGGCTGTATTTTTATCGGCGTCTTTATGATGCCCGGCGCGGTGCGGCGCTTCGGCAAGAAAAAGGTCTACATCAGCGGGCTGATGATTTGGGTGGCGGGCGATCTGCTTAACTACTTCTTCGGCGGCGGCTCGGTGAGCTTTGTGGCGTTCTCCTGCCTGGCGTTCTTCGGTTCCGCGTTCGTGAACAGCCTGAACTGGGCGCTGGTGTCCGATACCGTGGAATACGGCGAGTGGCGCACCGGCGTGCGCTCCGAGGGAACGGTCTACACCGGCTTTACCTTCTTCAGGAAGGTCTCGCAGGCGCTGGCGGGCTTCTTCCCGGGGATCATGCTCACCCAGATCGGCTATGTGCCGAACGTGGTGCAGTCCGCCGGGACGGTTGAAGGGCTGCGGCAGCTGATATTTATCTACCCGAGCCTGCTGGCGGTCATCACCATCGTGGCGATGGGCTGCTTCTACAACCTCAACGAGAAGATGTATGTGCGCATAGTGGAAGAGATCGAACTGCGCAAACGTACGGCATAAATGACGTGATTGAGCGCCCTGCGGGGCGCTTTGAGGATCGACCATGACACATAATACTGATCCGTTAACCCTGAAATTGAGCCTGCGAGAGAAGTGCGCCTACGGGATGGGTGATTTTGGCTCGAACCTGATGCTGTGTATTGGCACGCTGTATCTGCTGAAGTTTTACACGGACGAGCTGGGCATGCCCGCGTTCTACGGCGGCATCATTTTTCTGGTCGCCAAGTTCTTTACCGCGTTCACCGACATGCTGACCGGGGTGCTGCTGGATTCCCGGCGTAACATTGGCCCGAGGGGGAAGTTCAGGCCATTCATACTTTACGCCTCCGTCCCGGTGGCGCTGGTCGCGACGGCGCAGTTTATGGCCAACGACTTTAGCCTGACGGTGAAAACGGCCCTCGCCACCGTGCTCTTCATGATGTTTGGCCTCTGCTACAGCCTGATGAACTGCGCCTACGGTGCAATGGTCCCTGCCATCACCAAAAACCCGAACGAGCGCGCGCAGCTTGCGGCGTGGCGTCAGGGCGGCGCAACGGTAGGACTGTTGCTCTGCACCGTCGGCTTTATGCCGATTCAGGCGCTGTTCATCAGCCAGCCCTCACTCGGCTATCTGGTGGCCGCGCTGGTGTTCGTCACCGGGGGGCTGTTCTGCATGTGGTGGTGCTACAGCGGGGTGAAAGAACGCTACGTCGAGCTTACGCCCGATCACCATAAGCCCGGCATTCTGAAATCATTCTGCGCGATTTTCCGCAATCCGCCGCTGCTGGTGCTGTGCATCGCCAACCTCTGTACCCTCGCCGCGTTTAACATCAAGCTGGCGATTCAGGTCTATTACACCCAGTACGTGCTGAACGATCTGCATCTCCTGTCGTGGATGGGCTTTTTCAGCATGGGCTGCATTCTGATTGGCGTGTTTCTGGTGCCCGGCGCGGTGAAGCGCTTTGGCAAGAAGCCGGTCTATCTGGGCGGGCTGGCGCTGTGGGCGGTGGGCGACGTGCTGAATTTCTTCTGGGGGACCAGCTCCCTGCTGTTCGTGCTGTTTTCCTGCATGGCCTTCTTCGGCACGGCGTTTGTTAATAGCCTGAACTGGGCGCTGGTGCCGGATACCGTCGATTACGGCGAGTGGAAAACCGGCATTCGCGCCGAAGGGTCGGTGTATACCGGCTATACCTTCTCGCGCAAAATCTCCGCCGCGCTCGCCGGTTTCCTGCCCGGCATTATGCTGACCCAGATTGGCTACGTACCCCATGCCGTGCAGAGCGCGGGCACGCTGCTGGGTTTGCGTCAGCTTATTTTCCTCTGGCCGTGCGGCCTGGCAATCGTCGCCGCCGTGACCATGGGGCTGTTTTATAAACTCAACGAAGCGCGCTTCGCCTTTATTATCGAGGAGATTGGAAAACGAAAAAAACAGTCAGCGAATACCCCTGAGATAACCACCAACAATAAAGCGTCAGCAGTCACTTTATAACAATAAATCCGGCCACTATGTCCTTCCTGTTTAGCAGGAGGGAGGCCTTTCTGTACCTGATACATGGACAAATTATGAAAAGAATCATCACCGTACTGATCGTGTCGTCTGTGTCCTGCCCGGTATTTGCCGGGGCCTATGTCGAAACGCGCGAAGCCTACAACACCGCCTCAGAGCTGCACGAAGTGATCCTGCGTGCGGGCTATAACTTCGATATGGGCGCGGGGCTGATGTTCACCAACGCTTATAACGTGGGGAAATGGGACGAACTGAAACACAGCTATAACGAAATCGAGGGGTGGTATCCGCTCTTCAAACCGACCGACAAACTGACCTTCCAGCCCGGCGGCTTAATTAATGACAGCAGCGCAGGATCAGGTGGCGCGGTTTATTTAGATACCAATTACAAATTTACGGACTGGTTTAATCTGACGTTCCGCTATCGCTATAACCATAACAATTACGATACGCCGGACTATAACGGGCAGATGGATAAGAACGACACGCATGAATTCGCCAACTACTGGAATTTCAAAGTGACGGATGCGTTTTTCTACACCTTTGAGCCGCACTTTTTCCAGCGGGTGAATGATTACCACAGCAAAAATGGCAAAGATCATCACTGGGAAATTACTAACAAGTTCAGCTATAAAATCGACAGAAACTGGCTGCCGTATCTTGAGCTACAGTGGCTGGACCGATGGAATGATTACAACCGGGAGCAGTACCGGATCCGTTTAGGGTTACGGTATTCGTTCTAATAAAAAAGCCGCTGATCGCTCAGCGGCTTTTTCGTTGCCGGGTGGCGCATGCGCTTACCCGGCCTACGGCATAACCGAATTAGTCTTCTTTCGCACCGCGCATTGCACGTTTACGATCGTTCTCAGTCAGGTGACGTTTACGGATACGAATTGACTGAGGCGTCACTTCGACCAGTTCGTCATCATCGATGAATTCCAGCGCCTGCTCCAGGGTCATCTTGATCGGTGGAACCAGAACCGTTGCTTCGTCAGTACCGGACGCACGCATGTTGGTCAGTTTCTTACCGGTCAGACAGTTTACCGTCAGGTCGTTAGAACGGCTGTGAATACCGATGATCTGGCCTTCGTAAACTTCAGCACCGTGACCCAGGAACAGCTTACCGCGATCCTGCAAACCGAACAGCGCAAACGCAACCGCTTTACCCTGACCGTTGGAGATCAGCACGCCGTTGTTACGCTGGCCCACTTCGCCCGGACGAACGTCGTCGTAGTGGCTGAAGGTGGAGTACAGCAGACCGGTACCGGAAGTCATGGTCATGAACTCAGAACGGAAGCCGATCAGGCCACGGCTTGGGATCACGTAGTCGAGACGTACGCGGCCTTTGCCATCTGGATTCATGTTTTTCAGGTCGCCTTTACGCTCACCCAGTGCCTGCATCACAGAACCCTGGTGCTGCTCTTCAACGTCCAGCGTTACGTTTTCGAACGGCTCTTGTTTACGGCCATCGATTTCGCGGAAGATAACTTTCGGACGGGAAACCGCCATCTCGAAACCTTCACGACGCATGTTCTCAATCAGAACAGACAGGTGCAGCTCACCACGACCCGAAACGCGGAATGCATCAGCGTCTTCGGTTTCTTCAACGCGCAGCGCAACGTTGTGCACCAGCTCTTTGTTCAGGCGGTCAAGGATCTGACGAGAGGTAACGAACTTACCTTCTTTACCACAGAACGGAGAGGTGTTGACGTTGAAGAACATGGATACGGTTGGTTCATCAACGGACAGGGCTGGCAGCGCTTCGACGTTCTGCGGATCGCAGATGGTGTCGGAGATGTTCAGTTCACCCAGACCGGTGATAGCGATGATGTCGCCCGCTTCAGCGATGTCGCTCTCGATACGCTCAAGACCCAGGTGAGTCAGCACTTTACCGACTTTACCGTTACGGGTTTTCCCTTCGCTATCGATGATAGTGACCTGCTGGTTAGGCTTCACTTTACCGCGCTTGATACGACCAATGCCGATTACGCCAACATAGTTGTTGTAGTCGAGCTGAGAGATCTGCATTTGCAGGGTGCCTTCCAGGTCAACGTTTGGCGCAGGAACGCGGTCAACAATCGTCTGGTACAGCGGAGTCATGTCTTCCGCCATGTCTTCGTGATCCAGACCGGCGATACCGTTCAGCGCAGACGCATAAACGATAGGGAAGTCCAGCTGTTCGTCGGTCGCGTCGAGGTTAACGAACAGGTCGAAGACCTGGTCAACAACCCAGTCAGGACGCGCGCCAGGACGGTCAACCTTGTTGATCACAACGATAGGTTTCAGGCCGTGGGCAAATGCTTTTTTGGTCACGAAGCGCGTTTGCGGCATAGGGCCATCAAATGCGTCAACCACCAGCAGCACGGAATCCACCATGGACATCACGCGCTCAACTTCACCACCGAAGTCGGCGTGCCCTGGGGTATCAACGATGTTGATACGGTAGTCATTCCATTTGATAGCGGTGTTTTTGGCGAGGATGGTAATCCCACGCTCTTTCTCCAAATCGTTGGAGTCCATCACACGCTCTTGAGTTTCGGCACGAGCATCAAACGTACCGGACTGCTGTAGCAGCTTATCAACCAGGGTAGTTTTACCATGGTCGACGTGCGCGATGATGGCGATATTACGCAATTTTTCGATCACAACTTTGCCTCAGGCATTTAGAAATAGCGCGTTATTGTACACGGATTAATCGCACTACAAAACAGGATCACAAACATCCCCCGCAAACAAGTATTGCAGAGATGCTTTGTGATCGCTTTCACGGAGCGGTAAAAGGGCACTTTAACGTAAATTGCACCAATATGGTGCTCGATGTTCACACAGAAGCACTATAATGGTGCAACAAATCCAATGTGGTGCAGCCCTTCTGCACTATGGTGCGCATGATAACGCCTTTTTGGGGTGTTTTAAAAGTTGGCACAGATTTCGCTTTACAGAAATACAGTAAAAATATGGCAGCCCAGCCGATTTGAAGACCTCGTTACCACGACGACAATGACCAATCTGGAGAGTTAAGTATGTCCGCTGAACACGTTTTGACGATGCTGAACGAACATGAAGTGAAGTTTGTTGATCTGCGCTTCACCGATACCAAAGGTAAAGAACAGCACGTCACGATCCCTGCTCATCAGGTGAACGCCGAATTCTTTGAAGAAGGCAAAATGTTTGACGGCTCCTCCATTGGCGGCTGGAAAGGCATTAACGAATCCGACATGGTTCTGATGCCAGATGCAACCACTGCGCTCATTGACCCGTTCTACGAAGAACCTACGCTGATCATCCGCTGCGATATTCTGGAACCTGGCACGCTGCAAGGCTATGACCGTGACCCACGCTCCATCGCAAAACGCGCTGAAGAGTACCTGCGCTCTACCGGCATCGCAGACACCGTTCTGTTCGGGCCAGAGCCAGAGTTCTTCCTGTTCGACGACATCCGTTTTGGCGCTTCCATTTCTGGCTCCCACGTCGCTATCGATGACATCGAAGGCGCATGGAACTCTTCCACCAAGTACGAAGGTGGTAACAAAGGTCACCGTCCGGGCGTGAAAGGCGGTTACTTCCCGGTTCCTCCGGTCGATTCTTCACAGGACATCCGTTCTACCATGTGTCTGATCATGGAAGAGATGGGCCTGGTTGTTGAAGCGCACCACCACGAAGTGGCAACGGCTGGCCAGAACGAGATCGCTACCCGCTTCAACACCATGACCAAAAAAGCGGATGAGATTCAGATCTACAAATACGTTGTACACAACGTTGCGCACCGTTTCGGTAAAACCGCGACCTTCATGCCAAAACCAATGTTTGGCGACAACGGTTCCGGCATGCACTGCCACATGTCCCTGTCCAAGAACGGCACCAACCTGTTCTCTGGTGACAAGTATGCGGGTCTGTCTGAGCAGGCGCTGCACTACATCGGCGGTGTTATCAAACACGCTAAAGCGATCAACGCCCTGGCGAACCCGACCACGAACTCCTACAAGCGTCTGGTTCCAGGCTACGAAGCACCCGTGATGCTGGCGTACTCTGCCCGTAACCGTTCTGCTTCTATCCGTATCCCGGTGGTTGCGTCTCCGAAAGCGCGTCGTATCGAAGTGCGCTTCCCGGACCCGGCGGCTAACCCATACCTGTGCTTCGCAGCACTGCTGATGGCCGGTCTGGACGGTATCAAGAACAAGATCCACCCGGGCGAAGCCATGGACAAAAACCTGTACGACCTGCCGCCAGAAGAAGCGAAAGAGATCCCACAGGTTGCCGGCTCTCTGGAAGAAGCCCTGCAAGCGCTGGACGCAGACCGCGAGTTCCTGACCGCTGGCGGCGTGTTCACCGATGAAGCTATCGACGCTTACATCGCGCTGCGTACCGAAGAAAACGACCGCGTTCGCATGACGCCGCACCCGGTTGAGTTTGAACTGTACTACAGCGTTTAATTGTTTTGTTTTACCCGGCGCATACGCGTCGGGAGTAGTTGCCGTGGAAACTTTAGCCCATCTTCGGATGGGCTTTTTTCTCCACCAACAACCTGATCTCACGCGCTTTTTACCTCTAAAACGCTATACTGCACTAAAATAGTGCAACGACTCCAGGAGACTGCTGAATGGCAACTGGCACGCTGCCCGATGCTGGGCAGATCCTCAATTCTTTGATTAACAGTATTTTGCTGGTCGACGACGAGCTGGCGGTCCATTACGCCAACCCGGCGGCGCAACAGCTGCTCGCCCAAAGCGCCCGAAAACTGTTTGGCACGCCGCTGCCGGAACTGCTGAGCTATTTCTCGCTGAATATTGGTCTGATGCAGGAGAGTTTGCAGGCGGGTCAGGGCTTCACCGATAACGAAGTGACGCTGGTGATTGACGGACGCTCGCATATTTTGTCCCTCACCGCACAGCGCCTGCCAGATGGCATGATTCTGCTGGAAATGGCGCCGATGGATAACCAGCGTCGTCTCAGCCAGGAGCAGCTTCAGCATGCGCAGCAGATTGCGGCGCGCGACCTGGTGCGCGGGCTGGCCCATGAGATCAAAAACCCGCTGGGCGGCTTACGCGGTGCGGCACAGCTTTTGACCAAAGCACTGCCTGACCCTGCCCTGGCGGAGTATACCAACGTCATTATCGAGCAGGCGGACCGTCTACGTAATCTGGTCGATCGCCTGCTCGGGCCACAGCAGCCGGGGATGCATGTTTCAGAAAGCATTCACAAGGTCGCGGAGCGGGTGGTGAAACTCGTCTCTATGGAGCTGCCGGATAACGTCACGCTGGTGCGTGATTACGACCCAAGCCTGCCGGAGCTGGCGCACGATCCGGACCAGATTGAACAGGTGCTGTTGAACATTGTGCGTAACGCGTTGCAGGCGCTGGGCCCGGAGGGTGGCGAAATTATTCTGCGTACCCGCACCGCGTTCCAGCTGACGCTGCACGGCGTGCGTTATCGTCTGGCGGCACGTATTGATGTGGAAGATAACGGGCCGGGGATCCCGCCACATCTCCAGGACACTCTGTTCTACCCGATGGTCAGCGGTCGCGAAGGCGGCACCGGGCTGGGGTTATCCATAGCCCGAAATTTGATTGACCAACACTCCGGCAAAATTGAATTTACCAGTTGGCCGGGACATACCGAGTTTTCGGTTTTCCTGCCGATTAAAAAATAAAGGTGACGTTTATGCAACGAGGGATAGTCTGGGTAGTCGATGACGATAGCTCCATCCGTTGGGTGCTTGAACGCGCACTCACGGGAGCGGGATTAAGCTGCACGACGTTTGAGAGCGGCAGCGAGGTGCTCGACGCACTCACCACCAAAACGCCGGACGTTCTGCTCTCGGATATTCGCATGCCGGGCATGGACGGACTGGCGCTCTTAAAGCAGATCAAACAGCGCCACCCCATGCTTCCGGTCATCATAATGACCGCCCACTCCGACCTGGATGCCGCCGTTAGCGCCTACCAGCAGGGGGCGTTTGATTATCTGCCAAAACCGTTTGATATCGACGAAGCCGTTGCCCTGGTCGAACGCGCCATCAGCCACTATCAGGAGCAACAGCAGCCCCGCCACGCGCCGGATTTCGGGCCTACGACGGACATCATCGGTGAAGCGCCGGCCATGCAGGACGTGTTTCGCATCATCGGGCGTCTGTCGCGCTCGTCTATCAGCGTCTTGATTAACGGTGAATCAGGGACCGGTAAAGAGCTGGTTGCGCACGCCCTGCATCGCCACAGCCCGCGGGCGAAAGCGCCTTTCATCGCCCTGAACATGGCGGCGATCCCCAAAGATTTGATTGAATCTGAGCTGTTCGGCCACGAAAAAGGGGCGTTTACCGGGGCAAATACCATTCGTCAGGGACGCTTTGAACAGGCTGACGGCGGAACGCTATTCCTGGATGAAATCGGCGATATGCCGCTGGATGTTCAGACCCGACTGCTGCGCGTGCTGGCAGATGGCCAGTTTTACCGCGTGGGCGGGTATGCGCCGGTGAAGGTGGACGTGCGCATTATTGCCGCGACGCACCAGAACCTGGAGCTGCGCGTGCAGGAGGGGAAATTCCGTGAAGATTTATTCCATCGTCTGAACGTGATCCGTGTCCACCTGCCGCCGCTGCGCGAGCGTCGGGAAGATATCCCGCGTCTGGCGCGCCATTTCCTGCAAGTGGCGGCCCGCGAGCTGGGCGTGGAAGCCAAGCAGCTTCATCCGGAAACGGATGCCGCCCTCACCCGTCTGGCGTGGCCTGGCAACGTGCGTCAGCTGGAAAACACCTGTCGCTGGCTGACCGTGATGGCCGCCGGACAGGAAGTGTTGATTCAGGATCTCCCCGCCGAGCTGTTTGAAGCCACCGTGCCCGAAAGCACCGCCGGACATGCGCTGCCGGACAGCTGGGCGACGCTGCTGGCGCAGTGGGCAGATCGCGCGCTGCGTTCCGGTCATCAAAATCTGCTCTCCGAAGCGCAGCCTGAGATGGAGCGCACGCTGTTAACTACCGCGCTTCGTCATACCCAGGGCCACAAACAGGAAGCGGCTCGCCTGTTGGGATGGGGTCGAAACACCCTGACGCGCAAGCTGAAAGAGCTGGGAATGGAGTGATCTTACTCCGCTGTGTAAAGGTTACTAATTGAGCGCAAAGTGCCGTTATTTTGCGCTTTACTGTTCCGATGAGTTTTGTATGATCGTGCCCGGAAACAGGGGGGAGCATCATGCTGGAATCATTAGTGACTTTGCTTTCGAGCGGAGCAGCAGAAAGCCACACGCCACAAACTGCCGTTGCGGCGGTGCTGTGTGCGGCGCTGGTTGGGCTGTTTAGCTAACGAGCTGTTGATGAAAAGCCGGGTGGCGCTTCGCTTACCCGGCTTTTCAACTTAAATCACCCGCGAGAACTGCTGTAAACGCGCCTTCTGACGTAGATAGGCATCGAAGCACATGCAGATATTACGAATCAACAGACGTCCTTTCGGCGTGACGACCACCGCGCTTTCCGACACATCCACCAGCCCGTCCTTCGCCAGCGGCGCAAGGAGTTTCAGGTCTTCGGCAAAGTAATCGCTGAATTGCAGATCCCATTGCGACTCCACCTCGCGGAATTCGAGACGGAAGTTGCAGATAAGCGCCTTAATCACATCACGACGGATGCAGTCGTCACGCGTTAACGCAATGCCGCGCCACAATGCGTTACCCGTTTCATCAACCTGCTGGTAGTACAGCTTCAGCTCTTTCTGGTTCTGAGCGTAGCAGTCGCCAATCATGCTAATGGCGGAGATGCCCATTCCGAGCAGATCGGTATCGCCCTGGGTGGTGTAACCCTGGAAGTTACGGTGGAGAACACCTTCGCGCTGGGCAATTGCCAGTTCGTCGTCAGGGCGGGCAAAGTGATCCATCCCGATAAACTGATAGCCGGTTTCGGTCAGCGAGGCGATGGTCTCCTGCAAAATGTCTAGCTTCTGCTGGGCGGAAGGCAGATCCGCATCTTTGATTTTGCGCTGAGCGGCGAACAGCGTCGGCAGGTGCGCGTAATTAAAGACGCTCAGACGGTCCGGGTTAAGCTCAGCCACGCGTTTAAGCGTGTAGGCGAAGCTCTCCGGCGTCTGCTTCGGCAGGCCGTAAATCAGGTCTATATTCGTTGAGGTAAAGCCGATTTCACGCGCATGGTTGAGTAAGGCAAAGATAAACGCTTCGTCCTGCTCGCGGTTTACCAGGCGCTGTACTTCTTTATTGAAGTCCTGTACGCCCATACTCAGGCGGTTGAAGCCTTCAGCGCGTAAATGATCCAGCACATCCAGCTCGATTTCACGTGGATCGACCTCGATCGAAATTTCGGCGTCGTCGTTAAAACTGAAATTGTCGCGCAGCAGCGCCATCAGGCGGCTGATCTGCGCTTTATTCAGATAGGTTGGCGTACCACCGCCCCAGTGAAGCTGGCTAACGTGACGCCCTTTAAACAGCGGTGCGCGGTGCAGAATTTCCTGTTCGAGCGCATCGAGGTATTGATCGGCTTTGTGCTGCTGGCGGGTAACGATTTTATTGCAGCCGCAGAAGTAGCAGAGCTTATGGCAGAATGGAATATGGACGTAGAGCGAGAGCGGGCGCTCGGGATAGCGCACCACAGCATGCTGAAAATCCGCCTCGCCGAAAGCGTCAGAAAACTCCAGCGCGGTGGGGTATGAGGTATAACGCGGCCCGGAATAGTTATATTTCTGGATCAGGGCCAAATCCCAGTCGATAGATGGTACAGACATGCTCACTCCTTCCGTTGGTGTCGCGTTCGTATACGGCGGCCCGTTCTGGTCCCGTTGCGGGCCATCATTCGGGTGCGCAGCCACTTCTGTCGCCGCGACAACCGCCGTAGTTTAACGAATAACCACACCAGATAACATATAACCGGAAGGGTTATAAGCAGGACGAGTGTACCTGCCGGGTGCAAATGTTAGTTTCCACCCTTCAGAAGACGCATCATATCTTCCTGCTTTTCGTCTTCTTCTTCGTCGTCTTCGTCATCGTAAGACAGACCCAGCTTCTGCATCAGCTCGTCGATGCGATCCAGTTTGGCATCCACCCATGACTGCTCTTCGGCGGTCAAGGTTTCACCCTCTTCAAGACGTTCCAGCAGCGCGTCCAGGCGCTCATCGTTCTCCAGCAAATCCAGCTCAGCCTGCGGTGAAAGCATAGGTTTCTCGCTCTTTGGTTTGTGCTGCTTAGTGACCGGGGTGTCTGTCACGCCCAGTGGAATGGGAGTTTTACTGCCGATACGAGGATCTTTCTGCTGTTTGCCTTTTGCAGAAGCGCCTGCGGCACCGCCACCGTTAGCACGGCTACCCGCAGCATGGCCACGATGTTTTTTATCGCGTTTGCGATCGCGCGCTTCCTGATTCAGTTCTTCGCGCGTTTTGCGGCGTGCTTTTGCAGGGCGTTTCGCGCCCGCAGCGGAGGTCGGTTTTTTCATGATGTTTTATCTTTAAGTCGTTTTCTTCAGTATAGAATTGCGGCGAAATCTAGCAGAAAGCAAGCAAAGAAAAAAGGCGACAGAGCAATCTGTCGCCTTTTTTCCTGACTCACAACCCTTAACGGGTCAGACATTCCCTGTTTGCCTGCAACAAACCCTGTTTATCCCTTGGCTACTACCGTCCGTGATACGGTTCCGTTTCCTGTTAAAAACGCCTCCAGGCGCCGGTCGTCCTGACAATCCTGAGTCTTCGCCTCCTGGCGCTCCTGACCCTTATCCTTAAGTCGTTATCCTGTTGGCATCCTCGCCGTAGCACACACTTTACCTTGTTCCTTTAAACTAACAAGCAACGAAAAGGTACAAAACCGGATTTTCAGATAATTACTCATTAATAACTCTTTGAATTTTAATATCTTGAGTTTTTTAGCCCCTGCGATTTCTCTTAAATTTCTCATACGCTTAAGGGCAAATCTCTTACATTTCGCAGGGCTTTCACTTACATGTCAATGACGAAGGGAAAAGCCTTTTGCCCGCATTCAGGTATAATCCCCGCAGATTACGATTTTTGGAGACGACCACGTGACTACCTGGAACTACCAACAGACGCATTTTGTCACCAGTGCGCCCGATATTCGCCACCTGCCCTCAGACACAGGGATTGAAGTGGCATTTGCTGGCCGCTCCAATGCGGGAAAATCCAGTGCCCTGAATACGCTGACCAATCAGAAAAACCTGGCGCGTACCTCAAAAACACCTGGCCGTACACAACTGATTAACCTGTTTGAAGTGGCTGAAGGCAAACGCCTGGTCGATTTACCGGGCTACGGTTACGCGCAGGTACCGGAAGAGATGAAGATCAAATGGCAGCGTGCGCTGGGTGAATACCTGGAAAAACGCATGTGTCTGAAAGGCCTGGTGGTGCTGATGGATATTCGTCATCCGCTGAAAGATCTCGACCAGCAGATGATTGACTGGGCGGTGGCAAGCGATATTGCGGTGCTGGTACTGCTGACAAAAGCGGATAAGCTGGCGAGCGGCGCGCGCAAGGCACAGGTGAATAAGGTTCGTGAAGCGGTGCTGGCATTCAACGGTGATGTACAGGTTGAACCGTTCTCCTCGCTGAAAAAGCAGGGCGTGGATAAACTGCGTCAGAAGCTCGACAGCTGGTTTAACGATCTGGAACCGGCGACAGAAGCGGAAGCAGAGTAATAACAGGCGCGGCGATGACCGCGCTTTTTTTCGCCTGAAACTTTCTTTGCCGCAATAAAAAACGCCCCAGTCATTACTGACTGGGGCGGCTAAAATATTCAGCCAAATCCGATTACGTGAAGTAAAAGGTCTGAAAGATAGAACATCTTACCTCTGTACCCTACGTCGTTAACTCTACTCTTTTTTTATCGCTGGACAAAGCACTTTTTGTAGTTTTTTTTCATTCTTTACATAGGGAATTCTAATGATCGTCACAAAACGCGCGTACTTATGTTGCTTACTTACATAAAACGCGCGTTATTCCGTTAGCCCTTAGTGAGCCTGATCCCAGTTTTCGCCGCTACCCACTTCCACCAGCAACGGAACGTCCAGCTTCATGCTGTTTTCCATCAGTTCATGGATCTTCTGAGAGACCGTCTCCAGATCGTCTTTATGAACTTCAAAGACCAGTTCATCGTGTACCTGCATGATCATTTTCACGCGCGGCTTCTCTTTTTCCAACCAGGCATCGACGGCGATCATTGCGCGTTTAATGATGTCCGCCGCAGTGCCCTGCATAGGGGCGTTAATCGCAGCACGTTCAGCACCCGCGCGGCGCGCGGCGTTGCTGGATTTGATGTCCGGAAGGTAGAGACGACGGCCATCCAGCGTTTCAACGTAGCCTTTCTCTTTCGCCTGCGCGCGGGTACGTTCCATATATTCCAGCACGCCCGGATACCGCTCGAAGTAGAGATCCATATACTTCTGCGACTCTTTACGCGGAATATTGAGCTGGCGTGAAAGACCAAAGGCACTCATGCCGTAAATCAGACCGAAGTTGATCGCTTTTGCGCTACGACGCTGCTCATTTGTCACGCTCTCCAGCGGCAGCCCAAACACTTCGGCAGCGGTTGCCCGGTGAATGTCCTTCCCTTCGGCAAAGGCCGTCAGCAGGCCTTTGTCGCGTGACAGGTGCGCCATAATACGCAGTTCGATTTGCGAGTAGTCCGCGGAGACAATCAGATAATCCTCTGGCGCAATGAAAGCCTGGCGAATACGGCGGCCCTCTTCATTACGCACCGGAATGTTCTGAAGGTTAGGATCGGTTGACGAAAGTCGCCCGGTCGCCGCCACAGCCTGGTGATAGGAGGTGTGCACGCGGCCCGTTTTCGGGTTGATCATCAACGGCAGTTTGTCGGTATAGGTCGATTTCAGCTTAGCCAGACCGCGGTATTGCAGAATAACTTTTGGCAGCGGATAGTCCAGCGCCAGCTCTTCCAGCACCTCTTCAGACGTTGAAGGAGCGCCGCCCGGGGTTTTCTTCAGCGGCTTGATACCCTGTTTTTCAAACAGGATGGTTTGCAGCTGTTTCGGTGAAGACAGGTTAAATGCCTCGCCAGCAAGCTCATGCGCTTTCTGTTCAAGCTCGGTCAGGCGCTGCGCCAGCTCACCAGAGTGGTTATGCAGCACCGTTGGGTCGATTTTAACGCCATTGCGCTCAATGCGGGACAGCACAGGCACCAGCGGCATCTCAATGTTCTCGAACACATTCAGCGGCCCTTCCTGCTTCTGCAATTTCGGCCACATTTTGAGATGCAGCTGTAGCGTGACGTCAGCGTCTTCCGCAGCGTAGCGGCCTGCCTCTTCCAGCGCGATCTGGTTAAAGGTCAGCTGATTTTTACCCTTACCGGCAATTTCTTCAAAGGTGATGGTTTTGTGTTTCAGCCAACGATCGGATAAGGAATCCATATCATGGCGGCCCGCCACGCTGTCCAGAATGTAAGATTCAAGCATGGTGTCAAAAGCGATACCACGCAGATCAATGCCGTAGTTTTGCAGAATACCGCGGTCATACTTCAGGTTTTGCCCGACCTTCAGCGCTTTCTCGTCTTCCAGAATCGGCTTCAGCAGTTCTAAGGCGCGCTCGCGGGAGATTTGCTCCGGCGCATCCAGATAGTCGTGAGCAACCGGAACATAGGCGGCAACACCTGGCTCCGTCGCGAATGACAGACCCACCATATTGGCCGTAATGTTATCAAGGCTGTCCGTTTCGGTATCGAAAGCAAATACTGGCGCTTTTTTCAGCTTTTCAATCCAGGCGACGAGCCGTGACTCTTCCAGGATGGTTTCATAGTTGTCGAAGGAGAGCGCTATCGCCTCTTCTTCTGCCTGCTCTTCGGCATCGACAACGATGGTCTCTTTCGGCTTCGCCGCAGGTTTAGCCCCTTTCGCCTGAAGCCATTTCCCGGCTTCAACATCCGCGGTCCAGCGTTTAAATTCGTATTTTCTGAACAGACCAAGCAGTTCGTCGGCGGCGGGTTCCTGCACTTCCAGCTGCTCGCAGGTAAGCTCCAGCTCTACGTCAGTTTTGATGGTGGCCAACTGATAGGAGAGATAAGCCACCTCTTTGTTATCGGCGAGCTTTCCGGCCATGGTTTTTGCGCCACGGAAGGTAAGACCGGCAATTTTGTCGGACTCTGCATACAGCGTATCCAGCCCGCCCAGCCCTTGCAGCAGCGCCTGAGCTGTTTTTTCACCCACGCCCGGCACGCCAGGAATGTTATCCGAGGAATCGCCCATCAGGGCGAGGAAATCAATAATGAGCTCTGGCGGCACACCATATTTGGCGACCACTTCTTCCGGGCCAAGAATGGTGTTTGTCATGGTGTTGATCAGCGTAATCCCTGGCGTTACCAGCTGCGCCATGTCTTTATCACCGGTACTGATCAGAACCGGGCGGCCTGCTTTTTCCGCTTCGCGCGCCAAGGTACCAATAACGTCGTCAGCTTCAACGCCAGAGACCGCCAGCAGTGGCAGCCCCATCGCTTTCACCATAGCGTGCAGCGGTTCAATCTGCGCACGCAGATCGTCAGGCATAGGGGGACGGTGTGATTTGTAATGCTCAAATAATTCATCGCGGAAGGTTTTACCCTTCGCATCAAACACCACGGCCGCATGGGTTGGGTGGTATTGCAGAATCAGGCTGCGCAGCATATTCAGCACGCCGTACATTGCGCCGGTAGGTTCCCCTGCGCTGTTGGTCAGAGGAGGAAACGCATGATACGCCCGATACAGGTAAGAAGAGCCATCGACGAGTATAAGTGGGTTTTCTGGGATCTGAACCATAATGTCCGTGCCTGTTATGAATTTATGGGTAAAGGATGCCACAGAAGGATGAAAACATCAGGTTTTAGCGCTTTATACAGAAAAAGATTTTGCGATCGGGAAGATCGCTCGCAAAACAAAACTGTGGATAAGTTTGTGCATATTTTTAATACAGGTGAATAACAGCTTGATAAAAGTGATATTGAAAACTTATTTATCTATTTAAATCAAACAATTAATACAAGATCAATTAAGATCACACCTCACTGATGGTTATTTAGTCTATGTGGATATAAGGCTTAAGCACCTTGTCTATAGGGAAAAATTCGAGGCCTGCCAGGAAAAGCCGCGGCCTCCTGGTGTGAAAGCGCCCTGGTCTGAGCGAATTTCTGATAAGATCGGCGCCCAGCACCGGATAGCCGGCTGCTCAATTACAGCTAACTATCTGAAAAAATTCATCATGTCGAGAATACTCGCTGCGATAACATTATTATTAAGCGTCATTTTAACTATTCTGGTTACTATCGCCTGTTCTGTGCCAATCATCGTTGCCGGAATAATTAAGCTCCTGTTGCCTGTCCCTCCGGTATGGCGCGCGGTGTCTGCTTTTTGTAATTTTATGATGTACTGCTGGTGTGAAGGCCTGGCGATCCTGCTGCATCTGAACCCCTGGCTGAAGTGGGACGTTCAGGGTCTGGAGAAGCTGAACAAAAAGAACTGGTATCTGCTGATCTGCAATCACCACAGCTGGGCCGACATTGTTGTATTGTGCGTACTGTTTCGCAAACACATTCCGATGAATAAATACTTTCTGAAACAGCAGCTGGCCTGGGTGCCTTTCATTGGTCTGGCCTGCTGGGCGCTGGATATGCCGTTTATGAAACGCTATTCACGCAGCTATTTGATTCGTCATCCGGAACGCCGCGGTAAGGACGTGGAAACCACGCGCCGTTCTTGCGAGAAGTTTCGCGCGCATCCCACCACCATTGTTAACTTCGTCGAAGGATCGCGCTTTACGGAAGAGAAGCGCCAGCAAACTCGCTCTCCTTATCAGAACCTGTTGCCGCCAAAGGCTGCAGGCATCGCAATGGCGCTCAACGTGCTGGGTGAGCAGTTCGATAAATTGTTGAACGTAACGCTCTGCTATCCGGAAAACGACAGGACGCCATTCTACGACATGCTCAGCGGCAGGCTGACGCGTATCGTTGTCCGCGTTGATCTGGTGCCCGTCAATACTGAACTGCACGGGGATTACGTCAACGATAAAAACTTCAAACGTCGTTTCCAGCTTTGGCTTAATACACTCTGGAAAGAGAAAGACGAGCAGATAGCGAAGATTAAATCTTCATACAAAAACGCCGGTCAGTGACCGGCGTTTTTCTTTATGGTTGTTACTTTTTCTCAACCAGGTATTTCACGGTATCAGCGTACTGTTGTACGAAGATATCCATGCTGGTCGTGTCCATACCACGCATATTCACCTGGTATTTGCCGTTAACATACATCGCCGGCACGCCCTGCAACTGGAAGTCAGCGGCAGCTTTTTCCTGCTGTGCCACGAGAGATTTCACCACAAAACTGTTCCAGGCAGCGTCGTAGTCTTCACCTTTCACACCGGCATCTACGAACACTTTACGGATATCTGCCGTAGTTTGTACGGTCTGGGTTTTCTGTACGGCTTCAAACATAGGCGCGGTGATCTTATCTTCCACACCCAGCGCAATCGCGACCGCCCATGCCTGAGTCAGATCTTTGCCCAGTGGGCCAAGGAACTCAACGTGGTATTTCGTCATTTTGGTGCCTTCCGGCAGCTTTTTCTTCACGTTGTCAGAAACATGAAGTACCTGCTCAAACTCGTAGCAGTGCGGGCAGTAGAAGGAGAAGAACTCCAGCACCTGAGGCTCGCCAGCAACAGGCTTGTCCAGCGTAATGTACTGCTTGCCGTCGGTAAACTGCGCAGCAGTTGCGCTAAATGCCAGAATCATACCAGCCAGCGCCAGCCAAATTTTTTTCATGATCAACTCTCTCCTGGGTGTGTCCAATTAATACATCGGCGTTAATTGCAAAGGGGGTTCCTGTAGAACCTTAACCTGCTCGGTAAATGTGGATATCTGGTTGCGCCAGTAATCCTCCCCGGTAAGCCAGGGGAAATTTCGGGGAAAAGCCGGGTCTTCCCAACGCCTGATTAACCACGCGAGATAATAAACAAATCGCATCGCACGTAAAGGCTCTATCAAGGCAATTTCGTCTGAATTAAAGGGGATAAATTCTTCATAAGCTTCAATTATGGTCTCAAGCTGCATGCGCTGCTCGGCTTTATCACCGTTGAGTAGCATCCATAGATCCTGCACCGCGGGTCCCATACGTGCGTCATCAAGATCGACAAATAGCGGCCCATCGCGCCAGAGAATATTCCCGGCGTGGCAGTCACCGTGCAGGCGCAGAGTAGTAATATCATCCCGCCAGCAGGCTTTTACAGCATCAATAAGCTTATCGGTCGCCGTGAGGAAATTATCCTTTAGTGCATTCGGGATCAGCGCCGATGTTTCGAATACCTGTCGCGGCTCAATAAGATATTCCTGAACACCAATCGTCGGACGGGCAACAAACGGTTTTTTACGTCCCGTCTGATGAATGCGCCCCAGATAGCGGGCAACCCATTCCATCTGATCGATATTATCTGCCTCAAACTGTCTTCCGCCCAGGCTCGGAAATACCGCGTAGTAAAAGCCCTGATGGGTCAGCAGCGTTTGGTTATTGAATTTAATCGGTGCCGCAACGGGAACATCATCATCCAGTAGATCGTGGGCAAACTGATGTTCTTCCTGAATTTGTTCTGCGGACCAGCGCTGTGGACGGTAAAACTTTACGACAAAGCGCTGGCGCTCTTCGTCCTGAAATTGGTAGACACGGTTTTCGTAGCTGTTTAAAGCGGTTAACCCGGAATCCACCCGAATACCCTGCTCGAACAGCGCATCCATAATGGTATCCGGGTGTAGTGTCTGGAAAGTAAAAGCCTGGTCGTTCATCCGATCATCCGGAAATTATACGAATGATTCAGGATATCATCTTGTGGCGATTTCGGTGGCTCCGCTTACAAGCTTTTACTCTTTAATTACGCCTCGGGCGCGCAGTAATGCGGTTTTAAAATCCTCTTCATAATCTTTCTGAATGCCAGGAATAACAGCATCTTTAGCCGAGTCACGCATTTTCAGGTGGTAGATCAGGATGTCGTCAGAAAGGTCCGCCAGTTCGCCATCAAAACCTGACTCTTTCGCCAGTTTCTGTAAAAATTGCATCAGATTCAGCTCTGGCTCTTTTTGCCAGGCCGGCTGGAGAAGCTCAATGACTTCATTAAGACGTTTACATTTCATGGTAGTGCTCCTTTCATTTAGAGAGACACGTTAGCAGGGTCAATCCCACAATAAAAGAGGCGATATTCGTGAATCAATGCCAGAAAATCATCGGGGTTGTTCTGGCCGGGGGCAGGGCAACGCGAATGGGTGGAAAGGATAAGGGACTTCAGCTCCTGAACAACACACCATTATGGCAGCATGTTGCTGATACGCTTGCAGATCAGGTGTCATCGATGACGATCAGCGCTAACCGACATGTTGATATTTATCAGCGCAGCGGGTATCCGGTTTATCAGGATAACCTGATGGACTACCCCGGTCCGCTGGCGGGAATGCTTTCTGTTATGCAGCAGTCGTACGGAGAGTGGTTTCTCTTTTGTCCATGTGATACGCCCTTCATCCCGTCCTGTCTGGTTGAACGTCTGGTGCAGCGGCGCGGTGGTGCTCCCGTCGTCTGGGTACACGACGGTGAACGCGACCATCCAACGATCGCATTGATTAATCGCTCGTTAATATCCGCGCTGGAAGATTACCTGGCCGCAGGAGAGCGACGCGTCATGGTATTTATGCGCCAGTCCGGAGGGCATTCCGTTGATTTCAGCGACATGAAATCGGCGTTTGTGAATGTAAACACGACGGAAGATTTGCAGATGATGCAGGAGAGAAAATGATACCCGTATTAGCGATCTCAGCCTGGAGTGGCACCGGGAAAACTTCGCTGCTAAAAAAACTGATACCTGCACTTTGCGCCAAAGGCATTCGTCCCGGATTGATTAAGCATACGCACCATAACATGGATGTCGATAAACCGGGGAAAGATAGCTATAAGCTGCGTAAGGCTGGCGCTGCACAAACGATGGTGGCGAGTAACCAGCGCTGGGCGTTAATGACAGAAACACCGGATGAAGCACCGCTGGATCTCGCTTATCTTGTCAGCCGGATGGATCACTCCACGCTGGATCTGGTGCTGGTTGAGGGGTTTAAGCATGAGGCTGTTGCGAAGATCCTGCTATTCAGAAGCGATGCCGGACATGACGTAAGTGAGTTAATGCTGGATGAACATGTGATTGCCGTGGCCAGTGACGTTGCGTTGACGCTGGAAGTACCGGTTCTGGATTTGAATAATGTGGAGGGGATTGCAGCGTTTATTTCGGCGTGGTGTGCAGTCTGAGATCTGCCGGGTGACGGCTTCGCCTTACGGCCTGCCGTTTTTCAGCAAACCAACGCAAAAAGGCCATCCTTGCGGATGGCCTCTTCACTTGTTTGATGCCTGGCAGTTCCCTACTCTCACATGGGGAGACCCCACACTACCATCGGCGCTACGGCGTTTCACTTCTGAGTTCGGCATGGGGTCAGGTGGGACCACCGCGCTACAGCCGCCAGGCAAATTCTTGTGCTCTGTCCTGTGTCTTTCGCACTGATACTGCGTTGGCTGCTCTCGTAAAGTCAGTCACATACCTCAGTATGCTCCTTCCTTTCCTTCGTTTGCCGCCTTGTCTCAGCGCAAAATCCTTCGGACTCTGAATCTAAGCTGAAAATTTCGTCTCTTCGCCAAAACACCTTCGGCGTTGTAAGGTTAAGCCTCACGGTTCATTAGTATCGGTTAGCTCAACGCATCGCTGCGCTTACACACCCGACCTATCAACGTCGTCGTCTTCAACGTTCCTTCAGGAGACTTAAAGTCTCAGGGAGAACTCATCTCGGGGCAAGTTTCGTGCTTAGATGCTTTCAGCACTTATCTCTTCCGCATTTAGCTACCGGGCAGTGCCATTGGCATGACAACCCGAACACCAGTGATGCGTCCACTCCGGTCCTCTCGTACTAGGAGCAGCCCCCCTCAATTCTCCAGCGCCCACGGCAGATAGGGACCGAACTGTCTCACGACGTTCTAAACCCAGCTCGCGTACCACTTTAAATGGCGAACAGCCATACCCTTGGGACCTACTTCAGCCCCAGGATGTGATGAGCCGACATCGAGGTGCCAAACACCGCCGTCGATATGAACTCTTGGGCGGTATCAGCCTGTTATCCCCGGAGTACCTTTTATCCGTTGAGCGATGGCCCTTCCATTCAGAACCACCGGATCACTATGACCTGCTTTCGCACCTGCTCGCGCCGTCACGCTCGCAGTCAAGCTGGCTTATGCCATTGCACTAACCTCCTGATGTCCGACCAGGATTAGCCAACCTTCGTGCTCCTCCGTTACTCTTTGGGAGGAGACCGCCCCAGTCAAACTACCCACCAGACACTGTCCGCAACCCGGATCACGGGTCTACGTTAGAACACCAGCCATTAAAGGGTGGTATTTCAAGGGCGGCTCCACGCAGACTGGCGTCCACGCTTCAAAGCCTCCCACCTATCCTACACATCAAGGACCAGTGTTCAGTGTCAAGCTATAGTAAAGGTTCACGGGGTCTTTCCGTCTTGCCGCGGGTACACTGCATCTTCACAGCGAGTTCAATTTCACTGAGTCTCGGGTGGAGACAGCCTGGCCATCATTACGCCATTCGTGCAGGTCGGAACTTACCCGACAAGGAATTTCGCTACCTTAGGACCGTTATAGTTACGGCCGCCGTTTACCGGGGCTTCGATCAAGAGCTTCGCGTTGCCGCTAACCCCATCAATTAACCTTCCGGCACCGGGCAGGCGTCACACCGTATACGTCCACTTTCGTGTTTGCACAGTGCTGTGTTTTTAATAAACAGTTGCAGCCAGCTGGTATCTTCGACTGATTTCAGCTCCGCCCGCAGGGGCTTCACCTACATATCAGCGTGCCTTCTCCCGAAGTTACGGCACCATTTTGCCTAGTTCCTTCACCCGAGTTCTCTCAAGCGCCTTGGTATTCTCTACCTGACCACCTGTGTCGGTTTGGGGTACGATTTCGTGTTACCTGATGCTTAGAGGCTTTTCCTGGAAGCAGGGCATTTATCACTTCAGCACCGTAGTGCCTCGTCATCACACCTCAGCGTTAACAAGGTACCGGATTTACCTGGAACCTCCGCCTACATGCTTAAACCGGGACAACCGTCGCCCGGCTGACATAGCCTTCTCCGTCCCCCCTTCGCAGTAACACCAAGTACAGGAATATTAACCTGTTTCCCATCGACTACGCCTTTCGGCCTCGCCTTAGGGGTCGACTCACCCTGCCCCGATTAACGTTGGACAGGAACCCTTGGTCTTCCGGCGAGCGGGCTTTTCACCCGCTTTATCGTTACTTATGTCAGCATTCGCACTTCTGATACCTCCAGCATGCCTCACAGCACACCTTCAACGGCTTACAGAACGCTCCCCTACCCAACAACACATAAGCGTCGCTGCCGCAGCTTCGGTGCATGGTTTAGCCCCGTTACATCTTCCGCGCAGGCCGACTCGACCAGTGAGCTATTACGCTTTCTTTAAATGATGGCTGCTTCTAAGCCAACATCCTGGCTGTCTGTGCCTTCCCACATCGTTTCCCACTTAACCATGACTTTGGGACCTTAGCTGGCGGTCTGGGTTGTTTCCCTCTTCACGACGGACGTTAGCACCCGCCGTGTGTCTCCCGTGATAACATTCTTCGGTATTCGTAGTTTGCATCGGGTTGGTAAGCCGGGATGGCCCCCTAGCCGAAACAGTGCTCTACCCCCGAAGATGAGTTCACGAGGCGCTACCTAAATAGCTTTCGGGGAGAACCAGCTATCTCCCGGTTTGATTGGCCTTTCACCCCCAGCCACAGGTCATCCGCTAATTTTTCAACATTAGTCGGTTCGGTCCTCCAGTTAGTGTTACCCAACCTTCAACCTGCCCATGGCTAGATCACCGGGTTTCGGGTCTATACCCTGCAACTTAACGCCCAGTTAAGACTCGGTTTCCCTTCGGCTCCCCTATACGGTTAACCTTGCTACAGAATATAAGTCGCTGACCCATTATACAAAAGGTACGCAGTCACACCCGAAGGTGCTCCCACTGCTTGTACGTACACGGTTTCAGGTTCTTTTTCACTCCCCTCGCCGGGGTTCTTTTCGCCTTTCCCTCACGGTACTGGTTCACTATCGGTCAGTCAGGAGTATTTAGCCTTGGAGGATGGTCCCCCCATATTCAGACAGGATACCACGTGTCCCGCCCTACTCTTCGAGTTCACAGCATGTGTGTTTTCGTGTACGGGACTATCACCCTGTACCGTCGGACTTTCCAGACCGTTCCACTAACACACAAGCTGATTCAGACTCCGGGCTGCTCCCCGTTCGCTCGCCGCTACTGGGGGAATCTCGGTTGATTTCTTTTCCTCGGGGTACTTAGATGTTTCAGTTCCCCCGGTTCGCCTCGTTAACCTATGTATTCAGTTAACGATAGTGTGTCGGAACACACTGGGTTTCCCCATTCGGACATCGCCGGGTCAAAGGTTCATATCACCTCGCCGGCGCTTTTCGCAGATTAGCACGTCCTTCATCGCCTCTGACTGCCAGGGCATCCACCGTGTACGCTTAGTCGCTTAACCTCACAACCCGAAGATGTTTC
>OKTU01000491.1_pt1 | contig 23352 bp, 17 predicted proteins | sample 1606311 | NCBI WGS metagenome assembly OKTU01 (sample SAMEA3879557, study PRJEB24766) | human gut metagenome | biome: human-associated habitat; feature: feces | place: USA | collected 1985/1987
TATAAATCAAATAATTTCAAATACTATGAATTTCTTCGAATTTAAAGGTTTTAGAATTAGAATAGATATAAAGCTGTTCGATATAAAAGTTTCACTATTTGGGGGAATGAAAAATAGGAGAAAGAAATAAAATAAGAATTTATGATATAACAATAGTTCGTTAAGTATTGAATTAACATAAAAAAGTAGGTCAAGTCCTGCAGTTCATTAAATTAAGGGTTACGACATCTCGATGGTAAGATTGACATAGAGGATCTGGATGAAAGTAGATTTGAAATTATCAGTCTGGATAATGGATAGGGCCGTATACTTTCAGCTGTGGTGAACTCTGTTTCCCTGAAAAGGAATATTCGTTTGTGTATTTGGCAGAGTGCGGACAGGAAGATACATAAACTCTATCCTCATGCAACGATTTATTTCCGTGTTAGGGATCAAGCCAAACGAAGAATTAAATCGAAAGCTGTGGGAGGAAGGAATTAGATTTGCAGCGATTGCTGCATAAATGTGAATGAAATGTTTAACGAACTATTGATATAAAAAAGCCCCCGTAAAAGGACGAGGGCAACCTAAGTGTTTTCACAACGGAATAATCCTTATTGTGATTCGCTTCAAATAGTATGTTACAAATATAGACATATATTTTGATAAATCGTGATTTTATATTCTTTTTTTTAGAGCCTGTTTAAATTTTCCTCAATAATAATCTTATGGTCTCCAATTTGACCATCTCCTCTGGCGAATCGAATGTTAGTTCATAATTTCGGCAGAGCCTTCTATTGTAATCCATTTATGAGAATGACCTTTCCGCAATCCATCTCTTTTGAATGGGCCTGAATCCTTGTTGCTTATGTGTGCTGATTACTACTTGAATGACATATCCGAACCTCTTTCTTATGTTATCAATTAGTTCCCCTCTATATCCTCCATTTGCAAGGATAACCTTTACTCTGGAACACTTTTCTTTGAGGATTCTCATTAGCAGATAGGCTGTTTTACTATCATGTACATTGGCTATGGTAGCCATAACGGCAATAAGAAAGCCATTCTTATCTACTATGACATGATGTTTTATACCTTTTACCTTTTTATTTCCATCAATGCCGTTCAAGGAAGCATTGTTACCCCATTGGGCGCTTTTACTATCCATGATGCCTACACTTGGTTCCATGTTTTTGACCTCGTTTCACATGTATATGTCCACGTAATTTCTCTAATAGTAAGTCAAAGTCCAGTAGAGCAGCCCGTTTGCGATAGTAGTAATAAACCAACTGCCATTTAGGGAAGTCAAGAGGGAGCATACGCCATTGACAACCGGTCTTCACCAAATAAAAAATGGCATTCCAAATCATTCGCAAATCATATTTTCGCTTTCTTTCTTGCAAGTTCAACACTTTTGTTATATATTTCCACTCTGTTTCCGTTAAATCAGTCTGATACATCTTTTTTAAAGTTTGGTCACTTCAAAGAAAGAAACTATCCGACTGATAGGGAAGCTTCGTTAAAAAAAAAATCCGCCATTTTTTAACAGGCTCTTATTAACTTTGTGAGAATGCATAATAAAATAATGATAAAATGAAAAAGATACTGGGATTAGACTTAGGTACAAATAGTATCGGTTGGGCAGTGGTGACTTCTGTAAATGAAGGACAGGATGAAAATAGGTCAATAGAACTGTCTGGTAGTCGTATTATACCAATGGATGCTGCAACATTAGGTGACTTTGATAAAGGAGTAACTAAATCTCAAACTTCTGAAAGAACAACATTCAGAGGCATACGCCGACTTCGTGAACGTGGCTTGTTGCGACGCGAAAGGCTGCATAAAGTGTTGAAAATACTTGGATTCCTGCCCGAACACTATGCAAACGAAATAGATTTTGATCATCATCCAGGTAAATTTAAGCCGAATGTTGAGCCTAAGCTTCCATGGAAGAAGAATGAAATGGGACAATGGGTGTTCCTTTTTCAGAATTCGTTTCAGGCTATGTTGGCTGATTTCTCTCGTTATCAACCAGAGTGGGTAGCTGGTAGTAAAAAAGTTCCCTATGATTGGACTATCTATTATTTACGTAAGAAAGCGTTAACAGAAAAAATATCAAAGGAGGAGTTGGCATGGATTCTTCTGAATTTTAATCAGAAACGTGGTTATTATCAGTTGCGTGGCGAAGATGAGGAAGAGCCATCTAATAAGTTAAAGGAGTATTATGCATTGCAGGTAGTTCGAGTTGAAGCGACTAACGAAAAAAAAGGAAAGGAAACATGGTATAATGTTCATTTGGAGAATGGTTGGATTTACCGTAGAACAAGTGCTGTTCCTCTTAAATGGGAAGGAATGGTAAAGGAGTTTATTGTAACTACGGATTTGAATGAAGATGGTACTCCGAAATTAGGTAAGGATGGATGTATAAAACGCTCTTTCAGCATACCTAAAGAAGGAGATTGGACGTTGATAAAGAAAAAAACAGAAGCTGATATTACTAAAAGCAACAAAACAGTTGGAGCTTATATTTATGATACCCTGTTACACAATCCTAGTCAGAAAATAAAGGGACAACTGATACGGACTGTTGAACGTAAATATTATAAAGAAGAATTGCGGGCGATTCTGTTGAAGCAAATATCCTTCCATTCCGAACTTCAGGACAACGATATATTTAAAAGATGTGTTGAGACACTCTATCCGAATAATGAAGTTCATAAAAGAAATATTGCTAATCGGGATTTCGTTTACTTATTTATAGATGATATTTTATTTTATCAGCGTCCTTTAAAGACTAAAAAGTCATTGATTGACAATTGCCCCTACGAGGAGAATCAATATATAGATAAGGAAACCGGAGAAATAAAACGAGCTTCCATTAAATGTATTGCTAAGTCTCAGCCACTTTTTCAAGAGTTTCGCTTATGGCAATTCATTGATAATATCCGTATCTATAAAAGAGAAAAAGAAGTAGATGGAAGGCTACAAACAGATGTAGATGTGACTGTCGATTTCCTTAAAACAGAGGCCGATTATGTTGCTTTGTTTGAGTGGTTAAATGATAAGGGGAAAATAGATCAGAAGTCTTTTCTTGCTAATCCTGCATTTGGTATTAAGAAAGTAGCTGAACAATATCGTTGGAATTACGTAGAAGATAAATCTTATCCATGTAATGAAACTCACTCTTTGATTTTATCTCTGCTAGAAAAATCAGAAATTCCAACCAGTTTTTTATCGGAAGAGGGAGGAAGAGAAGAGGCGTTGTGGCATATTCTTTATTCAGTCGAAGATAAGCAAGAAATCGTTAAAGCATTGACAACGTTTGCGACAAAATATAATTTACCGGATCGTTTTGTAGAAGTCTTCTGTAAATGTCCGCCGTTTAAAAAAGAGTATGGAGCCTATTCGGCAAAAGCTATCAAGAAACTTTTGCCATTAATGCGAAGAGGGAAGTATTGGGCTGACACGGCTATTGATGATAAGACGGCTGAACGCATAGAGAAAATTATAAATGGGGAATTTGACGAATCTATATGTAAACAAGTCAGAGAAAAATGTGTCAACCTTTCAACATTGAATGATTTCAGGGGACTTCCGTTATGGCTAGCTTGCTATATAGTATATAACAGACATTCAGAAGCGAGAGAGATCACAAAATGGGAATCTCCCGAGGATATAGATATTTATTTGAGGAATTTCAAACAACATTCATTGCGTAATCCGATAGTCGAACAGGTAGTTTTGGAGACATTGCGTACCGTTCGTGACATTTGGAAAAAGGTTGGGCGGATTGACGAGATACATGTGGAACTGGGGCGTGAGATAAAAAACTCATCAGAGAAACGTAAACAAATTTCCGAGCAGATACAGGCAAATGAAAATGCCAACCTGCGCATTAAAGCTTTGTTGATTGAGTTTATGAATCCGGAATTTGGAGTGGAAAATGTACGCCCTTATTCACCTAGTCAGCAGGAATTGTTGCGTATATATGAGGATGGAGTGTTGAATAGCGTGGAAGAGTTACCGGATGATATTGCCGTTTTTTTGAAGAAATTCGATGTAATGAAGCAGCCGACTCGTTCAGAATTCTTGCGATATAAATTGTGGTTAGAACAGCGCTATCGTTCGCCCTATACAGGAAATATGATACCTTTGGGACAATTGTTTACACCGGCTTATGAGATAGAACATATTATACCGCAAGCACGTTATTTTGACGATTCATTTAGTAATAAAGTAATATGTGAATCGGCAGTGAATAAACTGAAAGATAATCTTTTAGGATATGAATTCATAAAGGAGCATCACGGGAGAAAACTTTCTGAGCATATTCAAATATTTTCTGTTGAGGCTTATGAGACATTCGTTAAGGAACATTATGCCAAGTCGAGAAATAAGATGAAGAAGTTGCTCATGGATGAAATACCAGAAAAGTTTATTGAACGCCAGTTGAATGATAGTCGATATATCAGTAAGTTGGTAAAGAGGTTATTATCTAATATTGTTCGTGAAAAAGATAAGGATGGTGAATATGAGCAGGAAGATATTTCCAAGAATATGGTTGTTTGCACAGGGGCCGTTACTGATAGACTCAAAAGAGATTGGGGTATGAATGATGTATGGAATCAGATAGTGTATCCCCGTTTTGACCGATTGAACCATTTGACTGATAGTTGTCAGTTTGGTGGGTGGGAAGAAAAAGCAGGTAAGCGGGTTTTCCAGACAGCAATGCCGCTTGAATGCCAAAAAGGTTTTAACAAGAAGCGTATCGACCATCGTCATCATGCAATGGATGCAATTATAATAGCTTGCGCTACACGAAATCACGTAAACTATTTGAGTAATGAGTCAGCAAGCAAAAATTCTAAAGTCTCCCGGACAGATTTACAGCGACAATTATGCGATAAAAAGAAAACGAATGATAAGGGGAATTATATATGGAGTATTAAAAAGCCATGGGATACATTTACTCAGGATGCTCGGAAATCATTAGAGCATATTATTGTGGGTTTCAAGCAAAATTTGCGGGTTATAAACAAGTCGTCCAATACTTATCAGTGTTTCGATGAACATGGAATAAAGGTATTGAAGAAACAGGTGCATGGAGATAATCTTGCAATCCGCAAACCTATGCATAAGGATACAGCCTTTGGAAGTGTCAACTTGAGAAGAGTAAAAGAGGTTCGATTGTCGGTTGCACTTGATGTTCCATCTATGATTGTAGATAAAAAGATGAAAAAGAAGGTTTTTGAACTCATATCATATAAATATGATAAGAAAGGTATCGAGAAATATTTTAAGGAGAACATTTATTTGTGGAAGAGTTTGGATTTATCGAAAGTTCCTGTTTATTATTTTACAGACAATACTTCCGAACCTTTGGTAGCAGTGCGTAAACCTTTGGATGTTAGCTTTAATATGAAAAAAATCAAAGAAGCTGTGACAGATACTGGTATACAAAAAATACTTCTGAATCATTTGTCTAATAATAGTGATAATCCAGCATTAGCATTTTCACCGGATGGTATCAGTGAGATGAATAAAAACTTAACTGTTTTGAATGATGGCAAATTTCATCAGCCCATCTATAGAGTACGCGTTTATGAACCAAAAGGTAATAAATTCAATGTAGGTAGTGTGGCTAATAAGCGTTCTAAATATGTAGAAGCTGCCAAAGGTACGAACTTATTCTTTGCTGTTTACCAGACATCTTCCGGTGATCGGGTCTACGAAACCATTCCATTGAATATTGTTATAGAACGTCTGAAAATGAGATGGACTCCCGTACCAGAGACGAATGCTAAAGGAGATCGATTATTGTTTACGTTGTCACCCAATGATTTGGTATATATACCTACGGTAGAGGAGTGTGAGACAGGTAACATATCCCCTGAAATAGATAGTAGAAGAATCTATAAAATGGTTTCTTCATCCGGTCCACAATGCTTTTTTGTACCTCATACGGTAGCTAGTCCGATCGTTTCAACTCTTGAATTAGGAGCTAATAATAAAGCTGAAAAATCATGGGATGGAGAAATGATAAAATCTATTTGCGTTCCAGTTAAGGTTGATAAGATTGGAAATATAATAAGTATAGGTGGAAGGAAGAGCTTATGATAAAAAAAACTCTTTATTTCGGGAATCCGGTTTATCTCTCTTTACGTAATGCACAGTTAGTTATTAAATTGCCGGAAGTTGTGAAGAATGAATCTTTGCCTGACACTTTTAAGGAACAGACGGAAGTGACGAAACCAATAGAAGATATCGGGGTTGTGGTGTTGGATAATAAACAAATAACTATCACTTCTGGAGTATTGGAGGCGTTGCTTGAAAATAATTCTGCTGTGATAACCTGTGATAGTAAAAGTATGCCGGTGGGCTTGATGCTTCCTCTGTATGGAAACACAACTCAGAATGAGCGTTTCCGCCGGCAGTTGGAGGCCTCTCTTCCATTAAAAAAACAGCTTTGGCAGCAGACTATCCGAGCAAAAATAGAGAATCAAGCTACTGCTTTGCGAAAGTGTATAGATGAAGAAATGAAATGTATGCGTATATGGGCTGCGGATGTAAAGAGTGGAGATTCAGATAATTTGGAAGCTCGTGCAGCTGCATTCTATTGGAAAAATTTGTTTTCCGATATTCATGGATTTACAAGAGAACGTGAGGGAATTCCGCCTAATAATCTGTTAAATTATGGATATGCTATTTTGCGTGCAGTTGTTGCAAGAGCTTTGGTTACAAGTGGGCTTTTGCCGACTTTAGGTATTCATCACCATAATCGTTATAATGCTTACTGTCTGGCAGATGATATAATGGAACCTTATCGTCCTTATGTAGATGAATTGGTTTTTGGCATAGTGAGGAGTGGAATGAGGTATGGGGAACTGACAAAAGAGTTGAAAATACAATTATTGGGTATTCCTACTTTGGAAGTTAGGATTGATGGTAAGAGGAGTCCTTTAATGGTTGCTGTATCTCAAACTACTGCTTCGCTTTATAAATGTTTTAGTGGAGAGTTGCGTCGTATTGCCTATCCTGAGATGTGATGGATCGTTTTAGTGAATATCGTATTATGTGGCTATTGGTTTTTTTCGATTTGCCTACTGAAACAAAGAAAGAGAAGAAGGCGTATATTGATTTCAGGAAAAATCTCCAGAAAGATGGTTTCACAATGTTCCAATTTTCGATTTATGTGCGTCATTGTGGCAGTAGTGAAAATGCGGAAGTACATATGAAGCGGGTTAGATCATTTTTACCAGAACTTGGGAAAGTGGGAATTATGTGTATAACTGATAAGCAGTTTGGTGCTATCGAACTCTTTTATGGTAAGAAAGTACAGGAAATAAATACTCCAGGGCAACAACTTGAATTATTTTAGAATTAAAAAATCCCGCTATTCAACGGGATTTTCTATTACAACAACATCTGTTTTTTATATTCGAGCTTCTGCTGTAAATACTTGTAATACAGCTTTCTACTGGCGATGAGATGTTGCTTATCCTACAAAGATACTATTTTGAAAGCGAATCACAACCCGGTCAGTTTGTTTACCTTGCGCAACTCAGATGTTGCTTATCCTACAAAGATACTATTTTGAAAGCGAATCACAACTCACACAGCGGCATTCCTAAGCGGGCTAGAGATGTTGCTTATCCTACAAAGATACTATTTTGAAAGCGAATCACAACCTCCGCTTATACATACTTTAGTCCAGGCGGGATGTTGCTTATCCTACAAAGATACTATTTTGAAAGCGAATCACAACAGCGTCTGTTCAAGGAAAGGACGGGCTTGGATGTTGCTTATCCTACAAAGATACTATTTTGAAAGCGAATCACAACCCATGCGCCAATTTATAACCCACCGCCAACGATGTTGCTTATCCTACAAAGATACTATTTTGAAAGCGAATCACAACCATAGCGATATATCGTTTGAACGTAAAGGCGATGTTGCTTATCCTACAAAGATACTATTTTGAAAGCGAATCACAACACAAGGGTACGCAGTTCGGGCAAAGCATGAGATGTTGCTTATCCTACAAAGATACTATTTTGAAAGCGAATCACAACTTCACTGGAATTGCAGCAAATACGACAATTGATGTTGCTTATCCTACAAAGATACTATTTTGAAAGCGAATCACAACAGGTTGCAACGTCAGACATTGCATCAAGCGATGTTGCTTATCCTACAAAGATACTATTTTGAAAGCGAATCACAACCATTTATTGTCTATTATTGTCTACTCAATGATGTTGCTTATCCTACAAAGATACTATTTTGAAAGCGAATCACAACATCTTTAATATAGTTATCATAGCAATTTTAGATGTTGCTTATCCTACAAAGATACTATTTTGAAAGCGAATCACAACGCTGCCCATCATTTCCTCTAAAGTCTTGCGGATGTTGCTTATCCTACAAAGATACTATTTTGAAAGCGAATCACAACGCGGTTATATCATCGGACGTGTTTTTTTTAGATGTTGCTTATCCTACAAAGATACTATTTTGAAAGCGAATCACAACTAGTACCAAAATCAAATATAACATCATTATGATGTTGCTTATCCTACAAAGATACTATTTTGAAAGCGAATCACAACGTAAGGACGTTAACATCCTGGTTCTGGATGATGTTGCTTATCCTACAAAGATACTATTTTGAAAGCGAATCACAACAGGAAAGGTTGAAACCCTTTCTGGGGAGAAGATGTTGCTTATCCTACAAAGATACTATTTTGAAAGCGAATCACAACTAATGATTATGGGAGGTATGCGCGACCAACGATGTTGCTTATCCTACAAAGATACTATTTTGAAAGCGAATCACAACTATAGCCACGTTGAGCTGGTTATGGAGTTTGATGTTGCTTATCCTACAAAGATACTATTTTGAAAGCGAATCACAACAGTTCTATCAACTGTTATCGTGTACATCGGGATGTTGCTTATCCTACAAAGATACTATTTTGAAAGCGAATCACAACGGTATTGGTCTCTTTAAGCAATTCTTCAAAGATGTTGCTTATCCTACAAAGATACTATTTTGAAAGCGAATCACAACCCAGCCGATGACCTCTTTGAGGTGGTGTGCGATGTTGCTTATCCTACAAAGATACTATTTTGAAAGCGAATCACAACTTGATGGTGTTGATTCCTACAAAGATGCCGGATGTTGCTTATCCTACAAAGATACTATTTTGAAAGCGAATCACAACTATTTTGTCTTCATTGTAACATTCTTTTGAGATGTTGCTTATCCTACAAAGATACTATTTTGAAAGCGAATCACAACTGAATCAGGTTATAGATGTTACCCGGGAGGATGTTGCTTATCCTACAAAGATACTATTTTGAAAGCGAATCACAACGATACCAAACAAGAACTTCGTGCGATCTGCGATGTTGCTTATCCTACAAAGATACTATTTTGAAAGCGAATCACAACCATGCCGACAGTGAAGGGGAGAACTTCCGTGATGTTGCTTATCCTACAAAGATACTATTTTGAAAGCGAATCACAACATTCAGCGACAGGTAGAACTACCGTAACCGGATGTTGCTTATCCTACAAAGATACTATTTTGAAAGCGAATCACAACTCGACTCCACTAATACCTTTCATGATAGTGATGTTGCTTATCCTACAAAGATACTATTTTGAAAGCGAATCACAACGCAGTCCCGCTAATAGAGCCTGACAAGCCGATGTTGCTTATCCTACAAAGATACTATTTTGAAAGCGAATCACAACGCAGCAATGAGTGCTCCGGCTTTGGCAAGGATGTTGCTTATCCTACAAAGATACTATTTTGAAAGCGAATCACAACCCAAATGGTTGTTGTAATGGGTTGGGGGAAGATGTTGCTTATCCTACAAAGATACTATTTTGAAAGCGAATCACAACAATTATCAATACTCTTATCTCTTTACTCTGATGTTGCTTATCTTACAAAGATACTATTTTGAAAGCGAATCACAACTTCTCATATCTATTTCCCTTTCTATTAATGATGTTGCTTATCCTACAAAGATACTATTTTGAAAGCGAATCACAACCCAAGAAACAGTATATACGCATCGAGTTCGATGTTGCTTATCCTACAAAGATACTATTTTGAAAGCGAATCACAACTCTGAAACGTTAGCCAGAACTTGAGCCAGTGATGTTGCTTATCCTACAAAGATACTATTTTGAAAGCGAATCACAACTGGGAATCCGGGTAGTGTTTTTATCAGTTGGATGTTGCTTATCCTACAAAGATACTATTTTGAAAGCGAATCACAACTTCAATAAGAGAGTGTGGAATCTGGGGTGGGCTGTTGCTTATCCTACAAAGATACTATTTTGAAAGCGAATCACAGCAGTTCCGAATAAGAATCACCTTCGAGTGATGTTGTTGCTTATCCTACAAATAAAGTGAATCACAACCATATCCGGCTTTAGCTGATATTTTGCATCTACTATTATTTATCCTACATTACAAGCATATCCTCACCTAATTCTAAATATCATCCTCTCTCTTTATTAACGAATTGAAGAGAGAAGCCCCACTGTCTTTTCCGTGAGCCTCCTCTCTTCAATCCCTTAATCTCACCTATCTATTTTATCTTTTCCCTAATCTTCGTCAGATACTGCTTCATCCCTTCCGCATCCTTCGTACTGATAATTTCCAGTAAATTCTTCAGCTCCAGACGAATATTTTCCACTTGCGAGGGAGTGCGCGGATTAAAGAGAATTTCCTGAAGCAAGTAATCATCCTCACTCAGCAAACCCTTGGCAATAGCCATGTGTTTCTTGAATGTAGTGCCCGGAGCCTCCTGATGCTTCATCACCGCTGCAAAAACAAACGTAGAGACAAAAGGAATAGACAGAGAATAAGCTACCGTTTCATCATGCTCGTCGAAAGTATATTCGAAGATATTCAGGCGGAGCGTCTGATAAAGGTCCTTGAAGAAAATTTTTCCCAGGTGGTCACCTTCACTGATGATGATAGCATTTTCGCTGCTCAGATTACTGAGGCTGGCAAACGTAGGGCCAAACATCGGATGCGACGATACATAACGGAAACCACTTTCCTCATAGAATTTCTTCAATCCCGTCTTCACCGAGGCGATGTCACTGATGATACAATCCTTGGGCAGCACAGGCAGCACCTTGCGGAATGCGTCCAGCGTATATCTCACCGTGGCGGCATTGATTACCAACTCCGGTTCGAAGTCCTTTATCTCTTCCAACGTGGTGAAACGATACGTGTTGTAGACAAAACGTAACTGGTGCGGATTCACGTCGAACACTGCCGTTTCATGTTGGAAACTTAAAATATCTGTAAAGAAAGAGCCCATCTTGCCGGCTCCGAGTATTAAAATACGCATAAATTTAGTGTTTAGGTATTAATGATTAGTGATAAGTGAAAGATAGCGTAGCCATTAATCACTTATCACCAGTCGCTAATCACTTGTTTATAATTTCCATTTGTTGCCTCACACTCTCCTCGTGTATCAGCTCGAATACCTTCTTGATAAATTCCGAATCCACGCCCAGAAGCACACCTTGAGAACCGCGTTTGTCCAGAATTTCATTATAACGTCCTGTTTGCAGAATCGTCATATCGTGCTCTTTCTTGAACGTACCGATTTCACGTGCCACACGCATACGCTTGGCAAGTTCCTGCATCAGGTTGTTGTCGCACTCATCAATCTGCTTGCGCAGTTCGCTGAGGTTTTCCGTGGTCTGTGTTTCTTTACGGATGACGAGCAGGTTCAGGATGTAATCCAGTACGTCCGGAGTCACTTGCTGCGAAGCATCGCTCCATGCACAGTCGGGGTTGCAGTGGCTTTCGATAATCAGACCGTTGAAACCGAGGTCCATAGCCTGCTGGCATAGCGGTGCGATGAGTTCGCGCTTACCGCCGATGTGGCTGGGATCGCAGATGATCGGCAGGTTCGGGATGCGACGACGCAACTCGATGGGGATATGCCATTGCGGCAGATTGCGGTACAACTTCTTGTCGTAACTGCTGAAACCGCGGTGGATGGCTGCCAGACGTTTCAGACCGGCATTGTTGATACGTTCCAGGGCACCGATCCAGAGTTCCAGATCCGGGTTTACCGGGTTCTTCACAAACACAGGAATATCCACACCCTTCAGTGCATCGGCAATTTCCTGCATGGCAAACGGATTGGCAGTGGTGCGTGCGCCAATCCAAAGGATATCGATACCTGCTTTCAGACACTCGTATACATGCTTCGAAGTGGCTACTTCGGTAGAAACGTACATTCCGGTTTCTTTCTTCACCTCTTTCAGCCATGCCAGACCGTCTACGCCTACACCTTCGAAACCACCCGGTTTGGTACGCGGTTTCCAGATTCCGGCACGGAATATCTTCATTCCCTTTTCGGCCAGTTGTTTGGCGGTGCACATTACTTGTTCTTCTGTCTCGGCGCTGCAAGGACCTGCAATTACCATGGGACGTTTGTCCTCAATACCCGGCAGCAAAATCGATTCTAATTCAAGTTCCATATTCTTTTATTTTTGTTCAATTATATTTTTATTGTATAGATATTTCTCAGTGTCTTCTGAACCCTCTGCAACCCCCGTCGATAAAGCCTTTCGAGCGTGTTAATAAATACAGGCCTCGTTTTTTAAAAACGTTGCTCTTATTCTTTAAAAACGTCGGGCACGTTTTTTAAAACGGTGAGTGGCTTGTGTTACAGGAGTTCTTTTTTGTAAATATATTACTTCATCTCCCTGATGCGCTTCAATGCCTCTTCCAGTTTATGGTCTTTGCAGCAAAGCGAGATGCGGATATACCGCTTTCCGTTACTTCCGAAGATAAATCCCGGCGTGATGAACACGCGTGCGTTGTGCAACACCTTTTCGGTCAGTTCTTCCACGTCAGTGCAGGTATCGGGAATTTTTCCCCAGAGGAACATGCCCACCTGCTTTTCATCGTACGTACATCCCAGTGCATGCATGATTTCCCCTGCCAGATGGCGGCGGTTGCGGTAGTTCTTGTTGTTTCCGTCGTACCATTCCTGTTCGGCTTCCAAGGCGTTGGCGGCTGCCAGTTGCATGGCGCGGAACATACCGCTGTCGATGTTGCTCTTCACTTTCAAGATCCATTGCACAAAGTCGGCGTTGCTTGCCAGCATACCGATACGCCAGCCCGGCATATTGTGGCTCTTGCTCATGGAGTTGAACTCGATGCAGCACTCTTTGGCACCCGGCACACTGAGAATGCTGAGCGGGTGGTCGTTCAGGATGAAGCTGTACGGGTTATCGTTTACAATCACGATGTCTTTGCGGCGTGCAAAGTCCACCAGTTTTGCATAAAGTTCCGGGGTGGCGTTGGCTCCGGTCGGCATGTTCGGATAGTTGGTCCACATCAGTTTTACGCGGCTCATGTCCATCTTTTCCAGTTCGTCGAAGTCGGGCATCCAGTCGTTTTCCTCTTTAAGATTGTAGTTGATGACTTCCGCTCCCAGTATCTTGCTCAATGAGGTATAAGTGGGGTAGCCCGGATTGGGAACCAATACCTGTTCGCCCGGATTGACGAAGGCCAGTGTGACGTGCAGAATACCTTCTTTCGAACCGATGAGCGGCTGTATCTCGGTATTAGGATTCAGCTCCACGCCATACCATTTCTTATACCAGGCGGCAAAGCTGCGACGAAGTTCGGGGATGCCGACATAAGGCATATAGCCGTGTCCGTCAGGATTTTGTGCTTCGCGGCACAGGGTTTGTATGGTTGCTTCCGAGGGAGGCATGTCGGGACTGCCGATTCCGAGGCTGATTACGTCTTTTCCTTCGGCATTCATTCGTGCCACCTCTTTCAACTTCTTGGAGAAGTAGTATTCGCTCACGCTGGCCAACCGGTCGGCGGGCTTGATCTTAGATGTTTGATTTTCCGTCTGCATATTCGCCTAATATTTTAAGTTCTTTGGTTAGCGGTGTGATGGCCGCGATGGATTGTTTATATCTCAGTATGTTGTCGAAAACAACGTCTACGTAAAATTGGTATTCCCATTCCCGTCCGATGATGGGCAGCGACTGTATCTTGGTCAGGTTGATGCTGTAGAACGAAAGGATGGACAGTACTTGCGAGAGGCTCCCTTCCGTGTGGGGCAGTGTGAATACCATGCTTGCCTTGTTGGTTTCCGGGTGCGGATGGCGGTGTATTTCGTCTACCTGCCAAGGGTCGGCAACTACCAGAAAACGGGTGAAGTTGTGCTTGTTTGTTTCGATGCCTTCCTGCAACACCTTCATGCCGTAACGCTCGGCAGCGGCCTTGGAGCAGATGGCGGCGTGTCCTTTCAGGTTCTCCCGCTTGATGATTTCGGCGCTGAGGGCGGTATCTTCCGCTTCCACTACTTTCATTTTCGGGTGCTGGGCAAGGAACTCGCGGCATTGCATCAGTGCGATGGGGTGGGAGTTGACTTCCGTCAGATCGTTCCAGTCCTCATCGGGCAGGCAGACAAAGCTGTGTGATATGCGTAGTTTGTATTCGCCTATGATTTGTGTTCCGCTCTGCCGCAGCAACTCGTTGTTATGCAACAGGCTACCTGCAATGGTATTCTCTATCGCCAACATTCCTATGGTCTTGCTGTCCTTCTTCACGGCTGCAAACACGTCCTCAAAAGTAGCGCAACAGATTAACTCTATTTCTTCTCCTTCGAAGTACTTGTGTGCGGCAATGTCGTGATACGACCCTAATGTTCCTTGAATGGCTATTCTTTTCATACTGTTTCTTTAAAAAAAAATCCCGCTTCCATACAATGGAGCGGGATTAAGTATATTACTTTAGTTCTCTATTCAGTTCTTAAGCATCACTGTCACTTGACACATACAAACTCCCGCTCTACTTTCTGGCTAAAGTAAAAGTAAAAAAAGAAGTAATATGCATAAGTAAACAAATTCATACTTTCGTTTTCTTTTTGATTCTTAATTCGTGGCAAAAGTAATACTTTTCTCTTATATGCAAGCAAAAAATGATATTTTTTTTATTTCTTCTTCAAAATTAGCTTTTAGACGACTGCTTCCGGCTGTCTCTTTCTCTATTTATAGAGTTGTATCTTTATCCTGGCCCCATAAAAAAGCATTCTTCCTTTTGGCTATTCCCTGCAATTCATCTATCTTTGCATTAGCCGAAGAGAAATGCGGCGTGTTGAAGCTATTTTTGACAAGGAGAAAACTGGTAATTTTATTTAAGTCAAGAAACAGAACTTCAATAAAAATGTTTCACGCAGACCATATAGGGTCGGGCGTGCAAGCGTATTTATTGGTTCTGTGGGTATACCAGTACCTCTCCTTGGATAAATATGAACTATACGTCCGACTTCTTTTTGTATAAGGGGGATGAGGGCGATTTTAAATATTTAAAATCCGAAGAAGACATGAATACCCCGAAGGATGAAATGATAACAGAGGCCATCCATTGCATGGTAGAACAGAGGAAACACGAGATATGGGAAGTGCTCTACCCATTAAGTATAAAATATGGTTTTACGCTCGACTCCGACTATGCCAGCATCAAGCTGGAACCTCCCTGTAAAGACTTTCCGGAAGAAAAATGCGGATGTAAATTACCGCTTGATTCCGTGTACAGTGCCTTTGTGAAAGGTGATTTTCTTTATGTGATGTGCCGCGGGAAAGTGTATTTTATCCTCGATCTGGAAAGTGGTTTGTGGAGGCTGTATTTGCCAATGCACCGACCTCCAAGGCTGAAAGTACTGTGGTGGAGGATTCAAGAGACAACAAGGGATTTGGTGTGGTTGGTGAGACATTGGAAGGACTGAAATAATTCACGACATAGTCACACCTCTTCTATCCGTGCCAACTCCCAGCCGGAGAACTGCATCACGATGCAATGCAGCGTTGTCCCTTGGCACATCAACTGCACCTTAGGGCCTTCGGCATAGCGGTGAATTTGTGCTATGGCGTCCTCCCACTGGGCTTCGCCTTTGGCGTCATAGTCCTTGGCAGGAAGATATTTTAACTCCAGAATGTAGCTGTGTTCCACTTCGGGATAGCGTTGTAGGTCAGGCATCAGGAACAAATCACAAAAGCCGTGGTTCAACTCTACTTCGGGCGCAGTAAGGTAATAGGAATTGATGCTGAGATAGGCTTGGAAGAAGCCCTGAATGTTACGCTCGCCTTCAATCAGACTGCGTACGGAGGAATTCTCTTTGTAATCGTAGGCAATCTTCTCCATGGCAGGACGCCAGTCACCATCGAAGGCCATGTTATCGTACAGGTTCTTCAGGTCGTTCAGGCTGATGCGCTCCTTATTCTGATATTGCTCCAGCATATAATCGTAGTATTGTTTACGTACATTATTATTAGGGATGCCCAGAATGAGACGGTCGCCACGGGTACCGATGATGGTGAGCATACCGTAGTAGAACAGTAGGCTGGTGAACAGTTCCGGATTAACCAGGTCCTTGGCGGGAAAGGAGAGGGCTAAGTCTGCTACAATCTGTCCTTCTTCCGCGATACGGCGGATGACGCCTTTACGGTCACCGTCCAGATGGTCGAGGTTGAGGAGTTTCTTCATCTTGCTGTAGTCCGTGCGGGTATTGGGATCAATCATTTCTTCGGGAGCACTTCCGGTATCAATTCTTTCCCTTAAATAATAAAGCACCATATCACAATTGAACATCTTCGGGTCGCAAGTCAAGCTCGGTTTAGAGAAGCAATAATTGTCATACCACGGTTTTATTTCAGTTATCATTTCGTCGATGTCACCCTGTAGTTGTTCGCAATCCTTGTAATATTGGAACATCTGGCGTACATCCGTCTCAGAGAATCCCAGCATGGTGTTGAATTGCTGTTTGGTACTAATGTTCCAGCCAATATTGAAGCCGCTTGTCAGGTCGTCCAGTGTGACGGGGCTGACGCCCATCATAAGGATGCGGTCGAAAGTACCCTTGAACTTTTTGAAAGCATTACGGTAAAAACCGTCGGCATGGGTGAGGGTGTGATAAACGTTTTCGCCATGCTCGTTCAGTACCACATTAGTGAAGTTGTCGTACTCATCGACGATGAGATAGAGGGGATAATTGCGTAGGTGGGCTTCTCCCAGTATCACTTGCAGCTTGGCCTCGAAGGTGGGAGCTGCTTCGAACTGAGCCCGGATGTGGTCGGAATAGAAATCATGGTATTTGTTCATGAAGATGTTCAGCTCTCCGGTGCAGTAAATCTGAAAATTCACTTCCAATTGTTCCCTGCTACCTCCTACTCGTGAGAAGTCGAACGACATAATCTGGAATGTACCTTGCAGGCGGGTGGGGTGACTACCTATCCAAAGGTTGCCGAAAAGATGTTCGAAATCATTCTTCCGCGCAATGTCATAGTATGCACTCATCATGCTCAAGAAGATACTCTTGCCGAAGCGCCGGGGACGGATGAGGAACAAGTTACTGGGCTGATCCTCCAACAAAGGCAGGTACATCGTCTTGTCCACATAATACTGATTCTGTTCAATGACATCCACAAAGTTGGACACACCGTAAGGTATTCGTTTAACTTCTTCCATATACATCATAATTGTCGGGATAAATGCAACAACACTACAAAGATAGGAAAAGTTCCTGGAAATCGAGGAGCGGGTATGCCGGATTTTTCCGGTCTTATAAAAGAATACGGGGTCAGGAGCTTTCCCTGTCTATCAGTAACTCTTTAGTTTTTCCTGTATATCGGCAACTCTTTCCCCAACTCCGTATGAACCACCTCGAAATTGACAAAGCCATTCACGGACTCCGGTTCTAACAGCGTTACCGCAAGGTTCGCATTCTTTTGTGAAAGACGAATGATGAAACAACCTGCCGGGAAGCTCTTCTTTTCCTTTATCATCCGTGTAGATACTGTGACCGGATAAATCTTTTCCCATTCCTTAGTAGCTTTCTTGTATCCGGTAACCATATACTTCTCTACAGTGGCGGTGAAGGGTTTTCCTATCTCTTCTACCTCTATTCCTAAAACCCGCAATTTCTCTGCTTCCATCCGGCAGGTATCCGGCAGAATATATGCTTTGGGACGTTTGCGTACTAACTCAGCTTTCAGTTGAAGTGCATCGAAAGTAGGCAGAGGCTCCGTAAAGCGTTCGTTCTTGGCAAGGTCAATAAAAGTAACGGGAAGCTCTGTCCGTACAGATTGAAAAGTGACGGATATATCACTCTTTCCGCTGCAAGTCTCTTTCGCTGCCTTTCGTATCTCACTTCTTACTTCTTTTGAATGAAGAGCTGCTGTTTCCAAAAGACTGCGGGATACCAGAAAACCGCATTCCGCACGACGGGCAAAACACGCTCTTCCCAATCCTATTCCACGGATTTCTATGAACAGAGATACCGCATTGGTAAGCCCTTGAAACGTGGAACTGGATTGTGGACTCTTAGCATCTTTCATTGCATACAAACTATCATTCCTGACACTGGGTGTAAAGTAAAAGCCTGAATGATAACCGTTAGCCTCCAATGCTTTCTCTGCTTCTTCACGGAATAAGCCGTTGGAAAGTGTACGTATTCCGGCAGGGATGTTCAAATGCCCGCTGGGTAGGAAAAGGACATCGGCGGCCGTAGCTGCTTTAGTACCCCGCAGCAATTCAAACTCCTTGCGGAAAGGATTGAATTCGTGGATGTCCAGCGCTATTTCGGGGTTCCATTCCTTGTACGCTTTTTTAAGAAGAAGAGTCACCGGATCGGCAAGTTTACTTTGATCCCGGTTCAAATCATACCCACTGCCTGATTTACGGCTTTGCATGGCATAACCATCCGTATTGGCTACGGGAACAAGCGCAAGAGAAACCTTTTTCACCAGTTCGGCACCTTCAGGCGTATTCAGTAAATAATCGGCAAGCATACAGGCTGCTTCCGGCCCGGCAGGTTCGTTGCCGTGCAGTCCTGCTTGTATCCAGACTCTTATTTTCTTTTTATCGTTGGGAGTTCCGAAATAGAGCACGGGGATATCCCTGCTCTGTGGAGTCTTTCCTATATCGGACAGCGTTACCTTATCAGGATGCCTGTCGGCTAAATCCTTCAAATACCTGTTTATCTCGAACAAGGAAGCCAGACCTTCTTCAAGTGGCTTGCCGAGGGTGGGAGTGGAATATTGCTGCTCCGGTTCGGGATAGAAACGGCGGGTTACCTCTTCCGGTTGCACCGTGGGCTGGATATTCCAGAGAGAAGGGTTGCTGAACACGGTTTCTTGCGCAATGCGTTGCAGATAGAGTGCTTCCTCTTCGGGCAGTCCGGCATAATAAGTACTTGTATAGGGTTTCTGAAAAAATACGCTACAGAATACATTGGCGACAAGATAAGAACCCTGTCGGGAAGGGTGGCTGTGATCGTTGTTGTAAAGCGTGATGCTTGGATTTTCCGTGCGGACACGCTTCCAGGCGATGCCGACGGGGGCACACCAGGCATTCAGTTGTGCGGTCATCTCCAAATAACTTTCAGCCAGTCGTTGCTGCATTTCGGCATACGTGTCGATGTCGTGTCCCCAGGTCATGTAGAAGACGGTTTTTCCTTTCGGATTGTAGAGGCGGCGCAGGCTGTCGAGGGAGTGGGCAGGCTTGTACACATTCTCCCGCACCCATTCTTTTTCACGGGCAGGCGCTTTACTTTGGTCTTGCAGGATGACGAAATCCCAGTTTCCTTCACGGATGGCATTCAGGGTTTCAGGGTTGGCAGCATGTTTCTTCAATGTCCAGCCGCCGTGTTCCACTAATTTTACAGAAAGCTTGTGACCGGTGGAGGCGGCAAGGGCCTGCACTTGTCGGACTAAACGGTTGTATTGCGTGTAGCTGTTACCTATGAACAGCGCACGGAGAGAGTCTCCCAACATGACAGGAACGGCACGTTTGCCCATTCCGGTGGAGTGGTGTCCGATGCCTTGTTCTTCTCTTTTCTGCCAGTTGCAGGGCCAGTTGTGTTCGGCTGCTATCCGGTGGAGGTATTGGTAGAACTGATTGCCGCGCTCGTAACGGTTGCATCCCTGTGCTTCGGCTTCGGGAGTCTTCCTTAAATATGATTCGCGGATGGTATCTCCCGTAGCTAGTTGGAGGATAATCGGTTTGGCAAGATACTTCCTGATTATTTCGGGAGTAACATACGGAATGTTACGTACTCCGTAGGGAAAATCTTGCGAAGTATCGGGGAAAGTATACCATCCCGGACTGCCGATAACGGCTTTCTCCACATACGGGCTGTCATGGAAAAGCATGAAACGCTGCACAAACTGACCTCCGGCTGAGTGACCGTAAATCATATATCCTTTCCGTTCACTACCCGAAGATTGGCGGACGTACTCGAAGATTTTATCAACCAGTGCCGGCGTTTGCTTTTCAGCCGGACGTATCGTATGATCCTTATCATCCATGACACCGACTTCCTGATAATCGGGCAAAGGAAACCTTTCCAGATCGAAGTGGGGAATGAAGACCATGAATTTATGCTTCTCTGCCTCCTGCTTCCAAGCTTTGAGCAGATAGGTGTAACCGCGGTCGGCACCTTCGAAGACAAAAACAATGGGCATACGGTGCACATCGCCCGAAGCCGGAATGTAGTAGTGCACATCTACCGGACGGTCGGCAAAGGGGGGATAGTTTTTGTAGGTGAACTTGCCTTCACCTACGGGAAGCACGGAGGCGGCACGGAGTCCGGTGCCCAGAAAGACAATAGCAAGAAGTAGAATTAATCTTTTCATTCTTCATACCTCCCTTTTTTAATGACTTCCTTGTCTTTTAGGACGAGTTTGCCGCGTGCTATGACGTGCGTCAGTTGAAGTTCGGAATCAAGAAAACAAAGGTCGGCATCGAAACCGGCGGCTATTCTGCCTTTGGTGCGCAGTTTGAGGTTGCGTGCCGGATTGCTGGTGATAAGGGTCAGCGCCTGTTCCAGAGGCAGAAGACCTTCTTTTACGAGCAATGTCATCTCCTGCAGGTTGAGGTGCAGGGGGGCGGGGCGATAGGTCGTTTCTCCTGTCTCGGGATTGGTGCGGCGCACTCCGCCACGACCGTCACTGGAGAAGGAGATGCGGTCGAGGGGCACGTGGGCTTCGAGGGCTTTCATGACGCAGCGATGGGGAGCATCGAATTTGGTTCCTCCGGTGGAGAAATCTACCATACCACCCATACAGGCAAATTCTACGGCTTGCCGGAATAAGGCTTCCGTGCGTATCAGGTGGGTGGGCGAGAGGTAGGAAATCAGCGTGGGGTACTTGCGGGCGATGTCCAGCAACGGGGTGATACCATCGGGTAAGGCTCCCAGATGAATATGCAGAATACCTCCTTTGCCGGAAGTGAAACCGCCGAGGCGTACCTGATTGATGAGGCGCAGTATCTCCAGTTCGGTGGGGAAAGCGCTGCGGTCGTCACTCATGGCAAGTTTGCAACCGATCACTTTGTCGATGAAGATGAGATCGTCGGCCACACAGGACATCAGTGTTTTGGGAGGCAATCCGTAGAAACTGGTAAGCATGTAGGCACTGAGGCCGTCGTCTTCCAGGGCTTTGGTTTTGGCGTACAGGGTGGTCAGTTCTTTTACGAAACCGTCCGTACCGAGCAGCCCTACCACGGTGGTGGTTCCGCAAGCCACCAGTTCGCTCATAGAGATGTCGGGGACTAAGGAAGCATAGCCGGTTTGTCCGCCGCCACCGGTGATGTGGACGTGCTGGTCGATAAATCCGGGGGTGACGGCGCACCCGTCGGCGTCTATGGTATCAAATGGAATACCGGTCAGTTCTATCTTCCGGTCTATGAGGGCTATTTTGTCATCTGCCAGTAGAACGTCGTTCATGCCGAGATGCTCCGGAGAGTATAAGTTTGCATTTTTAATGAGTGTGAACATGATTCGGAGTTGTTTTATAGTGTTATGAAATGATAAGCTATCAGGAACAGAATGCTGCCTATAAGGGGCAGGGTGTTTCTCTTTGCCAGTTCAATGGGCGATACACCCGCCACACCGGCAATGGCGACAATGATTCCCGCTATGGGAGATGCGGCACGCCCCATGCTGGCGGATAACTGCAAGGGAAGCACGAGGGAATAGGCAGGCATACCCAACTGTCCGGCAATTCCGGGCAGCAACGGGCCGAACGAGAAGAAAGCCGCGTTTCCGCTTCCCATTAGCATGGCCGCACAGAAGATTATCAGGGCGAAGACTGCGGCGATGGCAATGCCGGAAAGTCCTATATGCGTGGAGTAATCTACTAGTGAGTCGATGAAGCCGAGGCTAATCAGTCCTTTGGAGAATATCTCGGAGGCAACAATCAGTGTCACGACACTTCCGAAGACATTTCCCATCCCTTTCCAGAAGCTGGAGAAGGCATCAAAGGTTTTCCGTATATTGCGTGTGTGGCAACCTACGAATACGAGTGAGACAAAGAGAGAAAATAGCATGGCGGTTGTCGTATTGAGTGTTATGGGAGGCTGGAACAGGCCCACGTAAGGCGAAAATACAATGAGAAGCGCAAGTGGAAGTATGGGGAGCAAGGCGAATATCAATGGAATATCCGGTTTGGCAGAGGTCTGCGGGACTTCTGTTGTTTCACTATTTTCCGTACTCTGCCTGGCGGCTTCTTTTTTATCGAAATACCTATTGTTGAAGTAAAACAGGGTCATGACTACCAAGGTGGTAGGGATAACCAACGGGAGTTGGTGGGTAATGAAATAAGCTACGTTGGTCTGCTCGATAAGTTCGGCGGCAAGGGCTGTGTTTGCCGAGCCGGGGCCCTGGTCGAACAGCGTTGCGGCGGCAATGACGGATAATGCGGTGAGGCGGCTTACTCCCAATCCGATGAGGACGGGGTAAACGGAGGCGACAAGCAAGAGTCCTAATCCGGCTGCCGAGGGGGTAGTGATAAAGAGTAACTGGCCAATGGGAATGGTGACGGTAGCTGCCAGATAGGGATAACGGCGAAAGAAACCCAACGGTTTCATGGAGATGTGCACCAAGGCATTGGTGGCTTTTATGTGATTCATAAAGGCTACATAGCCGCCGATGGTCATAATCATCAGTCCTGCACGGGACAGGTTGCCGATGAATGTTTCTTCCACCACTTTCACCAAATCGAAAACAACGCTGCCGGTGGATTTATCCGGAATGATGGGTTGGACATTGAGAATGAGGGCGAATGTCAACATTACAAGTCCGGCCAGCATCAAAACTCCTTGCGGGTTCAGTTTCCGGTAGAGGTAAATAGCGGTGACGGTGGTCACCAATATACAGAGGAGGAAGGCTACGACTGACATAATCTGGTTGGTTCTGGGTTATAAGTTGTTTGTTTTTGAAGTATCTCAATTCCCCTCCTCCGACGGAGGAGGGGTGCCCTTTAGGGCGGGGTGGTAGGTAAGGTCATAAAATACCTAT
>OKTU01000623.1_pt1 | contig 20198 bp, 10 predicted proteins | sample 1606311 | NCBI WGS metagenome assembly OKTU01 (sample SAMEA3879557, study PRJEB24766) | human gut metagenome | biome: human-associated habitat; feature: feces | place: USA | collected 1985/1987
GGCTACACAGCGATCGATAAACGTTATGGCGCCTTTTCTGTATCACTGAAACAGGATCTGGATTTCCTTCTGAAGGGTTTATCGCTCTACGGACAGATTTCTATGGACGTATACAACTTACAAAAACAAAACCGTACCCGCTCTTTCAATTATTACACACTTCAAAATAACGGAGTACTCCAAAAATATGGAACTAGTGAAGAAATGATATCAAATGCTGCCATGAAATATGGTGATGCACGTAACACCACATTAAATTTTAAACTTAGCTACAATCGTATTTCCGGTAAGCACAATGTTTCGGGAATGATGTTTTACGACCAATATGAATACAATCAAAGTATTGTGCTTCCCTATCGCTACCAAACAGTTGGTGGCTGGTTTGCATATAAATACGATAACAGATACCAGATAGATGCCACTTTCGGCTATCAAGGTTCTTACAAATTCAATAATGAGAACCGCTGGGGATTGTCTCCTACTGTCTCCTTGGCATGGTACGCATCCAACGAGAAATTCTTTGATGTGTTAAAGCCCGCTATTTCTAATCTAAAGATACGCGGTAGTATCGGTAAGGTAAACAATGACCGTGCAGTATCTGCGTATATGTATATGAGCCGTCTTCAGAATTTGAATGAAGGAATCTATTTTGGTAATGACATGGCGCAATATACTTCTCTATTGGAAACCCAACAAGCCAATCCTTCTGCTACCTACGAGAAATCTACTCAAATAAATCTAGGGGCAGACTTAGGAATGTTCTCTAATCGTCTGAACGCAACATTCGACATTTGGAAGGATCGTCGCACCGGTGTATACACCATTCCCTCCACATTTTCATCCATGTTGGGATATACTACTATCTATATGCCAGGCAAGAATATCGGGAAAATGGAAACCAAAGGTTTGGAAGGTAGCCTAAACTGGAAAGATAACATAGGTAAAGATTTCACATATTTCCTTAGTGGTAACATTTCATACAGCAAAAACAAAGTCATTGATATGGACGAAGCCTTGCAACCGTATGACTATATGTATTCCAAAGGACACCCTTATGGTACTTCACTAGTCTATATTGCCGATGGTATTTTCCAATCGTATGAAGAAATTGCGGCAGCTCCTGTTCACACATTGAACAGCGTCGTTCCCGGAGACATACGATATAAAGATATCAACGGAGACGGTAAGATAGATGAAAAAGATCGGGTACGTTACGGATACACGGATGTTCCTCAAGTGTTCTATGGCTTCAGTCTTGGAGGAAGCTATAAAGGATTTTCTCTGTCCGTGCTATTCCAAGGGGCAGCTAAAGTATCTAAAATGCTATCTTCATACACAGCGTTTGCATTCTACAATAACGGAAATATGTATGAACACCAAAGAAATAGATGGACACCGGAAAACCCTTCTGTCAACAACCCAAGATTTACAACTAAAGCTGCGGGTTCAAGCAACAACAGTCTTTCGTCTACCTATTGGCAACGGGACGCCTCTTATCTAAGACTAAAGAATGTAGAACTGTCGTATAATCTACCAACCAAAGTGGTCCGTTCCATCGGTCTTGAAGAACTCCGTATCTTCTTAAATGGCCAGAACCTGCTCACATTTGATAAACTAGACGTTATTGACCCGGAGGCCTATGGCAATGGCGTCGCTTATCCGCTCCAACGCTCATTCAGCGCCGGAATAAACATTAAATTTTAATTAACTATGAGAACGATTAAACATATACTCATAACAGGTTGTATTGCTCTTGCAGTTTCTTCATGCGACTATCTGGACCAACAACCTTATGAATACTGGCAACCGGAAGAGACATTTATTGATTATAACAAAACAATCCAAATGCTGAATAGCGTTTACGTTTCCATGCCCAATGGATACCAAAGCAACTATACAGCATTCCTCGACGCGTCTACAGATGACGGTGCTTATGTAGACCCCGCCAATGCAATGTATAAACTGGGACAAGGATACGCAACCGAAATTAGTCCGATAGAAAACCGTTGGGCCGATTTATACATCGGTATCCGGCGTACACTTTATTTCGAGCAGTACATTCCTCTCCTACAAAACAATGCAGGTTGGACAGATGCACAAGTTGAAAGTTATAAAGAACTGGCCATAGCAGAGAGTAAATCGGTCCGTGCACTCTATTACTTCGAGTTAATCAAAAGGTATGGAGGAGTTCCGCTCGTGAAAAAGACATATACTCTTGATGATAAAGAGATTATAACATTACCCCGCAATAATTTCAGCGATTGCGTCGATTATATTGTAAATTTATGCAATGAAGCCAGCGAAATATTTACGCGCTACAATTATATCACCAATCAATATCGTGGTTTTGGTTTTTTATCAGCCAGTACATGCCCGTTGGCTATTAAGGCAAAAACGCTGGCGTACGCAGCGAGTCCATTATTCAACAATGTACAAAATCCGATACTCGGCTATACTGACGGAAACGTACAAGAAAGGTGGAAACTTGCTGCTAAAGCTTTGAAAACCGTAATTGACCTTGCTCCGAGTAAATTGTATTTATACCCAAACTTTGAAAAACTGTTTATCATACAGCCAAACCAAAATACTGAATATATAGTATATACCGGAAATCCAAAAAACTATATGCTGGAACTTTACAATTACCCTCCTTCACTGTTGGGTTCGGGAGGTACTTGTCCTTCCCATAATCTGGTATGCGCTTTCGAGAAGAAGGATGGTAGTGCCAACGATATGCAATCAGATACCCGATTCGAGAATATGGATCCTCGTTTTGATGTTACGATCGTTCGTGACGGAAGTATTTTGGGAGCAAGAGGAGCAATCGACATCAGCGACCCCAACAGTCAGGATGCTATCGGCAAAGTCAATCTTCGTTCTACCGTTACAGGTTATTATTTACGCAAATTCCTTGATACGAATATAAATCTGTCAGCTCAAACAATAACGAGTACCTACCACTACTTCCCTGTCATTCGCTTGGCAGACATCTATTTGCTATACGCCGAAGCCATGAACGAAGCATACGGACCGAATGATGCAGCCGATTTGGGGTGGACAGCTCTCGAAGCTTTGAATAAAGTAAGAACACGTGCAGGAATAACAGTCCCATACACTACAACTTCTCAAACGGAAATGACAAAGAAAATAAGAAATGAAAGACGGGTTGAACTGGCATTCGAAGATCAACGCTATTTTGACTTGAGAAGATGGAAAACAGCCGAAAAAGATTTGAACCAGCCACTAATGGGATTCAGAATAGAGCGGCAAGATAATGGAGTTGTGTCCACACATGAGTTTGTTGTCGACGGACAAAGGAAATTTAATACAAAGATGTATTATTCTCCTATCCCCTACTCAGAAATGCAGTTAAATACAAATTTAGTACAGAATCCCGGTTGGAGATAACAATCTAAAAATCGTATAATATGAAAAAATGGTATATATTAATGCTACTAATGAGCTTATGGTTCATAGGAGCGCAAGCACAAGAAACCGTAAGAGGTGTTGTTACAGATGCCGCCGGCGAACCATTAATTGGTGCCAATGTGGTAGAAAAAGGACAACCCAGTAATGGAACAATTACAAATCTTGACGGCAAATTCACATTAAAGGTAACCAGTAACAAGGCTATTATTGCTATTTCAATGATAGGAATGAAAACTGTGGAAGTTACCGTTCCCAAAGATGGAAAGACACTTACCGTAAGACTCCATGATGACACACAAACCTTGGACGAAGTAGTGGTTGTAGCTTATGGGCAACAGAAAAAGGTATCGGTTACCGGATCTATTTCTGCTGTGGGCAATCGGGAACTGAAACAAGGTCCTACTTCCAGTGTCACAAACAGTCTGACAGGACGTATTCCCGGACTGGTAACACGTCAAACCAGCGGACGTCCCGGTGAAGACGCTGCCGCACTCTATATTCGTGGCCGTGCTACGGTGAACGATGCTTCTCCGTTGATTATGGTAGATGGCATCGAACGTGACTTTTCACAAATCGACCCGGACGAAATAGAAAGTATTTCCGTATTGAAAGATGCATCTGCTACTGCCGTTTATGGTGTACGTGGAGCGAACGGAGTTATCCTTGTGACTACAAAACGTGGTAATTCCGGTAAAGCTAAAGTTTCTTTCTCCGGTGAGTTCGGTATTACACAAATCAACCGTATTACAAAAATGGTGAATGCCGAAGAATATGCAACATTGATGAATGAAGGTTTGGTGAATGAAGGGCAAGCACCGAAATATACAGAGCATGATATGCAATTATACCGCGACCAGTCCAGCCCGTTTACTCATCCGGACAACGACTATATAGATATGTTTACCAAACTAGGTACACAACAAAAGTACAATGTCAATGTATCGGGAGGAAACGAACGGCTTAAATATTTTGTGTCATTAGGCTATTTTCATCAGAACGGAACCTACGAAACTGATATCGAAAAATTAAAAAAGAAACCGGATCTGGCCAAATTGATTGCCATTAACCCGGAACTGGATAATTTACTCCAGCAACCAGACTACAACTCTGCCTACTACTATAATCGTTTCAACGTACGAACCAACCTAGATATACAAGTTACTAAAGACTTCAGTATTGGCGTTGACTTCAGCTATCGTACCGGAAGCAAGAACCGTCCCAACTCCGAAGGAGATGCCAGCCGTGCATTTAACAATATGACCCGTACACCTGCCAATGCATTCCCGCTAGTCAACGAAAACGGAACTTTTGCAGCCGTTCCAAATCTTGTGAGAGCCAACCCACTACACGCATTCCTCTATCAGGGATATAGAAAGGACAACGACAGTGCTTTGGAAGGAACTGTAAAACTGAACTACGATTTACATGCTATTACTAAAGGATTGAGTATCGGAGGTAAATTCTCCTACAATAGTTATATCGAAGACAACGGTATGGGCTTGAATGTGGTGGAACCTGTATGGAAATATAATGAGAATGGAACATACCAACGCCTACTTGCCAAAGTATTCCCTTCTCTCATCAATTTTGCATCCGGAGCAAAAAAACGTGTATACTGGGAAGCATTCGTGAATTATTCACATCAATTTGCAGAAAAACATAATGTTTCGGGACTTATTTTATACAACTATAACTCTCACCAAGCACCGGGCGATGGTGAATATGGAGGGCTACCGCAGGTATATCAAGGACTGGTAGCCCGTGCCAACTATGATTTTGAAGGTAAATACTTAGTAGAAATCAATTTAGGATACAATGGTTCCAACAGATTTGTTGAAGGCGAACGATATGCATTATTCCCTTCCGCATCCGTAGGCTGGATTGTTACTAACGAATCTTTCCTAAAAGACAGCAAACTATTACCTTACTGGAAAATAAGAGCTTCGTTAGGACAAGTCGGTAATGACAAATTCGGAAGTAATTTTGCCTATTATTCGGAAGCGACCTATGCCGCAGGCACCAATTACAATTTCGGTGAATCTCCAACTGCAGCCAGTGGAGGACTCTTGGAAGGAAAAGCAGCACAGATTGTAAGTTGGGAACGTTCTACCAAATTCAATATCGGTATGGACACACGCTGGTTTGAAGGTAAATTAACCTTGAATGCCGAATACTTCCGCGAAAACCGTACCAACATCTTGAAAACTCCCTCACGCACCAACATCATTTCCGGAGTGACAAGTTTTTCTCCACAAAATCTAATGGAAGTAAAAAATCAAGGTGTAGAAGTAGAAGTAGGATGGGATCATAAGATCAAAGACTTCGGCTATCGCATCAAAGCAAACATTGCCTACAACCACAATGAGATTATCGAACAAAATGAACAGATACGTAAATATCCTTATATGAACCGTACCGGAGGTTCTATCGGACAACAGTTCTCACTGATAGCCGACGGATTCTACAATACATATGCCGAAATCGCAGCCGGCCCGACGCAATACGGCACCTTACAACCTGGAGACGTCCGTTTCCGTGATATCAACGGAGACGGTGTTATCAATGATTACGACATAGCACCTTTCGGTTTCTCGGATGTACCCGAAATAACCGGCTCATTCCAAGTTGGTCTGTCTTACAAAAACTTCGACCTGACCGTTATGTTCCAGGGAGCAACACGTGTAACAATTCCACTGACAGGTGAAGTTGCATGGGAGTTCTTCAATCTTGGTTCTGCTCTTGCCGACAGACATTTGGCCAGATGGACTCCCGAAACACAGCAAACTGCGACTTATCATCGTATGAGCAATTCTTCAGGCTCCAATCAGAACAACTTCAAATCATCTTCAATGTATTTGTATGACGCTTCTTATCTGCGACTGAAGAATGTAGAGTTATCCTACAACTTCCCTAAAAAGTGGTTTACCCACACCCCGATATCCGCATTAAGGATGTATGTCAACGGATTCAACCTGCTTACTTGGGATAAGTTAAAAGTGATCGACCCGGAAGCACAACCTGCCAATCGCGGAAACTTCTACCCTCAGCAAAGAATCTATAATCTTGGAGTAAACGTTACATTCTAACCTCTGATAACAATTCGATATATGAAGAAAAATATTATTCTAACAGCCTTTTCCCTACTGCTCCTATACGGATGTACCGGTGATATGGAACGAATCCAGACAGGAACGAACACGGAAGAATTAATCTATGCAGACGCAGCAAAGACAAGGCAGATTTTAAATAACCTATATGCCCGCACGCGTCTAACACAAGGTAGCTTCTCCAGTTTCTCCGGAGATGGAGTAACTTTCCTTGACTGTGCAACAGACAACGCATATGCACCTATTGAATATTCATCAGCACATACGCATGGTAAGTCAACCATGTCTGCCTCTGATATTGCAATGAACGGAGGACATCCCTGGACCTTCTATTACAATAGTATCCGTAACGCAACTCTATTTATACAAAAAGTAGACAAATCGGTACTGTCTGATGAAGAAAAAGCCTCCTCAAAATTACAAGCGCGTTTCTTACGGGCACTGTATTATGCAGAATTATACCGTTGGTACGGAGGAGTCGTGTTGCTGGGAGATGAAATCATCTCTCCTACCGACTTGGACCGTTCGCGTTCAACTGCAGAAGCAACCGTCGACTATATCGTTTCCGAACTGGCAGATGTTGCATCACAACTTCCATTAGAATGGGACGCCCCCAATTACGGGCGTGCTACCAAAGGAGCGGCACTGGCCTACATAGCCCGTACCAAACTTTATGCTGCCAGCAAACTAAACAACCCGTCTATGGATCGTAAGAAATGGGAAGATGCCAGAGACGCATTATCAGCAGTCATGGGATTGAATATCTATGATTTATATTATGACACGCAAAATCCGGAATTAAGTTATGCACATTATTTCTGCGAGCGTAAAACCAAAGAAAATATATATACATATCTACTCGCTGCCAATGCCACCATGCATAGTAATCTTCCCCAAGGAGCTCCCTGGAATGAAAAATCTTATGTGGGATGTACTCCCACTCAGAATCTGGTAGATGCTTACGACATGAAAGACGGTACTGAACCAATCACCGGATACGATGCCAATGGCCAGCCTATCATTAATAAAAATTCAGGATATGACGATAAGAATCCTTATGAAAACCGGGATCCACGCCTTAAAATGACAATCTTTTATCATGGCAACACATTCGATCTTAATGGTTCCCAACAAGCGTTGGATATGACTGACGTAGATGATAAAAGCAAATCATCCGGTTATCTCGTCCTGAAATATCTCGACGATAGAATCGGACACAAAAGTTCGGGAAACTCCAATTATGACTGTAACCCCCAAATGATACGTTATGCGGAAATATTACTGGGGTATGCAGAGACACTTAATGAATTGGGTGACAGCAAAAATGCAGTAAAAACAGTCAACCTGATACGCAAACGTGCCGGTGTAGGAGAATTAGATGAAAACAAAAATTGGAATAAGGACGAACTCAGACAGCGCATCTACAAAGAATATCGTGTAGAATTTGCATTCGAAGACAATCGTTTCTTCGATGCCCGCCGATGGGCCAAAGCGGAAGAATGGTTCTCTAAACCAGTATACAAGGTTACTGTAACAGGCAGCCTAGAAAATCCTACATATACCAGAAGCCTGCTGGAAGAACGTATTTTTCTTTCCAAATGTTACCATTTCCCAATCCCGCAGCAAGAAGTTGACAATAGTCAGAATATTGAACAAAACGCCGGGTGGTAATCAGATTTATAAACCAATAATTTTACAATAATATGAAAGCAAAACATTTATTTTATACGTTATTTATCTTCCTGTTTTCACTTACCTCTTGTGAAAATGAAGCTAATATTGATTATGTTCCTACTGTACTATTCAATTTTGAAGGAGGAACGAACTTGGTAACTACTCCGAAAGGTATCAAAGAATATACGGTAAAAGGAAGCATCACTTCTACAGCAGGACTTACCTCCTTCGTTATCAGCACAGCCAATGCTGAAACCGGTGCGGCGATATCTGTCATCGAGAGTACCAGACAAACATTTGACGAACCTAAAAGTAATTATGATTTTTCATATACTATAACAAACCTGTCAGAAAACAAAGCGATCAAAATTAGTGTAACTGATGCTGAAGGAGAAGACTTTCAGAAAAACTTTGTAGTAGAAATCACTCCTGCTGTTATCTTTTCTGAACATAGTGATAAGAAATTGGAATCAGTTGACAAATATTGGGGAGTATTCTATGCTGAATGGTTATATGGCCGCATCTATAAGAGCCGTGAAGCGGGTCAATATGCTGCTGAAGTTAATATAGGTATGGAAAATAAGAATGGAAAAGCAGTATTAATCTCTCCTGCCAAGCATAGCTTAACCTTTAACGGTGCTCGCAATACTAAATTCGGAGTTACGAATATGACCTTAGAACAGTTCAACGCAATCAGCAGAATTGATGACACTCCTCTAAAGAATTTGTCACCAACAACAGAAAGTATTGAAATAGAGAATGGAAAAGTATATGCATACCAGACGCAAGATGGACAAAAAGGAGTGGTATATATTCAAAACCTGACTGGTAATGCCGGTAGTTCTGACGATCCGACGGTTACGGCAACGATTGTCACCAAGTTACAAGCGAAATAAACAGTTATCAACATAAGTTATACGGAATAGGGTGTGTCTCTCATTGACAAGACAGAGACGCACCCTATTCAATTTTGTTTCAAAGGTTTAAAACTATTTGTTTCAATGCATGAAACTATTGGTTTTGCCGTATGAAACAGTTTGTTTGCCGAGATGAAAATAAAATAGCCCCAACTTTATTCAAGTTGAGGCTACTCAAGTATCATCTAAAAAGGACTTATTTTATTCCCATTCGATTGTTGCAGGCGGTTTGGAACTAATATCATAGGTTACACGGTTCACACCTTTTACCTTATTAATAATGTCATTCGAAATTTTACCTAAGAACTCGTAAGGCAAATGCGCCCAATCGGCAGTCATAGCATCCGTAGATGTCACGGCACGCAAGGCAACTGCTCTTTCGTAAGTACGCTCATCTCCCATTACACCGACAGACTGTACCGGCAACAGGATAACACCTGCCTGCCATACTTGATCATATAATCCCCAATCACGCAATCCCTGAATAAAGATATCATCCGCATCCTGCAAGATACGTACCTTCTCCGGCGTAATATCTCCCAGAATACGTACTGCCAACCCCGGTCCCGGGAACGGATGGCGCTTGATCAAATGCGGTTGCATACCCAACTCCATACCGACACGGCGAACCTCATCCTTGAAAAGAAGACGAAGCGGCTCGACGAGTTTCAAGTTCATCGTATCCGGAAGTCCGCCCACATTATGATGGCTCTTGATAACCGTACCTGTGATAGAAAGCGACTCGATCACATCCGGATAAATCGTACCTTGCCCCAGCCACTTGATATCTTTCAGCTTATGCGCCTCCTCATCGAAGACATCGATAAATCCTTTGCCGATGATCTTACGTTTCTTCTCCGGTTCCGTAACGCCCGCTAGTTCTTTATAGAACTTATCTTTTGCGTTTACGCCGATCACGTTCAATCCTAAATGCTCATAATCCCTCATTACGTTCTCGAACTCATTCTTGCGCAGCAGACCATGATCCACGAAAATGCAAGTCAAGTTCTTACCGATCGCCTTATTCAGCAATACGGCCGTAACAGATGAATCCACACCGCCGGAAAGAGCCAAGATCACCTTGTCATCTCCCAATTGCTCCTTCAACTCAGCTACGGTAGATTCGATAAAGGAAGCCGGTGTCCAATCCTTGGCGCATCCGCAAATATTCAAGAAGTTATCCAGCAACTTCGTACCGTCTGTCGAATGGAATACTTCCGGATGAAACTGAACGCCCCACGTTTGCTCACCTTCCACATGGTAAGCGGCAGCCCTCACGTCGTCCGTGCTGGCGATCACCTTGAATTTATCCGGCAATACGGTAATCGTATCTCCATGAGACATCCATATCTGCGAACCCACATGGATCCCTTTCAGTAATTCATCCTCACCATCAATGTGCGACAAATTAGCACGTCCATACTCACGTGAATTAGCCGGTTCAACATTACCTCCGGATGTATAAGCTAGAAACTGCGCTCCATAACAAATACCTAAGACGGGATACTTCCCCCGTATCTCGGTCAAATCAGCCTTAAAGGCATTCTCGTCGTATACGGAATAAGGACTTCCGGAAAGGATCACACCTTTCACGTCGGTAGCGTCATGCGGGAATTTGTTATAAGGAACGATCTCACAATACATATTCAACTCTCTGACCCTACGGCCGATAAGCTGGGTTGTTTGCGAGCCGAAATCAAGAATAATAAGTTTCTCGTGCATGCAATTATGATTATTTAATTGAGTGGCGCAAAGGTAGTAATAAATTCGGGAAGCATAAACACACTGGGCAAATATTCTTCCTTATCACGATACTTTTAAAAGATCTTCCCTTGTCCTATTACGCCTTTCCTCCTGAGACATTCATTATCCACCATCTGTTGCATGATCGTCCACCAACTGTTGCATGATCATGCAACGGATGGTGGACGATCATGCAACAGCCATTAGAAGATGAATACCTCAAGAGGAAAACCACAAATCCCCCTAAGGATCCGGCCAAGGGAAGCCATGAAAACAGCGAACCGCCCGACAACCCGGCGAGAGTTACGGACGGACAAAACAAAAAAAGCCTCGAAGCGTTCATTACAAACAACTTCGAGGCTTTCCTCCGAGGTTCCTGGCGGATTCGAACCGCCGTACATGGTTTTGCAGACCACTGACTAAGCCACTCATCCAAGGAACCTTATTTCCCATTTGCGGTTGCAAAGGTAGTATAAATTTTCAAACTACCAAACTATCCACAGCAATTTTTCTTTGGATGTTTTTTAGTGACTTTGCACTCTTGTTGCTTCTTATCGAGCTGACGCTTTAATTCACAGCCACTTGCACAACTTGCACAAGGATTTTCATTATTTTTCGTACTGCGAAAAAAATTATAAATCCCATATACCATACGAGCCACGCATAACACTATTAGTAAAGCAACTACCCATTCCTGCCAATCCCAGGTCATAAAAACAATCCTCCTATCTGATAAACAGCAAAAGTCAATACCCATGCCAATACAGTGGTATACCCCGCCGTGAAAAATGCCCATTTCCAACTTCCCGACTCCTGTTTTATAGCTGCAAATGTAGCAATACATGGAAAATATATCAACACAAACAACATATAACAGAAAGCGACAAACGGAGTTATCGGAATCCGCTCTCCTAAAGTGGTATCATCCACATTAGCATCATTTGTATAAAGCACACCGAGCGTACTAACCACCAATTCTTTCGCACCAACTCCGGAAATCAGACCAATGCCCAACTTCCAATCAAATCCCATAGGTTCGATTATCGGCTCGATTGCTTTTCCGATCTGCCCTATATAAGAGCTCTCTTGCTGTTCGGCAACCGTCTCATAAGCATCATGATTGGGATAATACCCCAAGAACCAGATAATGACAGATGCAATCATTATAATTCCTCCCATCTTACGAAGATACTGTTCACCTTTATCCCACGTATGACGGAAAATAGCTTTCATTGTAGGCATACGATAAGGCGGCAGTTCCATCACAAACGGAGTATCATCACCCTTAACCAAAAACTTGCTGAACAAACGAGCCAACAGCACTGCCAGCAAAATACCGATACAGTAAATAGAAAACAATACCAATCCTGCATTGTTCGGGAAGAAAGCGCCTACCAACAACAAATAAATCGGAAGACGGGCGCTACAGGACATCAACGGATTGACAAGCATCGTTACAAGACGGCTTTTCCTGTTTTCTATGGTACGGGAAGCCATGATAGCGGGAACATTACATCCGAATCCCATAATAAGAGGAATAAACGATTTGCCGTGAAGTCCCATCTTATGCATTATTTTATCCATGATAAAAGCTGCACGAGCCATATATCCGGAATCTTCCATAAGGGAAATAAAGAAATAAAGGATCAAGATGTTAGGCAAAAAGACGATCACCCCGCCTACTCCACCAATAATGCCATCTATCAACATATCTTTCAACGGCCCCTCGCCCATATGATTATTGATCAGACTCCCTAACGCCTCTACCAACCATTCAATTCCCATCATCGGATACTCCCCAAGCACAAAAGTACCTTCAAACATGATATACATGAAAAGGAAAAAGATGGGATATCCCCACACACGATGTGTCACGATGGCATCAAGGACCTTCGTCATCTGCGCCTTCTCCTGATGATTGTCAATAAATGTCTCTTTTAATGCACCACTAATAAAACCATATTTTGCATCGGTAATAGCAGATTCGCTATCTTCATTCAATGCAACCATGATACGTTTCGCTGCCTTATCGCGTATCCGGATAATTTCTTCCGAATTGGGCAACGTACGAATAATACGTTCAACATCAGGATCGTTTTCTAAAAGTTTTATCGCAAGAAAACGAGTGGAATATTTAGAGCGGATGGCTTCATTTTTCGAGATTTCCTCTTTTACCGCATCAATGGCTTTCTCCAAATCAGGGCCATGGTTGATGTGAATATGACGGAACACGCGTTCCCCCGATTTATGAGGATGAACATAATCTTCCAAATGTTCTTCGTGATGAGTTTCGTCTACGTGGGTACGATGCCAGTCTTGCAGTTCTTTTGCAACTTCCGGATTTATATTTCCATTTTTATCAAAGAAATCACCCCCTTCATAAAGATTGATGATAACATGGAACAGATGGTCGATACCTAAATTCTTTTTACAAACAGTAGGAACCATAGGCACGCCGAAAAGTCTGCTCAGCAATCGATAATCGAGAGTATTGCCACTGGACTCAAGTTCGTCATACATATTAAGGGCAATAACCATGCGGACGTTCATATCGATAAGCTGAGTCGTAAGATAGAGATTACGCTCCAGATTGGAAGAATCCACAACGTTAATGATCACATCCGGAGTTTCATCAATGATATGCCGGCGCACATAAATTTCTTCGGGTGTATAGGCCGAAAGAGAGTAAGTACCGGGGAGATCGACTATCTTAAAATGATAACCTTCAAAGTCAAAATACCCTTCTTTAGCATCGACAGTCACTCCGCTATAATTACCCACATGCTCGTGAGCACCGGATGCGAGATTAAACAAAGAAGTCTTTCCACAATTCGGATTACCAACCAAAGCTACATTAATAGTTCTTCTCTTCCCAAGTGCCAACCGCTTCAACTCTTCCTCACCCGGATAAACATTTTCGCTTATGCCTTGATGATAGTCCTGATGCTGATGCACCTGTTCTGCCGCTTCTTGTTCACTGATGATTTCTATCATGTCGGCCTCCTGCCGGCGAAGCGAAATCTCATAACCTAATACTTTGTATTTAATGGGGTCTTTAAGGGGGGCGTTGAGTAATACTTCTACGGTCTTACCTTTGATAAAACCCATCTCGACAATACGCTTACGGAAGCCTCCGTGGCCGAGTACCTTAACAATAACACCCTTCTCTCCTGTTCTTAATTCGGACAAACGCATACTTTGTTCTATTAATTTTCTGCAAAGATAACGGATAAGTTTCTACGATACAAATTATTTAGAATGTTTTTAAATAGAGATACTTTTCACACGAAACGACACGCCAAATGTTACAACAATCAGACCGGTTTAATTTTATTATTCGAATCATTTTATAAATTATTTATAATATGTTTATCTTTGCAACATGATACGTAAAAAGGTTGCACAATATATTGATAACGAGCATTTATTTTCTTCAAAAGCCCACATTATCGTAGCATTGAGCGGTGGTGCCGATTCGGTGGCATTGCTACACATTCTTCATACATTGGGATATAATTGCGAAGCCGCACACTGCAACTTCCATCTACGGAAGGAAGAATCAGACAGGGATGAACGGTTCGTTCGGGATTTATGTGCGACAATGAAAATACCCTTGCATATTGTGCATTTCGAGACAGAACAATATGCAACCGAGAATAAAATATCGATTGAAATGGCAGCGCGTGAATTGCGTTATCGCTGGTTTGCAGAGATAAAAAAACAGACAAATGCCGATGTCATCGCCGTGGCTCACCATCAAGATGACAGCGTAGAGACGGTATTGCTTAATCTTATACGTGGGACAGGAATAAACGGATTATTGGGAATACGGCCTAAAAACGGAGATATCGTGCGGCCGCTTTTATGTATCGACCGAAAAGAAATTATTGATTACCTGCAAAGCACCGGTCAGCAATACGTGACGGACAGTACAAATCTGCAAGACGAATACACCCGCAACAAAATACGTCTGAACCTGTTGCCACTTATGCAGGAAATTAATCCGGCAGCAAAAGAACATATTATCGATACCAGTAATTATCTGAACGATGTAGTGCGTATATATAATAAAGGTATAGATGAAGGGAAACAACGGATAATGGAAAAAGGCAATATCCGTATCACTGCATTGCTAAACGAACCCGCCCCGGAAACACTGCTATTCGAAATACTCTATCCGTTGGGATTCAACCCGGCACAAACTAAAAACATTCTGACTGCATTAAATAAACAAGCAGGCAAACAATTTATAAGCAAAGAAGGTTGGAGAATAACGAAAGACAGAGAATATCTGCTGATAGACAAAAAGGAAGAAAAAGAATACCCTCCTTTCAAACTAATCAGAGAAGAAAGAGAATACACAAGGGATTTTATTATTTCCCGCGACAAACACATTGCCTACTTTGATGCTGACAAATTAGTCGAAAAACTCAGCTTAAGAAAATGGCAGACGGGAGATACCTTTATCCCTTTTGGAATGAAAGGAAAGAAAAAAGTAAGCGACTACCTGACAGACAGAAAATTCTCCGTCATCCGGAAAGAACAACAATGGATTCTATGCTGCGGGGACAAAATAGCTTGGGTAATAGGAGAACGGACCGACAATCGTTTTCGAATAGACGGGAACACAAAAAGAGTAATCATCCTAAAGATTAACGAGGAATAATGTGCCAATTCCTCTTCCGCTTGCTTTCCGTTATTCGGTTTCAGCGTGCGAAAGAGGATTTTTATTGATAGACTATAAGATTGTTTTCGGATCTTTCTGCCGGGTAAAACACTGCGAAAGCAACACAGCAAACGGAGTATCATACACTCTCGCCTGTTGCATACATGATTTAACACAAGCACAACACTTAATACACTTTTCTGCATCCGTTTGTGTTTCATTACCTTTCAATATGGCGCCTGTCGGACAATGACGTACACATGCACCACAATGCGTACAAAGACTTTCGTCTTCCAACCACGGTGTACGCGGCAAAGGCACACCGCTCTTACGTAGTTTTATCACCTTACGCAAAAAGCGAAATAACGGAAAAAAAGGTTGTCGCGGCCGGGGAATAGCCCGGACATCAATCGGATAAAGAGTTTCCAGGCTGGAAGCTGCTTCTACTTTGGCTTTCAATTTCTTGCCGAATTCCACTGCTAATTCCAAATCATTAGAGTCAGGACGCCCTGCCGCAATCGGATATTTCGCACTGCTATAAGAGTGTTCACCTATAAAAGTCGCCCCGGCAATTACCTTAAATCCATTCAGTAAAACAAAGGCATCCAGTTCCGTCAAAGCTTTCTCATAAGCACGATTACCATAAACCACTACCAATGCTATCGGAGTATCGTTACCCCGGATACTTTCCAGACGCTCCATTGCCAACGGAGCTACATGTCCGCCATATACAGGAACTACCACAACAGCCAATGCAGAAGTCGGAAGCTCCATTTCTTCAACCGGTTTTAAGGTTAAATCGGTCGTTGAAAAATTAGTTATTCCTATTCCGTGAACAATTGCTTCACCTACTTGTTTAGATGTGTGGGTAGGCGAAAAATAAATAAGATGAGCTTCAGTAACTATCATAATGTTCAATTTTAAGTAACAAAGATACACTTTTAAATGAAAAAAATGATGATTTATTTATGAAACCAGAATTATTTATTATCTTTGCGCCGTTGAAACACTCTGCTATTTCTCACCAGAGGGAAACAACCAGATATCCAATTCAACAGAAATATCCCAGATTCATAATTTAAAGCATATGTTCACATGACCAGTGACAAGTGAAGTCCTGTTGTGTTGTTCATATTTCAGCTGAACAGAAAAATATTAATAACTTACTATACTGTATGTATAACATTATCCAATTGAACGACAAAGATTTGTCGGAACTACAAACTATTGCCCACGAACTGGGTATAAAAAAGACAGACTCACTAAAAAAAGAAGAACTTGTTTACAAAATCCTTGATGAACAAGCTATCGCCGGCGCTACTAAGAAAGTTGCGGCAGATAAATTGAAAGAGGAAAGAAACGAAGACAAGAAAAAACGGTCACGCGTAGCAGTGAAGAAAGAAAACAAAGTATTTTCTGCTACCAAAAACGGTGAGATAACCAAGGCAGAAACAACTGCACCGGCTCCGGCAACTAAAGCACAAGCACAAGAAGCCGCTATTGTAAAACAAGAAACCGCTACTCCCGCAACAGAGACTCCTGCAGCCGCTCCGAAAAAGAAAGTAGGACGTCCACGCAAAAATCCGGTAGTAAACAAACCGGTAGAAGAAAAGAAAACGGAAGCGAAACCGGCTTCCAAACCAATCTCTAAGCCTGCTTCTAAACCGATTTCCAAACCGATTATCAAGCCCAAAGCTCCGGCCGTTGTTGATGAAGAAAGTAAAATCCTGTCGGAAAGCTCTGATGACGACTTCATTCCTATAGAAGATCTTCCATCTGAAAAAGTAGAATTACCAACTGAATTATTCGGTAAATTCGAATCGACCAAGGCTGAAACAATCACCCTTCCTGCCCCTGAACAAGCGCAAAACCAACCGCGCCCCCGTGTTATACGTCCACGTGACAATAATAATAACAGCAATAATAACGCTAACAATAATAATAACGCTCCAAGAAATAACAACAATCCCCGTCTGCCTATGCAGAGACCTGCGCAACAACAAAATGCAGGTGAAAATGTACCGGCACCGGAACGTAAAGTCATAGAGCGTGAAAAGCCTTATGAATTCGATGACATCCTGACCGGTACAGGCGTATTGGAAATCATGCAGGATGGTTATGGATTCCTACGTTCTTCGGACTATAATTACCTTTCATCTCCGGATGATATTTATGTATCCCAATCACAAATCAAGCTATTTGGTCTGAAAACAGGAGATGTAGTAGAAGGTGTAATTCGTCCGCCCAAAGAAGGCGAAAAATATTTTCCATTAGTAAAGGTATCGAAAATAGACGGACGTGATGCAGCATTTGTACGCGACCGCGTTCCTTTCGATCACCTGACTCCCCTTTTCCCGGACGAAAAGTTCAGACTTTGCAAAGGGGGATATTCCGATTCTATGTCTGCACGTGTAGTAGACCTGTTTTCTCCGATCGGTAAAGGCCAACGTGCACTGATCGTAGCACAGCCTAAAACAGGTAAGACATTACTTATGAAGGATATTGCCAACGCAATCGCCGCCAACCATCCGGAAGTATACATGATAATGTTGCTTATCGATGAGCGCCCGGAAGAAGTAACGGACATGGCACGTAGCGTAAACGCAGAAGTTATTGCATCGACTTTCGACGAACCTGCAGAGCGCCACGTAAAAATTGCAGGCATCGTACTTGAAAAAGCCAAAAGACTGGTAGAGTGCGGACACGATGTTGTCATCTTCTTAGACTCCATCACTCGCCTTGCACGCGCTTACAATACTGTTTCACCGGCATCCGGAAAAGTACTTTCGGGTGGTGTGGATGCCAATGCACTGCATAAACCCAAACGTTTCTTCGGTGCGGCCCGTAATATCGAAAACGGAGGTTCGCTGACCATTATCGCAACCGCATTGATCGATACCGGTTCGAAAATGGATGAGGTTATCTTTGAAGAATTTAAAGGTACCGGTAATATGGAACTTCAACTCGACCGTAACTTATCTAACAAACGTATCTTCCCGGCTGTTAATATTGTGGCTTCAAGTACACGTCGTGATGATTTGCTGCTTGATAAGACTACACTCGACCGTATGTGGATATTACGTAAGTATCTGGCGGACATGAACCCGATAGAAGCGATGGATTTCGTAAAAGACCGTCTTGAAAAGACTAAAGACAATGACGAATTCCTGATGAGCATGAATAGCTAAAAGATGATTATCATAACTTCAGAGCAGACACGGATAAACACCGGAAAAAACATACCCCCGGATATCCCAATCATAAAAACACCGGAGTACGGAATACCGTCAATAGAAAATAAATAAATAAAAAGAGCGGAGATTTATAAAATCTTCGCTCTTTTTATTTATTTTTGCAGCAATACATCACAAACAGTATACCAGGTAGTGAGAAGTCATATCTATTACTATATATTAAGAATGCTGGCCGGACTTCTATGTTCCCTGCCGGCATATCCTGTTGATAACACTTCCAAACACCTGGAAAAGTTACAGATTCTTATCGATCATAACCTGCCTTATGATAGGGAAATGTCTTCCGACAGTATTATTTTATTGGAAAAAGAACTCGAACCGAAATTGGAAGCCGACAAACGATATGATCTTCTTTTTTATCTGAAGCAACTGGTAGCAAGGGCATATGCGAATCGTGGCGATATTACCGTAGCTGTAGATAAAGCCCACATCATGTATCAAAAGGCCAAAGAGATGGAATATGACAAAGGGATAGCTCTTTCACTCCGCGCCATAGGCGATGTTTACCTGGCATCCAACATACAGCAACAAGCCATCGACTCATACGAAGAAGCCATACGGATATTGGATAAATCAGATGATGAGGATTTGATAAAAATACATATCCTGCCTAATCTTATCTTAAGTCTGCTTAAAATAGAAAAAATCGACGAAGCCCATGCATATCTAAAGCAACTCGAAAGCCTGTTCGACAAGTTTCCAACATCATCCAATCTGTTTTATACCTCCATATGCCGTGCATATTATCTGATAATGACCCATCAGCCCGACAAAGCCCAAGCATACCTCACCGAAGCAACACGTGCAAATGCAGAAAACAATTTCTTTCATATGAACTTTATGCTGGATTACATGCATGCCAGCTATTACGAACTGACAGAACAATATGACCGGGCATTGGAGCAATACGGTAAAATCATCAGCGAACTCCGTCCGTCTTATGCCCCGTATCAACACGTACAACTGAATATCCAATGCGCACGGCTTCTGGCGAAACAAGGGCAAACCGACAAAGCTTGTTTTATCTATCAGAGGACAAGTGCATTACAAGACTCATTGGACAACCTCAGCTATGTCCGCCAAATTAATGAATTACGTACCATTTACCAAATAGACCAACTGGAAATTAAAAACCAGCAAGAACGTAACAGAACAATCTTATGGGGAATTCTTGCAGTACTCTCCATGTTAGGCCTCATCCTCCTCCTCATTTTCCTTATTAAAAAAGGAAACAAACGACTATTCCTGTCAAAAGAGAAATTGGAAAAAGCCCAGCAATATGCAGAGAACTCAACAAGAACCAAAAGTCTCTTTCTATCGAACATGAGCCATGAAATACGCACTCCCCTGAACGCTCTTTCGGGTTTCTCCGCCATTCTCACGGATGACTCCATCGACAATGACACAC
>OKTU01000639.1_pt1 | contig 19875 bp, 16 predicted proteins | sample 1606311 | NCBI WGS metagenome assembly OKTU01 (sample SAMEA3879557, study PRJEB24766) | human gut metagenome | biome: human-associated habitat; feature: feces | place: USA | collected 1985/1987
TGACCGCGGATTTGCGGAAAAACTGAAGCAGCTCATCGCAGACGGAGAAAGAGAGGAAATGCGTATATGATGATTAAATACAGAGTGCATGAGGTGGCCAAGGATTTCGGAGTTTCCACCAAGGAGATCACGGAGATCCTGACCAAGTACGCCGAAACACCCAAGAATCATATGCAGGTGCTGGAGGACCGGGAGCTTAGCCTCATCTTTGAGTATCTGACCCAGCACAATCCGGTCTCCAATATCGCGGTCATCTTCGCCGAGGGCGCCAAGCCCGCGGAGAAGAAGGCGGAGCCTGCCCAGAACGGACAGCACGCCAAGCCCGCTGCACCCCCGCCGGTAAGGCCCCCGAAAAGGCCGCCGAGCCGGTGGTGAAGCAGCCCATGTCCCGCGTACCCCAGAAGCAGGTGGTGGATACCCGCAAGGCCACCAACGTGAATCTGGACAAGTACGACGAGAAGCTGCAGGACATGGCGGACGCCCGCAGCCGCGGCGGCAAGCGGGATCAGCAGGCGCCCCAGGGCAAGGAGAAATTCCGCAATAACCGGCAGCGCCGCGACAACAATTTTGCCAGCAACAAGCGCAAGCAGGAGGAGGCCGACCGTCTCCGCAAGCTGCGTCTGGAGGTCATCAAGAAGACCCCCGTCACCGTGCAGATCCCCGACGAGATCTCCGTGGGCGAGCTGGCCAGCCGCATGAAAAAGACCGGTGCAGAGGTGGTCAAGTGCCTGATGAAGAACGGTATCATGGCCTCCCTGAGCCAGATGATCGACTTCGACACCGCCGCCATCATTGCCGAGGAGCTGGGCTGTAAGGTGGAGAAGGAGGTCGTCGTCACCATCGAGGAGCGCCTGATCGACGACCATCAGGACAAGGACGAGGATCTGGTCAAGAGAAGCCCCATCGTTGTTGTTATGGGCCATGTTGACCACGGTAAAACCACCCTTGTTGACCAGCTCTTAAAACAGAGTGGTGTATTCCGTGAAAACCAGGAAGTGCAGGAACGTGTCATGGACTCCAATGACATCGAAAGAGAACGTGGAATCACAATTCTTTCTAAAAATACTGCTGTTTACTACAAAGATACAAAAATTAATATTATCGATACCCCAGGACATGCAGATTTCGGTGGCGAAGTAGAGCGAGTTTTAAAAATGGTAGACGGTGTTATCCTGTTAGTTGACGCCTTTGAAGGTGCAATGCCTCAGACAAAATTCGTTTTGAAAAAAGCCCTTGAACTGGATTTACATGTTATTGTCTGTATCAACAAAATCGACCGCCCGGAAGCAAGACCAAACGAAGTTATCGATGAAGTCTTAGAACTTTTAATGGACTTAGATGCATCAGACGAACAGCTTGACTGTCCATTTTTATATGCATCTGCAAAAGCAGGTCACGCTGTACTTGACCTTGCTGACACTCCTGAAAATATGGAGCCGCTCTTTGAAACTATCTTAAAATATATTCCGGCTCCGGAAGGTGACCCAGATGAAGGAACTCAGGTACTGATTAGTACTATCGACTACAACGAATATGTTGGTCGTATCGGTGTCGGAAAAGTAGAAAACGGAACAATCCGTGTCAATCAGGACGTTTTACTTTTAAACCATCATGATCCTGATAAGAAAAAACGCGTAAAAATCAGCAAACTTTACGAATTTGACGGACTTGGCAAAAAAGAAGTAACAGAAGCCGGCTTTGGTTCTATTGTTGCAATCTCCGGTATTGCAGATATTCATATCGGTGATACCTTATGTTCTCCGGAAAATCCGGTGGCAATTCCATTCCAGAAGATTTCCGAGCCGACAATTTCCATGAACTTCATTGTAAATGACAGCCCGCTTGCCGGACAGGAAGGCAAATTCGTCACTTCCCGTCATTTAAAAGAACGTCTCTTAAGGGAATTAAATACAGACGTCAGCTTACGTGTAGAAGAAACAGAAAGCACAGACTGCTTTAAAGTTTCCGGACGTGGAGAACTTCATCTGTCCGTTTTAATCGAAAACATGCGTCGTGAAGGCTATGAATTTGCAGTCAGCAAAGCAGAAGTTATCTATCACGAAGATGAACGCGGTAAAAAACTCGAACCAATCGAAATCGCATACATTGATGTTCCGGAAGAATTTTCCGGTACTGTTATCAACCGTTTAAATGAAAGAAAAGGCGAACTGCAGGGCATGAGTCCGGCAAGTGACGGAACTGTCCGTCTGGAATATCACATTCCATCCCGCGGATTAATCGGTTTCCGTGGAGAATTTATGACCTCCACAAAAGGTACCGGTATCATCAATACTGCTTTTGATGGCTATGCACCATACAAAGGTGATATGAACTACAGAAAACAGGGTTCCTTAATCGCATTTGAATCCGGTGAAGCTGTTACTTACGGACTCTTCTCCGCACAGGATCGCGGTACTTTGTTTATCGGACCTGGTGAAAAAGTATATAGTGGAATGGTTATCGGACAGAGTGGAAAATCAGAAGATATTGAGTTAAATGTCTGCAAGACCAAACATCTGACCAACACCCGTTCTTCTTCTGCCGATGATGCCTTAAAACTGACTCCGCCGAGAGTGTTAAGTCTTGAACAGGCTCTCGAATTCATTGATACCGATGAGCTGCTTGAAGTCACTCCGGAATCCCTGCGTATCCGTAAAAAAATTCTGGATTCCAGACTTCGTAAACGTGACAACATGAAAAAATAGTAAAATCGGAGCATTAAATATCGAATAAAACTCCAAAAAAGAGAACATTACCGACTGGAAATGTTCTCTTTTTTTTACTTTTTTGATTCAGTTAAATTTTTAACAATTTTCAGAAAATTTCGATTATTTTTTAATAATTCTTGCAATTGCTTCGTTACTATGCTAAAATAATTTCATAAACAAATGGTTTTTATACGCAAAGCAACCAATTTTATTTTAGGAGGTCTCTGAATGGCAAAAAAAGTCGAATCCAAAGTACCTGAAACTATCGATAGCGTAGAAGCACTCCAGACAAAGATTGCTGCTATGAGAGAGGCGCAGAAGAAATTTGCCACCTTTACTCAGGAGCAGGTTGATAAAATCTTTTTTGAGGCTGCAATGGCTGCAAACAAACAACGTATCCCGCTTTCCAAACTGGCCGTGGAAGAAACTGGAATGGGTGTCGTTGAAGACAAAGTAATTAAGAACCATTATGCTGCGGAATATATGTATAACGCTTACAAACGTGTAAAAACCTGCGGTGTGATTGAAGAAGACAAATCTTATGGAATCAAGAAAATCGCTGAACCGGTTGGTCTTGTAGGTGCAGTTATTCCTACCACAAACCCGACTTCTACCGCTATCTTCAAATGTCTGATTTGTTTAAAAACCAGAAATGCAATCTTAATCAGCCCGCATCCGCGTGCAAAAAAATGTACTGCTGAAGCTGCCCGTATCGTTTTAGAAGCAGCTGTAAAAGCAGGTGCTCCGGAAGGAATCATCGGATGTATCGAAGAACCGACCATCGAACTTTCCAATGAATTGATGAAAGCTGCCGATGTCATCCTTGCAACCGGTGGTCCTGGAATGGTAAAAGCCGCTTATTCATCCGGAAAACCGGCAATCGGTGTAGGTCCTGGAAATACTCCTGTTATCATGGACAGCTCCTGTGATATTCCTACCGCTGTTTACTCTGTCATCCATTCCAAAACATTTGATAATGGTATGATTTGTGCTTCTGAACAGTCCGTTACTGCAATCGCTGATATCTATGATGCAGTGAAAAAAGAATTTGTCAAACGTGGATGTCATGTACTGAACAAAACAGAACTTGACCAGGTTCGAGGCATTATCTTAACAGAAGCAGGCACTGTAAATCCGAAAATTGTAGGACAGCCGGCATACAAGATTGCTGCTATGGCAGGTGTTACTGTTCCTGCTGATACAAAAATCTTAATCGGCGAGGTTACATCCGTTGATGTTTCCGAACCATTTGCTCATGAAAAACTGTCCCCTGTCCTTGCTCTTTATAAAGCAAAAGATTTCGATACTGCACTTGATATGTCAGAACAGCTTATCGCAGACGGTGGATACGGTCATACTTCTTCTCTGTATGTACATCCATCAGAAACTGAAAAACTTGCCAAACATGCCGCTCGTATGAAAACATGCCGTATTCTGGTAAATACTCCGTCATCCCACGGTGGTATCGGTGACCTTTATAACTTTAAGCTTGCTCCATCCTTAACATTAGGCTGTGGTTCTTATGGTGGCAACTCTGTTTCAGAAAACGTAGGTGTCAAACATCTGCTCAATGTTAAAACAGTTGCCGAAAGGAGAGAGAACATGCTGTGGTTCCGTGCACCTGAAAAAGTTTACTTTAAGAAAGGCTGTCTGCCGGTAGCTCTTGATGAATTAAAGAATTATTATCATAAAACAAAAGCATTTATCGTAACTGATACTTTCTTATATCAGAACGGTCATACCAGACCAATCACCGATAAACTCGATGAAATGGGTATTCCTTATGACTGCTTCTTCGAAGTTACTCCAGACCCGACTTTGCAGTGTGCACAGAGAGGTTTAGAGCAGTTGAAAGCATTTGGCCCTGACGTTATCATCGCTCTCGGTGGTGGTTCCGCTATGGACTGTGCAAAAATTATGTGGATGATGTACGAACATCCGGAATGTGCATTTGAAGACCTTGCTATGGACTTCATGGATATCCGTAAGAGAGTTTACACTTTCCCGAAGATGGGTGAAAAAGCAATGATGGTTTCCATCCCGACCTCCTCCGGAACAGGTTCTGAAGTAACTCCATTTGCTATCATCACAGATGCTACAACAGGAACAAAATGGCCAATCGCAGACTATGAACTACTTCCAGATATGGCAATTATTGACGCTGATTTCATGATGAGCCAGCCAAAAGGACTGACCAGTGCTTCCGGTATCGATGCTCTGACTCATGCGCTCGAAGCTTACGTTTCCATTATGGCAACTGACTTCACAGACGGTATGGCATTAAAAGCAGCTAAGATTATCTTTGATTATCTGCCATCTGCTTACGATAAAGGAGCAGCTGACCCGATTGCCCGTGAAAAGATGGGTAATGCATCTACCTTAGCCGGTATGGCATTTGCCAATGCATTCCTCGGTGTCTGCCACTCCATGGCTCATAAACTCGGTGCTTATCATCACCTGCCACACGGTATCGCAAACGCTCTGTTAATCGAGCTTGTTATGCGCTACAATGCAGACCCGGCACCGGTTAAAATGGGAACCTTCTCCCAGTATCCATATCCACACGCAAAAGAACGCTACTGTGAAGTTGCACGTTTCGTAGGCGTGACCGGAAAGAATGACGATGAAGTATTTGAAAACTTTATCAAAGCAATTGCTGAATTAAAAGAAAAAGTCGGAATCAAGAGAACCATTAAAGATTACGGTATCGAAGAATCTGCTTTCCTCGCTACATTAGACGAAATGGTTGAAAATGCGTTCAACGACCAGTGTACAGGCGCAAACCCAAGATATCCACTTATGTCTGAAATCAAAGATATGTACTTAAAAGCTTACTATGGTGAATAATTGAATCATTATTACCGCTTATTCACTTTTCGTTAAATTTGAATTACTCCTTTCGCGCTATTACCTAAATAGCAAAACGACCGCTCACAGGGAAACCTGTGGGCGGTTGTTTTTTCTCTTCATAATAAATAATAATCTAATTGTTTCGATATTTTCTTTACTCGACCTGCTGTTCGCCTTCTCCGAAGTAATAATAAGCATTACCACTCTGAAGGGTTTTTCCTTTTGCTTCTGCCAGTTCACTGACAGTCACAAGCTTAAATCCTTTTGCAATCAAATCCGGTATCATTCGGATTGCCGCTTTTACCGACCATTCATGAATGTCATGCATCAATACAACGGAACCGTCCTGTGCATTATCCATAACAACCTGATACGTCTGGTCCTCACTCTTGGTTGCCCAGTCTCTGGTATCAATACTCCAGATAATCAGCGGATGATTAATTGCTGCTTTGACGGAATCGTTGAAAGAACCACCTGGCGGACGCATTACGGTTGCTTCAAATCCCGTTGCAGCTTTTAATGCTGCATCCGTATTGCTTACCTGCTGCGCTGCTGCCTCTGCTCCAATTGTCACCAAATCCGGATGACTGTAAGAATGATTTCCAAGTTCCATTCCAGCATCCGATAATTCCTTTGCAATTTCCGGATATGCTTCTACATTTTGTCCCAGCATGAAGAAGGTTGCTTTTGCATTATTCTCTACCAGACAATTAATCAATTCTTCGGTATACTCACCCGGTCCATCATCAAAGGTCAATGCAATCATTGGACGCTGTTTTGTCTCATCGTATTTTCCTTCTTCATCAAAATAGCAGTCTTTGTCATCAATTGTCTGCCATCCTGTCAGGATATAACCATTTGAATTAAAATAATATGTACTGCCATTTACTTCCTGCCAGCCATCCTGATAATAGCTGCCATCCCGATTCTGATACCACCAGCCGTTTTCATCCTGATGCCATCCAATACTTGGCGCTGCCTTTAACTTATCTACATCAGAAGCACTCATGACCGGCTGTTTTCCTGCCTCGCCGGTGTCTTCTGCTGCCTGAACTTCTACGGTACTGCTGTTTGCATTCTTAACACTACTGTTTTTTATATGAACACCGGAGAACAGTTTTCCAACTCCTCTTACTGCAAAAACCAATACTAATACCAGTACAACTGCCATTGCACCAATCCGCATCATTTTTCTGCGACGTAACTGACGTATCTTTTCCTGCTTACGGCGCATCATTCTCTCATGTCGGATACGCTGACGCTCTAGTTCGTCTCTTTGTTCTTCGTCCATTTTTATTTATCCCTCATTTCCTTTTCACACTCGAATCCTTTGTTAATCATACCTTTTTTTTCGACATTATGCAACCTCTACACTCTTAATTTTCCTTTACAAAAGTGTTACAAATGAAAAAAGAGATTAGCCATTTTCTGACTAACCTCTTTCTGTTGTTTTTTCAAGCAGACATTCTTTGACAGCTCGAACTAATTCATTTATTTATTTTCTAATTTGCCTGTACTTCTGCGCTTTTTACTTTCGCTTTCTGTTTTCCAAAAAACGCTTTTGTCTCTGCAAATACAACCGGACTTAACGCAATCAGTGCAATTAAGTTTGGAAATGCCATCAATGCATTAAAGATATCTGCAATATTCCATACTGCTTCTACTGTCATGTAAGGTCCGATAAAAATTGCAAGAATATATAACCAGCGGTATCCTTTTACTACTTTTTTATTACGGTTGAATAAATATTCAATACATCTTTCACCATAGTAATTCCATCCAAGAATTGTGGTAAATGCAAAAAATACCAAACATACCATCAGTACTAAGGACGCAACTGCCGGAGGGAACGGGAGTCCTTTCTGGAATGCAGCTGTTGTAATTGCCACACCTTCAAGACCGGTATTCCATGTACCTGTTATAACAATGGTCAGACCTGTCATCGTACAGATTACAATGGTATCAATGAATGTACCTGTCATAGAAACCAGACCCTGACGTACGGTAGAATGAGTCTGTGCTGCTGCCGCTGCAATCGGGGCACTACCAAGACCTGCTTCATTCGAGAAGATACCACGTGCAATACCCTTCTGCATCGCAACTACCATCGTTCCTGCTGCTCCACCTGCCAGCGCACTTCCTGTAAATGCACTCTTTACGATTGCGACAATTGCTGCCGGAAGTGCTGTAATATGTGTAACAATGACAATAAAAGCAAATACGAAATAGATGATCGCCATAAATGGCACAACAACCTGTGAAACACTTGCAATTCTCTTTAATCCACCGATAACAACCAGCCCAACACATACCGTCAGAGCCAGACCTGCAATGATTGTTGCGATAGAGTAATCTCTGCCAAATAATGCGATAGTATTTACTTTATCCGGGTCAAAGAAATTACAGACTGCTGAAGAAATTCCGTTTACCTGTGTAAATGTACCGATTCCAAGTAAACCTACACCCGCACCAAAGAATGCAAACATTTTTGCAAGCCATTTCCATTTTACACCCATACCATTTTCGATATAGTAGAATGGTCCACCAAGTACATGACCTTCTTTATCAATAGTACGATATTTGATTGCCAGCACACCTTCGGAATATTTGGTTGCCATTCCAAAAAACGCCGCAACAACCATCCAGAATAATGCTCCCGGACCACCTGCTGCAAGTGCGGTTGCAACACCGACGATATTTCCGGTACCGATTGTTGCTGACATTGCAGTACAAAGGGCACCAAAACTGCTGACTTCGCCTTTTCCACCTTCTTCATTTTTCACCATAAATTTCAGGGCTTTGCCCAGATGCCGGATTTGAAGAAATCCCATGCTGACAGATAAATAAATACCTGTACATAAGATGAGAATAATCAGCGGTAATCCCCATACCGCTCCGTCAATCCAACTGATTACATTGTTCATTGTTTCAAACATTTCTTTTACGTCCTCTCTTTCTTTTTGATGCACCACTTTGGTGCATTTCCTAGAACCTCTCTTGAATTTTTCAGTTCAGAAAACAAAAAAACTGTGGAATCCTCATTCCACAGTCTCATAAGAGTACGACAAAACATATACAAGATAACCTTTGTATACTCTGTCCTTTTGCCTGAGAGATTAACAACATAACTGTTGCCGTACACCTTCGGCGCTCTTACTTGAGACTCTCCAGAGTGTTGTCTTTCGACAACGTTTACTATAGCATATTCCCATGCCAAATACAAGTGTTTTTTTATGGGAGACATTTTTTCTAAAATCTGCTCAAACTACAGTTCCTGTTTCTTGACATTTTATTCGCACAAATTGCATAGTCATTCCCGATTTCCTGTGCTATCATCAAAGCATCTTCACTTACTTTATAATTTATTAATTTTTCATGTAAAGGAGCATTAATTATGTTAAAAAATACGTTTAAAAATCCACTTCTTTCCGGATTTTATCCAGACCCGTCTATCTGTCGTGTAGGCGAAGACTATTATCTTGTTACTTCTTCTTTTGTTTATTATCCAGGACTTCCGATTTTCCACAGCCGTGACCTGGTACACTGGGAACAAATCGGTCATGCAATCCATCGTCCGGATCAGTTAGATTATAAAAACTGTGAGACCTCTTTAGGATTATGGGCACCAAGCATCCGTTACCACGAAGGTACATTCTATATTATCAATACTTTTGTGTCTGAGGGCAGAGAAGCCAGACGCGATAACTACATTGTAACTGCAAAAGACCCGGCCGGTCCATGGAGTGACCCGGTATTTGTAAAGGGTGCAGACGGAATCGACTCCAGTCTGTTTTTCGACGAAGACGGAAGTCTCTGGTATGTGGGAAACTTTATCAGTGAAGAATGTCGTTATGAGGGACACCACGGAATTTATTTAAATGAATTAGATACCGAAACTTTCCAGTTTAAAGGTCCACGCTACATTATCTGGGATGGTTTCAAAACCAGAAGTAAATGGATTGAAGCTCCACATATTTATAAAAAAGACGGTTGGTATTATCTGCTGGTTGCAGAAGGGGGCACATTTGTAAACCACAGTGTACAGATGGCCCGCTGCCGTACCATCAATGGTGACTATGAAATCTGTCCGAGAAATCCAATTATTACTCACCGTCATCTTCCGATCGAAAATCCGATTTCTGTTACCGGACATGCTGATATTGTGGAAACTCAGAATGGAGAATGGTGGATGGTACTTCTTGCCGTTCGTCCTTATGTCGGAGGTCACTATAACCTTGGCCGTGAAACATTTATGGTTCCATTTGTATGGGCTGAAGATGGCTGGCCAATGATTGACAATGAAACCGGAATGATTCAGACCGAAGAACGTCTTCCCAATCTTCCAAGAACCATTGTTCCGCTGATTCCGACTACCGATAATTTTGAAAGCGAAACCCTTTCAATGCAGTGGAATACGATTCATCCACCGGTAGAGCCATTTTATTCTTTAACCGAGCGTTCCGGATTTCTACGTCTTTTCACCCGCCCGGAAGTACTTGAAGAAATCTGTACTCCATCTTTTGTTGGACGACGCCAGCAGCATAAAACATTTTTAGCCCGCACTGCCATGGAATTTATTCCACAGACAGAATCGGAAGAAGCCGGTGTTGCTATTCTTCAGGATGATCGCTTTAACTATATTATGGTTGTCATAGAAAAAGACGATGAACTGCGACTGGAACTTCATAAAACCGAAAATGGTACAAGAAGCCTCATCTCTTCTGTTCCTGTAAAGAGAAACAAGCGTATTTACCTTTCTATTCAGGGAAATGTAACAGACTACAGCTTTTACTATGGATATGACGAGCAGGAAATGATTTTACTTGCTTCCGGCTTGGACGCTTCTCTTTTAAGCTCTGTTGTAAACGAAGGATTTACCGGTGCTTATATGGGTATGTATACAAGCTCGAATCATACCGAAAGCTTTAACCATGCTGACTTTGACTGGTTTTCTTATCAGGGTGAATAATTTTAATTTTTGCCTCTGCAAGTAAAACATACAAAAAATGGCCCACAGAAAAAACTCTGTGAGCCATTTTTTTATTTAAACGCTTCTGCTATCTGTTGTACCAGAGTGTTTACATCTGCATTTTTTACCAGATATCGTTCCGTTCCATTGACTGCAACACTGTCATAATTTCCATCATAAGTATAATACGTCAGTGTAATTTCCGGTGCTTCTTTTGTATTTCTGTGAAATACCATACGCAGCACTTCTTCTTTTTCATTATCCGCCTTCGGAGTATCTAAGTTAGAATCCAGCATCACATTCAACAATGCCTGATACAGGGTTGTAAAAGTTTCTTTTTCCACTTCTTTATCACCCATATAATATTTTCCATCTTTGATTTTCATTGTATAAGAAGACTCTTTTGTCTTGATGTCAATGCTTTCTACGGTATCAATATTTACAAGTGCCGGAATTTTTAAAATATAATCAAACGGATTTAAGCTGTAAATTGCTTCGAGTGTACTGGAAGGGATTGTATACACTTCATTTTCATAGCCTGCTACTGCCACATAACGATTTCCAAGGTCATCTTCATTTCCAAGCAGTAAGGTAACCGTCTTATCTGCTTCGGCAGAGGTATCGGTACTCTCTGTATAATCAATCTGCATCGTTGTTGTACTTCCCGCTACACCGGTATCTGTTCCATCCGGAACTTCCGCAGTTGTTGAAAAATCAAATCCGCTTAACACATCAAACAATTTATACATGGTTTCCGTATTTACAGTCGCTGTCTCATCGTAAGGATTTAAAATTTCCCAGTAATCAAACTCCATCTTGTAATCGGCCGGTTCTTTTGACAAAGAGAAAATTTCTTCTCCATCTCGGTTAAGTACGAGTTTACGGATTCCATCAGAAGTAAAAGTCGGATGTTCTGTCTTTTCAAGTTCGACTGTCTTCTCTTCTTCTGCTTTTTCCTCTGCTTTTTCCTCTGTTTTTTCCTCTGTTTTGTCTGTTTTTTCTTCTGACTTATCTGTATCTTTTGCTTCCTCTGTATTTTCTGCTTTGTCTGTGCTTTCTGTCTCTTCTTCCTGTTTCGTTTCGTCCGCTTTTGCTTCACTCTTTGCCTCAGTCTGTGTTTCTTTTGATTCTGTTGTTTTCTGACATCCCCCGAGAGTAAATGCGCTTAATGACGCTATAATTCCTAACAGTACAAGTTTTTGTAATACTTTTCGCATCTTTTTTTGTCCATCCTTTCCTGCCCTTTTTTCATCCTTTCATCAATTTTAAATCTGAAAAGGGGAATCTCTTCGGATTCCCCCTTATACTATCACTTTCTCTTTCAAATAGCAAAATCAATTTTTACCGATTTGCATCTTCCTTAAAACCTAATTAACTATTTCTGTCACTTTACAGGCTTCTTCTCTTCCCGCTGGTACCAGATTTTTAGAAAAAGCACCTCTGATATCATGGCAGAATCCACAAACTCTATTGACATGACCCGCTCTAAATGGTACGATTTTCACAAATAAAATCCACAAATTTTAACAAAGCAGGTGAAAAATATGAGCTTTCAGACACAAATTTTAAGATACACCGATCAAGAACTTGCCTCTCTGATTGAAGATGAAACAGCAACCGAAGCCCTTGGAAAAGAAGCCGATAAGGTACGCCGTGCCAATTATGGCAATGAAGTTTATGTACGTGGTTTAATTGAATTTTCAAATTATTGTAACAATGACTGCTACTACTGCGGTATCCGAAAAGGAAACCGGAAAGCAGACCGCTACCGCCTTTCTTTTGACGACATTTTATCCTGCTGTGAAGAAGGATTTGCTCTCGGTTTCCGTACCTTTGTACTGCAAGGTGGAGAAGACCCGTGGTACACGGATGAGAAAGTCTGTCAGATTGTTTCTGCTATTAAAGAACGCTTTCCGGAATGTGCCGTCACGTTATCGATTGGAGAAAAATCAAAAGAAAGCTATCAGGCTTATTTCAATGCCGGTGCAGAACGCTATCTGCTTCGCCATGAGACAGCCGAGCCTGAACATTATCAGAAATTACACCCTGACAGCATGAGCCTTGAAAACCGCAAACGCTGTCTCTTTGATTTAAAAGAAATCGGATATCAAGTCGGTTCCGGATTCATGGTCGGCTCTCCTTATCAAACTGCCGAAAATCTCGTCTCGGATCTTCGATTTTTGCAGGAATTACAGCCTGATATGATAGGAATCGGACCTTATATTACCCATCAGGATACCCCGTTTGCTGAATTTCCAAGCGGAAGCCTGACTAAGACCCTGCGTCTGGTTTCGATTTTAAGACTGCTCTTTCCTTATGCACTGATTCCATCCACCACGGCACTTGGAACAATTCATCCGGAAGGACGAGAACTCGGCTTAAAAGCCGGAGGCAATGTCGTCATGCCAAATCTTTCTCCTGTTTCTGTCCGTAAAAAATACGAACTCTATGAAAATAAGATTTGCACCGGAGAAGAAGCCGCACAGTGCAGAGGATGCCTCGAAGCAAGGGTAAAAAGGGCAGGCTATCAGATTGTGACAGCAAGAGGAGATGTAAAACCTCACTGACTTAATCCGAACTTTTTTGACTTGTCTTAAAAGTTGTGCCTATGCAGATAAAAGCATTGGAGGCTCGCCATAAGGCGCACCCTAAAAAAGGCGAACGATTTTTACAAATCATCCGCCTTTTATTATAGCTATTGTATCCGTATCCTACTTAACCCATACACCACTTGCATTCATGTAGTACCGCTTGCCGCCGATTTTCTGCCAGCCGGTTGTCATAACTCCACTGCCGTTCATGTAGTACCACTTGCCTCCAACTCTCTGCCAGCCGGTTGTCATAGCTCCACTGCCGTTCATGTAGTACCACTTGCCCCCAACTCTCTGCCAGCCGGTTGTCTTTTCACCATTTGAATTATAATAATACCACTTGCCGCCAATTTTCTGCCAGCCGGTATATACAATATAATCCTTATCATATACTACATAATTTCCATTCTGATAAACTGCCTTATATCCATCCGCTATATCATCTTTTATCTGCTCATAAGCTTCTTTTGTGAAAGTACCGCCCTTTACGACAAATCTAGGATTATTCCCGAAATTCTCATAATCAAATTTAGCATTTCCAAAATATCCACCTGAAATAGTCAACGTCCGAGCTGTATAAATATAGCCATCAAAGTTACCTGAAACAATTTCTGTAGCACCAAAATTGTCAATATAATCATTCATAGAATGCTCTCCAAAATCTAATCTGACATCGCAAGTATATGGTACTTCTATATAATCATTATAATCTGCACTAAAAGTAATTGTCGCATTCTGCTTTCCAATTGCCTTTAATGCCTTTTCTGCACTGATATATGATTTGCCATTAACACTGACTATCTTATCAGATTCGGTTGCTGGCACTACTACATAATAGCCATCCTCATCCTGAATTACTTTCTCATCTTCAGCACAAAGCTCCCGCATCTGATTACTAATACCTTTAGTATATCTACACTTTTCTCCAAAAGTAATTTCCAGATCCGAACTGCGGGTAGTTTCTCCTGAAAATATTCCGGATATAAGTTTTGTCTTGAGAGGATAATATATACCACCACTAACTTTGCAGTCTCCGGCATCAATATCTACTCTTTTATCCCCTGTATACAAACCTGAAATCCCACGATCCGTATCTTTTACTATATATAGTGTGTCTCCGTCTGCTATGTCACGTGTAGCTCTTTCTGATGAAGCATACAATTGTCCATTTACTTTGTATGGTAAATAATCCGTAGTTTCAACTACATAGGTACCATCATCACATGGTCTACACCATTGATCATTACGCTCAAATCTTTCAACAATTTGCTTTGTATCCTCAGTAACTATCACTCCATCATGAAATATAATATCCGACTGCTCAGATGTATATTCAACATGAAAATCGCCTTCATATCTTCCATCTAAAAATTCCAGCGTTGAGTTATACAAAACACCAATTCCACCTGAATACACATGGCTCCCTGCACTTACTTTCCAGTTTTGTTCACTTGGCACTTCAATTTTTTCACTGCTGTCAGCCAACAAATACAGCGTATCACCATCTTTCATGGCTTCTTGCGCCTCTTTCAGAGATGCGTATTCCGTTTCTTTGTTATCCTTTGTAACTACTTTTGCTACAGTCTGTGCTGCCTGTGCATTATTGACCGATATGATCAATAACATCAACGTCATGGCAACAAGACCAACTAAGAATTTCTTTAGTTTCTTTCCTTTTTCCATATAGCTCTCCTTGTATAATATTTTAATATATGTAGTTACTATTATAGTACAATAAAAGGAAGAAAAACAGCATTTAAACTATTTTTCTCCGTCTTCATTATTAAATCTTATTCTTGCAGAGCTTGAAGCATCTGAAGCATTGTCATGTTTGTAATTGGATGACGTTTCCAAGGTGCAATTTCTGCCATTGGAATCAATACAAAGTCTCGTAAATGCATTTCAATATGCGGAATATGTAAATCCGGTGCATCGATTACTTCGTCATCATAGAGTAAAATATCCAAATCCAAAGTACGAGGTCCCCAGTGGATGATTCGTTCTCGGTTTGCATCCGCTTCGATTTCATGAAGCAGGTTAAGCAGTTCATAAGGTGGCAGCAGAGTTTTAAGTTCCAATGCTCCATTTAAAAAATCATCCTGTTCCACTCCGCCATAAGGTTCGGTTACAAGATAATCCGAAACCCGAATAACACCGCAGTCGTCTGCTGCATCAAGCAAGGCAACCGCACGGTCAAGATATGCTTTTTTATCACCCATATTAGAGCCAAGAGCAATATAGGCAGTATGCCAGCTTCTGCTGATTTCGACTGAAACGGTATCAAGTGGAAGATTGATTGGTGCCCATGGTTTTTTTACTGTAATATCTACCTGCTTCACAAGAGTAAAATAAGTGACTAAGATTGTATGAGCAACTTCTTCTGCGATTTTTTCAATTAAGTTCCAGGTATTTTCCTCTACGACTTTTTTTATCAAATGGGAAACTTCCCCATAATTAATTGAATTTTCAAGGTTATCGGTTAAGCCTGCCATGCGGGTGTCTGTGTGAAGAACTGCTGAAATCACAAATTTCTGTCCCAGAAAATTTTCCTGCTCATACACACCGTGGTTGGCAAATACTTCTAAATCTTTGACAGTTATCTTATCCATAATAAGTTCTCCGATTCGTTATTAGTGAGCAAGAATTGCTTTTGTCATCTGGATGATGCGTTTATTTTCTTTGATATCATGAACACGTACAAAGGCACAGTTTTTCATAACACCGATTACAGTTGTTGCAAGTGTTCCTTCTACACGCTGGTCAGCCGGCAGATTCAACGTATTTCCGATTACGGATTTTCTGGAAGTTCCAAGTAAAATTGGGAAACCAAGTCTGTGCAGAACGTCTACATGATTGATTGCAGCGAGGTTCATTTCATAAGTTTTTCCAAATCCAACACCTGGGTCTAACATGATTTTATCATCAGCAACTCCGGCTTCTCTTGCGATTTTAACACATTCAGCCATCTCACTTACCATGTCTTCTAAGAAATCATTGTAAACTGCTTCATCTTTGTTATGCATCAGACAGCAGGCTGCATTATATTTTGCGGTCATAAGTGCCGTTTTTTTATCAAATTTAAAGCCCCATATATCATTTACAAGGTCTGCGCCTGCCTGAAGAGCAGCTTCTGCAACATTTCCTTTATAAGTATCAATGGATACCGGAACATCAAAACGAGCTTTGACAGCTTCAATAATCGGGACAACTCTTGCGATTTCTTCTTCTTCTGAAATTACAATATGTCCCGGGCGTGTGGACTCTCCACCGATATCTACGATATCTGTCCCTTCTTTAATCATTTCTTCTGCATGATGCAGAGCTGCATCAAGATTATTAAATTTTCCTCCGTCTGAGAAAGAGTCCGGAGTTACATTTAAAATCCCCATAATATAGGTTTCATTTTTTACATCAAATTCACGATTTCCGATTTTCATAGTCTTTTATCTCCAAATTTAGTATTTAACAAATTCGTTCTAATAAAACAACGCTAAATTTTTCTTGGTATCCGACCAGTTACATTCTTTGATTGCCGGACATGCAAAACAGTTCCGAGACTGTTTGTCTGCACGGTAAAGATATTTTGCAAGAAGAGAATCCTCCTCAGAAGATTCTTTTCTGTGACCGGCGATGGCTTCTGCAACCTGTATAACTTCTTCTTTAGAGAAATCACAGAAAGTCATAATTTCATCCGCTATCCTCGCACCGGAAATATGGTGTGGAGTACCAAGTGAAATCTGTTCATAGCGTCCGATATCATGCAGCAGGGCTGCCGCATAGATCAGTTCTTTACTTACGTTTGTTTTTTCTTCTAAGGTATAGATGTACATCAGTCTTGCAACATCAACAAAATGTTCCATTGTATGACGGCAGAACTCACGATCTTTTTCTGCATTCTGTAATAATTTAAACTGTTCCTGATACAATGGATGATTTAAAATTTTCTGGATTCGTTCCATAAATGAATCAACCTTTTACCATCTGGAAGAAAGTCTGCTGAAGGTTAAAGTCTTCTGCAAAAGCACCGCGAACCATAGTTGTTACGGTTTTGCTTCCCGGTTTCTGAACTCCACGCATGGTCATGCACATGTGCTCTGCTTCAATCATAACCATAACGCCCTTTGGCTGAAGGTGTTCTTCTAATGCATCTGCAATCTGTGCAGTCATATTTTCCTGAATCTGTGGACGTCTTGCAAATACTTCAACGGTACGGGCAAGTTTGCTAAGACCAGCTACTTTTTCATTTGGAATGTAAGCAACGTGTGCTTTTCCGTAGAATGGAAGTAAATGATGTTCACAGGTAGAATAGAACGTAATATCTTTTTCTACTACCATATTGTTGTTGGTTGCATGGAACTGTTTTTCAAGATGTACACCTGCATCTTCATAAAGTCCGCCGTAAATCTGTTCACACATGCGGGCAATACGGTCCGGTGTCTCTAAAAGACCTTCTCTGTTTACATCCTCTCCAATACCTTCTAATAACAGGCGAACGCCCTGTTTGATTTTCTCATGGTCCATCATTTCTAAAAATCCTCCTCTAATATAAATGAATAATGTTTCGGGATGTAAGACAAGAAAAGTTTAAAAGACACAAAAAAAACATCCCGATGTGAATAAGTCATCTGGAATAAATAATAATTTTTATATCCCTTCACAATCGAGATGTTGCTGTCATCTGTGTGTTGCAACGGGTGCGGACTCCATATCGTAAGACGAGCTTTTCGTTTCTGCGGCAACTCCCCATCCACTGAACACTTAACGCATAGAATCCTATTTTGCATATTATTTATCTGCGGCTATTATAGCATCGAGTACAGAAGAAAGCAATAGAAATCCGTAGTTTGCAGGGGGGTTTTGGAAGGTTTTTCCTGTTTATGTAAAATTCAAAAGAAGGGAATGTAAAACAATGAGACAAAGAATCTGAAAATTAAATAAATAAGTAGAAATAGCCGCTAAACTGTTAGTATGATACAATATTAATGATATAATATTAATATCTAAGAAAACTATTTGCGTATTCATTTTTTTAATTCTTTCAAGGAAAGGGGAAAATGTAATGAAAAAACAGAACAAATCCTCTATTGTATGGTTTATTCTTAGCGTTATTGCAATGATTTTCTTGACAATGCGAGTTGCGATGAACTGGGAATTGAAGGGTGCAGTATTGGTGTTTTTTATTTTGGGTATCGTAATAGAAATTATCTGGATAGCAAAAAATATAATAAAATTTTTTCGAGAATATGAATAAAAAGCCTCCTGATTTTAGAGTCCCAAAAATAAATGGGCCATCCTCAAACTGGATTAGCCCATTTATTTTTTATTTTTCTCGATTTGCCAATTCTTCTGCAATCTGTGGCATTTCACGGTCTAATTTATAAATCACCAGCATAATTGCTGCAACCACCCAAATAATGACCGGTCCCCATTTATAGATATCAGCAATCATTGAAATCGCACTTCCTGGCTGTACTACATTTGCTCCCTGTGAACTGATGTATCCACTTGCAGTCATTAAAGAAGTAATCACTGCACTTGCAATTCCTGAACCTACTTTAAATCCAAGACTTGCTCCTCCAAAAATCATGCTTTCCTGACGGAAACCATTTTTCCAGTAACTATACTCTACCACATCTCCCAACATACCAAATACTGTCGCATTTAGCTGTGCTACACCGGCTGAACGAATCAATGTAATCGCAAACATATAGTAGAAGTTGTTTGGATTTAGCATAAGACATACCTGCGCTGCAATCGCAACTACTGCACCGGCGAGTGTAATATTTCTTTTCCCCCATTTCTTGATAAACACAGGACAAACCATCGCGCCTAAAATAATTACAATGGTTTCTGCAAAATATAATACACTGTACATCCATGAATCATTATGGAAAATATATTTGCAATAATACGGAAGGCTTGTACCAATAATTGTCATGTGAGTAACCTGAACTGTCCACAATACCAGTACACACCAGAAATATTTATTTTTAACCAATGCTTTTAAATGAGTCAATACCGGGATTTTTTCTACTGTTTTTTTCTGCTCTGTTGTTATAGTCTCTTCACATTTTAAGAAGCAGAATAACAATAATGCCATTGCAATAACAACCCATAACCCCATTGTTTTAATCCATGCAGCCTGATCATTTCCAAATAATTTTACGATTGGCATTGTAAAAGTTACAGAAATAATTCTTCCAAACGGAGAGATAATCATTCTGAAAATTGATAATAAATCCTGCTGATAAGAATCTCTTGTCATTAATGCAGATAATGCGCCATAAGGTACATTAATTGTGTCTTATAATTAATTTCTCCTGTTCCCGGCTCATGACGTCCCGGTACATCTGCAACGTGAATATGACCAAACTGTTCTCCATAATTTGTAATGGTGTCGCAAATACAGCCTTCATTAATCTGCATATGATAAATATCATAAAGTACTTTCAATCTTGGTGAACCAATCAGGCGACAAATCTCTGCTGCCATCTGTGAGCACTTGGACTTGAAAAAGAAATCAAAGTAATCTGCCATGACGTTACTGCTAACACAAAACTTTTATTAGAAGATGGAAGTATTGATTTCACAATTACTCAAAATCTTTATCGTCAGGGTTACCTGCCGATTATTTACTTAAAAGAATATTTAAAAAATGATACCCTTCCAGATTCTACGAATATTACACCTCATATTTCTATCATATCAGACAGAGTACCACGTCTATAATACTTGCATAGGCGTGGGTGAATGGCTG
>OKTU01000640.1_pt1 | contig 19840 bp, 14 predicted proteins | sample 1606311 | NCBI WGS metagenome assembly OKTU01 (sample SAMEA3879557, study PRJEB24766) | human gut metagenome | biome: human-associated habitat; feature: feces | place: USA | collected 1985/1987
CAGTAAAAGCACAGTCTTCTGATTTGGCACAGTGGAACCGCCTGAAAGAGATCTTTACAAGCAAATCTCTTCAGATGGTATCCTTTACAATTACCGAAAAAGGATATGCTCTGCAGAAAGCAGACGGAACCTGGTTTCCATTCGTGGAAGCGGACATTAAGAACGGACCGGACAAAGCGACAGGAGCCATGGCAGTACTGGTAGCAATGCTTTATGAAAGATTCAAAGCAGGAAGATATCCAATTGCACTGGTATCTATGGATAACTGTTCCAAGAATGGTGCAAAACTCCGTGAATCTGTTCTTACAATGGCAGAAGAGTGGAAGAAGCAGGGATTTGTAGATGATGATTTCATTACATATGTAAGTGATGAAAAAGTCGTTGCCTTCCCATGGACCATGATCGACAAGATTACACCACGTCCGGATGCTTCAGTAGAAGAACTTCTGAAAAAGGATGGAATTGAAGAGCTAGATCCGGTGATCACATCCAAGAATACGTATGTGGCGCCATTTGTAAATGCAGAAGAGTGCGAATATCTTGTCATCGAAGATGCATTTCCGAACGGAAGACCAGAACTGGAAAAAGGCGGCCTGATGTTTACAGAGCGTGAGACAGTAGACAAAGTGGAGAAGATGAAAGTCTGCACCTGCTTAAATCCTCTGCATACAGCGCTGGCAGTATTCGGATGTCTGCTTGGATATGAAAAAATCTCGGACGAAATGAAAGATGAGGAACTCAAAAAATTAGTGGAGACAATCGGATACAAAGAAGGTCTTCCGGTTGTAGTCAATCCGGGAGTACTGGATCCGAAAAAGTTTATTGATACAGTTCTTCAGGTTCGTGTTCCGAATCCATTTATGCCGGATACTCCGCAGCGTATTGCAACAGATACTTCTCAGAAACTGGCAATCCGTTTTGGAGAGACGATCAAAGCATATGCAGCATCCGACGAACTGGATGTCAAAGACCTGAAGCTGATTCCGCTTGTATTTGCGGGATGGCTGCGTTATCTGATGGGCGTAGATGACAGCGGAAAAGCATTTGATTTAAGTCCGGATCCGCTGCTTACAACTGTCTGCCCATATGTTGCAGACCTGAAGTTGGAAGAAGGACAGGACGTAGAGAGCGCAGTATCAGAAGTGTTGAAGATGAAACAGATTTTCGGTGTGGATTTATATGAAGCAGGACTTGCAGAACTTGTATGTGGATACTTGAAAGAAATGACAAAAGCACCGGGAGCTGTTCGCGAAACACTCAAAAAATACGTGTAGGAGGAAGCAGTATGAAAGCATTTATGGATCAGGATTTCCTTCTGGAGACGGAAACTGCTAAGATGCTGTATCATGATTATGCAGCGAAGATGCCGGTTTTAGATTACCATTGTCATATCAGTCCGCAGGAAATCGCAGAGGACAGACAGTTTGAAAATATTACCCAGGTATGGCTGGGAGGTGACCATTACAAATGGCGTCAGATGCGTTCGAATGGAATCGAAGAGCGCTATATTACCGGAGATGCGTCCGATCGGGAGAAATTCCAGAAATGGGCAGAGACACTGGAGCGCGCGATCGGAAACCCGCTGTATCACTGGAGTCATCTGGAGCTTCAGCGCTATTTTGGATATCATGGCGCATTAAATGCGAAGACAGCAGAAGAAGTATGGAATCTTTGCAATGAAAAACTGCAAAGCCCGCAGATGAGTGCAAGAAATCTGATCCGCCAGTCCAATGTGACATTGATCTGTACAACAGATGATCCGGCGGATGACTTAAGATGGCACAAACAGTTAAAAGAGGATGATTCTTTTGAAGTGCAGGTACTCCCTGCATGGAGACCGGATCTGGCGATGAAGATTGAAAAGCCGGGATTTGCCGCATACCTGAAAAAACTGGGAGAGGCAGCCGGTATGGAAATTCATTCCTTTGCAGAGATGAAGAATGCCCTGACAAAGCGCATGGAATTCTTTGATGAGATGGGATGCCGCGCATCGGATCATGGACTGGACTATGCCATGTATGTGCCTGCTTCCGAGGAAGAAATCGAAGCCATCTTTGAAAAAGGAATGGCAGGAGAGCCGATCAGCAAAGAAGAAGAATTAAAATATAAGACTGCATTTATGCTTTATGCAGGAAGAGAATATCATCGTCTGGGATGGGCAATGCAGCTTCATTACGGATGTAAACGTGACAATGACGTAAAACGTTTCCGCAAGCTTGGACCGGATACGGGATTTGACTGTATTGACACTTATACGCCATCTGCACAGCTGGCAGATCTGCTCAATGCACTGAATGTAACAGACGAGCTGCCAAAGACGATTCTGTACAGTCTGAATCCAAACGATAATGCAGCCATCGGAACGATCATCGGATGTTTCCAGGATGCCGGTGTCGTAGGAAAGATCCAGCAGGGAAGCGCATGGTGGTTCAATGACCACAAGCAGGGGATGATCGATCAGATGACATCCCTTGCCAACCTGGGACTTCTCAGTAATTTTGTGGGAATGCTGACAGATTCCAGAAGCTTTTTGTCTTATACAAGACATGAGTATTTCAGACGGATTCTCTGCAATCTCATCGGCGGATGGGTAGAAAACGGAGAGTATCCGGCAGATGAAGAGATTCTTGGAAGAATTGTGCAGGATATCTCTTACAACAATGCAGTAAGATATTTTGGATTTGAGGTATAAATAAAAAGAAAAATGAGGAAAGAATCAAAAACAGGTTCTTTCCTCATTTTTAAATTAATTTCCCAGTTCATTCTGAATCCGTTGTTTGGTATCCAGGATTAGATGGGTAAACTGTTCCATCCGTGCGTCATCCATCCGGTCTTTCGGTGCAGATACGCTGATGGCATACGAGGGTTTTCTGTGAAGGCCTTTCAATGAGACGGCGATACAGCGCACACCCAGTTCATTTTCTTCGTTATCCATGGCATAGCCGTTTTTGCGGACATCTGCGATCAGATTTTGAAATTTGACGAAATCGACAACGGTGTAATCGGTGAGCTTTCGAATTTCGCTGTGATCCCAGATTTCTTTTACTTTTTCATCTTTCATATCTGCCAGCAGCGCTTTTCCAACTCCGGAGCAGTACAAAGGAATTGATTTTCCGACCATAGAGATTAACCGCACGGAATTGTGGGAAGCCTCTACTTTATCAATATATACTGCATTCAGACCATCCAGCTGGACCAGGTGGACCGTTTCATTGGTCTGTTCTGCAAGTTCTTTAATGTAAGGGCGGATCAGATCGATGATATTATTCTGGGCCAGAATCTGGTTGGCGATTCCACAGAATTTAAATGTCAGACTGTATTTCAGTGTCTCCGCATCCTGCTTTGCATATTCCATACAGATCAGGGAGTTTAAGATACGGTGGACGGTACTTTTATTGAGATTTAATTCCTTGCTCAGTTCCAGAAGTCCGATCGGACCGGTACGGGCAAGGCATTCTATGGTATGGAAAATACGTTCCGATACCTGTATTGGGTTTTTTTCTTCCATAAGATCACTCCTGTAAAGTCCGGTGCTCAAAAGAGCGCCGAGTATCATTCAGTGGTTATTGTAGCACAGTTTGGGAAGAAGAGTAAATAAAAAAATAGTAAAGTAAAAAAATGCAAAGAATGGCTTGACAATCCATAGAAAGTGAGTATAATCAAAATTAAAGAGTTCATATTACGAAACATAGTTCCATAATGTGAAACAAACAACGTGATTCAGTGATAAGGAGAATGACCATGAACGAAGTATTAGAAAAGATTCAGAAAATCGGGATTGTTCCGGTTGTTGTATTAAATGATGCGAAAGACGCAGCACCTTTGGCAAAGGCACTCTGTGACGGCGGACTTCCATGTGCAGAAGTGACATTCCGTACAGAAGCAGCAGAAGAGTCTATCCGCATTATGGCAGAGCAGTTCCCACAGATGCTGGTAGGGGCAGGTACTGTTCTGACAACAGAGCAGGTAGACCGTGCAGTTGCAGCAGGAGCAAAATTCATCGTAAGTCCAGGATTAAATCCAAAGGTTGTAAAATACTGTATTGAAAAAGGAGTTCCGGTGACACCGGGAACAGCAAATCCAAGTGATGTAGAGCAGGCAATCGAGCTTGGATTGGAAGTTGTGAAATTCTTCCCGGCAGAAGCAGCCGGCGGACTGAATATGATCAAGTCCATGGCAGCACCTTACACAAATATGAAATTTATGCCGACAGGCGGAATCAATGCAAAGAACATCAACAGCTACCTTGCATTCCCTAAGATCCTGGCATGTGGCGGAAGCTGGATGGTAAAAGGAGATCTTGTTGCAGCAGGAGAATTTGATAAGATTACAGAGCTGACAAAAGAAGCAGTGATGACAATGCTTGGATTTGAACTGAAACACATCGGAATCAACTGTGAAAATGAAGAAGAGGCTGAGAAAACAGCAGGAACATTCGCTTCTTTATTCGGATTTGAGAAGAAGAGCGGAAACAGTTCTGTATTTGCAGGAAGTGCTGTAGAAGCAATGAAGAGCCCATACCTTGGAGCAAAAGGACACATTGCAGTAGGAACAAACAGCGTAGATCGTGCAGTAAATTATCTGGAGTCTCAGGGCGTAGAGTTCAATATGGACAGTGCAAAATACAAAGACGGAAAACTTACAGCAATTTACTTAAAAGAAGAAGTTGCCGGATTTGCAGTACATCTTGTACAGAAATAAAAAATTATTAAAGGAGAATAATAATGAGTAAAAAAGTAGTTACATTTGGAGAAATTATGTTAAGACTTGCACCAGAAGGATATTATCGTTTTGTGCAGGCAGATACATTTGGAGCAACATACGGCGGTGGAGAAGCAAACGTAGCAGTTTCTCTGGCAAATTATGGATTTGATGCTTCTTTCGTAACAAAACTTCCGACACATGAGATCGGACAGGCAGCAGTAAATTCTTTGAGAAAATACGGTGTGGATACATCCAAGATCGCACGTGGAGGAGACAGAGTAGGTATCTACTTCCTGGAGAAAGGTGCTTCTCAGAGACCATCTAAAGTAATTTATGACCGTGCAGGTTCTTCTATCTATACAGCATCCAAAGAAGATTTCAACTGGAAAGAAATCTTTGAAGGAGCAGAATGGTTCCACTTTACAGGAATCACACCAGCACTCAATGACAATGTAGCAGAAATCTGTCTGGAAGCTTGTAAAGCAGCCAAAGAGATGAATGTGAAGATTTCCTGTGACTTAAACTACAGAAATAAACTGTGGAGCAAAGCAAAAGCAGGAGAAGTAATGGGTGAACTTTGCAAATATGTGGATGTATGTATTGCAAACGAAGAAGATGCAGCAGATGTATTCGGTATTCATGCAGCAAACACAGATGTAACTGCAGGAGAAGTAAATCACGAAGGATATAAAGATGTAGCAAAACAGCTTGCTGACCGTTTCGGATTTGAGAAAGTTGCAATTACACTTCGTGAATCTATTTCAGCAAATGACAATAACTGGTCTGCTATGTTATATGACGGAACAGACTATTTCTTCAGTAAAAAATATAAGATGCATATCGTAGACCGTGTAGGTGGCGGAGATAGCTTCGGCGGCGGATTGATCGCTGCAACACTGAGCGGATATGATTCACAGGCTACCATTGAATTTGCAGTAGCAGCATCCTGCCTGAAACACTCCATCGAAGGTGACTTCAACATGGTTTCTATGGATGAAGTTGCCAAACTGGCAGGAGGAGATGCTTCCGGACGTGTACAGCGCTAAGCACTTTTGGAAGAATATAAATAAATAAGCCATAATCGACTATTTTGTTGCCAATATACGCCGGGACAGATTTTTCTGTCCCGGTTTTTCAGTTTTCCTTACAGAAGAGATTGACAATATTCTTTTTGTATAGTACTATTATCTCACAAAACCGAAACGTTTCGGTTAAGGAAAAGGAGGAAAGAGATATGCCATTAGTAACGTCGGAAAAAATGCTTTCAGACGCACAAAAAGGTGGGTATGCAGTGGGAGCATTCAATGTAGAAAATATGGAGATGGCAAAAGCTGTGATCGCGGCGGCAGAAGAGATGCGCTCGCCGGTTATGCTGCAGACTACTCCATCTACGGTCAAGTATGGATCTTTGGAAACATTTGCAGCAATTGTAAAAGCAGAGGCTTCTAAGACCGATATTCCGGTCTGTCTTCATCTGGATCACGGCAACAGCTTTGAGCTGGCTGTACAGGCGATGAAAGCCGGATATACTTCTGTGATGATCGATGGATCCCATGAAACATTTGAAGAAAATGTGGCACTGACAAAAAAAGTGGTTGAGGTAGCCAATGCCTATGGAGTTCCGGTGGAAGCGGAGCTTGGAAAAGTAGGCGGGAAAGAAGATGATCTGGAGGCAGAAGCGGATCATAATACAGATCCTGAAGAGGCAAAAGAATTTGTGGAAAGAACGGGTGTTTCTTCTCTGGCGATCGCGATCGGTACAGCTCATGGATTTTATGCGGGAACTCCAGTGTTGGATAAAGAAAGGGTTTCAGATTGTAAAAAGGTTGTTTCTGTACCACTGGTACTTCACGGTGCAAGTGGACTCAGCGAAGAAGATGTGGTAGAATGTGTACAGCGCGGGATGTGTAAAGTGAATTTTGCGACAGAATTGCGTGTAGCATACACAGATGCTGAAAAACAGTTGCTGAAAGAGAATCCGGAGACCTTTGATCCGAAAAAACTGGGAATTGCAGCAATGAAAGCCGTAAAAGAACAGACCATACTGCGAATGAAGATGTGTGGATGTACAGGAAAGGTACAGTAGTTCCACATAGATGTAGTAAGGAAGGCGGAAAGCATCAATGGGAGCGACGATGAAAGACATCGCGAGAGTGACAGGACTGGGACTGGCAACGATTTCTTCTTATTTAAATGGGGGAAATGTCCGGGAGAAAAACCGGATCAAAATTGAGGCGGCAATTGACGAATTGGATTTCGAGGTAAACGAGGTAGCGAGAGGTTTAAAGACAAACCGGACAAAGACGATTGGGATCATCATTCCGGAGCTGAACAACATTTTCTGTGCAGAGATTATTACAGAAGTGGAAGATGTGCTTCGAAATCATGGATATGCAACGATGATCTGTGACTGTAGAACAGATGCGGCACGGGAAGCGGAAGCGGTAGAGTTTTTGTTTCGACGCAGGGTGGACGGACTGATCTTGATGCCGTCCGGCAAATCAGGAAAGCATCTGGAGAGATTTTTACATGTGGGAAAACCAGTTGTGCTGATCGATCGTAATCTGGAAGATGTTCCATGTGACAGTGTACTTGTGGACAACCGGGGAGCTGCGCAGGCGGCAGTAGAGAGACTTTTTCTGGCAGGTCATCGAAAGATCGGAATGATTGCAGGACCGGAGCATGTATTTACAGCAAGAGAGCGATATCTTGGATATGAAGAGGCGTTCAAAAAGGCAGGAATCGAAGTACAGGATTCATTGGTTGTGCATGGAGATTATACGATCGCAGGCGGTGCCAGGGCGATGAAGGAGCTTGCAAAACAGAATCCGCAGATGACAGCAGTTTTTGTATCAAATTATGAGATGACGGTTGGAGCCATGATCGAAAGCAATGAGATTGGAATCCGGATTCCGGAAGATCTGTCAGTGATAGGATTTGATAATATCGAGTTTGCGAAAGCCAGCAATCCAAAGCTAAGTATTGTGACACAGCCGACAAAAGAAATCGGCAGAAATGTAGCAGAACTGATATTGGACAGACTGGACAATCCAACCCGGGAGATGCCTCCGAAAGAAATGAAGTTAAAGACCAGTTTTGTAGAAGGAAAATCCGTACACATTTTGTCTGTATGACAAGGTGTACGATTTCTTTATCCCGAAAACCGAAACGTTTCGGAATGTTTTGGAGGAGAACATGAAGACGTATTTAATAGGAATTGATATTGGAACAAGCGGATGTAAAATCGCTGTATTTAATAAAGCAGGAGAAGTCCTGGCCGCGCAGAGCGGAACGTATCCGGTGTATTATCCAAAGCCCGGATGGGCAGAGCAAAATCCGGAGGACTGGTGGAATACAATCTGCCAGGTACTTCCGGAAATGTTACAAAAAGCTGAGATTTCACCGGATGAGATTGCGGGAATCGGAATTGACGGGCAGAGCTGGTCAGCCATCGCAGTGGATGAAAACGGAAACGTTCTGACAAATACACCGATCTGGATGGACACAAGAGCGCAGGACATCTGTGATGAATTGAATGAGAGAATCGGAAAAGATCGGATTTTCAAGCTGTGTGGAAACTCCCTGCAGCCATCGTATACAACGCCTAAGATTGTCTGGTATCAGAGAAATCTTCCGGAAGTATATGCAAAAACAGCAAAGATCTTACAGTCAAACAGCTATATTGCATTTAAGCTGACTGGAAAAATGACACAGGATGTTTCTCAGGGCTATGGTTTGCATTGCTTTAATATGCAGGAAATGACTTGGGATTTTGCAATGTGTGAGGAGCTCGGATTTTCAAAGGATCTGCTTCCTGAAATCTATCCATGCCATGCTGTGATCGGAACCGTGACAGAAGAAGCGGCCAAAGAAAGTGGACTTTGCGTGGGAATCCCGGTTGTGGCAGGCGGTCTGGATGCAGCCTGCGCGGCACTTGGAGTCGGTGTACTTCACGATGGAGAGACACAGGAGCAAGGCGGGCAGGCAGGGGGGATGAGTATCTGCATGGATCATTATTGTGCAGACGAGAGGCTGATCCTCGGAGCCCATGTTGTGCCGGGACACTGGCTGCTTCAGGGGGGAACTACAGGAGGCGGCGGTGTCATGCGCTGGCTGGAAAAGGAATTTGGAGACTGGGAACGAGAGGAAGGAAAGCGAAGGGGCGTCAGCTCTCTGGATCTGATGAACGAAGAGGCAAAAGTAATTCCGGCGGGTAGTGACGGAGTTGTATTTCTTCCGTATATGTCCGGAGAACGTTCTCCGATCTGGGATCCGGATGCGAAAGGTGTTTACTACGGATTGGATTTCAGCAAGAAAAAAGGGCATCTGATCCGGGCTGCGATGGAAGGAACTGCCTATGCACTGAAGCACAATCTGGAAGCGGCAGAAGAAGCAGGAGCAAAAGTGGAAGTGTTAAAAGCAATGGGAGGAGCAGCAAATTCACACCTCTGGACACAGATCAAATCCGATGTGACCGGAAAAACCATGGAAGTCCCCTCATCAGATACTGCAACCACACTGGGAGCGGCACTTCTTGCAGGAGTCGGAGTAGGAATGTATGAAAGCTTTGAAGAAGCGGTGGAGAAGACCGTCAATAAAGGAAGAGTCCATACGCCGAATGTGGAGCATAAGGAAATCCACGAAAAGAATTATGAGACATACAGAGCTCTGTATGAACAATTAAAAAGTCTGATGAAAAAGACAGGAGGAAAGAAACAATGAAAGCAGCAGTAGTTTGTGCAAATGAAGATGTACAGTATCTGGATTATGAAGAGCCGATTCCGGGACCGGGAGAAGTGAAGGTTAAGGTTCGGGCATCCGGAATCTGCGGTTCGGATATTCCGAGAGTGCTTCACAATGGAGTACACTTTTATCCGATCGTACTTGGACATGAATTCTCCGGAGATGTTGTGGAGATCGGAGAAGGTGTCACAAAGGTAAAAGTCGGAGACAGAGTATCCGGTGCACCGTTAAAGCCTTGTATGAAATGTGATGACTGCCAGAATGGAAACTTTTCCCTCTGCAAGCATTATAGCTTTATCGGCTCCAGAGAACAGGGAAGCAATGCAGATTATGTGGTGATTCCGGAACAAAATGCAGTTGTCTATGATTCTTCGATCTCCTATGAGCAGGCCGCTATGTTCGAGCCTTCTACAGTTGCCCTTCACGGATTGTTACAGAACGAGTATCAGGGAGGGCAGTATGTTGCTGTGTTAGGCGGTGGAACGATCGGAATGTTCACCATGCAGTGGGCAAAGATTTTCGGCTCCAGAAAAGTTGTGGTATTTGACATCAGCGAGGAGCGTCTGGAACTGGCAAAACGTCTGGGTGCAGATGCAGTCATCAATACAACGAAAGAAAATTATATGCAGGAAGCAATGGCACTTACCGGGAAAAAGGGATATGGCTATGTGTTCGAGACGGCAGGACAGATCCCGACTATGCATATGGCATTTGAACTTGCGGGCAATAAAGCAAATGTCTGCTTTATCGGAACACCACATGCAGAGCTTACATTCACACCGGCAATGTGGGAGAATATGAACCGGAAAGAGTTCCACCTGACCGGTTCCTGGATGTCTTACAGTGCACCGTTTCCGGGAAAAGAGTGGGAGCTGACCGCACATTATTTTGCAACAGGACAGTTAAAATTCGATCCGGGATTTATCTACAAAAAAGTCCCGATGAGTCAGGCACAGGAGGCATTTCAGATGTTCAAGACGCCGGGACTGGTCAAAGGAAAAGTGTTACTTGTAAACGAATCGTAAATGAGTGGGGAGATAGTTGTAAGATGATACTGACCGTGACATTAAACGCAGCAATCGATAAACGTTACGTTGTAGAAAATTTCCGTCTGGGAGAAGTAAACCGTGTGAAGGAGTGTGCATACACTCCGGGCGGAAAAGGACTCAATGTTTCAAAACCTGCAGCAATCGCAGGAGAAGAAGTAGTTGCCACAGGTTTTGTAGGAGGCCATGCGGGAAATTATATTGAGGAGGCGTTAAAGCCTTTCGGAATTCAAAGTGAGTTTTACCATCTGGAAGCAGAGAGCCGTTCCTGCATCAATATCTGGGATGAGACGAATCGTGTGCAGACAGAATTTCTGGAACCGGGGTTTACGGTAACAGAAGAGCAGTTTCAGGGATTTTTAAAGAAATTCCGCAATCTGGTAAAACAGGCAGATGTGATAGCAATGTCCGGAAGTGTGCCAAAAGGACTGGATGGAAGCGCGTATCAGCGTCTGGTGGAAATCTGCAGAGAGGAAAAACGGAATGTGATTCTGGATACAAGCGGCGCATTGCTTACCATGGGAATTGAAGCAAAACCGACAATGATCAAACCGAATCTGGATGAGATCCGGATGTTGACAGGCATGTCCTGTGACAGCCTGGAGGAAATGATCGAGGCAGCAAAGCAGATTCATGAAGGCGGAGTGGAGATCGTAGCAGTTTCGCTTGGCGCAGAGGGATCCTTTGTGGTGTGTGAAGAAGGGATTTATCAGGCGCAGGTTCCGAAAATCGATGCAGTCAATACCGTGGGATGCGGGGATTCCATGATTGCCGGATTTGCAGTCGGAATGAGTCAGAAGATTTCCGTGGAAGGAAGTTTAAGACTTGCAAGCGCGATTTCAGCGGCAGCTGCACTTCGAGAAGAAACCGGATTTTTTGTAAAAGAAGATATGGAACGCATTTTTAAAGAGGTAAAAATAACAAAGTTAAAATAAAGAAAGCGAGGGACAAAACATGGCAGAAATGATTCAGCCGGCAATGGTGCCGAAAGTAAAATTGTATACAGGAGAAGAAATCCCATGTGTGGGAATGGGGACATTTGGTTCTGACCGTTTTACACCGGAGCAGGTGTCAAATGCAGTGGCAGGAGCAATCCGCTGCGGATACCGTATGTTTGACTGTGCGGCATGTTATGGAAATGAAGATCAGATTGGAGAGGTATTCCATGCGGCCTTTGAAGAGGGTGTGGTAGAACGGAAAGATTTATTTATCATGACAAAAGTATGGAATGATATGCATGAGAGAGTAGAGGAATCCTGCAGAAAAAGCATTCAGGACCTGCAGTGTGACTACATTGATTTGTTCTTTATTCACTGGCCATTCCCGAACTACCATGCACCGGGATGTGATGTGGATTCCAGAAATCCGGATTCCAGACCATTCTCTGTGGAAGAATTTATGAATACATACAGACAGTGTGAAGAACTGGTGAGAAAAGGACTGATCCGCCACATTGGAATTTCCAATATGACCATTCCGAAAATGGAGGCAGTACTGCCGCTTATGGAAATTATGCCGTCTGCCTGTGAATCCGAGATGCATGTGTGCTTCCAGCAGAAGGAAATCTTTGATTATCTGACGGAACATAAGATTCAGCCGATCGGATTCATGCCGCTTGGTTCCCCACAGAGACCGGAGAGAGATATGTGTCCGGAAGATGTAGCAGACCTGCAGACTCCTGAGATGCAGGAAATTGCAAAGGCACATGGCTGTCATCCGGCGCTGATCGCTTTAAAATGGGCACATCAGAGAGGACAGATTCCGATTCCGTTCTCTGTTCATGAAGCAGAATATGTAAGTAACCTGAAAGCGATGACAGAGGATCCGCTGACTGAAGAAGAGATGAAGACGATCGAGACACTTGAGAGAAACAACCGTCTTGTGAAAGGTCAGGTATTTTTGTGGGAAGGCGCAAAAGACTGGCACGATCTCTGGGATGAAGAAGGAAAAATTGTAACGTTGTAAAGCTGTAAATAAGTAGAAAGGCATGCTGTATGGTATGTCTTTTTACTTATTTAAGGCAGATTGCTATTTTAAACAGAAAAAAATTCGGTTAAAATAGAAGTACATATGAAAAAGGAGATTAACTATGTACATTTTATATAATAGACTCATCACTGCATTGAATGAGAAAAAACCGGATTCTACAGAATTTTATATTGCCAAAATGATGATCTGGAATTTATGGGAGCTTCCAAGAATGTCGATCAGTGATGTGGCAAAGATGTGTGCTGTTTCAAAGTCAACGATTTCCAAGTTTGTCAGAGACATTGGTTTTGAAGATTATTTAGATTTTAAACTGGAAGCAGTACGGCAGGGGAAGAAGGAAATTTATAATAGCAATGGAAAATGTAATATCACAGATTATATTCGGGGGCATGGCATATGGGAATATGAAAAAATTTTGTCAGAAGATATTAGATCTGTATTGTTTGGAATAGAGGAAGATCAGTTAAAACGTCTGGCGGTGGATTTGCATGAATACAAACACCTGGCAGCGTTTGGAATCAGTTATTCAGAATCTGCGGCGATCAATTTGCAGCATAAAATGCATTATTACCATAAGTTTTTGTATACGACAATGAATGACAGACAGCAGGAAAACTATATCGAATCAGCGGATGAGGAGACATTGATCTTTATTTTTTCGAATTCAGGAAAATACATCACTGAATATCAGAATCGTGAAGGGCGGCCGCCAAAGTATAGTTTTGATAAGACGAAAGCCAAAATCGTGCTGGTTACATCGAATGAACAAATGTTGGTTGATAAAAGAGTAGATGAGTGTGTGTTGTTTCGATATGCAGACTGTGTCCAAAATCATCCAATCCTGTATCAGGTGTTCATAGAACGACTATTATACAGTTATGAAGAGTTATATGGTACTTCAGAAGGTATGAATACAAAATAAAAGAGGTTAAAAACAGAGGGTTTTAAAGTTTCCAAAATTCGAACTTTTAAAAATCTCTGTTTTTTTTATTATAATGATAGTAACAAATAGAGCTTTATTTGAGAAGAAAAAGGAGGAGTCTATGGGAAATATTTATTTCCGGAAAGAGGCGGAAGAATGGAACCAGGCGTTTCCAATTGGGAATGGATTTCTTGGAGCAATGGTGTTCGGAAATGTTGCAAAAGAGCGGATACAGGTGAATGAGGATTCCGTATGGTCAGGCGGATTTTCAAATCGGGTTAATCCTGATGCAGGAAGATATCTTGAAAAAATCAGAGAATGTTTATTTGAAGGAAACGTTCAGGAAGCAGAGAAACTGGCAGAACAAAGTATGTATGCTACAAGTCCTAATATGCGGGTGTACCAGCCGTTAGGAGATATCTGGATTCGTTTTATGGATCAGGAAGCAGAGCGAAAACTGGCTCGGGATGAAAGTGGACTGCCATATTTAAAGGAATCTGCAGCAGAAGTGGAAGCATATCAGAGAATATTGAATTTAGAACAGGCAGTTGGAAAGATTGAATACTGTGTGGGAAGAACAAAATGGAATCGTGAATTTTTTGCCTCAAATCCGGCAAAAGTGGCTATGTACAGTATTTGTGCAGAAAGTGGAGAGGACATTAACCTTGAGATATCTGCAACCAGAAAAGACAATCGATCAGGTCGCGGAGTATCCTTCTGTGATCGGATTCTGGCAGAGGAAAATCAGTACATCTGGCTGGAAGGATCATCCGGAGGAAGGGAAGGAATTGGATTTGCCATGGGAGTTCGAGTTTGTTCCTGTGGGGGAAGGCAATATCAGATGGGAAGCCGTATTATTGTAGAAAAGGCAAGAAAAGTTCTGATCTGTTTTACGGGAAGAACGACATTTCGATCTGCAGAACCGAAACAATGGTGCAGAGAGCATCTGGCTTCATTATCTCTGGACACGTATGCAGAGAGAAAAAGAGAGCATATTCAGGATTATCAAACATACTTTAATGCCAGTCGTCTCACTTTCAGACAGGAAATGAATCTGGATAATCTCACAACACCAGAAAGATTAAAAAGAATCCGGGAAGGACATCATGATATCGGGCTGGTGAATCTGTATTATGATTTTGCAAGATATCTATTGATCAGTTCCAGCAGAGAGGGTAGCCTTCCGGCAAATTTGCAGGGAATCTGGAATGAAGAATTTGAACCCATGTGGGGAAGCAAATATACTATAAACATCAATATTCAGATGAATTACTGGATGGCGGAAAAAACAGGATTGCAGGCATTACACCTTCCGCTTCTGGAGCATTTGAAGCGTATGCATCCAAGGGGAAAAGAGGTGGCGGCATCCATGTATCATGTAGAGGGATTTTGCTGTCATCACAATACTGACATATGGGGGGATTGTGCACCACAGGATTATCATACCAGCTCTACGATATGGCCGATGGGCGGAGCCTGGCTGTGTCTGCATATATATGAACATTATCAGTATACAAAAGATAAGGGATTTTTGGAGGAATATTTTCCGATTTTAAAAGACAGTGTACAGTTTTTTATGAATTATATGGTTCAGAATTCAGATGGAAAGTGGGTGACAGGACCATCTAGTTCTCCGGAAAATATTTACATCACGGCTAAGAATCAGTATGGATGTCTTTGTATGGGACCAACCATGGATATTGAAATTGTAAGAGAATTATTCAGTAATTATCTGAAAACGGTAGAGATTTTGGAAAAAGAGGAACCATTAACAGGGCTGGTAAAAGACCGGATAGAAAATCTGCCGAAATTAAAAGTTGGAAAATATGGTCAGATTCAGGAGTGGGATCAGGATTACGAAGAATTGGAAGTGGGACACCGTCATATTTCACAGTTGTTTGCTTTGTATCCTGCACAGCAGATCCGGAAAGACCAGACTCCGAAGCTGGCACAAGCAGCAGAAAAAACATTGGATCGACGTCTGGAAAATGGCGGAGGTCATACAGGATGGAGTAAAGCGTGGATTATCCTGTTTTTTGCAAGACTGTGGAAGAAGGAAAAAGCATATCAAAATCTTCAAGAATTATTGGCAGAGGCAACTTTAGACAATCTTTTGGATAACCATCCACCGTTTCAGATTGATGGAAATTTTGGAGGCGCCTGTGGGATATTGGAAATGATCGTACAGGACTACCAGGATGTTGTTTATCTTTTACCTGCTTTGCCGCAGGAGATGCCGGATGGAAATGTTAGTGGAATCCGAACAAAAAGTGGCTTTATTCTAAACATGGAGTGGAGCGGATGCCGTGTAAAAAGCGTAGAAGTAGAATCTGTTCATGGAACGCAGATTACAATTGTAAATGAAACATTAGAATCAAGAAAAATCAGATGTGAAAAAGGCGAAAAGAAAGTGATTGTATTCGAATGAAAAGAGAGGGATCGAGATGAAATATGAAAAAATGGTCAGAGAGATTGTAGAGGCAATCGGTGGGAAAGAAAATATTCTCAATGTATATCATTGTGCAACAAGGCTTCGGTTTCAGTTGAAGCAGGAGGACACAATTCAAGACGAAACAGTAAAAAACATAGAAGGTGTGCTTTCCGTCGTAAAAGGCGGGGGTCAGTATCAGATTGTGATTGGACGTCATGTGGGTGATGTATATCAGGAATTACTATCTGTGTATGATATGCAGAAAGAAGAAAGCGGATTAAAAGATGCAAAAGAATTTAAAGAGGAAATGAAAGATAAGAAAATCTCAAGCCGGTTTATCGATACGATTTCAGGAGTCTTTACTCCGATTTTAAATCTGTTGATCGCAACTGGAATTATTAAATGTTTCCTGGCACTTATGACTGCGACCGGTTTGATGGATGCAACGGCAGGAACCTATCAGATCCTTTGCAGGGGATTGCTTTTTCTACTTTATGCCCGTCTTTTTAGGATATACGGCAATGAAAAAATTCGGTGGGACTCCGTTTGTTGGAATGGCTATCGGTGCAGCTCTTGTGTACCCGTCTATTGCGGTCATTATGGGAGGTGAGCCACTGTATACCCTTTTTGCAGGAACGATTTTTGAGTCACCGGTATATGTTACATTTTTGGGGATTCCAGTGATTCTGATGAATTATGCAAGCTCTGTGATTCCGGTTGTATTAGTCTGCTTTTTTGCGGCAAAGCTGGAACGATTTTTGGATCGTTGTATTCCACAGTTGGTGAAGGCATTTGTCGTACCAATGCTTACAATTTTGGGCGGTGTTGTTCTGGGACTTCTGGTATTGGGACCGATTGCAACATTCGCAAGTAATTTGTTGGGAGCTCTGATGGGATTTCTCTTTGAAATTAACTCTACAATCTGTGGATTTCTTTATGGAGCATTGATTCAGGTATGTGTGATGTTTGGGGTGCACTGGGGATTTGTTGCACTGAACGTCAATAATATGGCAACTCTCGGATATGACGCGATTACGATCGCAGGACTTGCTTCTGCGTTTGCACAGGCAGGGGTGGTTCTGATGATCATGCTCAAAACAAAAAATAAAAAATTAAAAGGAGTATGTGGCCCTGCGATTATTTCGGCAATGTTTGGAATTACAGAGCCTGCAATTTATGGGGTAACTTTGCAGTTTAAGCGTCCGTTTATCCTTGCTTGTCTGGCTTCCGGTATTGGGGGTGCGATTATCGGATTTGGAGGAGTAAAACAGTACTCAGCAGGAACCAATGGAATTTTTGGATGGTTACAAGTCATCAACCCACAGACAGGATTTGATTCCACAGTAGTTGCAGCAATTATTGCATGTATAGCAAGTTTTGTATCAGCAGTAGTACTTATGAAAATATTTGATAAAAAACTGGGAATCGATCATATTTAGCGTTTCTTTCAGGCATGGAAAGAGTCGGTGCAGATATATCTGGCATCGACTTTTTCTATGTATAAAAGAAAATCTCCGCCGAAATTTCTACTTTCACAATACAGTGCTTTGTTGTATACTAGGCGTAGGAATTTCTGTGTTTTTGACAGGAGTCATAGGTGGGAGGATACAAAAGTGTATAAAGTGTTATTGGTCGATGATGAAATCCTCGTCCGTGAAGCAATCAGCGCGAAGATAGAATGGGGACATCTTGGGTTTGAACTGGTAGGTGATTGCGAAAATGGAAAAGCAGCGATTGAATTTTTAAAGGAAAATCCTGTGGATGTGGTGTTGACGGATATTTGTATGCCATATCTGGACGGAATGGGGCTTAGTAAATATATTTATGAAAATATGCCGCAGACAAGAATCATCATTTTCAGCGGTTACAGTGATTTTGAATATGCAAAGCAGGCAATTCAGTATAAAGTCGCAGAGTACTTGCTGAAGCCTGTGACGGCAAAGGAGCTGACAGAGGTACTGACCAGGATCAGGGAAAAACTGGACAGTGAGAGAACGGAGGAGGAGCGGATCGATGCGCTTCAAAAAGCATATCGGACCTATACAAAGAATGAGGCATTGATTATTTCCAAAACCTTGTCCAGGCTGCTGCAGGGAACGCAGGCGATTGAGACGAGTATGGAAGAATTAAAAGAATTCGGAATTGAACTGGGAGGTGCGTTTTACCGTGTTGTGACGACAGATATCGATGTATATTCCAGTTTGTATGATACGAATGATGAACTGAAAAAAGAGAGTGCACTCATGTCGTTTGTGGTGGAAAATATCAGCAATGAGATCGTCAGTGATCACAATGCCGGAATTGCATATCGGGATTCGGACAGCAGAGTCTGTATGCTGTTATGGAGCGATAACCCAAAAGAATTTTCGCAGGAGATTCAAGTGATCTGCAGAGAGATTCAAAAGACAGTGAAAGAGGCCATGCAGTTGAGCGTTTCTATCGGAATCGGATTCTGTGTGGAAAAGCTGGAAGAACTGCCGAAATCCTATGAGTCTGCAGTGGCGACCTTAAAATACCGGTATACAAAAGGAAGCGGACAGGTATATGACTGTGAATCTCCGATGAGCTGCGGAAATCTTCTGGAGCTGGAACAGGACTTTAAAGATATTGAGGAGGCAGCGAAGAACCAGCAGAGTGAAGAGCTTATGGATATTCTGGATCATGTGGAAAAATGGATCAGTCATGGATATGTGACAAGAAACCAGGCTGTATCATGGCTCCGGCAGATCATGATGATCATTTACGGCGTGGTGCGCAGAGCCAATGAAGATTTTCAGATGGATGAGCGTGATATCGGAGATGTGATGGAGTCCAGAAGCTTTACCAATGCCATGGAAAAGGTGAGAGCGTATGTTAAGCGTGCCATGGAAGCAATGGAGATGGCAGGGCAGTCCAGCGGAGAGCGCTGGGCAAGACTTGCACTTGAATATCTTAAGAAAAATTACGGCAATCCGTCTTTGAGCTTGAATGATGTATGCGAACATCTGAACATTAGCACAAGCCGTTTCAGCAGTGTATTCAAAGAAGCGACGGGAAAGACATTTACAGAAGCTTTAAATGGAATCAGGATGGATCGGGCAAAGCAGCTGTTACGTGAGACCAGCCTGAAAAATTATGAGATCGCAGAAAAAGTAGGATTTAGTGATCCGCACTATTTCAGCATTGCATTTAAAAAGAGCACGGGACTGACTCCAAAAGAGTATTCCAGGGAGAAGTAAGTGATGAAAAAGCGTGAGATGACGATATTTGGAAGATTTAAGAGTATACGGGACGCGATGATGCTCTCTTTTTCTGTGTTGGTGGTAGTTGCGGTTCTGATCTTTCTTCTGATCGCCATGAATTTCACAAAAAAAACAATATACGAGAATTCCAGAACTTCGACTTCTCAGCTGATCAGTCAGGTGAATTATGATATAGATTCCTATATAGACTATATGGAAAATATTTCCTGGGTGGCGGCAAGTGGAAGTGATCTGTCGCGTTATTTATTTAATCAGGAGCAGATGCCTGAGGAAAAGGAGGCTGCGAAAGAGCGGATCCTGACGCAGTTTACTACGATTCTGGAAAGCCGTTCTGATATTTACAATGTTGCGGCTGTTGCAGATAACGGAGAAGCTTTGATCAATTCAGGAGCGGATCGTCTCAATAAGTATGTGGATGTCCGGCAGCAGAGCTGGTATCAGGCGGCGATCCATTCACCGACCGGGATCGCGGTGTCATCTTCTCATGTGCAGAATGCGATCGCAGGCAGCTATCACTGGGTGATCACCTTAAGCCGTGCGATTGTGAATGAGCAGACAGGAGAACGCGAGGGGGTATTTTTTGTCGACTTAAATTACAGTGCGATCAGCAGTCTTTGCAGCAATACATCCATTGGAAGCAAGGGATATATTTTTATTCTGGATGAAAAAGGCAGTATGATCTACCATCCGCAGCAGCAGCTGATCTATGGTGGATTAAAAGAAGAACGGATCGAGGATATCCTGGCTTCAAAAGGGGATTTTC
>OKTU01000657.1_pt1 | contig 19505 bp, 8 predicted proteins | sample 1606311 | NCBI WGS metagenome assembly OKTU01 (sample SAMEA3879557, study PRJEB24766) | human gut metagenome | biome: human-associated habitat; feature: feces | place: USA | collected 1985/1987
CTGACGATACAAAAATTTATTATTTTTTATTGTCCTCTTGACGGGGAGCATACCATTATTATAGTGGTTTATTTTTTTATTCCAATGCAACAAACATGTAAAATGTCTGATGTATTTTTGCAAGTTTTGTTCCATAGCAGTGTTTATCTTATTTTCCGTCTTCTTCTGAAAAACAGAATCATGATAATACTTATGGCAAATAGTAACCATACATGCCTGCTTGTTTCCAGACGAACCCCTGTTTCCGGTATTAATTGTGTGTTTTCGTTTGTGATTTTTAACTCAATCACGTCTCCTCGTGCAGCCTCAATCCGCTGTTTCATGACAGCTGTATTTCCATTCGATGTTGCCTGCACTGGATTTGAATACTTATCATTCTCTTCTTTTTTAGAAATCGAAACAGCGTATTTTGATGTATCAACAGTTTCTGTTATTATGATATCCGAAGATATATCTACATTTTTTAATGTAACTTTATCTCCATGTTTCAAAGAAGTTCTAATTGTCTTGCTACGCAGCTTTTGACCATCTTCCCAATAGAGAATTTCCATATCAAATGGCTTCTTGCGGTTTCCAAGTGGACCAGTGACTTCCTTTGTAATCTCAACCGTCACCCCGCCTTTTTGCGGATGATTGACGATATGTCTGTCCGAAACAGCTCTCCAGGTATTTGTCATCGGTGATTTCTCATATAGGAATAAAATATCGGATTCTACATCGACCATATATAAATTAAAATTATCCTGATACTGTGTTTTGGTTTTATCTGCTTTGTCCTTTTTGTTTGGAGTAACAGATTCTACCATCCAGTATCGTCCGTTCTCAAAGTCCTCCGGTAATTGAAGCATTCCATTTTCATCTGTTTCTAAAGAACGATACGTCGTACACGTTTTTCCATCCTTTTTCAGAACGATATCGTCCTTGCTCTGTGTATTGTCATAATCTACTGTATATCCTGTATCATCCGCATATTCTTTCGTAACATCATCATACGGTACTTTGTAGAACAGAAAACCTGCACCAGCAAGTCGGTTTCTTGGAAGATCATCCGTCTTTAAGAAACTTCGTTCAGCAAGATTGAAATGCAGATTCTGCACTTCCAGTTCCATCTTGGAAACATCCTTGAACTCATTCTCATCCTTCGGGAATATTTGTTGTCCATTTGAATCGAAATACTGAATCTCTGGATAAATAACTTCATAATATAGGAAACCATCTCCGTATTCCGAAGAATAATGCGTCTTTCCTATCTCAATTTCTTCCACCTTATATTCCACCGGATTTCTGTCCTGGAATAGTGGAACATTGTCGACTGTGTGTTCCCATCCGTTCTCTTCATTCAGCAGGAATTCCTGTCCTGTAGAAATTCCATTCTGATACAATCTGATTTTCACCTGTTTTTCCGTCAGTGCATCATTTGGATTTCCCCATGTCTTTTTGATATGCAGAGTGCCTGTTTTAGCAAAATTTCGGATATTAAGGCTGGTATCTCCTCGCTGAAGCAGAACGGATTTTCCGTTTATCTTACCATCAACTGGTGCCTTAACAGCCTCCTGATTTTCGTTAGCCTCCCTATCCACCAATTTTGCATCAGTGATTTTGAATGCTCCATTGGCAATCTCAACTGTGATCTGTATATCTCCTGTGTCTACATATCCCGTCGGTAAGTTTGTCTCTCGCAACAAATACGTCTCAGTTGCTGTTCTGTTCTGTTTGTTTTCATCTTGTAACGGAATGTGAAGTTGTGCGATTCCGTATTTATCAGTTGTTACCGTTTCCTCCTCAACACCGTTCTTACTGACAGCAAAATTGATCTTCTCCATTCCCTGTCCGGTAGACTCATCAAATTTGTTCAGTGTGAGTATTCCCTCTTTCTGATAACGGTTCTCCAATTCAATCGTAAGAGTCTCACCACCGCGTCCAATTCCACGTCCTGTGAATTGAATTCCACTTTCTGGATATGCTTCCCATGAATTTACATTATCTCCTTGTTCATGAGAATTGCGAACATTGTACCAACCTGAAAATTTCACATTCGCATCTTTTGGCTTATAGTTGTACTCTTTTAATGTGTATTTCCAGAATGAGTCCGCCTTAACGATCCACGTACAGCTTGTATGTGTATCATCTGTCCATGTACCTACAACTTCTATTGGAGCATCCTCCGCTTGCGGAGCTTCTGCATCCGGTTTCTGGCTATCTTCTGAAGGAAGCACAAGTTTCATATGCTCATGAAATGCAGGTGGCTGAGGTTTTCCATCTAAAAGCTTTTCATCCATATCTACCTGGATATAATAATCTTTCTTGACTTCCTCTATTGCTTCCGGCATTCCGACAAAATCTTTCTTTACTGTCAGGTAACCATTTTTTGCTACAATACGTCCGTCAATATGCCACCCATCGGACATTTCACTTTTGAAAGAATACCAATAAATGGTGAAGAATTCGGTATCTAATTTCGATGGCGGAATCTCCCTGTCTCCGATACGAATCATACGTCCGCTTTCACGAATTGTCTGGAATACCTCTTCATCGGAAGGAATTCTATCTATCTTGTAGATATAGTCTCCATTTCCAATATATCCCTCATCTGGTTTAGTTCCCTGCAAAAGTTCTTGCACTCTCTTATTTCCATCCGCATACTGTTCCCACGTAGATGGATTCTTATTTCCAAGAACTGGAACATCATGCAATATACTTGCCTTCACATTACAGTTTGCCACGGCAACCGCACTTGTATAATCGTCTACATTCGTGGTTGGTAATGCTACCGAACCATCTTCCGGCATCGCTGACTTACAGATATAAAACTGTACCTGTTTTCGATTTTGGTTACTCACCTTACGCCACGCTGCATAGAGGGTGATTGGCTGTCTTGCATTATTATTTATAAGATCAGAAATAGAATCCCCTGCACTGCATTCCTGCCACTTTCCGTCTTTGTTTCTGTAATCCCAATGATCGAATTCATACTGTTCCAACTCTTTGCTGTCATTATCTTCATGATCATAAACCAGAGGATATGGTGACTTAACGTTATGTTTTCCAGCTTCTATTTCATTCTCATAATCATCTGTATGTCTTGTCTTATTCTCAACCTGAGGGGTCAACTTAGCTTCCTTAGGAAGTTTCTTCATATAACGAGTTGTATTATAGATAACCCTGACTGCCCCAGACTCCAGCGGTTTGTCTGCGATCACCTCATAAGATGAGTTAACATTCGGAATTTCAAATTTTACCTTATCATCTCCGGACGGTTCCGGAAGAACCTCATTTTCGTCCCTGTCATTAGATGTACAACTCCAGACAATCTCCTTGCCATAATACTCACCTTCTAAACTTGCCCTCTTTGGTACTTCCACAGTATATGCTTCCCCATGGCCTACATACTGTCTCTTAATCGCCTCTCTTTTGGTCAGGTTCAGTGGATCCAACACTTCAATCAGATGAAAACTTCCCTCTACACTGAAATGTCTTCCTGCCAGCCCAACCTGAGAAGAAAGTCCTGTCAAACGATCAAAATAATTTTCGATTCTGTCTGGATTCAGTGGGTTTGGCTGTGAGAAATAATAGACAGATACATCTTTCCCGTTTTTCAGGACAGGAATATACCATGTACCATCGTTGTCCTTATAAGGGTGCTGTACAAACACACGGCTGTCTGTCGCATAACCAAACAGAATCTTCTCTTTCTGATCTGCGCCGGGCTCCAGCTTGCTCGGAGTGAAACCAAACTCACTGTAAATTTTAGAAATCGTATCATCTGGTTTAGCTCGCAAATAATAACGACTGGCTCGGCCACTGTTTGCTTTGATTATGTAATGCTGCTCAGCATTGAGGTTCTTTATCAGCTTATAATGTCCATCGATAAATACATAAAAACTGATATTTGCTTCTTTTGTTGCTGCCGGTTTTTCTGTATTATCAGGAACAATCACATATGGACGTACTGCATCATCTGGCTTAATAGTAAAGCTCATGGTATGCTCTTCTTTATTTTTACTCCATGTAACTGCTGAAAGAGTACCATCTTCCTCTCTGCATTCCCAGTTTATATCCTGCGTTTGTTCTTCTACACGCGGGTTTGTACTAACTGTTCTTGTAAGTGTTGACTTTCTTGCAACAAAATCAATTGCCGGAAGATCACGCAAAGCTGTTTGGCTGTAAACCTGTCCATCGTCATCCTGTACTGTCACACTGTAAAAACCGTTATATCTATCATCGTCGTGTTCGAGTAAGGTCTTTGCACTCATGGTGCTTATATTCTGTCCGTCTGGCAGGTAATACACATCCATCGGCTCTCCGGACTTTCCTATATAAATACATTCATGACCTTCTATCGTGTATTTCCCTGCATTATGGATTGTATCGTAATCTCTCTTGGAATAATAAAAACGCTCTTTTGCTCCATTTTGAATAGAACCATCGTAATGAAATTTTTCAAAATGCTTTTTTAACTCATCATTAGAAATATAATAATAAACTGTTCCCGGCTTTGTTGTAGTATCTTTTATAACAGGAATTTCTTCGTTTAGAACATTATATCTCTCATTATTTACAAAAGTATAGAATTTAATGTTCAAGGTTGCTGGTGCAAAAGTGCTGCATGCAACCGTATATGGTTGCTCTATCTTCCCAATAGAAAAGGTTAGTTTATCGCCCTGTTTCACCGGAAAAATTGTTTCATTTTCATCCTCACTGGCACAAAGCCAGTCGCTTTCCTTCGTATCTCCTGGATCAACGGAAATTGTGACCGCAGAATCTTTCTTATAGTAACTCACAGTTCGATTTCCATCCGGATTGATCACTGTAACCGAATAGAAACTGTTCTTATTCTGCTTAATCTGGTCTGAATAATTATCCGGAATTTTTTCGTCATCAGATGCTCCTTTTGGCATATAATAAACGTCTGTTGGTACAGTTGCTTCCTGCTTGTCCAGGTTATAAGATACATATTGCTGTCCTTTATAAGTTACCACTGTCGCCTGTGCTAATGTCTTCTCACCACGGACTGTATATGGAAAATAATTTCCGGACTGTGTTTCCTCTGCATTCAAGCCGAACTCTCTATAAATCTCAGCAAGATCACTGACAGATAAATAGCATCTGCCCTGACGGTTCCATTTATACACCTTTTTCAGAGAATCAGCCGGCAGCTTTCGAACCTCATTGTCTGCATATATATAAAACTGAATGTCAAAGGCTGTCTGATCCGCTCTCTGGATCACATAAGACTGTGTGATCTTTCCGATTGTGAACCTCGTCTGGTTCCCTGATTCCCGTATACCATCTATCACCTTATCATCTGTTCCCATACAGGTCCATTCGATCTGGTCTGTCTGGTCCGACAATTGGGGATTAAAATCAGCCACAGCTTCTTCCACTACAGTTCCTGTTAATGCATAACGAATCCGATCCTGCCCTTCTCCCTTTACCTCTACGGAATAAAACGAGTTGTCCTTTTTTACAGAATCTTTTAAATTTAATGCAACGCCTTTTCCATTTGGAAGGTAGTAAACATCTATCGCTTCCCCTTGTTTATTCTGTCCATAATTGTAAGAAACATATGTCTTTCCGGATTCTGTGTCTGTATAAACTTTTCCGTATTCTATCCCGCTTTTTCCCCGGTATGCAGATACAAACTTACTATTTGCATCCGGATTCTGATTCTCACCATTTTTCACAAATCCAAATTCTTCATATATCAGGAGCAGGTCCTCAATGGAAACACCATAGTAGGTAGTTCTTCCGTCTTTCCATGTTGCAATGCCGGTAATGTCATTATGCTGAAGCTTTACCTTGTTTCCATCAATAATGACATAGAAATCAATATCAAATCCTTCGGAAATCTCCTGAAGTTTCGGTGATTCCTCTTGTGCAATCTGCTCCTCGAAGGCTTTTTCTTCTTCTGAAAGCTCTCCCTGGGATGGAGTAATTTCTTCCTTCGGAATCTCTTCTAATGGCGGGGTGATTTCCTCTCCAGGAGTCTCTTCTGATGGCGAAGTATTTTCTTCTTTCGACGTCTCTTCCGACAATGATGTACTTTCCTCCGGAATAAAATCTTCTGTGCGCATTTCACCCTCTTGAGTACTATTTATATTTGGAATATTCTCTTCTTCCACTGAAACTGCCAAAACTGTCGTTCCTGCGCTATTCATGCACAAAACCAATAAAAGTGTCCAGGCTATCCATCTTAGCCATCTCTTTTTCCTCTTCACACAAATTCCTCCTAAAAACATATTTTCCTTTTCTCAACTATCTGCCTTTTTTATCCATTCCTTCTGCATTGCCGCTGCTATAAAGCACTGCAATAGTTTTTTTGAAAATACACCACATTCACCGTTGGCAATCATTCTTATGGCTTCTTCATGCTTTAATTTTCTTTTATAGGGGCGTACACTGACCAATGCATCATAAGCATCCACAAGGCCTACTACCTGAGCACAAAGTGGTATTTCATCACCTTTTAGTCCATCCGGGTAACCAGATCCATCATATCTTTCATGGTGATATCTGCATATTTCATAGCTATACTTATTAAGTTTTTCTGTCGTAGTTCCTCGTGGAAACCGCAATGTCATCTCTGCCCCTGTAAGAGGATGCTGCTTTACAATTCCCATCTCATCAGCTGTTAATTTACCGTTTTTGTTCAATATCTCTATCGGCACACGGATTTTTCCAATATCATGAATTGGAGCCAGATGAGAGACATTTTCTATTTCTTCCTCTGTAATCCCATACTCCGGATAGTTTTTCTGTAGTTGAAGATACACTTGTTTTGTATAAAAACAGATATCATCCTGATGTTCTGTTTCTATAAGATTATTGTGATTCAACACTGCAGCCAGAAGCGAAACCATTTTCCAATACTGTTTTGTCTCATCCTGTGCTTTTTGTCTTAATTCCCGTTCCATATTTACAATTGTGTTAGGGATAACTTTTGCATTATGGAATGTAATAACAGCAGTTTTCTCATTTTCATCCACAAATCTTTTTACTTCCATCCAAACATAAGTCTCTGAGTTTTTCTCGCTTCTTCTTTGATAAACGATATCTTCTTCTGAACAGCCCTTTTTGAAATGCTCTGTCAACGAATCGCTTTTCAAAAATTCCTGCAGTTTTTCACAATCTTTTTCACATACATATTTTTCACAATATACTTTCAGAAAATCATCATATGTTCCTGCAGTTTTTACATCATCATAAATCCCCCTGTTATGAGAATAGATACATTCATAACTGTTTTCCGCTAAATTAACTTTCAGAATGATATAAAATCGCCCAAAATATTCATCTTTCCCCGGTCTGATAATATCAGAGATTTTCACATTTTCTAATCGGTTATTGTAAATGTTCTGTAAGTCCAATAAGACTTGATGTACTTTACAGCAATCCGTATAGTTTCTGGAGCAAAATCCATCCTTTTCAAGACAGCGACTGATTGCCATTGTTGATTCCATACATGATATGACATCAAATAAAGAAATTTTTTCTGGATTTTTGGCAAGGGCATATCCTCCACTGATACCTTCAGAAGCTGAAATAATCTTCTCTTTTTTTAACTGCTTTGTGATTTTTGGAATATAGCTCTCCGGAATCTTTAATTCAGAAGCTAATTTTGCCGTTGTAACCCTGCGCTTTTTTATTGCCAAATAACAGACAATCCTGATTGCATAATCCGTTGTATTTGTAAGCTGCATAAGTGCTCACCTCGCTCTTTTTTCTTTGTCCCGTACATAAACTCATTGATTGAAACAGGAAGAATCATACTTTTCACTCACACATTTCAAGCATAATTCTTCCTGTTTGTCTAATAACGCTTTTTCATTTTTCTAAGAAATGTCATGCCACCTGCACTTATAACCAATATAACAATCAGCAATAAAATCCATTCGCTATCATGAATGGTTCTTCCTGTTTCCGGAGGTGCCACTGTAGATGCATTTGTAAACGTAACCTCATCATTTCCTGTTGTAGAAGTTTTGAATTCTGCTGCTCTTCCATCAGTTGCATCACTATCATTCAATTTATAGCTTGTCTTGTAATTCTTTCCAGGATCAGTTTCCGTAACTGTATATGTCCATCCTGTTGGCAGACAACTAATGTCTACGAATTCATCTTTTGCCAGGTTAAACGTAGCCTTATTATTTGTAAAGGTGAGATTCTGTACTTTATCATCAGTTCCTTTTCTTATGAAAATCTGACCATCCGTTATAGTAGCGGTACTTGCATCAGTTCCTGATGGTGGAACGGCTTTTATTGTAAACTCATACGATCTATTCGGTTCCATATTGTATCCGGTTACGGTTTTGCTTACCGTTAAAACAGTTGGTTTATAATACAGATTAAGTGTAATTGTATCAGAAGACGAATCATTTTTTACTTCTTTTTCTAATTTTTTGTTCCGATGATCTTCTGTATCAAAAACATAACCTGGAAATGTCCCATCTGGTTCTGGCTTTGCAAATACTTTAACACTCTCATTTTCTGTAGCAAAAGAAATAGTTCCTTCTGTTGTCTTTTCCAATTTTTCTGTACTATTCGGTACCTTAAGCCAATGCTTCACTTCTACCTTTTTTGTATCAATTTTCTTCCACTGGGCAACAATCTGATAACCACTCTCGTTATTCCATGAACACAATGGAAGATCCGTATTATTTGCATACGCATAATTATCTTCTGCAATTGTAAAAAGGTCTCCATGCTTGTATAGTGTGTCACTTAGCTTTCCAGATCTGTCTTTCAACTTCCATCCCACAAATTCATATCCTTCACAAGTCGGTTCTGGATAACTCTCACCCATAACAAAGGTCGTTCCCATACCTCTTGCGCCTTTATACGTGGATGGATTTTCACCATAAGACTGCATCGGTTTATTTTGATTATTTGTTTCCTGATTATACGGAATGTTATTCACAAGGGCATCTTCAGGTAATACACCCTCACCTGCGCCAGAATTATAATGTACATATAAATTACTGGAAGCTGCTTCAAAACTTGCTGCATATAAAAACCAGTTCGTATTAATTGGCTCTGCTGCTCCCCAAGCTAGATATGTTGTATATCCAGCCTTTTTAGCAGCATCCTTTGCAGCTTTCCATTCATTTGTATATATATAAAATTCGTTATTTCCTGATATAATCGACGTTTCTGTCATCGTATCTATCTTCCCTGCATTAACAGATGATTTATGGCCATTTAATAAACCTGTTTCATCACCATGTGGAAGACCATAACTCACGCCTGTGGAAGACGAAAGACCATTTGTTAGGACATAACCTGATTTTGGTTTTACAAAGAAAATTCTTACCTGTCGTCTGTCTTTTCCGTCATATTTCACAACATTCATATCTATGACATCATTATCTTTAACAGGTACGAGTTTCTGTTTTTCATAATCCCACATCACTACATCCAAACCTTCACTGTTTCGCCTTTGGTTTGTATATAATCTTACCGTTAACGCCTGCTTTTTAATACTGTATGGTGCTAAATTAAAATTATAATCTTCCACTGCTCCGCCTCTGACTTTTAATCGCATTGCATATGCATAGGAACAGTTCGCTTCATCACCTCTACTAGATTTATATTCATTCGTCATTTGAGTTATTATAGTCACATTTCCTGGACTTGAGGTTAACTCATCGCTTGTTCCAGTAGAAGTAGGTACTTCTCTATAATACCCATTGGCACTAGAGTCCATTGTATAACCATTTACTGTCATATGAACCAAACGATATCCTCTGTTCACATGAAATTCTGGCATATATAAATAAGAATCACCACTACTAAAATCTGATTCCTTAAATGTCCACTCAATCTTATCCTGGCCTTCCAAGTAAGTCCAGCCATTCTTTATACTATGAGAAATATTAATGTACTCAACACCAGCATTATCCTTCGTATTAATAGTCACACGATAAACACCCTGATTCGTATATGAAATAATAACTGTGTCATCTTGATTAATTCCAATCTTATAGGTAGCTCCGTATTCATCTCCCGATGTTTGAGTTATTCCGGCATCCTTTTCTGTTTTGACCGATTCTATCTTAAATCTTTCTTTTTTATCTGCATAGTTTGCTGGTTTATGATTATCTTTGCCAGGTGTAACAGAAATTACCCAATCTTCCCCTGCATTGACACGAATCTGTTTGTTCGTTTCAACCGGAACATCTTCGCTGCCCTTTTTCATAGCAATGATACCAGGGTCACAATTTGTCGGAAGCACTTCTTTAATCATAACAAAGTAATACTCCTGATAGGTCATTGTTAGTTTCTGTTCTGCTTCCATCTTGATCGCAACAACACCATCTGTACTATAATATAGCACTCCGTTATATTCCCCGATATACACACAATCTTTTCCATTTACCTTCGCACTAAGGAAATCGAAATGTTTGCCATCTATCAAAAGAGCCTTATGTTCAGAAATATTTCCATAAGCGATTGTAGTAGGTGCTCCATTAATTAGAGTTCCCTTTGCATCCACATATTCCACACGATTAGTCGTCTGTTCATTACCATTCGTAACACTTCTCTGCATTGCGATATTCAAACTCTGTACAGATATCGTATCTGGAAGCTGCTCATCACTTGCCTGTTCTGTAGATTTTTCATTGTCAATAATCTGCTCTGAAGACTTCTCTGATATTTCTGTTTCAGATTCTTTAGTTTCTGTAGTATCTTTTTCTTGCTCCAGGTCTTCTGTCTTCGATATTTCTGACTCTTTTTCCTTTTCTTTCAATGCATAAGTCATAGTCAGTTTTTGTCCATCTGCAAACTTATTGGCATTGATATTATCGGAACTCCAATAAACCGTATCTTTATATACTCCTATAAAGGAACAGTCTGCATCATTTACTTTTGCACTCTTAAATTCATAATCTTTGTCAGAAATATTTAACTCTGAATGATCTGATATTTTTCCAAGCTCAATGGTCTCTGGTGCTCCTTCAATCGCATTGCCGGATTCATCTACATATTCCACCAATTTTGTGGTCGGTACCTGACCATTTGAAGTTGCTTCCTGTATTTCTTTCTCCAGCTTCTCCACTTCTATGCTATCCGGAATCTGTTCCTCAGTTTCTGCCGATGTCTCAGTTTCTGTTTCTGATGTAAATTGCTCCGAAGTTTGCTCGGTTTCTGTCTGTTGTGCATCTGTCTCACTTGTAAATGCTTCTGTATCTTGTGTTTCTTCCTGCTCTGTAACCACTGATGTTTCATCTTCTGATGCACTTACGGTTTCCAGATTCATAAAACAAATAGAAAAGATTAGAAGCCAGGAACATGCTATTTTCAAATATGTTTTCCAATTCTTATGCCTCATTTTTCGCATCTTCCTTCCTGTTCTTCTGCTTCTCCATGAGTAATCCGCAAAGGCAGATAACTGAGCCAAAGAATAAGAACAAATAGCCTGCAACCGGACTATCATCGCCTGTCTTTACCGGCGAACCATTATGAATAATATCCTTTGATCTTGGGGAAGATGGAACCGGGTTTTGATTTTTACCAGTTTGACCGGTATACGAGTTTTTGAATGAAACCTTCGATACTTTATCTCCATTTTCATTTTTGACCACTGTTACCGCCATCAGTTCATTATTGGAATCAAAGAATCCTTCAATCGTTACATCATAGGTTTTTGAATCATATGTATAATTTTCTTTATTCTCTGTTGCCTGGTACAGCTTGTAATGATATTCTCCTGCCTGTCCGACATTCATAATCAGCTCTGTAGAAGAATTACCACTCATATTCCAGGTAAATGTTCTTCTATTGCTTCCCTCCGGCATTGGATTTTGTATCTGATCTGCTATTAAAACATAAGAGCCTGTTTTGTCAGCATCTGCAGAATTGTTTACTTCAAATATCTGTTCCACTGGTATTTTCACTGTTGTGTTTCTGTCAGCTGCCAGTACTGGTCTTTGAACACCCAGAAAGAATATCATGGACAGGAATATAACCATGGCTATTTTTGTCAAACGTGTTGTTCTCATGCTTCTCCCTCTCCTTCTTTCTTCTTGTTTCTTTTCTTTTCTATCTGTCTTGCTATCAGAATCAGTACAAGGACAATCAGGATAAACCATACAATAACTGGCACTTTTCCTACTGCATTTTTCAGTTCATCAATTCCTGTACCTACGTTTTTGGCTTTTTCTTTTTCCGGATATATCTGATCTGTTAAGCGTCCCACCAGGATATTTCTTCCATTTGTCATATCCGATGTACAGGTGGTCAGCAAAACCAGATGATCATCTTCCGTTATATTCATATCTCTTTTATATAAAACATTGTTCTCGATTTCCTGCAGATACTCCTGTTTCGCTTCTGGAGTGTCCAGACACACATTGAAAATCGTTTCATTATAGGCATCTACCTGCATCAATGCATAGAATTCGATTCCATGGTCTTTTCCGTCAAAGAACAGATTTCCATATGGATGTTCGTTGAAATACTGTTCTTTTGTAAATTCACCGATATCTCCAAACATCATGTGTTTTTCCATATGGTGGCCATATATAATATTATCAAAATCCGAAAAATCCGGCTTATTTGCACAATGTAAAAAGATTGCTCCGCTTAAGGAATAGTTTCCTTCCGCATCTGTATTCATATAAGTATCATCATTGTCCGTCTGCACCAATGGATAATTGATATTTGTGTCATTCAATCGTATCCATCCAATCACATCCGGATTGATTTTCTGTAATTCTTCAAAAGATTTCGTACTCTTTTCAGTAGGAATATATGCTTCATAATTTTTTGCATCTGCAGTCTGATATACCTGATGGGAATCCCACAGCATATAACCGGAGAGAAACATAGCTGCAAGAATCAGTGATAATGCTATAAAATTTACAATATGGTCTAATCCTCTGATAATTCCTTTCAGCACTTTCTTCATCCGAAGCATATGTACAAGTTCCTTTCACCATTTCTGTTTCTTTTATATTTATCAAAACTGGTTCATCTGACCAATTTGCTCGCAAAATTAGCAAAAAGGGATGCGGCGGAGCAACGCCGCACACATCCCCTTTCCTGGTTGCTATATTTTATTATTTCTGTAATCTTCTGCGTTTGAATCCTACAAAAGCGATCAGTGCTACACCGCAAAGTGCAATCATCAGAACGTATGGAAGAGTGTTCATGATGATACCAGTTACAGGTACATCGTTGTATGTATTGGTTACATCAACGGTATTCTGTTTCTGACCTAATTTCTGACTATTTACTGCTATAAGTTCTCTGTTGTATGATGTTTCAGCAACAGGAGTCAGCTTAGTACCATTGATAGTGATTTCAGCACTACCTTTATAGTTTTTAGCTGCAGACTCTTTTACAGTAATTGTTGTTCCTACTGGAACACCAGTGAACTTCATGTTTTCATTTGCTTTCAAATGGAATGTGTATGTTCCGCCCTCAGCAAGTGTAACATCACCTCCATTAGCTTTGATTCCGCCAAGTGTGTTTGCATCTGTTCCTTTCGGGAATGCAAAGGTTGCTGTGAAAGCGAACTCATCGTCAGGAGTTGTTGCTGTACCATTTGCATTAACAATCTTTTTAGACACATTCAAAGAGCCAAACTGATTATAAATCGGATCTGGATTTGTAGGATCTGTACCTGTACCAGCTTCCTGTACATAAGTGTTAGTAAAGTTGAAAGTATTAGTATCGGTATTTCCAATATCTACTTTACCTTTACCAGTTACTGTCTGACCTGCATCATCTTTCACTTTATTTACAACGATATTAGAAATTTCTGTACCAGTTGCACCATCTGTAACATATACATCCATTGTATACTCAGCCCCTGACATGATCATTTTTTCATGATCACCGTTGACTACTGCTGGATCTGCTGTCTGTGTCTCTTTTACAGTATACTCATACTTTCCTGCTTCTGGATATGTCGGAAATGTAATCTGACTTCTCTTAGAAATTGTTCCTGTTTCAGTATCGGTAAATGATATCTCCGGCATAGTAACCGCTGCATCTGTTGTAATGATACCAGTTCCTGTCTTGACCTGCTCTGCTGTAAAGCTAAACTTCTCAGCCTTTCCGACCTCTGTGTTGTAGGTCTTAGTAATCCATGCCTCCGTTGTCTTGCCCTCATCTGCCGCAAATGTTGGCATTGCCATTCCCATCGTCATGGCACCAGCAGCAACAACTGCGAGCACTTTTTTGAACATTTTGTTCATGCTCATAATGCTTCCTCCCTTGTAAATAATATTGTTTGTTTCTATTTGATTAACGGAGGAGGGGATTAGAGTCCTCTGGTCCGAATAACCGCAATCGCTTTTCCTTTGACGTCTTTAATATTAATACAGCCATAGATTCTGCTGTCTGACGCCTCCGGTCTGTTATCACCCAGTACAAATATCTGACCTTCTCCAACGGTGATTGGGAAGTCAACTCCATTTTGAAACTGTGTGGTGTCAAAATAAATATCCTGTGAAATCTGCGTAGCACCGTTAATCATCAAACCGTCTTTTGTTATATCTACGGTATCACCTGCGACTGCTACGACCCTGCCTGTGGTTGTTCTGCCATCTTTCTTAAATACTGCAATATCACCGGACACAAAACGCTTGTCCAGTCGATAATACATGACCAGATCACCATCTTTTATTGCTGGTTTCATAGATACGTCATTGATTCTCGCCATCCCGTACATAAATGTAAAAACAAGGATGACTGCCAAAATGATAATCACAATCTTCAAAAGCAACTGAATGATATCCTGTGCAAGTGATGGTTCCTGTATTGCTTTTTTTTCTGTCTCAATATCAACCTGTTTTTTCATCATTCACGCTTCCATATTCAAACTTAGATATTCAAGGTTTCCGTTTAAACGAGTAGATTATAGCTCTTTTCTTTAAAAATAGTAATGTTACAAAACGGAAAGTTTTTTGAGAAATTTTTGTAAAAAGTGTTCCACCACATTTATATAATTTTCAAAATTGATAAAAAAAGAAACCATGCCTTGACATGATTTCTCTTTCTTTTTCTGTTCTATTGGTTTAACATTTTATAAATAACCAGACCATTGCTGACTGCAAGCACTTCATTTGCATTGTCAAAATTTATTCCGGTAATTTCTTTTATTTTTTCCATCCGGTAAGATATCGTTCTATAATGAACGAACATCGCACCTGCAGTTTTTCTGATACTTTGATTATTGCTAAGAAACATCTGCAAAGTCGGAATCAATTCGCCTTTATGTTCATCATCATATTCATATAATTTCTTTAATGTTTCCGGAATGTATCTTTCCAATTTCGTCATATCATCAATTTCACCGAATATCTGGAAAAATCCAAGATTCGAATAATGTACGACCGACTTATTCTTATCGCCGGTCACCAGACGCACAATCTCAATATACTTAATCGCCTGACTTGCTTCGTGATAAGATTCTTTCAACCTCTGATATCCTTTCACACTTTTTCCTATACCAATCTGAAAGTCTGTATCTTTCTTTCTATAAAAAATGCTTCGCTGGATAACATCCTCTACTTCTTCCATCTCTTTCTGATACTCCAGTTCTGTCTGTTCGGAATCTACCTGTTGAATCATAACAATCTGATCCATATTTCTGTAAATAAGCGCATCCGGCAAAAGATGCTTCAATTCACCCTCGATAACACCTACTTCGTGAAGCTGTTCTTTTGTATATTTACTTTGTACATTATTTTTGATGGTATGAAAATCAACAACCCTGTAAGTATCGCTTTCTTTCATGCCGAGCTGTGCTGCCGCTTCAGTCATTTCTTTCGAACTCAGTAATCCATTCAGAATATTATGGATAAGATCTCTCTGATACTTCTTTTTCACTTCATCCTGTGCAAATTCACTCAAAAATCCATACTGCAAGTTAATAATCGCATTTTCGATTGCCATATAATCAAGTTCTGTCAGTCCTCTATTTTCTTCTGTTATTGTTATATATATTTCCACCTCACTCAATATGGCAAATTTCACTACATATTGAACACAGCTTCCTTTCATCTGCTTCATATATTGAAATTTCGTAATAATATTGGGTTTATATGGCTGAATTTCATCTGACAATATTAACTTGGAGTTGTCCGAGTTTGTTGAAACCATACAATTAAGATTACCATAATACAACACAACAGGATTCTCGATCATGACACTTAAAAATTTGATAATATTACTTGCTGTATTACATGATCCATTATTATTTAAAATAAACGTATTAAAATTATCATGTGTAATTTTAAAATACTTTAATCGTGCAGTAGCTTTATCGAATACCTGCATTATAACATAGCGGATAATTCCCCAGTAATATGAATCTTCTGAAATTTCTACCAGAGGAATTTCATATTTTTTGCAGTGTTTTTCTAATAAACTCAATCTGCGTCCTGTAGGATCATATTCTTTTCTTTTCTTTACAATGAATCCACTTATGTCACTTTTAACTAAATCTTCAAAATGCTGCTCTACTTCTCGATCATTACATGATAAATATACCTGAAAACTGGTTATGAGTATTTCACCACCCGTCAGGTATCGCTCCATATCTTCAATTTCGATTATTCGAATGCCTTTCACTTCCAAATCTAGACCTTTTTCACCGCAAAGCAGCTTCATTTTTGGAAACTGTTCTGATTCAAGTAATTTTCTTACAGTATATGCCATCGTTACTCCTTATCCATTGCCAAATCAATACAACATAATATCTGTTATGTTGTTTATGGACAGATTAATTTTCGTACGATATAATGTTAAATAACACCATGTTATCTGTTATGCTGTTCATATTACATAGTTCCTTTCTGATTTTTTTGGTAGCTGTGCCCTATTTAAGTACCGCTCTTGGGAAATTGGCTATAATCTTTATTATTTTTATTGTTTAAAGTTCTCTTTTAGAGGAAATGAATGACTTGCAGAAATAGGGTAGAACAGGTTAATAGAGGCACTGTACAACATAACAGATATTATGTTGTACATTTCAATATTTCCTGTTCGACAATCTTATCCAGCTTCTTTTGGAACACTGTTTCTGTAGTTGCTGTATATATTCTCGTTACATTGATGCTGCTATGTCCAAGTAAATCTGCAAGACCTGTAATATCTTTTGTTACTTTATAATAAATCCTTGCAAATAGATGTCGAAAATTATGCGGGAATATTTTTGATTCTGCTACTCCTGCCTTTTCTTTTAATCGTTTCATTTCTCTCCAAATATTACTTCTGTCTTTTAACTTCCCATTTTTCGTGACAAATATCCAACCTTCTGCTATTTGGTTATTATGGCAATAGGAAAGAAGTTTCCTTTGCAATACCTTCGGCAAAAAAATCCTTCTATACTTTCCTTTATTATAAATCTCTATCTTTCCAGATTTTACACGCTCCACTGTAAAATATTTTATTTCGCTGATCCGAATTCCTGTACATGCTATTGTTTCAATACACAATGCAAGCTGTTCTTTTCCTTCTGCCATAGCTGTCGCAATCAATTTCCTGCATTCTTTTTCTGTCACTTCTTTCTGATCCTGTAAAAAAGGCTGCTTCTGCACTTTTATTCTTTTCACTTTCAGATTTCCTACATTCAAAAATTCCAGGAACTGATTCAATGCGGCAAGCATCGAATTAACACTATTGACAGCATATTTTTGAACAAGCCATTCTTTATATTGCAACAATACTTTTTTATTGATCCGCTTATCATCTGCCAAAAAAGATAAAAACTTTTTTATATCTGCCATATATTTATTGATTGTTGCCTTTGCATTTTCTTTCTGGTATAAATAATCTGCAAATTTTTCTATCTCACTTTCTGATACCTCTATTGAAAAATCCATCTGTTCCATAATCATAGTCCTCCTGAGAATTCATTTTCTTTCATTATAGCTTTTCGCTTTTTCGTATTCCCATACACTACTTTTTCTACTTGTTATGCATCCACGATTTTTCAATATTTATCTCTGATAATATATCGTATTATTGATTTTAGCCAACAGTAGACGCTTATTTTTATCATCTATTGTGGATATAATTTAACAATACGAGAGGATATAGAACTCTTTTTTGGAGTTTACACAGAATTATTTACAGTCTCCTATTTAATCAAAAATAACTCTTCTCTCACGTCAAAAAAGGAATGAAAGCTACCAAAACAGTAACTTCCATTCCTTTTTTCAATTATCTCACACCAAAATCTGCTCCTCTCTCCGGCTTATCTTTTCCCTGTTTTTCTTGAATAATCTTCTTATTGATTTCAAGCCGTTCATGAATGGATAATTTCTTATCTTTTCCATCTAGCGTCTGCTTCTGCTGTGCCGTTTTTCTATCTGTCTTTCCTGCCTCCTTAACCACTGCATTCGCTTCGGTACTTATTACTCGCTCATCTGCTCTTCCTTCATTTCTTTCCGCTACCTGCTGTTCTCGTCTCTCCTTCACACCTTTTTCTTCCAGACTGCAAAAGCTCTGCAAATACGGCAGTACATGATTCTGCATATCCGTCAGATCTTCCATATACTTCTGATATTCTTCATTGCCTTTTCCCTGCTGATAGCTGATCCAGCTTTCATCCGTCAACTTCATTTCATTCTGCATCTTTAATTGACTGATAATGCCGCCATTTCCGCTACCAATGTCTATCTTACCTTGAAAATGATGAAGCATCTTGTCGCCCTTCTCAGCATAATATACTGTAAAAAACATCTGTGCTGTCGTTTTTGGTTCGTTGGTGTTGGGATCACGATCAGCATACCAGGCTTTGTCCTGTTCTACGGTTTTTGAATCCAGATCAGATAACTTTTGACATCTTGGATTCCCCAGCTCACTTTTCTCACAATAATTCACATACACCATCGGTTCCATATCTTTTGGAAGCTCCGGTTCATAGGCTTTCAGTCTTTCCATCAATACGCCTGCACGAACAGACAGGTCACATTCTTCGTCTACAATATCCTTCAGATAAGAAATATAAGAATGTGTATTGCCACTCTGCAAATCCAACATCACCTCTTGTACCGTATTTTCTCCCATCTCCACATTATCCCGATACTCATACGGATCAAAAGCTTCTGCAATCTCATCCAATGCCTCTGCCAGCAGTTCTGTTGTCATCTTCTCTGGATACATCGCTTCCTGAACATCCCGCATCGGTACATACTTATAGTCTGGCAATGCTTCATGAATTTTCTCAATCCCTTCCCGTACCAGTGCAAGCTCTCCATAAAACCGAACATCATCCATCAGATTTCCAAATACAGTATTTCCTTTTACGATTGCAAATTCAGCATCATCGTAGTAACTGTCTTCCGGATCACGATAGATAATTCCCATCGAGCATCCCAGATACGCAGTTTCTGGATTCTCCCTATATTTTTTATAGACTGCAGCTATCTGATTAACATCTGTACTTTTTTCATAAGCTCCCATGTCATGGAACTCATCGCATTCTGTGACAAAATATTCCAGATAAGGCTCTTTCTTCGGTGGCATATTGTTGAGGACGTTATCAATCA
>OKTU01000677.1_pt1 | contig 19131 bp, 18 predicted proteins | sample 1606311 | NCBI WGS metagenome assembly OKTU01 (sample SAMEA3879557, study PRJEB24766) | human gut metagenome | biome: human-associated habitat; feature: feces | place: USA | collected 1985/1987
GGAAGTGCCGCCCCCGGTGTCTGCTGCTCCGCCGGAAGCAGCCGAGCCCCCCGTCCGGTTCGATCTGTCCACCCGGGGCGTGGACCCGGGGCTGTTCCCGTTCCGTACCTGGGCCCGGCTGCAGAAAGAGCTGCTCTATTCCTCGCCCCAGCTGCTGACCCATGGCGATGCGCAGGGGGATGTGGAACTGCGGCAGGCGCTGGCGGACTATCTGGAGGAATACCGGGGCGTGCGGTGCACCGCCGAGCAGGTGGTGGTGGGTGCCGGTATGGAGTATCTGCTGAGCCTGCTGGCCCCGCTCCTGCCCGGCAAAACGGCGGTGGAAAACCCCGGCTACCAGCGCGCGAAGCAGGTGCTGGAAAACAACGGCGTGGCGTGCTGCTGCCTGCCTGTGGATGCGGACGGCCTTTCTGTTGAGGCATTGTCTGGCTCGGGCGCGGCGGTGTGCTATGTCACGCCCAGCCACCAGTTCCCCACGGGCGTGACCATGCCGGCGGGCCGCCGCACGGAGCTGCTCCACTGGGCATCCCGCTGCCCGGGCCAGCGGTATATCATCGAGGACGACTACGACTCCGAGTTCCGCTTTGATACCCGCCCGCTGCCCAGCCTGCAGGGCATGGCCGGGGCCGACGGCCCGGTGGTCTACCTCTCCACCTGCTCTCGCAGCCTGGCCCCCGGCATCCGCATCGCTTACATGGTGCTGCCCCGGCAGCTGCTGCCCGCCTGGCGGGCAAAGTACCGGATCTATTCCGGCACCGTCAGCCGGTTTGAGCAGCAGACCCTGGCCCGCTTTATCCGCGAGGGCTACTTTACCCGGCACCTTGCCCGGGAGCGCGTGGCCTACAAGGCCCGGCGGGATGCTCTGGCTGCCTCTCTGCGCGCTGCTTTTGCGCCGGACGAGCTGACCCTGACCGGCCTGCACACCGGCCTGCATCTGTTGGCAAGGCTGAAAAATGCCCCGCCGGATGCCGCCCTTCACGCCGCCGCAAAGGCGCAGGGCGTGGCCCTGAGTCTGCTGAGCGATTATGACCTGACCGGCGGGGAACAGGACTTTTCCGGTACGTTTGTGCTGGGCTATGGCTCCCTGAGCGAGGCATCATTCCCCGAGGCGGGCGAAACGCTGAGGAAGGTCTGCACCGCCGCCCGGGAAGCGTCTGTGACTGTGTAAGTGCCCGCTTTTGCATCCCACGCCCCGGGCAGGGCCTCGGCGTGGGGGAGGGCGCTGTTGTTGGCCAGAAACTCCAGGACCGTGCCCAGCAGGGTGTAATCCTGTGCTGCAAAGTCGGTGAGCAGGGCCGCGCTGCTGGCCCGCAGGGCATCCGGCAGGGTGGCGGGCAGCAGGGCGAGATCCTGCCGGAAAAAGGCTTCCCATACTGCCGCCCGGGCGGCGGCCCGACGGGCAGGCGGCAGGGTGCCGTCCGCATCCCAGCCGGAGAGCAGAGCGTGGGCCTCCTTGGCCGAAATGCTCTGCACGGCGGCGGAAAGCCCGGTTTCGGCCAGCTCATCGGCAGTCAGTGCCCCAGAAAACCCCACCCGCACCGGCCCGTAACGGGAAGCAGTCTTTTCCAGTACGGCGGGGGACAGCGCCAGATAAAACATATCCTCCGGCAGGCCCAGCACCTCCAGAAGCGCCTGACGGCACCGGGCGGGCCCCGCCGCTCCGTAGCAGTGGGCAAGGCTGGCAGTCTCTCCGTTGAAGGGGACCGTCAGCTCCCCCGGCACGGCCAGCAGGTTCAGACTGTTCTGGGCGGCGTTCAGGTAGACCAGCAAAAAGCCCGGCTGCTCTCCGGCGGTGCAGAGAAGCAGGGTCATCCGGTGCTCGGCCCGGGGCAGCTGGATGGGCACCCCGCTCTGGGGCTGGGCGGTCTGGATGCGGGTGCGCACCATCTGCCGGGTGAGCAGGACTGTGCCGCCCACCAGCGGCAGCAGCACCAGAAGTGCCGCCCCCAAAGCCGCCCAGAAGGGCCTCCAACCGTTCTTGTGCATCCCGTGTTCCTCCGTTCTGTTTTGGAACAGGGTGGGCCGGGATGTGCTTTTTTATACAGAAACTGCTGCCCGGGCATGAAAACGCCCCCTGTGCCATACAGTAGAGCACAGGGGGCGTTTGTGTATGTGGGAGAGCCTGGCGCGGGTGAATGCGGTGGTCGGCGGTGTGGTATGGGGGCCGGTGGGGCTGGCGCTGCTGTTTGGCACCGGCTGTCTGCTGACAGTGCGCACCGGTTTTTTCCAGCTGCGGTATTTCGGGTACTGGATGCGGCACACCATCGGGGCCATCTTCCTGGACCGGAATGTGACTGCCCACACGGACGATGAAGCCATCAGCCAGTTCCAGAGCCTTTGCACGGCGCTGGCGGCGACCATCGGCACCGGCAACATCGTGGGTGTGGCGGCGGCCATTCTGGCAGGCGGGCCGGGGGCTGTGTTCTGGATGTGGGTCATGGCCCTGCTGGGGATGATGACCAGTTATGCCGAGAACGTGCTGGGTATCTGCTACCGCCGCCGGGATGCCGCCGGAAGATGGTGCGGCGGGCCCATGTACTATCTGGCCGAGGGGCTGGGCGGCGGCTTTGGCCGGGCACTGGCGGTGCTGTTTGCCTGCTTTTGCGTGCTGGCCAGCTTCGGCATGGGGAATATGAGCCAGATCAACTCCATTGCGGGCAATCTGCAGGCGGTGTTCCGGGTGCCGCCGGTGGCAACGGGCATCGTACTGGCCCTGCTCACCGGGCGGGTCATACTGGGCGGGCTGAAGCGGGTGGCCGCAGTCACGGAGGCCATCGTCCCGCTCATGGCCCTGTTCTACCTGTTCGGGGCGCTGACCGTGGTCTGTGTCCATTGGGCGGCTGTCCCGGCGGCATTCGCGGCCATCTTCCGGGGGGCGTTTGGCTTGCAGGCCGCCGGGGGCGGGGTGCTGGGCTACGGCATGGCCCGGGCCATCAGCTGGGGATTCAAGCGGGGAGCCTTTTCCAATGAAGCAGGACTGGGCGCGTCGGTGCTGGTGCACTGCGCGGCCAACGTGGAGGAGCCTGTCCAGCAGGGAATGTGGGGCATGTTCGAGGTGTTTGCAGATACCATGGTGGTCTGCACCCTCACGGCTCTTGTGGTACTCACCAGCGGCCTTGTGGATCTGGACACTGGCGCGGCCCTGACCGGCGTGGAAGGCTCCGCACTGGTGGGGCAGGCCTTTTCCACGGTGTTCGGGGCGTTCGGGCCGCAGTTTATCGCGGTGTCGGTCCTGCTGTTTGCCTATTCCACTACGCTGGGGTGGAGCCATTACGGCACCCGGGCAGTGGTGTATCTGCTGGGGGAGCGTGCCGCCGCAGGATATAAACTGGTGTTTGCGGCCATGGTGCTGGTGGGTGCTGTGATGAAGCTGGACCTGGCCTGGGCGCTCTCCGATACCTTCAACGGCCTGATGATGCTGCCCAATCTTGTGGGCGTGGTGGGGCTTTCGGGAGTGGTGGTCCGGGAGACACAAGCGTATCTGAAACGAAAATGACCCTCTCCGTCCCTGCAGTCTGTCTGTCAGATGCGGGATGGAGAGGGTCATTCTTTATCGCTTCTTTTTATTCGGCTTCGGGGCAGGCCGCTTCAGGCTCCGCACCGCGTCACGCCCGGCGGCGATGCCGCTGCCAAAGGCCCAGTGCAGGTTGAAGCCGCCGCAGCTGCCGGCGCAGTCCAGCGTTTCACCCACAAAGTAAAGGCCGGGGCAGCCCTTGAACTGGAAGCTGGGGGTCACTTCGGTCAGGCTCAGGCCGCCGCCGGTGGTCTGGGCCTGCTTCCAGCCGCAGGGAGTCAGGCCCTCGAACAGCCAGTGCTTGGCCGCGTTGGCCAGCACCTGCCAGGCGGCATCCGGCAGGGTGTCCACCGGTTTTTCAGGCAGCTTTGCCGCTGCCCACAGGGCGCGGCCCAGCTTGGGATTGAGCAGACCTGTCCAGAAATCCGCAGGTGCCTTGCCCGGAAGCAGGGGCACCCGGGCCGCAAACAGGGCGGTCAGGGCAGTCTCGTCCAGCATGGGGAAGAGGTCCAGCTCAACGGCCGGGCGCTTTGGCCCCCGCCCCGGGGCCAGATGGCCGGACAGCTGCATGATGCAGATGCCCGAAAGCCCGTAGTCCGTGAACTGCACCTCGCCGTTTTCCACAGCCACGGTGCAGTGGCGGTCGAGGTCCAGCAGGGTGGCAGCGGCCTTGGCCCGGATGCCGGCCAGAGACCGGTTGGGCTTTGCTGTCTGCAGGGCAGTCAGGCAGGGGTACAGCGGCTCCAGCTTTCCGCCGCACTGGGCGGCGAATCGGGTGCCGAAGCCGTCGGTGCCGAACTGCGGCCCGGCATTGCCGCCCATGGCGCAGATGACGGCATCGGCCCGCAGGCTTTCGCGGCCCGCTTCGGTCTCGAACTGGAGGTCGTAGCCGCCCCGGCTCTGGCTCAGGCTCCGGACGGTGCAGCCGGTGCGAAGCTCGACGCCAAGCGCGGCCAGATGGTGTTCCAGCAGGGCCAGCACGTCTGCCGCCTGATTGGAGTAGGGGTACACCCGCCCGGCCTCGTCGGTGCGGGGATAGAGGCCGAGGCCCTCGAACCACGCCAGCGGCGCGGCCTCGTTCACGGCGTCCAGCAGGCGGCGCAGGGCCTTGGGGCTGCTGGTGAAATACCGCTCGGGCGAGATGTCCCGGTTGTCGAGGTTGCAGCGCCCGTTGCCGGTGGCCAGAAGCTTTTTGCCCACCTTTGCGTTTCTGTCCAGTACGGTGATGTGGGCGCTGCCCTTGGCGGTCTGCGCTGCCGCCAGCGCAGCGGCCAGACCCGCTGCGCCGCCGCCTAAAACAAGGATATGCTGCATCCTCTGTCCATCCTTTCCAAGAAGCCGTGTTCAGAAGCAAACCAGCTTCTGAGATGAGTTCATTGTATCATAGCTGCTCCGGTTTGGCAAACAGAGGGCGGGTAGGTGTATATTTCCCTCTCGTTTCCACATAATAACTGTACCGCATCCGAAAGCAAAGAATGGGAAGGAAGGTACACCAGATGAAAGCAACCGGAATCGTCCGCCGCATCGATGAGCTGGGCCGGGTGGTCATCCCGAAGGAGATCCGCCGCACCCAGCGCATCCGCCGCGGCGACCCCCTCGAGATCTTCACCACCGGCGAGGGCGAGGTCATCTTCAAGAAGTATTCCCTGGTGGGGGAGCTGCACGGGGTGGCGGTGCAGTATGTGGAGGTGCTGAGCCGAAGCTTTGCCCTTACGGCCTTCGTGGCCGACCGCGACCGCATCCTCGCCGCCGCAGGGGCAGGCCGGCGCGACCTTGCCGACCGCAGTGTCAGCCAGCCGCTGGAACGGGTGATGGAGTCCCGCAAGCCCTACCTCAGCGAGGGCGACCCGGAGCACGTCCTGCTGCCCTGTGAGGGTTCGCTGCGGCCTCTGCTCTGTGCGTGGCCCATCATCGCGGCGGGGGATGTCACCGGGGTCGTCGGGCTGCTGGCCGAGGACCGCGCCCAGCAGCCTGACCCCGCCCAGCAGAAGGCCGTGGCCGTGGCGGCAGCATTTCTGGCAAAGCAGATGGAGGAATGAGGCTATAAAAGCATAAAAAGCGCGTGAAACCTTGTGTTCACGCGCTTTTTATGGTATCCTTTGGATGCTGCCTCTGGCAGCGAGGCGCTGTCTGCAAATGCAGGTGGTCAAGCTTCCTTACCCTGACGATTTGTTTTACTCTTTGGAGCGAAACAGGCGTCCGGGAATGGACCTTTTTTGTTAGCAAAAACCTTTCCCGGAGCCGTCTGTTGGTGAAGGGAGGGATGTGTCATGTCTCTGACAGAAACCTTTGCGCTGCTGGCGGTCATCATCAGCTTGCTGGTGCTGCTCGTCGATGCCGTCCACGTGACTTTCGAGATCACTTGGAAGATTTCTCATGAGGACAGAGAACATAACAAAAAAGATTGACCGCCTAAGTTCCCACACTCTGTCAGTCAATCTTTTTTGACATACGGGTAAGGAGCTGGCCATGTTGCAGACAGCGCCTTTTCTATAAATAAGTATAGCCGCCCTGCCGGGCGTTGTCAAGCGGGAAGCTCTCTTTATACCGGAAAGGGGGCCTCCCGCTGGTTTTATGACAGAATTATGAATCTTTATAAACTTTTTCGAGAAGCTATTGACAGGGAAAAAATTTTGGCTATAATGGTCTTAGCACTCAGGAAGATGGAGTGCTAAAGAAACAAAAGCCAAGAAGGAGGCAGGCGCTATGACGATGGATGCACGCAAGCAGCGAGTCTTGCAGGCGATCGTGGCGCTGTATGGCCTCGAGGGCGAGCCTGTGGGCAGCAGTGTGCTGGCAAACTATTTTGATATGGCCGTGTCCAGCGCCACGCTGCGCAACGAAATGGCGGCGCTGACCAAGCTGGGTCTGCTGGAGCAGCCCCACACCAGCGCGGGCCGTGTCCCCAGTGCCAAGGGCTACCGTTATTATCTCGACAATCTGCTGACCGACGACCAGCCGCTGGATCGCGTGACCCGCGCCCGGGTGGAGGCCGTCTTCGCCAGCCTTGACCATGAGCCGGAAAAGCTGGCACAGGGTGCCGCCAAGGCGCTGGCCGCCATCAGCGGCTGCACCGCCGCGGTCAGCACCCCCTGCGCCGAAGACCTCTGCGTCGCCCACTACGAAGTCGTTCAGGTGGGCCGCAGCGCGGCGGCTGTGCTGGCCGTCACGACGGCAGGCTACGTCCGCACCCGTGTGGCGCGGGTACGCACTGGGCTTTCCCGGGAGAATGCCGCTGCGCTGGCCGCGCTGCTCAACCGCAACCTGACCTTCGTTGCGCCGGTGGATCTTTCGAGCCGGCTGCTCGCCGAGCTGTGCAGCCAGATCGACCCGGAGCTTGTGCCGGTCATCAGCGCCGCAGCCGCGATTTTGCAGGACTCCGCACAGCCCCATGTATTCTTGGGCGGTGAGCAGCACCTGCTGGACTGGCCTCAGCTGGAGGGCAGGGTGGGCGACATCCTCACCTTGCTGAACGACGAGGAGCAGGCCGCCCACATCATCGCACCCCCGGCAGAGCGCAGTGAGAGCGTGCTGCTGGGCGAGGATCTGGAGCCTCAGATCCCCGGCCTGTGCATCGTCAGCGACCGCTACCTTGTGGGCGGCGGGCTGTGGGGCACGGTGGCCCTCATCGGGCCGACCCGGATGCCCTTCCAGAAGCTGATGCCGCTGCTCCACCTCTTCGCCGATGAGCTTGGCGAGGGTATGAGCGGCAAACGAAAAGACACCCCGCAGATGGCCGCACCCCGGCGGACTGTGATATATAAGGAGGATCTGGAATGAGCGAAGAGACGAAGAAGACGGCAGAAGCTCCCGAGCAGGAAGCGAAGGAGACCGAAGCCGCACCTCAGGAAGCGCCCGAGACCGCCGCAGCCCCCGAGCAGGAGGCCGAGGCAGAACCGGCAGACGCCAAGAAGAAAGATGGCTGGTTCAACAAGAAGGCCCGCGAGATGGACGCCGTGAAGGCGAAGCTCGACGCGGCCGAGAAGAATGCCGCACAGGCAAAAGACCAGCTGCTGCGGATGGCAGCGGAGTACGAGAACTATCGCAAGCGCTCCACCCGCGAGGCTGACCAGAAGTTCAACGATGGCGTGTCCTTTGCCGTGAATCAGATCATCCCCATCCTTGACACGCTGGAGATGGCGGCCAACGCTCCCACCACCGACGAGAATTACAAGAAGGGCGTCATCATGACGCTGGATAAGGCCGCCAAGGCGCTGGATGCCCTCCATGTGGAGGAGATCGAGGCGCTGGGCAAGCCCTTCGACCCCAACATCATGAACGCCGTCCAGCAGGTCCCCGCCCCGGACGGGCAGGAGAGCGGCACCGTCATCACGGTGTACCAGAAGGGCTACAAGCTGGGCGACAAGATCGTCCGCCACGCGACCGTCGTGGTGGCCGAGTGACATCGCAGAGACCCGCAAGGGTTTTGAAGATAAGACATCCGCTTCACACATCGAGCATGAGATAAACAAGTTCTTTTGAGAGGAGACTTCATTTATGAGCAAAATCATTGGTATTGACCTTGGTACTACGAATAGCTGCGTGGCTGTCATGGAGGGCGGCGAGCCTGTCGTCATCGCAAACTCTGAGGGCGCACGCACCACCCCGTCTGTTGTTGGCTTCACCAAGACCGGCGACCGTCTGGTCGGTCAGGTCGCAAAGCGTCAGGCCATCACCAACCCCGAGAACACCGTGTCCTCCATCAAGCGTCAGATGGGCACCGACCACAAGGTGACCCTGAACGGCAAGGAGTACACCCCCCAGCAGATCAGCGCGATGATCCTGCAGAAGCTGAAGGCTGACGCCGAGGCTTATCTGGGCGAGCCTGTCACCGAGGCCGTCATCACCGTTCCTGCCTACTTCAACGACAGCCAGCGTCAGGCCACCAAGGACGCAGGCACCATCGCCGGCCTGAACGTCAAGCGTATCATCAACGAGCCGACCGCCGCTTCTCTGGCCTACGGCATCGATAAGGAAGATGACCAGAAGATCATGGTCTACGATCTGGGCGGCGGCACCTTCGATGTCTCCATCATCGAGATGGGCGACGGCGTCACCGAAGTTCTGGCCACCAACGGCGACACCCATCTGGGCGGCGACGACTTCGACCAGCGCGTCATCGACTGGATGGCAGACGCCTTCCAGACCGAGAACGGCATCGACCTGCGCAAGGATAAGATGGCCGCGCAGCGCCTGAAGGAGGCTGCCGAGAAGGCAAAGATCGAGCTGTCCAGCGCAATGAGCAGCCAGATCAACCTGCCCTTCATCACCGCCGATGCTACCGGCCCCAAGCACTTGGATATGACCCTGACCCGCGCAAAGTTCAACGAGCTGACCGCTGATCTGGTCGATCGCACCATGACCCCTGTCCGCAAGGCTCTGCAGGATGCAGGCCTGCGCGCATCGGATCTGAAGAAGGTCCTGATGGTCGGCGGCTCCACCCGTATCCCCGCCGTCTACGATGCAGTCAAGAAAGAGCTGAACTGCGAGCCGTTCAAGGGCATCAACCCCGATGAGTGCGTGGCTGTCGGTGCTGCCATTCAGGGCGGCGTCCTGCAGGGCGACGTCAAGGGTCTGCTGCTGCTGGATGTCACTCCTCTGAGCCTCGGCATCGAGACTCTGGGCGGCGTCTGCACCAAGATCATCGAGCGCAACACCACCATCCCCACCCACAAGAGTCAGGTCTTCTCGACTGCTGCGGACAACCAGCCCTCGGTTGAGATCAACGTCCTGCAGGGCGAGCGTGAGTTCGCACGGGACAACAAGAGCCTCGGCGTCTTCCATCTGGACGGCATCGCTCCGGCTCCCCGCGGCGTGCCTCAGATCGAAGTCACCTTCGATATTGATGCAAACGGCATCGTGAAGGTCAGCGCAAAGGATTTGGGCACCGGCAAGGAGCAGAACATCACCATCACTGCTTCGACCAATATGTCCAAGGACGACATCGACAAGGCTGTGAAGGAAGCAGAGCAGTTTGCTGCCGACGATAAGAAGAAGCGCGAGGAAGTGGACATCCGCAACGGTGCCGACCAGATGGTCTTCCAGACGGAGAAGATGCTGAAGGAGAACGGCGACAAGATGCCCGCCGACGTCAAGAGCGAGGCTGAGGCAAAGCTGGCCGAGCTGAAGACCGCTGTCCAGTCCGGTTCCATCGACGACATCAAGGCAAAGCAGGACGCTCTGAGCCATGTCTTTGAGAAGATGTATCAGGCTGCCGCTGCTGCCCAGCAGGCCGCAGGCGCACAGCCCGGCCCCGACGCTGGCGCAAACGACCAGCAGAAGCCGAACGATGACGGCGTTGTGGACGCAGATTTCAAGGAAGTCTGATCTGAGACACAGCAGTGTGTGCCCGGCCAAACCGGCGGACGCACGCGTAGAATAGCAAAAGCCGCTCCGGTTTTGCCGGGGCGGCTCTTGCTGGTTATAGAGGACCTCTCAGTCTCGCTGCACGGGAAACAGCAGCGCGCTGCTGGAACAGGGAGGTTGCTGCTACATGAGAGGTGATTGGATTATGGCACAGGAGAAACGCGATTACTACGAAGTGCTGGGTGTATCCAAGACGGCTACCGATGCGGAGATCAAGAAGGCTTACCGCAAGCTGGCCATGAAGTACCACCCGGACTACAACCCCGGCGACAAGGAAGCCGAGGAAAAGTTCAAGGAGATCAACGAGGCAAACGAGGTGCTCTCCGATGAGAAGAAGCGCCAGCTCTACGACCAGTACGGCTTTGCCGGAGTTGACCCCAACTATGCGGCCCAGAACGGCGGCGGCCCGGGCGGCTTCGGCGGCGGTTTCGGCGGCGACGGTGTGGACTTGGGCGACATCTTCGGCGACATCTTTGGCGGCGGTTTCGGCGGCTTTGGCGGCTCGGCCCGCTCCGCGAACCCCAACGCCCCTCGCAAGGGTCAGGACATCCGGGTGCGCATCACCCTGAGCTTTGACGAGGCGGTGCATGGCTGCAAGAAGAACATCACCATCACCCGTCAGCAGGAGTGCACCGAGTGCCACGGCAGCGGCTGCGCTGCCGGCAGCAGCCCTGAGACCTGCCCCGACTGCGGCGGCAGAGGCTTCGTCATCCGTCAGCAGCGCACGCCCTTCGGTGTCATGCAGACCCAGCAGCCCTGCTCCCGCTGCGGCGGCAAGGGCAAGCTGGTCAAGAACCCCTGCAAGAGCTGCCACGGCAGCGGCAAGACCGCAGCAAAGAAGACGCTGGAGGTGTCCATCCCCATGGGCATCGACGACGATCAGAGCTTTGCACTGCGGGGCATGGGCGACGCCGGTGCCAACGGCGGCCCCGCCGGTGACGTCATCGTGATGGTCACGGTCCGTCCCAGCGAGGTGTTCCAGCGCGACGGCTACGATGTCTACGTCATCGTCCCCATCACCTACAGTCAGGCGGTTCTGGGCGACAGCATCACCGTGCCCTCGATCGACGGCAAGGTGGAGGTCACTGTGCCCGAGGGTACCCAGAGCGGCACCACCTTCCGCCTGCGGGGCAAGGGCATCCAGTACCTGAATGGCCGGGGCCGGGGTGATATGTACGTCAGGTGCGAGGTCGAGATCCCCAAGAAGCTCAGCAAGACCCAGCGCGACGCTCTGAAGAAGTTCGAGGGCACTCTGAAAGAAGAGAATTACGAAAAGCGCAAGGGCTTCTTCAAGAAGCTGAAGGATATGTTCCAGTAAAACGTAAAAAGAGGGCGGGTGCCCTTCCCGATGGGGAAGGGCACCCGCCTTTGTTGTTCTTTGGAGTCTCCTGACTTATCAGCTGAAGATGACAAGTGCGTTGATCAAGAGGCCGACGCCCGTGAAGCAGCTGGACACCGTCCAGAAGGTGCAGCCGAGGCCGTAGAATGCATTGGCGACGCTCTTATCCATATAACGGGTCAGAGCATCCGGGCCAGTGCTGGTCCAGTCCTTCGGATGAGACTTCCGATAGTCGCGCACACCGGCGACACCGGCGAACCATCCGTAGAACGGGATAAAAACAGCAGCAGCTGCCTGAACGATGTTGGCACCACCAGAGGTATAGGTCATTTCCTCTTCGTTCATCACGCAATAGGAAGCGGGAAGCATCATGATGTTTTCCATAGTAGCACTCCTTTACGAACAATATCCCAAAACGATGCACGGTGCATCGTTTTTTCAAGAGAGAGGCGAAGCTTACGGAACGCCGCGGGGGAAGCTTACAGGATGAGCAGGATGGCGCTCAGGGGGGCAAGAGCGATGACCGTACCGGCGGCCACCGTGTCACGCAGGAAGTTGGAGGGGGACTTGGACATATCCTCACTGAGGGCGTCGGACGCACGGCCCAGCACGGTGAAGAGGTTGCCCTTGCGGTTGCTGGAAACACTGAGCCAATCCTTGGCCTGCGAGATGCCCCAGACATAGCTGGAAGCCAGAACAGCGACGCCCACGACGGTGACGACACCGCCCACAGCGCTGCCGCCGGAGGTGTAGGTCATCTCATCTTCGGAAAGGGCGGTATAACCAGCGGGAAGCTCCATATATTTCTTCATAGGTGAAACACTCCTTTTGTATCAGCAGGCGGTACACCGCCTGAATTTCCCTCAGACAGAACCATATTCTCTGTCAGCATCATTCTACTACAAGGCCGTGTTTTGTGCAAGTGTTTTGGCTAGAAACGACAAAAACCCGGGAAAATGCATGAAAAACAGCCCTGAAGTTTGTGGAAAAGCACTGCAATAATTCCCAGCGTCAGCCTGCGGCACCAGCCCGGTAGAGGTAGGGGTCGCTCTTGAAGCTGTCGAAGCTGTAGAGCACGAGGATCTGGTCATAGCCGTTGTCCGCGATGAGCTGGTCGAGGCCGTAGTTGTAGTTGCGGAAGTCCACCACGTCGATGTCGGCATAGTTGGCCGTCAGGTAGGGCACGAAGCAGTTGGCGTAGCTGTCCTTGATGACCAAAATTCGACCGCGCCCGGTGCCGTCGCCCTTGATGCGGCTCAGGCCGTTGTTGCCGTGGAGGAACATGGCGTACTTGTCGTAGACGGAAAGCTTGTCCGTGTCGTAGAGGCCGGTGGTCTCGCCCTCGGCGGGCTGGCCCGGGGCGGTGACGGTGTAGATGGTCAGGGCGTTGGGCAGGTCGTAGTAGGTGATGGTGTCCGGCTCGGCGTCGGGCGTCCGGGCCTTGGAGTAGTGGGTGCCGTAGAAGCCCTCTGCCGTCCGGGCTGTATGGGCCGAGGGGTCAAAGGGCGTAAGGCCCAGTGCGGTGCAGAGCTGCTGGTAGGCGTAGTATGCGCCGGTGCTCGTCCAGTGGTGGTCGGTGCGGTAGTAGATATATTCGCCCTTGTGGTCGGCGAGGGTCTGCCGCACGTCCACAAACCGGCCTCCGGCGGTCTGCACGGCCTCCGAGAGAGCGTCGAGATAACGGTCCTCGTCCAGCAGGGGAGCGCCTGCGGGGACATTCTCAGGGTAGACAGCGGACGCCGCAGGCACCAGCATCACATTGACGAGGCCCGGGTACCGCTGGCAGAGGGCTTCAAGGGCGGCTGTATTCTTGGGCAGGGTGCGCGTCTCGCTGGAGACCAGACCGTAGGTGCGGGGGAACATCATATGCTCTTTGCCCAGCAGGATGCCGCCGCTCTGCTCCTTCTGCATCACCTTGGTCTCTACGGTGCTCTGGAGGGCGACCCAGTTGTCGCGGCCCGCCACCTGATCCTTGACGTACTTGGTGTAGGCCGTGAAGAACTTGTTCAGGCCGTCTGCCGAGAAGCTGGACAGGCTGGGCCGCTGGGAGAGGGTGGTGTTTTCCAGCTCACTATAGGCCCTGTCCGGGGTGACGAGGTCGAGGGCGAACAGCCCCACGAAAAACAGGCTGAATGCGAGCAGCACCGGGTAACGGAAGATGGAAGCAGAGCGCTTCGAATGTTTCGCCATCGTTTGCGCCTCCTCTTAGAAGTTGAAATACAGGAACGGGCTGTTGGTGCTGCCCACGACATAGGCCATCGAGATGGTCAGGAGGGCCAGAATGGTCAGCGCCTTGGTGACGGCATGGCGGGAAAGCCGGTCCCACAGCTTTTCGATGAGCGGGGTGCAGCAGAGGACAGAGACCGCCAGCAGCACGCCGTAGTTGCGCAGGAAGTAAAGGGGCATCACGCCGCCGGAGGGGATAAAGAGCTTTTGGAACAGCAGCCCGAACTCCACGCCCGCGTCGTTGCCCACGAACATGGCCCAGCCCACCACCACGAGGAAGAGGGTGTAGAGATGGGGCCAGACCCTGCCCTTCTTCAGATAGGGCAGCAGGAAGAGCTTTTCCAGAGCCAGCAGCACGAAATAGTATAAGCCCCAGCAGATGAAGTTCCAGTTCGCGCCGTGCCAGATGCCCGTGAGCAGCTCGACGACGAAGAGGTTGAAGATCTGACGCCGGAGGCCCTTCCGGTTGCCGCCGAGGGGGATATAGACATACTCCCGGAACCAGCCCGAGAGGGTCATGTGCCAGCGCCGCCAGAACTCGGTGATGGAGGCGGAGATATAAGGGTAGTTGAAGTTCTGGGGAAAGTCGAAGCCCAGCATCTTGCCCATGCCGATGCCCATCATGGAGTAGCCGGAAAAGTCGAAATAGAGCTGTAAGGAGTAGGCGATGACGCCCAGCCAGACCAGCGGAGTGGAGGCGTTGGCAAGGCCCACGAAGGAGACGGAGGGGCTGTCCGCTACCCCGATGATGTCGGTCCAGAGGGCGCCGACGGCGTCGGCCAGCAGGACTTTCTTCGCCAGACCGAAGGTGAAGAAGGTCATGCCCTCCTCGATCTGCTTTAAGTTATAGCGGCCTTTGTAGACGTGGAGGCGGTCGGAGACGTCCCGGTACTTGACGATGGGGCCTGCGATGAGCTGGGGGAACATGACGACGTAAGCGCCGAAGTCGATGATGTTGTGCTCGGTCTTTACGTCCCGGCGGTAGACGTCGATGGTGTAGGAGAGGGTCTGGAAGGTGTAGAAGCTGATGCCCAGCGGCAGCACGCTGATGCCCGGGATGGACGCAAAGCTGGTGCCGAAGAGGGCGTTGAGGCTGCTGAGCACAAAGTTTGCATACTTGAAGTAGAAGAGCATCCCGAGGCTGCCCGCCAGTGCGATGAGCAGCAGAACGAGGCGGGCCGTCCGGTTCCGGTCGAAGCGCTCAAGCCCGAGTCCGCAGAGGTAGTTGATAAGGATGAGAGCCAGCATGACCGGGAAAAACCGCACCTCGCCCCAGCAGTAGAACACGAGGCTGCACAGGAAGAGGACGGTGTTTTTGAGCTTCGGGGGCGCGAGGTAATAGAGCGCCAGCGTGATGGGCAGAAAGCGCAGCAGAAAGATGATGGTGCTGAAGACCACGGCGTCAGTCTCCTTTCGGACTTTCCCCGGTGGGGGGAGCGGACAGCGCCGGGAGGCGCTGCGTGAGAGGTTTTACCAAAGCGAAAAAGGCCGATGCCGCTGCGGCACCGGCCCGGAAGCGCTTCTTTACTTGCCCAGAACGCCGTTGACGGCGCTGGTCAGGTCGGCAGAGCAGCCGTTGGAGGCGATGACCATCACCACGAGGTCGTCGCTGCCGTCGATGATGGCATTCTCCACGTTGGACTGTGCCTCCGCGAACTCGGCGTAGTTGCCGTAGAAGGCCACCTGATCCTGCTGGTAGGTCTTGAGGGTGTCCATGACATCCTGTGCCTTGCCTGCGGCGGGCTGGATGGCCAGCACGAGGCCGGCGTCGCCGTTGTCGTTGCTCTTGATGCCCTTGTAGCTGGTGACATCGTCGGCCTTCAGGCCGAAGTCGTACTCGATGTTCATGGCCGTGATCTCAAACTGGTTGGAGATGGGGTTCGTTTCCAGCAGGGCGTCCACGGCAGAGGCCACGGCGTCGGAAGCGCCGTTCTCCTCGGCGGAGACGGAAGCAGCAGGCTCAGAGGCGCTCTGGCTGGCAGCCCCGGAGGAGGCCGCAGAGGATGCAGAGGAGGCAGAGCCGCCACAGCCTGTCAGCAGGACACAGCCCGCAGCCAGCGCAGCAGCAGAAAGGACGAGTTTCAGACGAATATTCATAGAAGATTTCCCTCTTTTGTCGTTAAATTTCCAAGGCCCGGCCGCACCGAAAAGCGTCGGCCCAAGACCCTTATCAGTCTATCATAACGAGGTTCGGATTGCAAACGAACTGCAAGATTTTTAACCTTTTCTTCACCGGTCGGGTCAGCCTTCGGCCGCGATGTCCCGCAGCGTCTGGATATACTCCTCGAAGCAGAGGCCGCTGGCGTTGATCCGGGCCGCATTTTCGACGCCGACATACCGCCAGTGCCACGGCTCGTAGATGATCTCGGTCTTGTCCTCGGCGTCCTTCGGGTAGCGGAGGATGAAGCCGTAGTCCCCGGCGTGTGCACAGAGCCAGCGGAAAGCGGCGGTGTTCTCGAAGCCTTCGTCCAGCCCGGTGTGCTCGGGGCTGTTCAGGTCGGCGGCGAGGCCGCAGTTGTGCTCGGAGTAGCCCGGAGGGTTGACGACGGCTGCGGCCTTTTCCTTGGCAGCGGCGTTGTCATAGCCCTTGTTGAGGTAGTACTGGGTCTTTTTCTCGTAGAGGCTGGTCTGGTACTTGACGCTGCGGTAGCCGCTCTGCATCCAGACGGTGACGCCGTCGGCGGCTGCGGCCTTCTGCATGGCGAGGAAGGCGTCGCAGGCCGCCGTCTGGAGAGTCTTGTTCACGGCGGTGGCAGAGCCGCACTCCTTGGTGTCAAAGGTGTAGTCGTCCGGCATCTTGTTGGTGTGGTTCACCAGCACCATCAGCGGGTCGGCCAGCAGGGCGCGGGCCTCGTCGGCGGTGAGGCCGAGGGCGTTGGAGGGGGCGGTGTTCTCGGGGACGCTGGACGCTGCGGCCTCCTGCGGGGCGCTCTGCGCCGGGAGAGGGGCCGCAGACGCCGCCGAGGCGCTGGGGATGGCGGCGCGGCGGGTGAGCAGGAAGGAGACGCCGCCCGCGGCGACGCAGAGCATCAGAGTAAGCCCGGCCACCCGGCGGATGGCACGTCTGCGCCTGCGGCGGCGCAGCTCAGCGCGGGTGAGGCGTCGGCGCTGAGGATGAGGAGTGGAGGGATTCATAAAAGACCTTCTTTCCGGTTGGGTGTGTATATTTTTCCACAGGGGAGGACATCCTATTCCCGGGAGGCGAACAGGATGAAAATGTCGGCTGAGGAATACGGGCGCAGGGTGCGCCGGGTCGGCCCGCCCTCGCCGCTGGGCAGAGACTGCCTTTGGGCGTTCTGCGTGGGCGGCGGCATCTGCCTGCTGGGCGAGGTGCTGCGGGGGTGGTATCTGACCATGGGGCTGGACAAAGAACTGGCCGGCACCCTCACCAGCTGCACGCTGGTGGTGCTGTCGGCCCTGCTGACGACGCTGGGCCTCTACCAGAAGCTGGCCGCGAAGGCGGGCGCGGGCACCCTCGTGCCCATCACAGGCTTCGCCAACGCAGTGGTCAGTGCGGCCATCGAGTTCAAGACCGAGGGCCGGGTGCTGGGCACCGGCGCGAAGATGTTCCTCATCGCCGGGCCGGTCATCGTCTACGGCACGCTGGCGGCGGTGCTCTACGGCAGCGTCTGCTGGCTGCTTGGATAAAACAGCTCTCTGTCCAGAATACGCAGGAGAGGGTGCGAAAATTGCATCCGCCTGCCGAAACCCCAGTATACCACAAAAAGCGGATAAAATCAGCCCCATAAAGGAGGAAACTGTATGGCCGCACGCCGCGGAGATACCCTTTTGTTCCAGACGCCGCCCGTCGTGGCGGCGCATGCGGCCATCGGCGGCAAAAAGGAGGGCGAAGGCCCCCTCGCCGCCTGCTTCGATGCGCTGAGTGCCGACAACTTCTTCGGCCAGTCCAGCTGGGAAGCCGCCGAAAAGGAGCTGGCCCTGCAAACGGCGCGGCTCTGCCTTAAAAAGGCCCAGACGACCCCCGAAAAGGTAAGCCTCGTGCTGGCGGGGGACTTGCAGGCCCAGTGCACCGCATCCAGTTACGCCATGCGGGAGCTGGGCATCCCCTTCGCGGGCCTGTTCGGCGCGTGCAGCACGATGGCCGAGGCGCTGGGCCTCGGCGCGGCGCTGTGCAGCGCCGGGATGGCCGACGGCCTGCTGGCCATGACGTCCAGCCATTTCTGCGCGGCAGAACGCCAGTTCCGCACGCCGCTGAGCTACGGTGCGGTGCGGACGCCCACGGCCCAGTGGACGGCCACGGCGGCGGGAGCCTGCCTGCTGCGGCCTGCGGGCGAGGGGGTGCAGCTCTGTGCCGTCACCTTCGGGCGGGTGCAGGACTATAAGATAAAAGACATCAACAACATGGGCGCGGCCATGGCCCCTGCGGCCGCAGCCACCCTTCTGCACTATCTGAAGGACACCGGCAGCGCTCCGGAGGACTTTGACCGCATCTACACCGGTGACCTCGGCCATGTGGGGAGCCAGCTCCTCCGCGACCTGCTGGCGGCGGAGGGACTGCTGCTCAAGAACCATGTGGACTGCGGCTGCATCCTCTACGATGCCACCGAGCAGACCGTGAAGAGCGGCGGCTCCGGGCCGGGCTGCAGCGCCTCCGTCCTCTGCGGGCATATCCTGCCCCGCCTCAAGCGGGGGACGCAGAAGCGGGCGCTCTTTATCGCCACCGGCGCACTGATGAGCCAGACGACCTTTTTGCAGAAGGAGAGCATCCCGGCCATCGCCCATCTTGTGGAGCTGCGCAGCCCGCAGCAGAAGGAGGAAAACGGATGAATTACTTCTGGGCCTTCGTGGTGGGCGGCGGCATCTGCGTCATCGGCCAGCTGCTCATCGACCTCACCGGCCTGACCCCGGCCCGCATCCTGACGGGCTATGTGGTGGCGGGCGTCATCCTTTCGGCGGTGGGGTGGTATGGGCCGCTGGCGGAGTTCGCGGGCTGTGGGGCCACCGTGCCCCTGCTGGGGTTCGGGCATCTGCTGGCCAAGGGGGTGCGGACAGCCATCGAGGAGGAGGGGGCCATCGGCATCCTCACCGGGGGGTTGACGGCTGCGGCTGCGGGCATCACGACGAGCCTTATATGCGGGGTGGTGTGCTCGTGGGTGGGGAAGAGCCATGACCAGAACTAGAAAAGCATCCCGGTCTCGCGCCGGGATGTTTTTCTGTGCGCGGCGGGCCGTTTCGGCTCATTTTTCGTCCGGGGTGCGTTATATTGGGGCCAAAGGAGGCAGGAAGCATGAAACAGGAAACACAATGGACGACTATCTTCTGGGAGGGCTGGACAGCGCAGGCGCTCTGCGCGGCGGCGGTGTTCTGGCCCGGCAGCGCGGCGCTGCGATACCCGGCGGTGCTCTGGCCGGGGCTGGCCCTCGCGGTGGCAGTCCCCGCTGTCTGGGCCGGGTGGTGGATGCTGGCCCAAAGGCCGAAGCCGCTGCCGGAGGAGGAAGTGATGGAAAAGCAGGGGAAGATACATATCGTCACAGAGGAGGTTTTTCTTTAAGTGGGTGCGCGCGCTGGGTGGCGCGGGGGTTAGAGCGCGGTTGCGGTAAGGCTTGGTTTCCTTATGAACGGCTTCGCGCGCCTGTGCGCGGGGCAGAGAGCATTTTCATCAAGGCTAATGTTCTCTTTTGCGTGCCAAAAGAGAACCAGAAAAGCACCAGCGATTTCGACGCGC
>OKTU01000698.1_pt1 | contig 18836 bp, 19 predicted proteins | sample 1606311 | NCBI WGS metagenome assembly OKTU01 (sample SAMEA3879557, study PRJEB24766) | human gut metagenome | biome: human-associated habitat; feature: feces | place: USA | collected 1985/1987
CTGCCCATCATGTGGGGGAGTGGGAGTGGCTCGGAGGTGATGCAACGTATTGCCGCGCCGATGATTGGTGGCATGGTAACGGCACCGTTATTGTCGATGTTAGTTATTCCCGCACTCTACAAATTGTTACATCAACGTTAAATATGTCAACTGCATGTGCTTATTCAGGCATGCAGTTTATGTATCCTCAGATTATTCCCAGGAACGGGATGGTAATTAGGAATAACACCCATGCTGTTAAGCGTTCATTCAAGTATTCTGTGTTAAGGTCTGCACCGAATACTAAATATGGTAATGGCATTGTGATTGTACGAATTAAATTCCCCCTGATTTTGTTGTTTATTATTGGGCAGTTATCGTGTGCGTTTGCTGTTAATGCAGACAGCAATACAGCGGATAAAGGCTGGTTCACCACCTTCACGGATAACGTCGCGCAAACATGGAATGAACCTGAGCATTACGATCTCTATATTCCGGCCATTACGTGGCATGCACGTTTCGCCTACGATAAAGAAAAAACAGACCGTTATAACGAACGTCCGTGGGGGGCCGGCTTCGGTCAGTCTCGCTGGGATGAAAAAGGTAACTGGCATGGCCTATACCTGATGGCGTTTAAGGACTCCTACAATAAATGGGAGCCTATTGGTGGCTACGGCTGGGAAAAAACCTGGCGTCCGTTATCGGACGACAACTTCCGTCTCGGGCTGGGCTATACGGCAGGGTTTACGGCGCGTGATAACTGGAAATACATTCCTGTTCCGGTACTGCTGCCGCTTGCCTCCATTGGTTACGGTCCGGCGACGTTTCAGATGACCTACATACCGGGTACCTATAACAACGGTAACGTTTACTTTGCCTGGATGCGGTTTCAGTTTTAACTGAGTTTTTCTGCTAAATCGGCCAAAAAATGCACAGACATTGAAATGTAAAGAATAAAAATCGGACAGCGAAAATTAACGCGACTTTTGTCACTTTTTATCAAAGATCCGCTGGACAAAACGCCTCACAATTGTTGTACTGATACCCGACACAGCATTTGTGTCGTTTTTTAATGTAAAGGTAATTTTGATGTCTAAGATTAAAGGTAACGTTAAGTGGTTTAATGAGTCCAAAGGATTCGGTTTCATTACTCCTGAAGATGGCAGCAAAGACGTGTTCGTACACTTCTCTGCAATCCAGTCTAATGGTTTCAAAACTCTGGCTGAAGGTCAGCGCGTAGAGTTCGAAATCACTAACGGTGCCAAAGGCCCTTCTGCTGCTAACGTAATCGCTCTGTAATTCAGACGCGTCAGCAAGAATTTCAAAACCCGCTCAATGAGCGGGTTTTTTTCGTTCTGGATCAACCGATAAGATAGATCTTCAGGAAGCTGGCGACGATCGCGACGCTTAGCAATACCATACCCACGCCTAAGAGATTTTCTTTCATGCTATCACCCTCGTTCAATATTGAGCCAAGAGTGACAGAGAAAAATTAAGCCAACATTAAGGTTGCCGTGCTTAATGTCCGCTGGCGGAGGAAAATAACCAGAATGCGATCGCAGTCATCGCAAACGAGCCAAGCATGTTAACGGCAATGTTCGTCAGCGCCCAGCCCATCCGGCCTTCCTGAAACAGAAACACCACCTCCGCAGAGAAGGTAGAAAACGTTGTTAAGCCGCCGCAGAAACCGGTTGTAATCAGAACCTTCCACATAGGGTCGATGTTGGTCATGCGATTAAACCAGGCCAGCCCCATCCCAATAATAAACGCCCCGATCAGATTTGCCGCCAGTGTCCCCATCGGAATGGCCTGATGCAGAGGGTTAAACCGCATGCTTAAGAGCCACCGCGCAACGCTACCCGTGCCTCCACCAATAAAAACGGCTATAAGTAGTTGTAACACTGTCAATACCTGCTATTTGCTGTGTAAGTGCGTCGAGTGTAACGCTGTTTTTGACCGGGAGACAATTATGTATGTTGCAGTAGGGCAGTTCGCGGTGACGCCGGACTGGAATGAAAACGCGGATAAATGCGTCTCCCTGATGCATGCGGCGAAGCAAAAGGGGGCGTCGTTGCTGGTACTTCCCGAGGCGTTACTGGCCCGTGATGATGGCGATCCGGATCTGTCGGTAAAGTCTGCGCAAACGCTGGAAGGGGGGTTTCTGAAACGACTGCTGGCCGAAAGCGTTGGCAACACGCTCACCACCATATTGACGGTCCATATTCCGTCCTCGCCGGGGCGCGCGGTGAACACGCTGGTGGCGATACGTGAGGGTGCCATTGTCGCGAGCTACGCCAAACTTCATCTGTATGATGCGTTCAGCGTTCAGGAGTCGCGCCTGGTCGATCCGGGGAGTGTAATTCCGCCGCTGATTGAGGTGGAGGGTTTTAAGGTTGGCCTGATGACCTGCTACGATATCCGTTTTCCCGAGCTGGCGCTGAACCTGGCATTGCAGGGGGCGGAGGTGCTGGTTCTGCCCGCCGCGTGGGTCAAAGGACCGCTTAAGGAGCATCACTGGGCGACGCTGCTGGCAGCACGCGCGCTGGATACCACCTGTTACGTGGTAGCCGCGGGTGAATGTGGTAACAAAAATATTGGGCAGAGCAGAGTTGTCGATCCGCTGGGAGTGACGGTTGCGGCGGCGGCAGAGACGCCTGCGTTATTGCTGACGGAGATAATTTCAGCCCGAATAGCGCTTGCGCGGCAGCAATTACCTGTTCTGCGCAACCGCAGGTTTGCGCCACCGCAATTAATGTGATGTTTTTTTCAACAATGCTTGATTCACCTTGTTACAGATTGCTATTGTGTGCACGCGCCAAATGACCGTTAATACGTTCAGGTTTTTTGGCGGAATGCAGCCTGTTTCATGTAAAGAAGGTATTTATGGGTGAGATTAGTATTACCAAACTGCTGGTGGTTGCCGCACTGGTCGTCCTGCTGTTCGGTACCAAGAAGTTACGCACGCTGGGTGGAGACCTGGGTGCTGCCATTAAGGGCTTTAAGAAAGCAATGAACGATGACGACGCGGCAGCGAAGAAAAGTGCCGAAGATGACATCACTGCACAGAAGCTTTCACACAAAGAGTAATGGCAATGCTGCAAGGCTTGCATAAAAAAACCGGCTCACGAGGCCGGTTTTTTGTTTTACTGTAAATAAATTTTACAGCTTTATTTCACTTCTTCGCCCTTCGCCTGCATATCGGCGTGATAAGAGGAGCGAACAAACGGACCGCACGCGGCATGGGTAAAGCCCATCGCCATCGCTTCGGCTTTCATTTCATCGAACTCATCCGGGCTTACGTAACGCTGTACAGGCAGGTGGTGACGGCTTGGCTGGAGGTACTGGCCCAGCGTCAGCATGGTGACGCCGTGGCGGCGCAGATCGCGCATCACTTCAATGATCTCAGCGTTGGTTTCACCCAGGCCGACCATCAGACCAGACTTGGTTGGAATATGCGGATGGGCTTCTTTAAAGCGTTCCAGCAGCTTCAGCGACCAGTTGTAGTCTGCACCGGGACGTACCTGACGGTAGATACGCGGTACGTTCTCCAGGTTGTGGTTGAACACGTCTGGTGGCGTCGCGGTCAGGATATCGAGCGCGCGATCCATACGGCCACGGAAATCCGGCACCAGCGTCTCAATCTTAATGTTCGGGCTTTTTTCGCGGATGGCGGTAATACAGTCAGCAAAATGCTGAGCACCGCCATCGCGCAGATCGTCACGGTCAACGGAGGTAATAACAACATAACGCAGCGCCATATCGGCAATCGTCTGCGCCAGTTTTTGCGGTTCGTTAGCGTCTGGCGCAACGGGACGGCCATGGGCAACGTCACAGAACGGACAGCGGCGGGTGCAGATGGCACCCAGAATCATAAATGTCGCGGTACCGTGATTGAAACATTCAGCAAGGTTAGGGCACGAGGCCTCTTCACAGACAGAGTGAAGACCATTTTTGCGCATCGCCGCTTTGATCCCCTGGATACGCGAAGAGTCGGCCGGAAGTTTGATTTTCATCCATTCCGGTTTTCTTAACAGCGCCTCGCGCTCTGTAGCCACGTTTTTAACCGGGATAAGGGCCATTTTATCGGCATCGCGGTATTTAACACCGCGTTCCATCACAATGGGTTTACTCATAGCGTGCGTGTTCCAGTTGCGAATATCGAAGGAAAGCGTTTCAATTCAAGGGAATGTTGTAATTATCAACTATTTTTGAACGAACGACAGGCAGTATATCATTTAAAGGGGCGATAAAGCAGCCTGCCAGGTCGCCAATTTGTAAAATAGTTGTTGTTTTGTGCCTTTTGCCCCGCTTGCGGCAGGGGCTTGCGCTGAAAGGCGGGATCAGAAAGCCTGGCGGATCACGTTAATGACGTTTTCCAGCACCGGATCGCGCAGGCTTAGCTTGTTGTAATGCAGTGAGATTTCAACAGATTCCGTCGTAAGTTGACTCAATGGAATCCTCTCCAGCGGCCAGCATTTTTGAAGCAAAGCGAAGAGACGCACAGGCATAATACAGAGCAAATCGCTGCTGCCAATCAGGGCCGCGAGGGTAAACATATTGTAACTGCTGAAGCTGATCAGACGGTCCGGGAACAGTTCGTCAATACGCTGGCGCAGCGGATCCGGGCCCTGCCCCTCGGACATAAAGGTTGCATGTTCGTAATGACGCAAATTTTCAGGCGTCAAAGGTGCGCTCAATACAGGATGATTCTGACGACAAACGAGCGCCAGAGAGTCGGTATAGAGAACGTTATGCCCTAATGCTCTGGCCGCGAAGCTGTTGCTGTCGATGATCAGGTCCGTCTGGAATTGCGCCAGCTGAGTTTCCGGATCGTTAACGGGCACATTGCGGATCAGCAGCTGTGGCGCATGCTGTTTAACAGCCTGGTAAATAGCGGGCATGACCAGAACGCCCACAGAGGGAGAGGTGCCTATGGTGATGGTTCGTTGCTTATCGTAACTGCCGGTGAGATCCAGCGCGCCCAGAATCGATTCCAGACCCTGGCTGATGTACTCATGCAGATGGGTGGCGTACGCGGTGGGGGTTACGCCCTGGCCTTTACGAATAAATAAGGGATCGGGAAATATCGCGCGCAATTTTTGAATTGACTGGCTAATAGCAGAGGGTGTGAGATTAAGAATTTTCGCAGCATTAACGATACCTTTGTGGACATATACCGCCTCAAAAATAGTCAATAAATTGAGATCAATATTACGTAAAGTCCGGAAAATTTGCGGCTTATCTTCGCCGCTGGTTTCATTCAGGCGTTTGGCTGGTAAATTAGTAGGCTCCACGCTCTTACTCCGTATCCATTCACAATATGAATGATAGTTGAATTTATTTATTATGCTTGCAGAGATTCGTAAAGTGTTTCGTAAGTTTCCCTTGTTTATCGAAAACAAGCAGTTGGGTGATTATCACGCACGTTACACGATACCCGGTGATGGTACTATTAAGGTTCTAATTAATATGGGACGCTAATATATGGGCGACTCGAAAATATAGAATATGCGGTTTATTGTAAAGCGTAAATGCGGCAATTAAGCAGTGGCTGGTCAAATAACCGAACCACTGCCGGAAGTGTGTTAAGCAGCAATATATTCGTAGTCAGGATTGTTAAGCAGCGCTAAAAAATTCTTCAAAAGCACGGGGCGGATATTCTCAGGCGTGGCGGTAGCGACCCACTGGCGCATTTGCGTCATTTCCATACCCGCATACCCGCATGGGTTGATGCGCTGGAAAGGGGTCAGATCCATATTGATATTCAGCGCCAGCCCGTGGAACGAGCAGCCTTTACGGATACGCAGCCCCAGCGAACAGATTTTCTTCTCTCCCACGTAGACGCCCGGGGCATCGGCGCGAGGATGAGCGTCGATACCGTACTCAGCGAGCGTGTTCACCACGGTCTGTTCCAGTAAGGTCACGAGCTCACGTACGCCCAGCTTTCTGCGTTTCAGGTTAAGCAGGACATACATTACCTGCTGGCCCGGGCCGTGGTAGGTTACCTGTCCACCGCGATCGCTCTGGATCACCGGGATATCACCCGTCATCAATAAATGTTCGGCTTTTCCTGCCTGGCCCTGAGTAAACACCGGCATGTGTTCAACCAGCCAGATTTCATCAGGGGTGGTGTCATCGCGCATATCGGTAAAGTCATGCATAGCCTGAGAGACTGGCTCGTAAGGCTGTATCCCAAGATGGCGAACAAGAATTTTATCCTGGTACAAAAGGACGTCTCCGAAGACAAGGGAGAATAGGTAACGCGGAGTATATCACAGCGGGGAAGTGGGTTACCCGGCAAACCGGGTAACCGCAGAGGGACTACAGCACCATACGAACAATTTCGATATTGCCGAGCTCTTCGTACAGCGTCTCAACCTGCTCAATGTGTGTCGCAGTGATGGTGATTGAGACCGAGTGGTAATTACCTTTGCTGCTCGGTTTGACTGATGGAGAGTAGTCGCCCGGCGCATAGCGCTGTACCACTTCAACCACCTGATGTTTCGCCAGACCCATTACTTTGTAAGTAAAAGGGGTAGGGAATTCAAGCAGTTCGTTAAGTTTGGTTTTCATGTCAGCTCCGGCGTGTGTGTAAAAAATAATAACTCCCGCCACGGGGCGGGAGTTTTACTGATACGTAGTATATGGGGATCAAAATCACACTTTCAAGTGTTCAATTTTTAACCAAACCAGTGATGGAACATCAGCTTAATGTAATCAATGATTTTGCCGAAGAAATTGCCTTCAGGAATCTCCTCCAGCACCACCAGCGGGCGTTGATCGATGGTTTTGCCATCCAGCTGGAAGTTGATAGTACCCACGACCTGATTCTTTTGCAGCGGGGCGTGCAGCTCGGTGGTATTCAGCACATAGCTGGCTTTCAGATCTTTCATACGACCGCGTGGGATAGTCAGATAGAGATCTTTGTCCACACCCAGGGAAGCGCGGTCGTTATCGCCAAACCAGACAGGTTCAGAGGCAAATTCTTTACCGGCTTTCAGCGGGTTCACGGTTTCGAAGAAGCGGAAGCCCCAGGTCAGCAGTTTTTTGCTTTCCGTTTCGCGTCCTTTAAACGTACGCCCCCCCATCACGGCAGAGATCAGACGCATCTGGCCTTCAGTGGCGGAGGCCACCAGGTTATAACCAGCTTTATCGGTGTGGCCGGTTTTGATACCGTCGACGTTCAGGCTGTTGTCCCACAGCAGGCCGTTACGGTTGGTCTGACGAATGCCGTTGAAGGTGAACTCTTTCTCTTTGTAGATAGAGTACTCGTTTGGCACGTCGCGGATCAGCGCCTGACCGATCAGCGCCATGTCACGCGCGGAGCTGTACTGACCCTCGGCGTCCAGGCCGTGAACGGTCTGGAAGTGGCTGTTTTTCAGACCCAGCGCGGAGACGTAGCTGTTCATCAGGCCCACAAACGCGTCCTGGCTGCCCGCGGCAAAATCAGCCATGGCCACGCAGGCGTCGTTACCGGACTGCAAGTTGATGCCACGGATAAGCTGAGAGACCGGAACCTGCATGCCAGGTTTCAGGAACATCAGCGATGAACCTTTGAACACGGGGTTGCCGGTTGCCCACGCATCGTTACCGATAGTCACCAGGTCGGTTTCTTTGAATTTGCCTGCTTTCATAGCCTGGCCGATAACATAGCTGGTCATCATTTTGGTCAGGCTGGCCGGATCGCGGCGGGCATCGGCGTTCTGTTCTGCCAGAACTTTGCCGGAGTTGTAATCAATCAGGATGTAGGATTCCGCGTCGATCTGCGGAACGCCAGGGATCATGGTCTTGATGTTCAGGTCATCCGCGTGAGCTGCGGAGAACGCAGCAGCGCAAAGGGCCGTGGTCAGCGCCATGCGCTGCACAAAACGAGCAGAAAAAGTGGTCTTCATGGTCAGAACTACGACATCCGTGATGGAATTAAAAAAAGTGCCTTACTATAGCAAATGCTATACGGGCAGGCATCCGACTTTCATCATGAGAGTGTTAACGTGGTTTACACAAACTGACATTTCGGATACCACCGAATAATTATTTTGCAACAGCGATAAACGACTGGAGCTGCGCCTCGCTCTGCAAACGCTGTTGCAGGGATGCTGCCTGCGATTTGCTGGCAAACGGACCCATCTGGATACGCCATACCGCACCGTTTTGCTCAACGCGGCCTGGCACGCCAAACTGTTTGCTTAAACGCTGCTGATATTGCTCTGCACGGGTCCGATCGCTGACAGCGCCAACCTGAACCACGTAGCTGCCGCTCGCCGTCGCAGGCGCCGCAGTCTGCGTAGCAGCAGGCGCGGTCACCGGGGCGGGTTGTGCAGCGGGTGCAGCAACGACGGGCGCAGGCGCTGGGGCAGGTTCATTTGATTCAATCACGCCCGGCGCTAACGTGGTGGGTGCGCCAAGGAAACCACTGCTTTTCACCGGGGCGCCTGTCGCGTCTTCACTTTGCAGCGTATCGTTGCTGATGGCGCGCACTTCACCCTGCGGCTGCGCGGGCACTGCCGGCGTTGAAGCGCCCCCCATACCACCGCTCAGATCCGGGCGAGCGGGCAGGGCATAGGTCTGTTTCGCGACCGTGGTACAGGCCGTGCCCGGGCCAGACAGCGAACCATCCTGCGCCACGATAATTGGGTCGATACGCACTTTAGTATTGTTTGAGGTGTTCAGACGGTCGGCCGCCGCGCGGGACAGGGAGATCACGCGATCGGTGCCGTAAGGACCGCGATCGTTGATACGCACCACGATCATTCGGCCATTCGCCAGGTTAGTGATGCGTGCATAGCTCGGGACAGGCAACGTCGGGTGTGCCGCCGTGATCTGCATCGGATCGAAGGTTTCACCCGACGCGGTCAGGTTGCTACCGGGCTCAGCGTCATAGATGGCAGCAAAGCCAGCCTGGCTGAAACGGGAAGGATCCTGAACGATTTTATAGCTTTTACCGTCGCGCTGATAATCCTGATTCACGCTGGCGTTCAGCGGTTCATAAACGGGATCGGCACCGCTAATCTCGACAATCGGGCCATTACAGACCGCAGGCTGCGGCGGCGCGACGGTTGCCTGTTGCTGACCATCATCACTTGTACAGGCGGCAAGTAAACTTGCTGCGATGCAGATCCCCAGCCACTGCTTACGCATTGCGATCCCCTTATTTTTATACGCTTTTGGACAACATTTTCCTGTGGGTATGGATCGACATGACGATACCAAACCCGGCCATCAACACGATCAGTGCCGAGCCCCCGTAACTCACCAGCGGCAGCGGTACGCCGACAACCGGCAGAATCCCACTCACCATACCAATATTTACGAAGACATAAACGAACAAAATCAACATTAATCCGCCTGCCATCACGCGACCAAAGGTGGTTTGGGCGCGTGCGGCAATCCACAAACCTCGCATGATCAGCAGCACGTAGAGTGCAAGCAGAACCAGGATGCCAACCAGCCCTAACTCCTCAGCCAGAACGGCAAAGATAAAGTCGGTGTGGCGTTCCGGTAAAAATTCGAGCTGCGACTGCGTACCGTGCAGCCAGCCTTTGCCGCGCAGGCCGCCGGAGCCAATCGCAATCTTCGACTGAATAATATGATAGCCTGCGCCCAGCGGATCGGTCTCGGGATCGAGCAGCATCATAACGCGCTGACGCTGGTAATCATGCATCAGGAAGAACCAGAGGATAGGGATAAACGCGGCAACCAGCACCACGGCGATACCAATCAGACGCCAGCTCAGGCCGGACAGGAACAGGACGAACAGGCCGGAGAGGGCGATAAGAATCGAGGTACCGAGGTCCGGCTGTGCGGCCACGAGCAGCGTCGGCAGGAAAATCAGCACCAGCGCAATGGCGGTATTTTTCAACGACGGCGGGCAGACGTCGCGGTTAATAAAGCGCGCCACCATCAGCGGGACGGCGATTTTGGCGATTTCCGACGGCTGGAAGCGGACAATCCCCAGATCCAGCCAGCGCTGTGCCCCCTTCGAGATGGCGCCGAAAGCATCTACTGCCACCAACAAAATGATACAGAAAATATAGAGATAGGGCGCCCAGCCCTCGTACACGCGCGGCGGTATTTGCGCCATCACCACCATAATAACCAGACCCATGGCGATCTGGCCGATTTTACGCTCCATCATGCCGATATCCTGGCCGCTGGCGCTCCAGATAACGAGGGCGCTATAGACCAGCAGAGCCAGCAGAATCAGCAGCATGGCTGGGTCAATGTGGATCTTGTCCCACAGCGATTTTTTATTCGGATTATCCGTCATGATTATTGGTCCTCCGCCGCAGCGGCTGCCGGGTTTTCAGCTGGGAGTTCGGTGTTGTTGTCACCCAGCATGATGTGGTCGAGGATTTGACGCATGATGGTACCCACCGCCGGGCCTGCGCCGCCGTTCTCCAGAATCATCGCCACCGCAACCTGCGGGTTATCATAAGGGGCAAACGCCGTCATGAGCTTGTGGTCACGCAGACGTTCGGCAATTTTATGTGCGTTGTAAGTTTCATTCGCTTTAAGACCGAAGACCTGAGCCGTACCTGATTTCGCGGCTACCTTATACGGTGCGCCAGCGAAATATTTGTGCGCCGTCCCGTTAGGGCGGTTGGCTACACCGTACATGCCGTCTTTCGCGATTTCCCAGTATCCGGAATGAATGTCACCCACCGGCGGCTCGTGCGGCTGTATCCATGGCACTTTTTTGCCGTCTTCAACGGTGCTTTGCAGCAGGTGCGGCACTTTCACGACGCCATCGTTGATGAGGATCATCATCGCCTTGTTCATTTGCAGCGGCGTTGCCGTCCAGTAGCCCTGGCCGATCCCCACCGGAATGGTGTCACCCTGATACCAGGGTTTTTTAAAGCGCTTCAGCTTCCATTCGCGGGTTGGCATGTTGCCGGAACGCTCTTCCGCCAAATCTATACCGGTGTAATGCCCGTAGCCGAACTTGCTCATCCATTCAGACAGACGGTCAATACCCATGTCGTAGGCGACCTGATAGAAGAAGGTATCCGCCGACTCCTCCAGTGATTTGGTCACGTTCAGATGGCCGTGGCCCCATTTTTTCCAGTCGCGGTAGCGTTTCTCAGAGCCAGGCAACTGCCACCAGCCGGGGTCAAACAGACTGGTATTACGGGTGATGACGCCCGCGCTCAGCGCAGACACGGCCACATACGGTTTAACCGTTGAAGCTGGAGGATAAACCCCCTGCGTCGCGCGGTTTACCAGCGGCGTGTTTGGATCGTTGAGCAGGCCGGAGTAATCCTTGCTGGAGATGCCATCCACGAAGAGGTTCGGATCGTAGCTTGGCATCGAAACCATCGCCAGAATGCCGCCGGTACGCGGGTCGGTCACAATAACCGCAGCACGGCTACCCGCCAGCAGCGTCTCGATATACTGCTGTAGCTTCAGGTCGAGCGTCAGATAGACGTCATGCCCCGCCTGCGGGGGCACCTCTTTCAGCTGACGGATCACGCGGCCACGGTTGTTAACTTCAACCTCTTCATACCCGGTCTGACCGTGCAGCACATCTTCGTAATAACGTTCGATCCCCAGCTTGCCAATATCATGGGTTGCGGCGTAGTTAGCCAGCTTGCCGTCTTTATCAAGGCGTTCGACGTCTTTATCGTTGATTTTGGAGACGTAACCAATGACGTGCGTCAGCGCGGAGCCGTAAGGATAGTAGCGGCGTTTATAGCCTTTGACTTCCACTCCGGGGAAACGGTACTGGTTAACGGCAAAACGGGCGACCTGCACTTCTGTCAGGTTGATTTTTACCGGAATGGAGGTGAAGCGGTGAGAACGTGCGCGCTCTTTTTTGAACGCAGCGATATCGTCATCAGTCAGGTCGACAACGCTTCTCAGCGCGTTCAGGGTATCCTGCACGTTATCCACTTTCTCGGGCATCATCTCTATCTGGTAGATGGTGCGATTAAGCGCCAGCGGCGTGCCGTTACGATCGTAGATAATGCCGCGGCTGGGCGCGATGGGCACCAGTTTGATACGGTTTTCGTTTGAGCGGGTCTGGTAATCGGTATAGCGGACAATTTGCAGATTATAGAGGTTGGCGATCAGCACGCCGGTAAGCAGCAAAATCCCCGTAAAGGCGACCAGCGCCCGGCGCACAAACAGCGCGGACTCAGCCGTATAGTCGCGAAAAGAATTCTGTAGTTTCATCCGCTGCTTAAATTACCCTGGTCAGTCATTACTCGCGGTGATAAGGGTGGTTGGTAGTGATGCTCCATGCGCGATACAAACTTTCTGCCACGAGAACCCGTACAAGCGGGTGGGGCAGCGTCAGCGCCGAGAGTGACCAACTTTGTTCTGCTGCCGCTTTGCAGGCGGGAGATAACCCCTCTGGTCCGCCAATCAACAGACTGACGTCCCGACCATCCTGCTTCCAGCGCTCCAGTTCGTGCGCCAGCTGCGGCGTATCCCAGGGTTTGCCCGGGATATCGAGGGTCACGATGCGGTTTTTGCCTGCGGCAGCCAGCATCAGCTCTCCCTCTTTATCGAGAATACGTTTGATATCTGCGTTCTTGCCGCGCTTTCCTGCTGGGATCTCCACCAGTTCGAACGGCATATCTTTTGGGAAACGACGCAGATACTCAGTAAAACCGGTTTGTACCCAGTCCGGCATTTTGGTGCCGACGGCGACCAGTTGCAACTTCACGCATTAACCCCAGAGTTTTTCCAGCTCATACAGGCGACGACTCTCTTCCTGCATGACGTGGACAATCACATCGCCGAGATCGACAACCACCCAGTCAGCGGTCGCTTCACCTTCAACGCCCAGCGGAAGCAGCCCTGCCGCGCGCGATTCCTGAACAACATGGTCAGCAATCGAAACAACGTGACGAGTTGAGGTGCCGGTGCAGATGATCATGCAGTCGGTGATGCTGGATTTACCCTTAACGTCGATAGCGATGATGTCCTGACCTTTCAGGTCATCAATTTTGTCGATAACAAAATCCTGGAGTGCTTTACCCTGCAAGTTTTCCCCCTGGGTGAATAAGATTGTACAACTATGAATTCGTGGCCAGTCAGTATACCTGAACTGACGCCAGTCGCGGGACAAATGTCACCGCCCGGCTTTTGAAGGCGGGTATCATCCCACCCTCCGCCTGAGATTGCATCGCCATTTTTGTAAAACAATTTCTGTAAAGCAGCGATCGGCGGGAAAGTCTGGCAGCGGAGGATATCAGTATGGCTTAGCCTGTCAAGGCAGGATAATCATTAACGGACAATTTCGCCGGCGATGCTCAGACATCTGTACTTTTCTGATACAGACCGTGCGCAAGGATATAGGCCAGCACGGGCGAGGGGAGGAGATCGTCACAGTCTAAACCCTGCTGGAGACGCTCGCGGATGAGGGTCGCGGAAATATCAAACCACGGCGTTTCAGCGAGGTAAATTTTCCCGGCGGGGAGACTGTGCAGGTCTTCTATATTGTCCGTCAGATGTGCGTCAAGCCACTGCTGATGCTGCGCGTCGCGCATGGTCAGCGGGTAGCCCGGACGGCGGCAGACCAGCAGATGACTGTTTTCCAGAATGGTTTCGTACTGGTACCAGCTGGGAAAGTTGAGCAAGGAATCCTGGCCGATGATAAACGCCAGCGGTTTCATGGGCCCCTGCTCAGCGCGCCACTCCCGCAGCGTTTGCGATGTCCAGGAAGGGGTATCTCTACGCAGTTCACGCTCATCCAGTGTGAAGAGAGGCTTATCGGCGATAGCCAGCGCGAGCATCGCTTTACGCTGCTCGCTGGTTGCTTCTGGCTGAGGACGGTGCGGCGGAACATTGTTGGGCATGATGATCACCCGCTGCAAGCCAATCAAATTCGCGAGGATTTCTACCGGCTTAAGATGCCCATAGTGCACCGGGTCGAAGGTCCCGCCATACATTGCCTGTAAAGAATGCATATCACCCATCGATAAATACGTCTGCCAGCGCCTTATGGCAGAGCAGCAAAGAGAGACTCTCCAGCTCCGCCCAGACAGACTGACCGTAATCCTGTTTTAACGTCAGTTCGGCGCGCATCAGAAGTTGCACTGCCTGACGCAACTGCTCCTGGCTCAGGCGGTTTATCGCCTCCGTGGTCATCGCCCGACGGTTTTGCCAGACGCGATGTTTGTCGAATAAGGCGCGCAGGGGCGTGTGTGCTGACTGGCGTTTAAGGTTGTTCAGCAGCAGTAATTCGCGCTGGAGCGTACGGAGAAGGATGACCGGCTCACTCCCTTCCAGGCGCAGCTGTTGCAGGATGTGCAGAGCACGTTTACTTTTCGCCGACAGCAGCGCATCAACCCAGTGGAAGGGGGTAAAGTGCGCGGCATCATTCACCGCCTGTTCCACGCGCGGCAGCGTCAGCTTGCCATCGGGCCACAGCAGGGCGAGCCTGTCCAGCGCCTGCGCCAGTGCCAGAAGGTTGCCTTCGTAGCAGTAGCACAGGAGCTGACTGGCGGCCTCATCCAGCTGCAAATTGTGCTGCTTTGCTCGCGCGGCAACCCATTTTGGCAGATGCGCCTGCTCTGGAGTCTGGCAGGAGACAAGCACCGCACTGGGGGTTAGCCGGGTAAACCAGGCAGCGTTTTCCTGCGCTTTTGTGAGTTTGTTGCCGCGTACGATAAGCAGCAGATCGCCGTGTAACAAACTCACCAGCATAGCCAGCTGTTCATTGATGGCAGCGTTAGGACCATTCTCAGGCAGCAGGATCTGGATTGTCTGACGAGAGGCAAACAGGCTCATGGCCTGACAAAGCGAGAAGATAGCGTTCCAGTCGGTACTGTTATCGATCTGGAACGTATGATGCTCATCAAAACCCTGCGCGGCTGCCGCATGGCGAACCGCATCAAGGCTTTCCTGGAGTAACAGGGGGTCGTTGCCGAGTAGCAGATAGGCCGCGCGCAGCCCTTCGTTGAGCTGCGCGCGGAGTTGTTCAGGATACAACCTGATCATCAGTTACCCAGAGACGTTGGCATATCCGGCGTGCTGGCATCCGGTGTTTCGATAACGTCAGCGCCTTTTTTCGTCGACGCGGCAATGGCAGGCAGCCTGCGGATCAGCTGTTCCGCGGCCTTATCATACATTTCCTTGATGATAATCTGCTGTTCGGCGTCTTTTGCCAGCGCCGTCTGCGGGTTATCGAAGAACGAGCGGTAGACTTTGGTATTGATAGGGTAAATATCTTTACCTGGCATCAAGACGGCCGCATCAACGGTAAGCACCATCTGATATTCCGCCGTCCGCCCATCCTGGAAGATCGAGGCCGTATCTTGTGACAGCGTTGATTTCAGGACACGGAGCGAAGGAACATCCTGACGTAGGGTTCCCTTCTCGATCAGCTTAACATCGTTCAAACGCAGCTGGTTACGAATGGCCCGGCTCAGCGGTCCGTTCGGATCGGATGAGTCGAAGATCATCGTTTTCATCTGCGCAGGCACTGCCGTGGTGTTGCGCAGGTGCCAGCCGCAGCCAGCGGTGACAAGCACCGCCAGAGATAAGAGTATTGTTGCCAGTTGTCGCACGTTTCCTCCCGCGCTTAGCCAACGACCAGATTCAGCAGTTTACCAGGTACGTAGATCACTTTACGTACGGTAACGCCCTCAAGGTATTTAGCGACCAGATGCTCCTGGCCTGCGCGCTCGCGAACCTGTTCTTCCGTTGCGTCCACCGGAACGGTGATTTTTGCACGGACTTTACCGTTAACCTGCACCACCACCAGCGTGGTGTTTTCCACCATAGCGGATTCATCCGCCACTGGCCACGGCGCATTGTCGATATCGCCTTCGCCTTTCAGCTCCTGCCACAGGGTAAAGCTAACGTGCGGCGTGAACGGGTTAAGCATGCGAACGACCGCCAGCAGCGCTTCACGCATTAACGCGCGATCCTGCTCGCCATCCTGCGGGGCTTTCGCCAGCTTGTTCATCAGTTCCATAATAGCCGCAATTGCAGTATTGAAGGTCTGACGACGACCAATATCATCGGTGACTTTCGCAATAGTTTTATGAACATCACGACGCAGCGCCTGTTGATCTTCAGTCAGTGCAGCTACGTTCAGCGCTGGCGCATCGCCCTGAGAGGTGTGCTCGTAAACCAGTTTCCAGACGCGCTTCAGGAAGCGGTTGGCCCCTTCAACGCCGGATTCCTGCCACTCAAGGGTCATATCTGCCGGGGAGGCGAACATCATGAACAGACGCACGGTATCCGCACCATAACGCTCAACCATCACCTGCGGGTCGATGCCGTTATTTTTAGACTTGGACATCTTGCTCATGCCGGTATAAACCAGTTCATGACCTTCAGCGTCTTTCGCCTTCACGATACGGCCTTTCTCGTCGCGCTCGACAATCGCATCAACCGGAGAAACCCAGTTACGCTCGCCGTTCGCGCCAACGTAGTAGAACGCATCTGCCAGCACCATACCCTGACACAGCAGCTGTTTTGCCGGCTCGTCGGAGTTGACCAGGCCTGCGTCACGCATCAGTTTGTGGAAGAAGCGGAAGTAGAGCAGGTGCATGATGGCGTGTTCAATGCCACCGATGTAAATGTCTACCGGCAGCCAGTAGTTTGCTGCATCAGAATCCAGCATGCCTTCTTTGTACTGCGGGCAGGTGTAGCGCGCATAGTACCAGGAGGATTCCATAAAGGTGTCAAAGGTGTCGGTTTCACGCAGCGCTGGCTGACCGTTGACGGTGGTTTTCGCCCACTCAGGATCGGCTTTGATCGGGCTGGTGATGCCGTCCATGACCACGTCTTCCGGCAGGATCACCGGCAGCTGATCTTCCGGCGTTGGCATCACGGTACCATCTTCCAGCGTCACCATTGGGATTGGCGCACCCCAGTAACGCTGACGGGAAACGCCCCAGTCGCGCAGACGGTAGTTCACTTTACGCTCGCCCACGCCCAGGGAGGCCAGCTTGTCGGCGATGGCGTTGAAGCCCTCTTCGAAGCTCAGGCCGCTGAACTCACCGGAGTTAAACAGGGTGCCTTTTTCAGTCAGCGCTTGCTCAGAGAGATCGGGTTCAGAGCCGTCAGCAGCAAGAATAACAGGCTTGATGGTCAGGCCGTATTTGGTGGCAAATTCGTAGTCGCGCTGGTCGTGACCCGGCACGGCCATCACGGCGCCTGTGCCGTATTCCATCAGTACGAAGTTGGCGGCCCAGACAGGGATCGCTTCGCCTGTCAGCGGGTGAATAGCTTTAAAGCCGGTATCAACGCCTTTTTTCTCCATCGTCGCCATGTCGGCTTCGGCCACTTTAGTATTGCGGCATTCGTCGATGAAGGTCGCCAGTTCTGGATTGTTTTCTGCCGCTTTCTGCGCCAGCGGGTGACCTGCGGCCACGGCCAGGTAGGTCGCGCCCATGAAGGTGTCCGGGCGGGTGGTGTAGACGGTCAGGGTTTGATCGTAGTTCTCAACGTTGAAGGTAATTTCCACACCTTCGGAACGGCCGATCCAGTTGCGCTGCATGGTCTTAACGGTATCTGGCCAGTGGTCCAGATTGTCCAGATCGTTCAGCAGTTCGTCAGCGTAGGCGGTGATTTTGATAAACCACTGCGGGATCTCTTTACGCTCTACTTTGGTGTCGCAGCGCCAGCAGCAGCCATCGATAACCTGTTCGTTCGCGAGAACGGTCTGGTCATTTGGGCACCAGTTAACGGCAGAGGTCTTCTTGTACACCAGGCCTTTTTTATACAGCTCGGTGAAGAATTTCTGCTCCCAGCGGTAGTATTCCGGGGTACAGGTTGCCAGCTCGCGGCTCCAGTCATAGCCGAAGCCCAGCATTTTCAGCTGGTTTTTCATGTACGCGATGTTGTCGTACGTCCACGGAGCCGGTGCCGTGTTGTTTTTCACCGCCGCGCCTTCAGCAGGCAGGCCGAACGCATCCCAGCCGATAGGCTGAAGAACGTTTTTGCCCAGCATGCGCTGGTAGCGTGCAATCACGTCACCGATGGTGTAGTTACGCACGTGGCCCATGTGTAGTCGACCAGAAGGATAGGGAAGCATCGACAGGCAGTAATACTTCTCTTTGCTCTCGTCTTCGGTTACTTCAAAGGTGCGCTTCTCGTCCCAGTGTTGCTGGACTTTTGATTCTATCTCTTCCGGGCGGTATTGCTCTTGCATGGCAGCCAGTGGTCCTGTGTTCAATACAGCTACAAATGTAGCCAATGGATGTGGTAATTCAGATCCGCATAGCATAGCCCAAACGCCCGCGTCAAAACAGCCTTTCACGCAAATGCACTTTGCAGGAATTTACCGGGTCTGTGCTTCACCTGACAAAGCGGCGACGAAATAAGGTCTATTATTAGAGACAGTTACTTACCCGGGAGGCAAAATGATGAACAAGGTTGCTCAATTTTACCGTGAACTGGTAGCGACTCTGACGGAACGACTGCGTAACGGCGAGCGTGATATCGACGCGCTGGTCGAACAGGCACGCGCACGCGTGACGCAAACGGGTGAGTTAACGCGAACCGAAGTGGAAGAGGTAACGCGCGCCGTGCGCCGTGACCTGGAGGAGTTCGCGCGAAGCTATGAAGAGAGCCAGGACGAGATCGCCGACAGCGTTTTTATGCGGGTCATCAAAGAGAGCCTGTGGCAGGAGCTGGCGGATATTACCGATAAAACTCAGCTGGAATGGCGTGAGGTGTTTCAGGATTTAAACCACCACGGTGTCTATCACAGCGGCGAAGTAGTGGGGTTGGGGAACCTGGTGTGTGAGAAGTGCCACCACCATATCGCCGTTTATACGCCGGAGGTGTTGTCGCTGTGTCCGAAGTGCGGGCACGACCAGTTCCAGCGTCGGCCGTTTGAGCCGTAGGTAAAAGCAAAACTGTTTGCACCCTCTCCCTGTGGGAGAGGGTCGGGG
>OKTU01000712.1_pt1 | contig 18665 bp, 16 predicted proteins | sample 1606311 | NCBI WGS metagenome assembly OKTU01 (sample SAMEA3879557, study PRJEB24766) | human gut metagenome | biome: human-associated habitat; feature: feces | place: USA | collected 1985/1987
ATTTCTGTTTTTTATTAATTGTTATTAATTAATTAAAATAATTTTGATTAAGGAGGATTTTATGGGTTTAAAGAAGAAAGTAACGACCAAAGACATTGCAGATCACGTCGGTCTTTCCCAGTCTGCAGTCTCCATGATCTTAAATAATAAGACTAATGTCTCTTTTTCAGACAGCACCAGACAGAAAGTTTTGGACGCTGCAAAAGAACTTGGCTATCAAAAAAAGAAAAAATCCATTGAGCAGACATCGAAGCCTTTATCGAAAATCATTCTGATCATGTGTCCGTTCTTATCTAACCATTATTATACAACTCTGGTTCATTCGATCACAGAACGAGCACATGATTATGGATATCTTACCTTTGTTGCACCAACACTGCGAAATCCAAGCACCGAACAATATTATCTGGATCTTATGAAAAATGATCTGGATACTGCTGGAATCGTTTATCTGTATCCAACTTCTTTTCTTCCAGAAGTCAATGATATGTCAAAACAGATTCCGATCGTCAATATCGGGGATAAAAATGACGAGATCACTTTTGATTCGATCCATGTCAGCAGCTCCAAACCTGCCAGACTCGTCGCAGAACATTTGATCTCCCTTGGACACCGCAAGATCACTTATATATCAACACCGATCAGTGATATTGAACGTTCCAGATCAAAACGTTACGATGCACTTGTTGCAACCTTCAAAGAACACGGCTTTGGAGATGACTGCGTCAGTATTCGTTCCCTCTCACCCGGAGAGTATAATCTGCTGTCTCCAAATATGCTGGAATATTCTTCCGGATACAATCTGACAAAACAGATTCTCGAAGAGGGAACGGATTCTACCGCCTTCGTTGGGTACAATGATATGGTTGCATTTGGAATCTTAGATGCATTATATGAATTAAAATACAAAGTACCAAATGACTTCTCTGTTTGTGGTTTCGATAATATCCCAATGGCCGATATGAATCGTATTTCACTTACTACGGTGGAACATTCTATCGAAGCAAAAGGAAGAGAAGCCGTTGATATCATTGTACGCATCCGCGACTCAAAGACCAAGAACCAGCCTCGAAGCTTTGTTACAAAGTTGGAATTTGAACCATTTATCGTGAAACGAAAAAGCACTGGGAGGGCGAAGTTTTAAGTTGTATCACGGAAATGTATCGAGTATTCATAAAAACATAAAGAAAGATAGAGGTACGAAAAACGAATTCCATTGACGGATTTTTTGCAAAACGCTGATCCGCCAACACTCCTGCACAACTCACTACGTTCAAACAGTGCCCGTGTTGGCTGCGATTTTGCAAAGAATCCTATGGAATTCTATCATTTCGTACCTCTATCTTTCTTTTATTTCTCTCACATACATGCAAGCTACCTTCAAATCGGATTCTATAGTGTCTCTCCTTTTGTACGATAGCTGTTCATATAGTGCTGTGATTCACTAGTTCGTACATTCACATCATTTAAGATGCATCCTGTAATTTCAGCTCCTGACCCTGAAAGAATTTCCATACCTTCCAGAATTCGATCTACATCTGTATAGTCCTGACGGATCACAAATACTGCTCCGTCTACATACTGGGCGACGATTGCTGCATCTGATAATAGTCCACTTGGTGGTGTATCTATGATCACGAAATCGGCTTCTGCCTCCAGTTCTTTTACAAACTGTCTCATATTCTTACCACTTAAAACGGTAGATGTATCCTGGATCGGTGTAGAACCTGCAAGTACTTTAACGCTTGTATTTTTGTACTGCTGTACTGCATCGTCTATGTTAACTTCGCCTTTCATTACTTCCAGAGTTCCTAATTCTTGTTCATTCATTCCAAGTACTTTGGCGGTGGATGGGTTTCTTAAATCCGCATCTACCAGAATTACTTTATACCCTTTCATCGCAAGTGATATTGCAATATTGGCTGAAACTGTTGATTTTCCTTCTCCTGGCATAGCACTTGTTACAAGAAAAGATTTCATGCCTGTCTCTTTTTGTGCACGCTCGATCCTTCGTCGTACCGTTCTTGCTGCTTCCAGGAAGCTTCTTGGAATTCTTGGATTATCTAGCACGATCAATTCCTGTGTTTGCGTACGTTTCTTATGGAATTTGGCACGAGGCATGATTCCAAGACTTTTTGCATGGAAGAGTCGTTTGAAATCTTCTTCTTTCTTAACTGTATTCTTACCAAGTGCTAACAGGACATCGAGCAAGATACATAGTAAAATTCCGATCAAAACGCCGATCTGTATCTCATGTCTATAACTAAATGGATTGGCAGGTGTAGTCGGAACCCCGCTTTCATCCATGAGTGTCAGCTGTGAGCTTCCAATGACAAACTCTGCTACCGATGGGTAATTTTTAACGACTGCTTTTAAAATCTTCTCAGCCATCTTCGGATTATTTGCAGTCACTTTCAACGTAAACAGGTTTGTATTCTCCATGACTTCTGCCTCGATCGTTCCAGGAACAGACTGAAGGCCAAGATCCTGTGCCAATACTTCTTTAAATGCTCCACTTTTCAAAATATATGGAAAAGATTTTGCCATTTGGTTGGCTGTTGCATTCTCAATATATGAATTGGAATTCTCTGATGTAATACTGGAATTGATCGTAAATGTGGAAGATGCTACATAGTATGGGGAATAGGTAAGTCTCTTGTATCCACAGAACACTGCACCACAAATCACAAGAATAATCAAAAATCTCCATTTCATTTGAATGATGCCTTTGATCAAGTCATCAAACAATCCAGCAATATCGATCAGATTCTCTTTATGTTCTGTTTTTGATTCATATTCTTTACTCATGATCTTTCTTCACCTGCCGTTCTGTTTTTGATTCTTGTGTTTTATCTTCATTGCCCTTTTTCGTTCTGCTTCCATAACCATAGCCATAGCCGTAACCGTAACCATATCCATGGTTTCCATAACCGTATTTGCTTCCGTAACCATAACCGCTTCCATATGCATATTTGTATCCATAATTTCTTGCTGTCTGAGCAACTCCATGGAATACATCGTTATAAACGCATCCAAGCATCGTTCCTTCTGCTGAATTTAGGATACTGATCGTCTCATTGATATCTTTTACTAATGCTGTATGTTGTCTTACAACAAGGATCGATGCATCTGCAAGGTCTACTAACTCTTCTGCATCGGCCGCCTGTGACATTGGTGGTGTATCAATAATAATGTAATCCAGCTTTGTCTTAAAGAACTCTACGATTTTCTGGAAGATCGGTGATGCGATCATCTCTGTAGAATTTGGATAGATCATAGAACCTGCGATCAATAACAATTCTGATTTTGGAAGATCTGTTACCAGATTATCTATCTGTTCATTTCCATTCAATACTTCTCCAAACTGCTGTATTTCTTCCTGATCCAATCCAAAAATCTTGTATTGTGAAGGTTTGCGAAGATCCGCATCGATCAACAATACTTTCTCTGATTCTTCCGCAAGTGCCAATGCTAAATTGGCTGCAACTGTTGATTTACCTTCATTTTCTTCCACACTTGCAACCAGAAGTGTTTTTGCATTCTTCTCTTTCATCTTACTGCTGACTTTACGAGCAAGTTTCTTCATATCCTCCACATATTGAAAGCTTGTTCCTGGATTTGTCAACAATACCGGACTCTTTTTGCGGTGGATTCTTGCTTTCCATGTCTTATAGATCTTCTCATGATATAACGTCTGCAAAAGCTTTGCATCAAGTTTCCTTGAAACTTCTTTTGGTTTTCTCACTGTATCCTTTAAGAATGACAAAATTGCGATCAATCCACATAACGCAACGATCGTCATTAAAAATGTTTTCTTCATAAGTGCTGTTGGCTGAAATTTATTTACCGGACCACTTGGCACTGTTGGTTTCTGCAATACATCCAGCACAACATTTCCGATCAGCTGATCTGTCACAACAGAATAATTATTCATGATTGCCTTATTCAAACGAAACGCCATCTCTGGGGAATCTGCCTGAACTTTCAAAACTAAAAGATTGGTTTCATTTACTACCTCTGCAGATGCACTTCCTGGAAAATAATCCATATCCATCTCTTTTGCGACTTTCTTTTGTAAAATCGAACTGTTTAGAATCTCAGAAAACTTTGTCGCCATCTCAGACGTTGCACTCAAATCTGAATATACACTATTGTTGCTTCCTTTGCTGCTTACGATAAATGTACTGGTTGATTCATACTGTTTGTGATAGTTTCGTCCGACATAAACATAAGAGAGCAAGCTCATAGATGCTGCCAGAAGCAGGATCACTATTGCATATTTCCAGATATCTCTTAAGATACTATACAAATCAATATTCATTTCATAATCGTTGACTGATATATTTCGTTTATCACTGCTCATTTGCCGGCCTCCTATTCTGTAACGATCACGATCAGTCTTACCGTTCCTGTACGGCTCTTTCCACTTTTTACTGAATAAGTGATCTCATAAGAACCTGGGGTATCGTAATCTACTTCATCTTTGATCTTCACTTTGCTCTTACCAATATCTCCTGGTACATCCGAGTCATAATCTCCTCCCATGCACACTTTAGATATGTAAGATGCTGCATCTAGTTTGTCACCTTTCTTCGTATAAACCAGATACTTCTTCAAATGAATAAAAGGAATCTCTGATCTGTCCGTTGCATCATAAACCTGTATCGTTGCCTGAAATGATACCGTGTCTCCTGCACTATTGCTTACCTGAAGTTTGACCGGATATTCTCCTGGTGTATACAGATCAACTACTGAGTTTGTCAAAATCTTTATCTGATTTGATAAATCACCATCAATCTTATCTTTCACCGTAAGATTCTTTAATAATTCTTCATTCTTAGAAGCTCCTCCAGATTCAAAACATAATGGTTCCTTCAAATAAAACTTTGGTGATGTATAACCCTCATACTGTACAATACGGTTTGCACGACTGACGTTATTATGTCTGTCTACTGCTGCATATACAACCAGACGCCGTCCACCTCCCAGAAAGTTTGAAACACTTTCTACTACAAGAGAATCCGTAACATCCCCATCATTCTCATCAACTGCTTTTACTCCTTGTAAAAAATCTTCATCGGTAGCATTGAGCCCTACTGTCAATTCCTGCTGATCCATTGTAATGACCGGTCCGATCCGGTCTCCTTTTCTGACCTGTGTAAACCAGAAGATCAGACTTGCTGCCAGTGATATACAAAATATCACAAAACTTACCAATTTTAATTTCTTCATTGTACCACCTTTTCTCCTTCAAGAATTCTCTTAGGATTATCATATAACAATTTCTTTGAATATTCAAAAGAATATTCTTGTTCCATATATTCTTTGATATCTGCCATATAGGTTGTCCGCTCATATGGTTTGTGTGCATCACTTGCGATACAAGTTACCATATGTTGATCCAGCAGACGATCTACACATTGTTTTGCTCCTGATCCAAATCTGCCAAAGATGCTCCCTCTGTTTACCTGCAACAAACATCCCCTGTTTTTCCACTTTGCGATACCGCTTTCTGATTCCTGTACACACCGGTATCTCTCTGGGTGTGCGATCACTGGCGTAACTCCAAGTTCCATCAGATCATGAAGCATCTCATCCATCTCTTCCTGCTCGATTCCAAACGAAAATTCAGTCAAAAAATATCCCGTCTGATTCAATGAAAGCAATCTGCCTTCACGGATCATCCGAGGAACTTCTCTTGTCATATAAATTTCCATTCCAGAGAATACTCTTAATGGCAGCTTTACTTCATCCAGTGCTTTTCTAAACGCTTCTAATCTTTGCAGATATTCTTCGATCGAATATTCTTTGAAAAATCCCCCTGTATTGGCATGCGATGTTGCAACTAATGTATGAACACCACTTTTCAATGCCAATGCTGCCATAGATAGAGAATCTTCCATATCTCTCGCTCCATCATCCAATCCTGGCAAAATATGCGTATGTATATCGATCATCTATTTTATTTTCCTTTCAGAAATCCCATATGCAAAAAGAATTCCTCCAGTCCATCAAGACTGGAGGAATCCACCTTGTTTTTTGATTAATACTGTTCTTTGACGTGTTTTGCTGCATATACAGCTAATGCTGCTGCAGCGAGTGATACATATACTAATGTAACTGGCGCTCCCTGATCACTAGTCTTTGGTGATGCAGATGTTGTTGATGTTGATGATGTTGATGTCGTTGTTGTTTTCGTCTTAGCTGGTTTTTCATCCTTGTCGAATTCATCATCATCAATCTGGGTTTTCTCATCAACCTTCTCCTGTTCTGTACTCGTATTATAATACTCATCTTCAGGACTTGGTGCTGCCATAACACTTAGTGAAAAAGCAAAACACATAATCAATGTTGCTGCCATCATAATCAACTTTTTCATGCTAAATCCCCCCTTACTGGATTCTAACTGATTTGTGTATAAAATACCTTCAATATCATCTCAAATAATTTTGTCTCATCCGGATAATATTCTGCATATCCTGTCACACCTTCTTTGATGTCACAGTCAATGCTGTAGATATTGTCAGATGAAAAACTGCTTCCTGAAACTTTCGTTGCAAGATATGTGATCTTCGGTGCTGAAAGATTCGTTACTGAATTCTCTGATACAAGATTCAGAAGATCTAATGGCAATGTAAGATCGCCCTTCATCTCCTGTAATGCTTTCTGGGCAAATGCTGTAATATACTGCTGTTGTCTCTGCATACGTGCCATGTTCGCATCCAGTGGATCAAATTCTCTGGATCTTACATAAGTCTCTGCCTGACCACCCAGCAATGTCACATTCGCACCTTCCTTCAGAGTTGGATCAACGCTTGTCAGATCCCCGATCACTTGAACGTTCACTCCACCTACTGCATCATTCAGTACACTGATCGCAGAGAGGTTGATCGACATATATGAATCGATAGGAATTCCATATAACACTTTGGAAACTACATCCACAGCATTCTTACAGCTCTTGGCTTTCCCATCCCCATAGGCATAGGCTAAACATAACTGTCGAAGTTTCCTTCCTGAATACTTTCCATTCTCATCATATGTCTTAACGTTCGCCATGATATCTCGAGGAACATTGATCAGTGAAATCTTTCCTGTAGAAGTATTCACAGCTGCTAGAAACAAGGTATCTGACTGTCCTGCTCCGTGTTTCTTTAAGTATTCTTCATCTGTATTGATCTTATCTCGGTCAACACCCATAAATAAGATACTCGTTATATCTTTATTATACTGATATTTATGTCCATTGTAAATAACCAAATCTCCCTGATTCTGGACTTTTACGCCATCTACGTTCTTTGACATTTTCATCTTGCCTCCAAATAAAGAGCCCTTTCCAAGTGCCCACATTCCAACAATGGCTGCACATGGAAGCAAAATGATCACCGCTAATACGATTATAACTCTTTTTATGATCTGTTTTGGTGTCTTTTTCTTCTTTGCTTTCTTCTTTTTCTCGTTCTTTTCTTCTTTTACTTCAAAGCCTTGAAATGCTTCCTTGGATTCTGGCTGGAGATCCTTCAGATTCTGATCCAATTCTTCATTTAATCTCTTAGCCTCATCCGTATGGTTCTTATTTTGTACTTCTTTCATCCGTCAACACCGCCTGTACTAAATAACGATTATTTGGCTGTCCTCCTACGCAGGTACTCAGCGTGATAATCTTATCGTTGCTTGTAACTTCCTGATCTTTCCTTACATGACTTCCCATGTCTCTTATGTTCTTGACATTTCTTAAATAATTCTCAAACTTCTTCTTATTCTTAAAATTAAATGTCTTAAGTAAATGCCTGTCGTCAAACTTATATGCCGCAAAGATCGTGTATGTGTATGTTTTCTTTGGTGTGTAAACATATACTTCTTTGTGTTTCTTAAAAAATGCTTCATCTTCAAACTTGTGAAGATTCTGGAACATAGATCCATTTCTCATATTATGTCCATAAAATATTGTGTTTGGATCTGAAAAATCCTTCTTATTCGCTTTCTCTGTATAAATACATCCTGCAAACTCTGGCTCATTTTTAAAGTTATATTTTAAATAATGATCGTCTGATTCCTGACTTTGTGCTACCGGATAATCAATTCTTGTTCCTGGAACGTAGATCCATGCATAGATATCACTGTTGATCTTGATCAGCTTCTTAAAGTTGATCTTCTGTCCATGTTTGACTCCAGCTGGAACTTTCTCCGGCTCTTTTCCTTCGTTCTCACCAGTAAATTCTGTGCTTGCGATCTCTTTTAATGTTGCTTTTCTTGCCTGTTCTGTCTTATAGTCCTGATACTTGACCCATCCGAATCTTCCAAGACAGATCACACAGACTAGTACTGCAACTCCAAGAATGATCTTCCATCCACTCTTCTTCATTCAGCTTCCCCCTTATGCCGTTATTCTTGTCTTATTATATCTTTTTTTCTATCTGCGGTCAATGAATCCTGCATCTTCGGACAACCTGTGTCCTAAAAATCCATCGCCATTTTGCTTGACTCTTCTTCTGACAATTCTGTAACCTGTGTTTCCATAACACGATAAACTCTCTGACACATATTTAAAACACTCGGACGATGGGTTGTCACGATGCATGTTTTATTTGGGCGTTGTTTTATGATATTTCTTAAAACTTTACGTTCCGTTGTTACATCAAGTGCCGATGTTGCTTCATCTAACAATAAGATTGGTGCATCTCTTAAAACAGCCCTTGCAATCGCAATTCTTTGTGCCTGTCCTTCTGAAAATCCTCGTCCTCGCTCTCCGATCTTGGTATAGATCGTTTCTTCCATATTCTTTACGAAATCCCACGCACAGGAAATCTTCAATGCCTCGATCATCTCTTCTTCTGTTGCATCCTGTTTAACCATCTTTAAATTTTCCGCGATCGTACCAGAAAGAATTGTATTTCCCTGTGGTACATAGGCGAATAAATGTCTGGTATCTGCATTCATCTCCACCTGCTTTCCATTTGAAGCCCTTAAATATGCTTCTCCTTTTTCCGGATGGATCAAACCTAAGATCAAACGGATCATCGTCGTCTTTCCCTCTCCAGAAGGACCAACCAACGCAACGATCTCGCCCGGATTAGCCATAAATGCAGAATCTGTAATAACACGGTTTCCTTCGACATAAGAAAAATCCACATCCCGCATCTTCACCTCGAACCCATCTTCCACATAAGCATCCATCTCAGAGCTTTCTGGAATATGAACTTCTTTCTTAAGCTGTGCAAGCTCTCTGATACGATGTGCAGAGATTGAACTGTTCAAAAAGTTTGGTATGATCGATACCAGATTGTTAAATGCCCCATTTAAGTTACTTCTCTGTTGTAAAAATAAAGTCATCGTTCCATAAGAAATATCTCTTGTCCAAAGCCGGAACAGACAATATCCAAATGCTGCATACTGAACAACCATTCCTATGATCGACATAACGATATTCGTCTTGATCGTAAACATGTTATACTTTAAACTGATATCTTTAAACTTCTCCTGCCAGTTTCTCATCTTCTTTCCATATAAAGAAGAGATCCCAAAGGACTTGATCGTATCAAAATTATAGAATGTCTCGACTTCAAATGTCATCATCTCACTACTCATTTCCCGCACTTTCTTCCCATATTCTCTCTGCTTGGAAATAAGGAACTTCGACATCAAAAGCATAAATGGTGCACTTGCAAATGCCAGTAATGACATAATCTTATCGTAATGCCAGATAACCGCAAATGTTGCGACAAAGTCGTAAACTGCTATAATGATCGTCGGCAGCCAGCTGATCGCATTTCCACTGATCGTATTGACATCACTGTTAAAACGATTCAAAACATCTCCATTACTATATTGATTAATCTCCATCCAGTCGGCATCGATGATCTTATCAAAAATATCTGCCTGAATATCATTATTGATATAGATACTCAACTTTGTAGAAATACGTCCGATCACATTTCCGATCGTCAGACTAAAAAATGCACTTCCAAGTGTGATCAAGACCATGATCCACAACTTACTCATCTGATATCCTGTGATGATATCAATCATATATTTACTTGCCACACTTCCAACCAATCCCATGGATGTGCTGAAAATACCAAGGATCGTGTAGAAAGCGATCGCTCCTTTATATCGTTTGCTGTAGGAAAAGATCCATTTCCAGTCGTCAATGATCTCGGAGAATGTTCCATCTCTCCATTTCCCGATCAGTATATCTAATGATTCAAACGATATCTTCTGATTGGGTTGATTTTGATTTTCATTGTCCATCATGTGATCATCACCTTCTTTCCTTCATAATTTTGTAAAATTCTTTTGTATACTCACAGATATATTCTGGAATCCCTTCATAATCTCCTGTTTCTAATAAGGCTGCTGCCGCACAGGTGTTACAGATCGGACGATATTTGCATTCTATACACCTTTCATTGATCAAAATCTCTTTCGTCTGTGCTGATATCATTTCCCAGCTTCTTTGAAAACCTTCTGCAAATACATTCACTTCTGGTTGACTTTGCATCACACATGGACGCATCATCCCCTGCCAATTGATCGTAAAAGAGCAATTGCCCGCCAAGCATGAAATGTGCCTGCTGTATTGCATATTTTGCGGATGATCTTCAACCATGTTGATCACATGATCCTGATATTCTCTAAGAGCTTCTTCGCCCCATTGATGTTGAAAGATCAACTTCTTCGCCATCGCTGCATCCTTTGGATTCATGCGGCTTTGTTCATCAAATGGTTTATTTCTTTCTCTGCTTGCCGGATACATATAGGTATCAAGATTCACGGCTGCATCCAGATCATCTGCAATATCTAAAATCTTCCTGATATCCTCTTCATTCTTTGAAGTGATGCTTCCATTAATCTTTACATCAATCTCCCTGTCCCTTAGCAGCCTGACTGCATTGACCGTCTTCTGAAATCCACCTGGATAATGACATAACTGCTCATACGCCTGGTCATCTGCTCCATATAAAGTAATATTCATTCTTCTTGGCTTATATTTCTGGAAGAAATCTGCCCATTCTTCATCGATCAGTGTTCCATTTGTATTGATCGTAAGAATCATTCCCATATTCTGCAGTTCAATATATAGTTCCTTAAATCCGGGAAATAATAACGGCTCTCCTCCTGTCAATAACAGAAATAACGTTCCTGCATCCTTCATCTGATGAGCCAGTCTGATCCATTCTTCTTTGGTTCTTAAACGGCCTTTTTGTTCCATCTCTGCCTTAGATAAACGAACATAACACATATCGCAGTTCATATTACAAAGTGGTAATAATTCCAGACTGCCGTTCACTGGAGCTTGTCTTTGATATGCTTTCTGGACCAGTATCTTTTCCATGGAATCCATTGCGTCTAGGTCTTTCATTTGGCTCCCCTTCTTTCTTGTACATTCTGTTTTATTATATGATGAGATCACAGAAAAAGAAAGTTTTTATTTACGTTTTTATTTCCATATATTGACATTATAGGCCGTTTTTGTTAATATCATTTTACAAACTATCTATCATTGGACATGTATATTCTATATTGCAATTCTAATTTTTCATTTCCGCATGATCAGATCAATGCCTGTCCATTTATATCACTTAAAGGAGGCACAATACACATATGACAAAAATAAAGAGCAAAATAACACCCGATACCATTCTGAAAAACTTCTGGAAAGATAATAATCGCTTTGCAGATCTTTTCAATGCATGTTTCTTTGACGGAAAGCCAAAATTAAATCCTGATGATCTTACAGAAGTTGACACCGATATTTCTTCTTTATTACAATTTCATGGTTATGCTGAGACTGTAAAAAGGATTGTTGATGTTGTCAAAAAATCTGCTTATGGCGTTGATTTTGTAATCCTTGGAATTGAAAATCAAGCAAAGATCCACTATGCGATGCCACTTCGACATATGCTTGGAGATGCTTTTTCATACCTCAAAGAATATAATGAAATTGCAAAAAAATATAAAGATGAAAAACCTCATGGAACACCAGATGAATTTTTATCTAAGATGAAGAAAACTGACCGATTGCATAGCGTACTTACCATTTGCATCTATTACGGTGAAACTCCATGGGATGGTCCTCGTTCCTTAATTGATATGTTAGAAATTCCTGATGCTTTTAAGCCTTTGATTTCCGATTATAAATTCAACTTGATCGAACTTAGGAAGAGTGAGCATTTAAAATTTCATAATGATGATGTTGATAAAATATTCAATATCAGTAGGTTTATTTTCGATGAAAAATATGATAAAATCACTGATATATTTAAAGAGGAAAATATATCTTCAGAATTAGCTATGGTTATTGGCTGTATTACAGAATCACAAAAATTGATCAATGATGCTGTGGAATCAGAAGAAAAAGGAGGTAGCGTGAATATGTGTAAGGCACTCGAAAAATTAGAGGAAAGAGGTCGTCAGGAAGGCAGATTAGAGGGTAGATTACAAGGACAAATAGTCACTAAACTTAAATTAATCCTAAAAAAAGTTCATAAAAATAAATCTTTTGACCAAATTGTAGATGAGTTGGAAGAAGATTCAGATGTTGTGCAGCCTTTGTATGATTTTGTATTGAAGCATATAGATTTGGGCGAGGATGAAATGGTTCAGAAGTATCTTGAGAACATTAAATAATTTATTATGTATGAAATATGGAGAAGGAAGTCCTTTATGCAACTTCTTTCTCCATATTTTGTTTCTTAATAAAACTCTTTTAAATTCCTAACTGTTTCCTTCGTATATTCACATAAATATTTTGAAACGCCCTCAGAATCTCCACATTCTGCAATCGCTGCCGCTGCACATGTGTTACATACATGTCTTAATTTACATTGATTGCATTCCATGCTTGTTTTGATCTCTTCTGTTTCTCTCACGATCTTATTCCATAATGTCATAAAATCATCCGTTGTGTCAAAGGCATCATAACTTGGCTGATCTAACACGATACATGAACGTATCATGCCTTGCCAATTAACAACAAACGAACTCTGCCCAGCCCGACATGTCATATGCCCAGGACAGGCATCTCCTTCTTCTGTATGTTTTGCCAGATAAATAGTCTGCTTCGCATATTGCTCAAAAAGTTCATCCCCCATTTCCCGGTGTAAGATTTCAACCCTTGCCTTTGCAGCATCCTCTGGGTTTAATCTCTCCTGAAAATTAAAAGGAGTTGTCCGCTCACGCACGGATGGATACATATAAGTATCGATCCGAACTGGGATATCATACTTTTCTCCGATATCTATGATCTCCATCCTGTCATGAAAATTCTTCTTCACAAGGCTTCCATTGATTTTGACATCAATCTTATATTTTTTTAATAATTCAATCCCTCTGATCGTTTTGTCAAATCCATCCTTCATATGGCATAGATTCTCGTATGTCTCATTCTTTGATCCATATAAAGTTATATTTATCCTTCTTGGCTTATTCTTCGCAAAAAATTCCGCCCATTCCTCATTGATCAACGTTCCATTGGTATTGAGCGTAAGGATCATACCCATATCTTTTAATGCACAGTATAATTCTTTAAATTGAGGGAATAATAAAGGCTCTCCACCCGTTAACAATAAGAACAATGTCCCTGCATCCTTCATCTGATGTGCAAAAGAAATCCACTCATCCACACTCCGCAATCCGCCTTGCGACTGCATTTCTTGTTTGGATAAATGGACATAACACATGTCACAGTCTAAGTTGCAGAGAGGCAATAACTCCAGTACTCCATAAAGCGGAATACGGTTCCTTGCTGCCTTTGCAAAAAGTTGGCGTTCGAAGGTAGTGTTAGTGTCAAATAGGTCCATGATCACTCTCCCTGTAATAAAAAAGAACCGGTAGGTACGGTTCTTTTTTATATTTTTATGATTTAGCTGTTTCCCATTCTTTCATATTTAACTTCGTTGTTGCATGACCATTATTATTCCAAGGCCCTCTCCAAACAATTACAGCCTCTCCTTTATCTTCTTTTTTATTCCAATTATAATCAACAAATCCATCATAAAAATCATCATCAGTACTTGCCTCATGTTTTGCTTGACATGGATGATAACTTTCCAATTTCTTAGCTTTATAATCTCTTCCATACTTATAATAGTATAAAGTACCTCTTGGCGCATCACATTCAAACTTATACACCTTACCGCTATCTCCGCAAGCCGCCACATACTCATTCGGTGTAAATTCTTCTATATAAGCACTTGGTCTTTCATATCTTCTTTTCATAACCTTTTCCCCTTTCCTTCTATACAAATTCTATCTTCATCTTATATTGCGTTATCATTCTGCAACATCTTTTTTCATGACTATATTATACTAGAATTTTCCATTTAATGCAATAAACCATCTGTAAAAGGCATTTTTTTTTCGTAATTTGCTATTTCAATATACAGTTATTGATCTTCTAACAGCTCTTCAAGGCTTAAAAAAATACCGAAATTCGAAAATCACGCTAAAAACAATCATTTTTCTCTACAAATGATTGCAAAATTCAGAATTTAAGATTATAATGGGATTAAATTCTGGGGGTTAAGAATGATGATTTATTGACATATAATATTAAAAGGGGGAAGTTGTTATGAAGAAAATGTATAAAAAGCCAATGGCTTTTGAAGAAGCATTTGTGGCAGATGAATATGTAGCAGCATGTTATTATTTAGCTTGTGAGCGTGGATCTACCAAACCTGACCCATGGAAGGGAAACGGTGCTAAGTGAGGCGGTATTTCCGAATACGGATGGGGAGTTTCTCATTCTCCATTAGGAACTCCACATACATGCGGAGATAAAACTGCCAATCGTGTAATCACTGATAATGGTGGTGTTTGTGAAAAGGTTCAAGAACATAACGGTCAACAAGGATGGATTAGTGGTATTTATTATGGTTATGACAATAAGGATGCTAATCCAGCTCTATCTCCTGGAGATACTGTTTATTGGTGTACATATAGTGGAAGTGGAAATCAAAAAAGAAGATGGAACCACTATGGAACCCTTGAGCAAGCAGATGCTAATCACCCAAATCATTCATAATTTAAGAATTCTAATAGAGACTATGGATTTCACATATATTGTAATTTCATAGTCTCTATTTTATGAGACAAAAATAAGGGACTTTTTTACAGCAATGTCATTAAGTTAAGATGACATTGGGTTCGTCCCTAACTCTTTTTCATTATCTTTAAAATTTTATTTCTCACTTTACCATTCATATAATATTCGTTTAATTTGTTCTTAAGATATTGAAATTTTGTTTTGGATGTTTCCTCTACTACTTTTCCAATGATTTAGAACTTATCAGACGAATTCTGTGTTAACACTCAATATTTATCTGTTAAGAAATAATCTGCTATCGCTCTCGGCAGCTCATATCTTCTTTTTTGTTTCATTATTTATGTTATTTTACATATATTGACATTTATTCTTGTTTTTGCTAGTATGATCACAATGAAACTATTGTTGGACATGTATCTTCTATCTTGCATTTCTCAATTACCATTTCTGCATAATCAGATCCATACCTGTCCATTTCTACGCTCCAAAGGAGGACTAATATTCATATGACAAAGGTAAAAAACAAAATAACACCCGATACTATCCTTAAAAATTTCTGGAAAGATAACAAACGTTTTGCTGATCTTTTTAATGCATGCTTCTTTGACGGAAATCCAAAATTAAATCCTGATGATCTCACAGAAGTTGACACTGATGTTTCGTCCTTATTGCAATTCCACGGTTATGCTGAAACTGTAAAAAGAATTGTCGATGTCGTCAAAAAATCTGCTTATGGTGTTGATTTCGTAATTCTAGGAATTGAAAATCAATCAAAAATTCACTATGCCATGCCACTTCGTCACATGCTAGGGGATGCATTTTCTTATCTTAAAGAATACAATGAAATTGCAAAAAAACATAAAAAAGAAAAAGATTATACTGCAACAGATGAATTTCTATCGAGAATGAAGAAAACGGATCGATTACACAGTGTTCTTACAATATGTATTTACTATGGGGAAAATCCGTGGGACGGTCCTCATTCCCTAATTGATATGCTGGAAATCCCAGATGCTTTTAAACCTTTAATTTCGGATTATAAATTTAACTTAATTGAGCTTCGTAAAAGTGAATATTTAAAATTTCACAACGACGATGTCAACACAATATTCAATATTAGTAGATTTATTTTTGACGAAAAATATGATAAAATCACTGATATATACAAAGAAAAAAATATATCATCCGAATTAGCCATGGTAATTGGTTGCATTACTGAATCACAAAAATTAATTAACGATGCTATAAAATCTGAACAAAAAGGAGGTACTGTGAATATGTGTAAAGCACTTGAAAAATTAGAAGAGAAAGGAAGAATGGAAGGTCGATTAGAAGGCAGATTAGAAGGCAGACTAGAAGGCAGATCACAAGGTGAGTCCTGTGGTTTCATTAAATTAATTCTAAAAAAAGTCAAGAAACAAAAATCTTTTAATCAGATTGTAGAAGAATTAGATTTAGATGCTGACTTTGCAAAACCTCTTTATGATTTTGTTCTAAAACACATCGATTTATCTGAAACGGATATAATTCAAAAATACCTTGAAATGTAACACACCCTCTATATACTGATTTGAATAGACTTCAGTTTTATGAGACAAAAATAAGGGACTTTTTTACAGTCCCTTATTTTTGTCTCATAAACTAAACACTATTTCAAGCGTTCCGCAATTGCCTTAATAAACTCTTCACTATTCACAGCATTCACATTCTCAAGAGTTGTAATAAGTGCCAAGTCTTTTGTCATTGTACCACTCTCGATCGTGTCTAATGTAGCTTTCTCAAGTTTATCAGCAAATGCCATTAATTCTTCATTGCCATCTAATTCTCCACGTTTTCTTAACGCTCCTGTCCATGCGAAGATTGTTGCGACAGAGTTTGTAGATGTCTCTTCACCTTTCAGATGTTTATAATAATGACGCTGTACTGTTCCATGAGCTGCTTCGTATTCATAGTATCCGTGTGGTGATACTAATACAGATGTCATCATTGCTAATGATCCAAATGCAGATGAGATCATATCACTCATAACATCTCCATCATAGTTCTTACATGCCCAGATAAATCCACCTTCTGATTTCATAACGCGGGCTACTGCGTCGTCGATCAGTGTGTAGAAATATTCGATTCCTGCTGCATCAAATTTCTCTTTGTATTCTGCATCAAAGATTTCCTGGAAGATATCTTTGAATGTGTGATCGTATTTCTTAGAGATCGTGTCTTTTGTTGCAAACCACAGATCCTGTTTTGTGTCTAATGCATATGTAAAGCAGCTTCTTGCAAAGCTTGCAATAGATGCATCAATGTTATGCATTCCCTGGATCACTCCTGGTCCGTCAAAATCATGAATTGTTTCTCTGATCTCTGTTCCATCTTCTCCTGTGAATACTAATTCTGCTTTTCCTGCTCCTGGAACTTTGATCTCCACACCTTTGTATACATCACCATAGGCATGTCTTGCGATCGTGATCGGTTTCTTCCATTTGCTGACGGTTGGTTCGATTCCTTTGACTGTGATCGGTGCACGGAATACTGTTCCGTCTAAGATCGCACGGATTGTTCCATTTGGACTCTTCCACATCTCTTTTAAATCATATTCATCCATACGCGCTGCATTTGGAGTGATCGTTGCACATTTGACTGCAACTCCATATTTCTTTGTTGCTTCTGCGGAATCAAATGTAACCTGATCGTTTGTCTCGTTTCTGTGTTCTAACCCAAGGTCATAATATTCTGTTTTTAAATCAATAAATGGTAATAACAATTCATCTTTGATCATCTTCCAAAGAATTCTTGTCATCTCATCTCCGTCCATCTGAATTTTGCTCATGGTCATTCCTCCTGCGTTGCTGTTTATTGTTTTATTCACTGTTTTCAGCTTATTGTGCTTTATTATACAGAAAAAACTGATATTTGTAAATAAATGTATTAAGAATAATACACGTTATTTGAAAGTTGAAAAACAAAGCTATTCCGATCTCCCCGATATTTCGCAATCGAATATTCAATCGCTGTATGACTTTCATCATATCCTGTGGAATGAAAATAAAATAAAGGATCTCCATTTTTGACATCTAACAGATCCGCACATGTTTCATCTGCAAGGATCACATCCAGCTTTCTCTGTATGGATGTGATATCTCTTCCTTCCTTATGAAATGTCTGATATAAACTCTCCTTTTCAAAATCAACTTCTGACAAATGTTCAAACAGTCTGCATGGCACATACGTTGTAACCAGAACATTGGGCTGATCATCAACGTATCTCAATCTGACCAGTTTATAAACTTTTTCTGTTTCTTTGAGATTCAATTTCTGGCGGACTTCTTCTTCTGCCTTTTCTTGTTTGAATGTCAGAACTTTTGTCGATGGAGTCAGTCCTTTTTCTTTTACTTCTTTATCAAATGTCTGGATCACCTGGGCAAACTCCTGCCGGATCGTTGGATCACATACGATCGTCCCTCGTTTTTTACGTTTTTCTAAATATCCCTCATCCACTAAAATCTGTACCGCCTTACGGATCGTCGGCCGGCTGACGTTGTAGATCTCAGCTAATTCGTATTCATTTGGTATGATGCTTCCTTGCTGGTAAACTCCACTTAAGATCTTATCTAATAAATCT
>OKTU01000737.1_pt1 | contig 18252 bp, 18 predicted proteins | sample 1606311 | NCBI WGS metagenome assembly OKTU01 (sample SAMEA3879557, study PRJEB24766) | human gut metagenome | biome: human-associated habitat; feature: feces | place: USA | collected 1985/1987
GTAGGCCGGGTAAGGCGCAGCCGCCACCCGGCATAATTACTTCCCTTTCGCTAAATATTTCGCCATCTCGTCTTCCGGCACCATGCCGCCGCCGGTCGCCCACACCAGGTGGGTAACGTTCTCATCGGCATCGACGCGCAGCGGCCCGGCCATCCCCGCCAGCGCCGACGGCTCCAGGCGAATCCTTTCCTCCTGCGCCAGCCAGCCGAGCATGTCGTACATGCTTTGATCGGAGAGGGTATAGAACCCGTCGAGCAGGCGCTCCATCGCGCGGCCCACGAAGCCGGAGGCACGTCCTACCGCCAGTCCGTCCGCCGCCGTCACGTTATCAATACCCAGGTCCTGCACGGCGATTTCATCGTGCAGCCCGGTATAAACGCCCAGCAGCATGCACGGTGAGTGCGTTGGCTCCGCAAAGAAGCAGTGGACGTTATCGCCAAAGGCCAGCTTCAGGCCAAAAGCCACGCCGCCGGGGCCGCCGCCGACGCCGCACGGCAGATAGACGTACAGAGGATGATCGGCATCCACCACGCGGCCCTGTTCGATAAACTGCGCCTTCAGGCGCTCGCCAGCAACCGCATAGCCCAGGAACAGCGTGCGTGAATTCTCATCGTCAATAAAGAAGCAGTTCGGATCGCTTTCCGCCGCTTTGCGTCCCTGCTCCACCGCCACGCCGTAATCCTGCTCATATTCAACGACGATCACGCCGTGGCTGCGCAGTTTGGCTTTCTTCCACTCGCGGGCGTCGGCGGACATATGCACGGTCACCTTAAAGCCAATGCGTGCGCTCATAATGCCGATGGACATCCCCAGGTTGCCGGTTGAGCCCACCGCGATGCTGTACTGGCTGAAGAAGTCCTTAAAGCGCGGCTCCAGCAGAACGCTGTAGTCGTCTTCAACGCTCAGCAACCCGGCTTCCAGCGCCAGTTTCTCCGCATGGGTCAGCACCTCATAGATGCCGCCGCGCGCTTTGATCGAGCCGGAAATCGGCAGATGGCTGTCTTTTTTCAGCAGCAGCGTGCCTGTAACAGGCTTCGCAGATTCTTTCTCCAGCCGCGCCTGCATCGCCGGGATCGCGACCAGGTCGGATTCGATAATCCCGCCCGTTGCCGCCGTTTCCGGGAACGCTTTCGCCAGATACGGCGCGAAGCGTTTCAGGCGCGCGTGCGCGTCGTCTACGTCGGCTTTCGTCAGCCCGACATACGGCAATCCTTCCGCCAGCGTCGTGGTGCGAGGGTTAAGCCAGGTGGTTTCTTTCAGGGCAATCAGATCCTCAACCAGAGGAAACTGTGCGGTTAAAGTAGTGATAGTTGCGTTTTCCATAATACGTCTCTTCGCGCTCAGATAATGAAAGAAAGCAGGAATGTGCCGCCAAGTGCAAGCACCGAGGCGATAAACGTCGCCGTCGTATAGTATTTGAAGGTCTCATTCAGGGTCGCGCCGCAGTACTGCTTCACCAGCCAGAAGAGAGAGTCGGTCACGATCGTGCAGCCAATAGCGCCGGACCCGATGGCAATGGTGATGATCTCCGGGCTTACGTTCGGGTAGAGCGGCAGCATCGGCGCCACTATCGCCGTGGCACCCATCATCGCTACCGTTGCCGAACCGACGGCGGCGTGCAGCACCAGTGCCACCAGCCAGGCGAGAAGGATAGGGTGCATATGCAGGTTCGAGAGAATATGCGCCAGCGTCTCCGCCAGACCGCTGGTTTTAAGGATGGCGTTGAACGCGCCGCCCGCGCCGATAATCAGCAAAATGTTGGCGATAGAGCCAAAGCCGTGCTCCGTATGGGTCAGCATTGCGCCCATGCCCATGTGCTGGCGGATCCCCAGCAGGTAGTAGGCGACAAACACGGCGATAAACATCGCGGTGATAGGGTTGCCGATAAACTCCAGCAGGGTATAAAGCGTGCCTTCTTTTGCCATGTTCAGCTCGGCAATGGTTTTCACCAGCATCAGGGCAATCGGCAGCAGCACGGTGAACAGCGTGGCGCCCAGCGACGGCAGAGTGTGCTCTTCCCGCACCTTCAGGTCTGAAAATTCCGCCGGAACCGGCTTATAGGGCAGACGGTTGCCGAGCAGCTTCAGGAACAGCGGGCCACCAACCAGAGACGCCATCAGGCCCACCACCAGACCGTAGACAATCACCGTCCCGACGTCCGCCCCTAATTTGTTGGTGACAAATAGTGCGGCCGGATGCGGAGGCACCACGCAGTGCACTGCCATTAGTGCGGTACAGAGCGGAATGGCCAGCTTGAGCAGCGACGTGTTGGTCTTTTTGGCGATGGAAAACGCCAGCGGGATCAGCAGTACCACGCCCACTTCAACAAACAGCGTAATGCCGCAGATCAGGCCGACCAGGACCATAATCACGTCCGCCGACAGCCAGCGGCAGCGCTGCAACGTAATCCCGATGCGCTCTGCCGCGCCGGAGACTTCCATCATTTTGCCGAGAATAGTGCCAAGACCGATAACCGCCGCCAGGAAGCCCAGCGTACCGCCAATCCCGCTCTCAATGGCGTTAACCATATCCAGCGGGCTCATTCCCATCATCGCGCCAACGAAAAAGCTTGCCAGCAGCAGCGCGAGGAACGGGTGAAACTTCAGTTTTACGATGGTTAAAACAATCAACACGATGCTGACAAGCAGCGTTGCCACAACCCAGACCTGAGATCCCATATCTCACCTCACCCTTATGTCATCTGGGGATATTGGACGAAAAAACGGCTTGGGCTGACAAACGATATAAATTGGCGTTCAGATGAGCCAGATTGGATCAACTGAGTGACTGGACTCTAAAAAGCGCACTTATTTTGCCGTTGGTTCACATAAATTCATTCTTGAGCGGTATGCTGAACGCAGAAATTACGTGTGGGAATTGTGATGACCGATGCGAATGAAGGCAGAAACCGGCTGTTAAACGGCTGGCAGCTGTCGAAAATGTACACCTTTGAAGTGGCTGCCCGGCATGAGTCCTTCGCCCTGGCGGCGGCGGAGCTGTCGCTCAGCCCCAGCGCGGTGAGCCACCGCATTAACCTGCTGGAAGAGGAACTGGGCATTCAGCTGTTTGTCCGCTCACACCGTAAAGTGGAGCTGACGCAGGAAGGCAAGCGCGTTTACTGGACGCTGAAATCGTCCCTCGACACCCTGAATCAGGAGATCCTGGACATTAAAAACCAGGCGCTGTCAGGTACGCTAACGGTGTACTCCCGGCCCTCGATCGCCCAGTGCTGGCTGGTGCCGATGCTGGGGGATTTTACCCGCCGCTACCCGTCGATTTCACTTACTATTCTGACTGGTAATGATTACGTCAACATGCAGCGAACCGGCATCGATCTGGCGCTCTATTTCGACGATACGCCGCCAAACCACCTTTCTCATCACTTTTTGATGGATGAAGAGATTTTGCCCGTCTGCTCGCCAGCGTATGCCCGGGAGCATGAACTGCTGAAAAACCCCCATAACCTCAGCCACTGCACGTTACTGCACGACCGTCAGGCCTGGAGCAATGATTCCGGTACGGATGAGTGGCTGAGCTGGGCGCAGCATTTCGCGGTGAATATGCCGTTATCATCGGGTATTGGCTTCGATCGTTCTGATTTAGCCATTATCGCGGCCATGAGTAATGTCTGGGTGGCGATGGGGAGAAAGCGGCTGGTGCAAAAACGTCTCGAACGGGGGGAGTTGATCGCACCCTTTGATGGGGAAACCCTCAAGTGCCATCAGCATTATTACGTCTCAACGCTTCCCGGCCGTCAGTGGCCGAAAATTGACGCCTTTATCGGCTGGCTAAGAGAGCTGGCGGGTTGAAGAATTATTACGCTTTCGCTCTACACCAAATGTGAAAAAGCGTGCTAAATACAGGTAATGCTTTTGATTTTTCCAGGGTAAACCGTGTTAAAGCCTTTTATTGCCACTGCGATCTTACTCTCTTCCGGCTGGGCGACTGCCGCTGAGCCGCCGCTGACGGCTGCCCGTTATGCGCAGCAGCTGGGCGTCGGGATGGATGTGGACTGGGCACGCACCGAGCGCGGTATCCGCGAATTCGACCCGCTGGTGGTCCGTGATTTTCAGGCGAAAGGCATACACCATGTCCGTATTCGGGTGGCGGGCGAACCGACGGAAGCGCGGCTGATTCACCTGCGTAAGCTGGTGGAGGCCTGCGAGCAATACGGCGTCATCCCCATCATCGCTTATCAGGCCGATGAATATAAAAACGACCCGAAAGCGGATACCGAAAAAGAGGTGATTAACTGGTGGATTGCCGTGGCGCACTATTTTGGTCAGCGCTCGCCGTTGCTGGGCTTTGACCTGATCTACGAACCGGCGGACAAGCTCAACCACAACGTTGCTTCGCTCAACCGGGTGTATGAGAAAGCGATCAAAGACATTCACGCCATTGATGCCAGCCGCATGATTTTTATCGCCCCTCGTCTGCGCGCCGCGCCGGAGGATTTATCCAGCCTGAAGCTACCCGCGCACAGCCAGAATTACCTGCTGGCGGAGTGGCATATTTTCCCCTGGGGTCCGCTGAAAACGAACGGTAAATACCCGTGGACGTCCGGAACTGCGGCTGAGAAAGCGGCTATCCGTAACCGAATCAACGCCGCGCTGCACTGGCAACAAAAAACCGGGCATGTGAGCTGGGTTGGCGGCTGGGGGGTGGGCGAATCGAAAAGCCTGACGCCAACCGCCTCGCAGATGGCGTTTGCCACGTTTATGGCGTGCGAGCTGCAACATGCCAACATCCCGTATGCGATAAACGCCGATGTTCAGTTTTATGACGGGGAAGAGGGGGCGTGGCGGCCTGCCCCAGAGCGGCTATTGCAGGCGATGATTGCGCCCGTCTGTGAAAAGCCCGGCGAGAAGCCGGGCCATCATGCGGTTAAACCGGCTGTTCGTGATGCGAGACACGCGACGCCAGCGGCAGCCAGCACAGCAAAATCAGCAGCCCCATCAGGGTCATCAGCAAGCCTAAACTCGCCTGCCCGGTCTGCGGCATCATAGCCGAAAGCCAGGCCAGCGCGCCGGAACCGATGTTCTGCAAACCGCCCACCAGCGCGCCTGCCGTGCCTGCGAGGAACGGGAACGGCTCCATCGCGCCGCTGGTGGCGAGGGGAAACAGCATGCCCGCGCCGAAGAAGAACAGCGCTGCCGGGATGAGCAACGTCCAGACCGACATCACGTCAAACAGCCCCGGGATCCACATCATCAGCCCGGCCAGCAGACAGCTGATCACCGACTGCCACATCAGGGTGGAGAAACGCTTGTTCGGACGTCCGGCGAACCATGCGCCGAAGAACGCCGCCGGGATCGGCAGAATAAACAGAATACTCACCACCATACTGCTCAGGCCAAGGCCCGCGCCCAGCAGCACGCCGGAACAGGCTTCAAACACCGCAATGCCCGCCAGGCCGCCGATTAGCATCAACAGATAACAGGTAAAGGACCCATTACCGAACAGCGTTTTGTAGCTGGCGATGAGCTTCGTGCGCGGCGCGTCTTTTGGGCGGGTTTCCGGCATCCAGCGCCCCATGCTGAAGGTGACAATAATGCACAGCACCAGCAGGAAGGCGTAACAGGCGCGCCAGGACCAGACGGTGTCCAGCAGACCCCCAATCAGCGGGGCCAGCAGCGGGCTGACCAGAATACCCATATTTAACAGACTGTTGGCGTGGCGAAGCTGTGTGCCCTGGTACATATCACGCGGCAGGGTACGCGCCATAACCCCGCCGACGCCGGTGCCCACACCCTGAAGGGCGCTGGCGGCAATCAGGACGGTGAGGCTGTGCGTGGTAATGGCAATCACCGTCGCTACCATGAAAATGCTCATGCCCACCAGAATGACCGGACGACGCCCTACGCGATCGGACAGGGGACCATAAACCAGCTGTGAAACGCCATAGGTTAGCAGATAGGCTGCCATCACGCTCTGGACTGCACCTTCGCGGACGCTTAGATCTTTTGCCATATCGGCAATCGCCGGAATGTAGATGGTTTGCGCCATCTGCCCGACGGCCACCAGTAACACCAGCATCAACAATAAGTTCACGTTCCGTTGCTTTTTCATGTCGCTGAATACTTTTGCCAAAAGAGATAAATGAAGAATAAGTAACTATGCATTCCCATAAATGCGCGAGGAATCTACCACAGAGAGATGACAATTTAAGCATTACTGTGATGAATGACAGAAGACGTGAAGGCAGGATTTGTAAACAAGATCGGCAACTAATGTTGCCAGCGAATTACGCCAGGCGCAGCAGGATCGCACCGGCAGCAATTCCCAGTGCCGCCGCGATGCGCAGGCCGGCAACCTTCTCTTTTAAAAGCACAAATGCGATTAATGCGCCGAAGAGAATAGAGGTTTCACGTAGTGCGGCGACCACAGCCAGCGGTGCCTGGGTCATCGCCCAGAGTGCCAGACCGTAAGATCCCATCGTCCCGACGCCGCCGAGCAGCCCTTTTTTCCAGTGCAGGCGCAGATAGCTGGACGCTTCGCGACGCCGCGCCACCATTGCCCAGCTCAGCAGACAGAAACCGTTCATGAAGAAGGTCCAGAGCGTGTAGCCCAGCGCAGTGTCCGAGAGTCGCACACCGGTGCCGTCCACCAGGGTATACCCGGCGATAAAACAGGCGTTCAGCAGTGCCAGCCAGATCCCCTTGCGTGACTGCATGCGGCCGTTCATCGCCATGGCCAGAATCGAAAGACAAATGACCCCAATGCCGGACCACGCAAACCGGGAGAGATGATCCCCGAGCACCATTACGCTGATCAGCGCCACCAGCAGAGGGGCCGTCCCGCGCATAAGGGGGTAGGTCTGGCTCATGTCGGAGACCTGATAAGTTTTTGCCACCAGTACCGTATACACCACCTGTAACGCACAGGAGACGAACAAATATGGCCAGCTTGCGGCAGTTGGCTGAGGAGAGAAGGGCAGTAAAATCAGGGCAATAAGCGCGGCTGAACCGCTGACCCCGATCGCCGAGTAGAGTTTATCCGTTCCGGCTTTAACGATGGCGTTCCAGCTGGCATGCAGCAGTGCGGCGAACAGTAAAATGCAGAAAACGGTGATGGTCATGGCGTATCGGTTGGTGAAATGTCATCCAACTGTAACATTCACCCGTCGATGCTGCCAGCCGCTTACACTGCGCAAAAAAGGCGGTGCGTCACCCGGGGTTCGTCTGACACCAGCCTGAAGCCCGCCCGATGGTAAAATCCGTACGCGGTTTCCGGCGCATGGGTATTAAGAAAATCAAACCAGATGCTGGCATCCGCCATCACCACGGTCAAAAGTTGTTTGCCAATGCCCTGCCCACGGCACTTTTCGCTGACGTAGAGATGACGAATACGTCCGGCGCGCGGCTGCTGGCTGAACGGATCGCGGTTGAGGCCGCACACGCCCACCAGCCTGCCGTTAAGAAACGCCCCCAGCAGCTTTTCACCCGGCGCGTTAAAGCGATTCTCACCGCGCTGCCAGTTCTCTTCCAGCCTGCGCAGCATATTGAAATTCAACGCGATACTCTCCGCCTTCAGGGCGATATACCCGGGTTCATCGGGCGTGACGGGCTCAATTAACAGACGCGACATAGCATTCCCTCGTTATTAAAGAGGGGCGGTTGCCCGCCCCTCTCAGGTGCGACTTGAACCTGAATCACCGAACGTATTTCAGGACAGCATCAAGCAGTTGCAATACAGCAACAATGAGTTTGAGGACAAGTATGACCATATCCACGACGCTCATACGCGTCTCCTTTTGGTTAAAAGGAGCACGATGCTGGCGTACCTTTCCGCCGCCTGTGGCCAGCACCTGGATTGACGTAACACAGTGTGCTCACTTCAGGGGTTAAGGCACTGACGGCACCACCCGTTTCAGCCAGGACTTCGTTGCGCCGGTAAACTGCGGCCCCCTCGCTCACTGCGAACACCCTCAGTATAGATAAATACTGTATGCATGAACAGTATTTTATGGACAAATTTTGGAAGGCGATCCATACTCAAAAACGTCAAAATCCGTGCCGGAATTGCGCGTTCGTCTTCGATCGCGTATACTTTTCGCGTTGACGTAACACAGTGTGTTCTGCGGCAACCAACCGCAAAACCCTGATAAAAACCTCGCTTAGGCGGGGTTTTTTGTTTTCTGGTCTGCCCATAAAAAGACTGCTGTAAAAGCGAGGTTTCTGCTATTTAGCTTCGTTGTGAACGGGATAGCATCGCTTATGCAACTCTCTTCATAGAGATAGGTATTAGACTCATTTTGCAATGATTAAACTAAAAATGTGTGAACTAATAAAAACCGCTAATGCCCTTCAAGTAATTAAGTTGTTTCGTATATAACCTTAATAAATAAAATCGTACTGACTTTTTTTATGTGAATGTTTATGTAAAGCAATTTTACTGGTTTGAATTTCTGGACTTTTCAATGTATATTTCTATAGCCGCAATCATTGTGTGGATACTTTATGCAAGCATCTGATTATTTAAAGATGAAGTTCCAGAGTGACAGGCAGTTGGCTATTTATGGACAGCAAGGTGTTGCAGGAACATGGAGAGCATTAAAGGGGATCGGCTCTGATATTTACTCAGGAATTGAGCGTGTAAGTTGGTACTCATCATGCTTAACCCCCAGCTATCACGATGTATGTGACGAGCTTCTCTCAGAAGAAAAGAGAATGTACCTCTCAATTCTCTCGCTTTACCGTTATCGCGATGTAATAGCACACATGCTCTATCTTTATTTTGAACATGTTATTTCCGATTCAGAAAACGGGAATGAACACAATCGCGTTCGCAAGATAGATTCAAAAGTAACAGGGCTTGTTAATAACATACCGACCAGCAAGGCCGCGCGTTTAGCAATAGCATGGGGTCTGGCCAAATCCCTGTCCGAATCAGGCCTGCTGTCTGAAATCGTCGTCGAACGGCTTGCACGCCGCGTACCTAACGTTGTCATGGCGCTTCAATTGATTGGAACGGAACAGAAGTGCGCTCTTGCTGCTCGCCGCCTGAAAACATTGGACCCTAAGTATTACGCCACCCTCTATGCCGCACAACTGGAGATGCTTTACTACTTTTTTGAGCCTTTCCTGTCTGAACTCATTAAGAAGGTGCAGTTGGGATTCTATAAGGATTTCGATGCAATTTATAAAGACTTAAAGGGCAAGGAGCATGTTTAAGAGTCTGTTATCAATTCTATTTACGGATATTTTATTTCCTGTTTATATTTTTGCGTGCGCCTCCTTGTTCCTGTGGTTGGTGCCTGACCACTGGGTATTACTAACATTCATTTCTATCATTGTATTTATTATTGTTCATCCGATAATTTTCGGCCACCTTGATAAGTACGATTAAATCATATAAAAAGGATTTTTTTTATGTCAAACCCAGCTTATTTGTTTTTAACAGATGAAAATGGTTCTCCCATGGTTGGCCCTTGCCTTGTGTCAGGGCGTGAAGGTGCAATTGAACTCAAATCGTTCACTCATAATGTCAATATCCCAGTCGACGGAAATACCGGGAAATTAACGGGCACGCGCATACACATGCCCGTCATGTTTCAGAAGGAATTTGATCGTGTAACCCCGATTTTATTTCGGGCGCTGAGTACGGGAAGAATGCTCAAGTCAGCCACTATTAAGATGTATCAGATTAATGAGGCGGGTTTAGAACAGGAATATTTTAATATCCTCCTTGAGAATGTGAAAATAACCTCAATCACACCAGACCTGTATCCCGGCGCAAACACCGGAACACACCTTGAAACGGTTCTTATACGCTACGAGAAAATCACCTGGAAGTATTGTGACGGCAATGTCATCTATAGTGATGCCTGGAATGAGCGAGCAACTTACTGAAACGTGATCCCTGACGCATTTTTGCGCAGATGAAAATATTTCCATTGTCACGCCCGAAAACCTGTGTTTGTATAAATTCAATCAATGATTCCAAACACAGGTCCCCAATGACTTCATCCATCTTCACTTCGACCCTACTAAAAACTGCGCAACCTGCCGCAGTGGTCGTCGTGCGTGTGGTGGTGGTCGTCGGCAATGCGCCGTAGGGACTGGATCAACACACGAATCCAAAACCCCGCCGGCGCAAACCGGGCGGGGTTTTTCGTTTAGGACCCTCCCCGGAAGGCTGGCTCAGAAGAAAAGGACTGGAGCATGGCAAGTTCGGGCACAACATCCACCAAGACGCGTTTTACAGGCGCGCAGCTGATTGTTCATTTACTGGAACGACAGGGCATCACCACCGTTGCGGGCATCCCGGGTGGGACCGTACTGCCGCTGTATGATGCGTTAAGCCAAAGCACACAGATCCGCCACGTGCTGGCGCGCCACGAGCAGGGCGCAGGCTTTATCGCCCAGGGCATGGCGCGTACCCAGGGTAAACCGGCGGTCTGTATGGCCTGTAGCGGGCCGGGCGCCACTAACCTGGTGACCGCCATCGCCGACGCGCGTCTCGACTCCATTCCGCTGATCTGCATTACCGGCCAGGTGCCGTCCTCGATGATCGGCACCGATGCGTTCCAGGAAGTCGACACCTACGGCATCTCTATCCCCATCACCAAACATAACTATTTAGTTCGCGATATCAGCGAGCTGCCTCAGGTTATCAGCGATGCGTTCCGCATTGCGCAGTCTGGCCGCCCGGGCCCGGTGTGGATAGACATTCCTAAGGATGTCCAGACCGCAGAGATCGAGATCGACATTCTGCCGGAGCCGGGCGAGCGTGCCCCCGCGCCGGAGTTCAGCGCTGAGAGCGTGCGCGATGCGGCGGCAATGATCAACGCCGCCAAACGCCCGGTGCTGTATCTGGGCGGCGGGGCGATCAACGCCGCGGATGAAATCCGCCAGTTTGCGGAAAAAGCCAACCTGCCGACCACCATGACCCTGATGGCGCTGGGTATGCTGCCCAAAGCGCATCCATTGTCTTTAGGGATGCTGGGCATGCACGGCGCGCGCAGCACCAACTACATCCTGCAAGAGGCGGATTTGCTGATAGTTATGGGGGCGCGTTTTGATGACCGGGCGATTGGCAAAACCGAGCAGTTCTGCCCGAACGCCAAAATCATTCACGTGGATATCGACCGCGCCGAGCTGGGTAAAATCAAGCAGCCGCACGTGGCGATCCAGGGCGACGTGGCCGAGGTGCTGGCGCAGCTGATCCCGCAGACGGTGGCAACCGACCGCGCCGACTGGCGCCAGCTGGTGGCCGATCTGCAACGCGAGTTCCCGGGCGCTATCCCAACCGAGGGCGACCCGCTGAGCCACTATGGTCTTATCAACGCTGTTGCCGCCTGCGTGGATGACAGCGCGATTATCACCACCGACGTCGGCCAGCATCAGATGTGGACTGCCCAGGCGTATCCGCTGAACCGCCCGTGCCAGTGGCTGACCTCCGGCGGCCTTGGCACCATGGGCTTCGGCCTGCCAGCAGCGGTTGGCGCGGCGCTCGCCAACCCGGACCGTAAGGTGATCTGCTTCTCCGGTGACGGCAGCCTGATGATGAATATTCAGGAGATGGCGACGGCGGCCGAAAACCAGTTAGACGTCAAAATCATTCTGATGAACAACGAGGCGCTGGGTCTGGTACACCAGCAGCAGAGCCTGTTCTATAAGCAGGGCGTGTTTGCGGCGACCTATCCGGGGATGATCAACTTCATGCAGATTGCCGCTGGTTTTGGCCTGCACACCTGCGATCTGAACGCCGAAGAAGATGCCCACGCGGCGTTGCAGGATGCGATTTCTCGCCCTGGCCCGGCGTTGATCCACGTGCGTATCGACCCTGAACAAAAAGTGTATCCGATGGTGCCGCCGGGTGCGGCAAATACTGAGATGGTGGGAGAATAAGCCATGCAGAAACAACATGATAACGTCATTCTGGAACTCACCGTCCGCAACCACCCTGGCGTCATGACCCACGTCTGCGGGCTGTTTGCCCGCCGGGCATTTAACGTGGAAGGCATTCTCTGCCTGCCAATTCAGGGCAGCGAGCACAGCCGCATCTGGCTACTGGTCAACGACGACCAGCGTCTGGAGCAGATGATAGCGCAGATCGACAAGCTGGAAGACGTCACCAACGTGGCGCGCAACCAGTCCGATCCCACCATGTTTAACAAAATTGCGGTGTTCTTCGAATAGATCGCTTAAGGTAAGCGTCTTTCGCTCTTGTAGGCCGGATAAGCGCAGCGCCATCCGGCTTTTTCAGACCGCAGGAACACACATGACCACCATCGCCCTTATTGACGACCACCTTATCGTCCGCTCCGGCTTTGCCCAGCTTCTCAACCTCGAACCGGATTTCCAGGTCGTGGCCGAGTTTGGCTCCGGTCGCGAGGCGCTGGCGGGCCTGCCGGGGCGCGGGGTGCAGGTCTGTATCTGCGATATCTCAATGCCGGATCTCTCCGGGCTTGAGCTGTTAAGCCAGCTGCCGAAAGGAATGGCGACCATTATGCTCTCGGTCCACGACAGCCCGGCGCTGGTCGAGCAGGCGCTCAACGCGGGGGCGCGCGGGTTCCTCTCAAAACGCTGTAGCCCGGATGAGCTGATCGCCGCCGTGCGCACCGTCTCCACCGGCGGCTGCTACCTGACGCCGGATATCGCCATCAAGCTGGCGGCGGGACGGCAGGATCCACTCACCAGACGCGAGCGTCAGGTGGCAGAGAAACTTGCCCAGGGCATGTCGGTGAAAGAGATTGCCGTAGAGCTGGGATTGTCGCCAAAGACCGTTCACGTTCATCGCGCCAACCTGATGGAAAAACTCAACGTCAGTAACGATGTCGAGCTGGCGCGCCGTATGTTTGACAGCTGGCAATGAACTCCCTTTTTTCGCGGCTGATCGCCGTTGTCGCCAGCTTTTTTATCTTCTCCGCCGCGTGGTTCTGCCTGTGGAGTATCAGCCTGCATCTGGTGGAACGCCCGGAGCTGGCGGTGCTGCTGTTCCCCTTTGGCCTGCGTCTGGGGCTGATGCTGCAATGCCCGCGCGGCTACTGGCCGGTGCTGCTGGGCGCAGAGTGGCTGATGCTGATCTGGCTGGCGCAGGAAGTGGCGCTGGCGCATCTGCCGTTATTGATGACCGGAAGCCTGCTCACGCTTATCCCGGTCGCCCTCATTTCCCGCTATCGTCACCAGCGCGACTGGCGCACGCTGCTGCGTCAGGGGGCGGCGCTAATTGCCGCCGCGCTGTTGCAGTCCCTGCCGTGGGTGGGTGAAAAGGAGGTGCTTAACGCCCTGCTGCTGACCCTTACCGGCGGCCTGACGCTGGCCCCGACCTGCCTTGTGATCTGGCATTATCTTACAAGCACTGTCTGGCAGCCGCTCGGCCCGGCGCTGGTCTCCCAGCCGGTGAACTGGCGCGCCCGGCACCTGATCTGGTATCTGCTGCTGTTTGTGGTGAGCCTGTGGCTCCAGCTTGGTCTGCCCGCCGAGCTTTCACGCTTCACGCCGTTTTGTCTGGCGCTGCCGATCATCGCCCTTGCCTGGCACTACGGCTGGCAGGGCGCATTGATCGCCACGCTGATGAACGCCATCGCGCTGATTGCCAGCCAGACCTGGCACGATCATCCGGTAGATTTACTGCTTTCCCTGCTGGCCCAGAGCCTGACCGGGTTGCTGCTCGGCGCGGGCATACAGCGCCTGCGCGAGCTGAACCAGTCCCTGCAAAACGAGCTGGCGCGCAACCGCCGTCTGGCGGAGCGTCTGCTGGAGACGGAAGAGAGCGTGCGGCAAGAGGTTGCCCGCGAGCTGCACGACGACATCGGCCAAACCATCACCGCCATCCGTACCCAGGCGGGCATTGTTCAGCGCCTGGCGGCAGAAAACGCGGGCGTGAAGCAGGGCGGGGCGCATATCGAACAGCTTTCGCTGGGCGTCTATGATTCCGTTCGTCGCCTGTTAGGGCGGCTGCGCCCGCGCCAGCTTGACGATCTCTCCCTGGAGCAGGCGGTACGCTCCCTGATGCGCGAGATGGAGCTGGAAAGCCGCGGCATTGTCAGCCATCTCGACTGGCGAATTAACGAATCTGCGCTGAGCGAAGGCCAGCGCGTAACCCTGTTCCGCGTCTGTCAGGAGGGGCTGAACAATATCGTCAAACATGCCAGTGCCAGCGCGGTCACGATCCAGGGCTGGCAGCAGGACGAGCGCCTGATGCTGGTGATTGAAGACGACGGCTGCGGCCTGCCGCCGGGCTCCGGCCAGCAGGGCTTTGGCCTGGCGGGCATGCGCGAGCGCGTAAAGGCGCTTGGCGGCACGCTGAGCCTCTCCTGCACCCACGGGACGCGCGTCAGCGTCAGTTTGCCGTTAAGGACGCATCATGTTTAAAACCCCCGCCAGCGCCGCCCCGCTAAGCAACAAAGCGGAAATCGACTCCCGCTACCGCTACTGGCGTCGCCATATCCTGATTACCATCTGGCTCGGCTACGCGCTGTTCTACTTTACCCGCAAAAGCTTCAACGCCGCCGCGCCGGAGATCCTCGCGAGCGGCGTGATGACCCGCACCGATATCGGCCTGCTGGCGACGCTGTTTTATATCACCTACGGCCTGTCGAAGTTCTTCTCCGGCATCGTCAGCGATCGCTCCAACGCGCGTTATTTTATGGGCGTCGGGCTGATCGCCACCGGCGTGGTGAATATTCTGTTTGGCTTCTCCACCTCGCTCTGGGCCTTCGCCCTGCTGTGGGCGCTGAACGCCTTTTTCCAGGGCTGGGGCGCGCCGGTCTGCGCCCGCCTGCTGACCGCCTGGTACTCACGCAACGAGCGTGGCGGCTGGTGGGCGATATGGAACACCGCGCATAACGTCGGCGGGGCGCTGATCCCGATGGTGGTGGGTGCCGCGGCGCTGCACTACGGCTGGCGCGCGGGGATGATGATTGCCGGTGGCCTGGCGATTATTGCCGGGCTGTTCCTCTGCTGGCGCCTGCGCGACAGGCCGCAGACCGTCGGCCTTCCACCGGTGGGCGACTGGCGGCACGACGAGATGGAGATCGCCCAGCAGCAGGAAGGGGCCGGGCTGTCCCGCCAGGAGATCCTCACCAAATACGTGCTGAAAAACCCCTACATCTGGCTGCTGTCGCTCTGCTACGTGCTGGTCTACGTGGTGCGCGCGGCCATTAACGACTGGGGCAATCTGTACATGTCCGAGACGCTCGGCGTGGATCTGGTGACCGCCAACTCGGCGGTGACCATGTTTGAACTGGGCGGGTTTATCGGCGCGCTGGTGGCGGGCTGGGGCTCGGACAAGCTGTTCAACGGCAACCGCGGCCCGATGAACCTGATTTTTGCCGCCGGGATCTTGCTCTCCGTCGGCTCACTATGGTTGATGCCGTTCGCCAGCTACGTGATGCAGGCGGCGTGCTTCTTCACCATCGGATTTTTCGTCTTTGGCCCGCAGATGCTGATCGGCATGGCGGCGGCGGAGTGTTCCCACAAAGAGGCGGCCGGCGCGGCGACGGGCTTTGTCGGGCTGTTTGCCTATCTTGGCGCATCGCTCTCCGGCTGGCCGCTGGCGCGGGTGATCGACATCTGGCACTGGAGCGGGTTCTTCGCGGTGATCGCCATCGCGGCGGGCATCTCCGCCCTGCTTTTACTGCCGTTTTTGCACGCGCAGGCGCCGCGCGAAGCGTGACGCGCCTCACCTTTTGCTGCCGAGACGCGCAAAACTAAGAAATTTTCCCGGTTTCACCTGGACGCTGTCTCAGGCATCTCTCCTGGCTGGTTTTTACAATGCTGCAAAAATCAGCTCAGGAGTAAACCAACCATGCTGGCCTTCTTAAACCAGGTGCGCAAGCCGACCCTGGATCTGCCGCTCGACGTGCGGCGCAAGATGTGGTTCAAACCGTTCATGCAGTCTTATCTGGTGGTCTTCATCGGCTACCTGACCATGTATCTGATCCGCAAAAACTTTAACATCGCGCAGAACGACATGATCTCGACCTACGGGCTGAGCATGACCCAACTGGGGATGATTGGCCTGGGCTTTTCCATCACCTACGGCGTGGGGAAAACGGTTGTCTCGTACTATGCGGACGGCAAAAACACCAAGCAATTCCTGCCGTTTATGCTGATCCTCTCCGCCATCTGTATGCTCGGCTTCAGCGCCAGCATGGGCGCGGGGTCCGTTAGCCTGTTCCTGATGATCGCCTTCTACGCCCTGAGCGGTTTCTTCCAGAGTACCGGCGGGTCGTGCAGCTACTCCACCATTACCAAATGGACCCCGCGCCGCAAGCGTGGTTCCTACCTCGGCATGTGGAACATCTCCCACAACCTCGGCGGGGCGGGCGCGGCTGGCGTAGCGCTGTTCGGCGCAAACTACCTGTTCGACGGCCATGTGATCGGCATGTTTATCTTCCCGTCGATTATCGCCCTGATCGTCGGCTTTATCGGCCTTCGCTACGGCAGCGACTCCCCGGAATCGTACGGCCTCGGCAAAGCCGAAGAGCTGTTCGGCGAGGAGATCAGCGAAGAGGACAAAGAGACCGAAGAGAACGAGATGACCAAATGGCAGATCTTTGTTGAGTACGTGCTGAAAAACAAAGTGATTTGGCTGCTGTGCTTCTCGAACATCTTCCTGTACGTGGTGCGTATCGGTATCGACCAGTGGTCCACCGTGTATGCCTTCCAGGAGTTGAAGCTTTCTAAAGAGGTTGCGATTCAGGGCTTTACCCTGTTTGAAGTGGGCGCGCTGGTCGGCACGCTGCTGTGGGGCTGGCTCTCCGACCTCGCCAACGGCCGTCGTGCGCTGGTGGCCTGCGTCGCGCTGGCGCTGATTATCGCCACGCTCGGCGTTTACCAGCACGCCAGCAACCAGTACGTTTACCTGGCGTCCCTGTTCGCGCTCGGCTTCCTGGTGTTCGGTCCGCAGCTGCTGATCGGCGTGGCGGCGGTTGGCTTTGTCCCGAAAAAAGCGATCGGCGCCGCCGATGGGATTAAGGGCACCTTCGCCTACCTGATCGGCGACAGCTTCGCCAAGCTGGGCCTGGGGATGATCGCCGACGGCACGCCGATTTTCGGCCTCACCGGCTGGGCGGGCACCTTCGCGGCGCTGGATGCGGCAGCGATCGGCTGTATCGTCCTGATGGCGATGGTCGCGGTGCTGGAAGAACGTAAAATTCGCCGTGAGAATCGTGCGCAGAAATTAAAAGTAGCCTGAGTGTGCAGGTAACTTCTTTGCCCGGTGTGTGATGCCGGGCTTTTTTATTTGTACGCCACACCTTTACCCCGCTTTACACACTCACCCTTCTCCATGCTCTACAGTGTTTTTGCTGCCGCCTTTCGTGCAGCCTTAGCCCCTTTTGCTAACGGAGAGCTTGCATGTTAACCCGACGATTGTCCTGCCTGGCGCTGCTGATGGCGCTGGCCTCCCCCGCAATGGCCGCGAATGCACCTACCTACGGCGAGAAGCTGGAAGGTTTTGACTACGGCTGGCCGGTAAAACACTTTACCTTTACCTCGCAGAACCAGCCTCTGGATATGGCTTACCTGGACGTGAAGCCGGAAAAACCCAACGGCCGCACCGTGGTGCTGATGCACGGCAAAAACTTCTGCGCCGGTACCTGGGACGGCACGATCCGCGCGCTTTCAGCCAGCGGGTATCGCGTGATCGCACCCGACCAGATCGGCTTCTGCAAATCCACCAAGCCGGAGCATTATCAGTACACCTTCCAGCAGCTGGCGGATAACACCCACGCGCTGCTGAAAACGCTGGGCGTCGATCGCGTCACGGTTATCGGCCACTCGACCGGCGGCATGCTGGCGACCCGCTACGCGCTGATGTGGCCGCAGCAGGTGCAGCAGCTGGTGATGGTCAACCCGATAGGCCTGGAGGACTGGAAAGCGCGCGGCGTGCCGCATATTACGGTCGACCAGTGGTACCAGCGCGAGCTGAAAGTCAGCGCCGACGGCATTCGTCAGTACGAGAAAAACACCTACTATGCCGGGGAGTGGAAGCCGGAGTACGAGCGCTGGGTCACCATGCTTGCCGGGTTAAACAACGGGCCAGGCAAAGCGCGCGTGGCGTGGAACTCGGCGCTGCTCTACGACATGATTTATACCCAGCCGGTCGTCTATGAATTTAACGAGCTGAAGATGCCGGTATTATTGATGATCGGCACGAAGGACAACACCGCCATCGGGAAGGATCTCGTCCCGCCTGAGATCCGCAAAACGCTCGGCAACTATGCGGTGCTGGGAAAGGAGACGGCGAAGCGCATCCCGCACGCTACGCTGGTGGAATTTAACGACATGGGCCATGCGC
>OKTU01000752.1_pt1 | contig 17880 bp, 14 predicted proteins | sample 1606311 | NCBI WGS metagenome assembly OKTU01 (sample SAMEA3879557, study PRJEB24766) | human gut metagenome | biome: human-associated habitat; feature: feces | place: USA | collected 1985/1987
AAAAGGTCCACGACTTCCTCACCGTAGGCGCCGCCGCTCCCCTGCAGGAAGCCGTTGTCACCGCCCTCAACTTCGACGACAGCTATTACGATGAGGTCCTCGACCTCTATACCGGCAAGCGCGACCTGTTCTGCCAGGGACTCGAAAGCATCGGTCTTGAGCATAACGTGCCGCAGGGCGCCTACTACGTCATGATGGACATCTCTGAGTTTGGCTACGACAGCGACCTCGAATTCTGCGAGGACCTCGCATCCAAGGTGGGCGTGGGCGCCGTGCCCGGCTCGAGCTTCTTCCGCGAGCCCGTCAACCATCTGATTCGTTTCCACTTTGCCAAGCGAGACGAGACGCTCAACGCTGCGCTTGAGAACCTCAAGTCGCTACGTGATAAAATCAACCCGCGCGGGTAAGGACGGCCCGGCAACTAAAGCAACCAAAGAAGCCCCGCACCGCCCGCCACGTTGCGAGGCTTCTTTTTATAGCGCTTTCTCAATTTGTTTAGAGCGCTATACTTTGGTCACGGAACAACTCGTCTCGGAAAGAGGAATACTATGGCAGAGCAGCAGCTTATCGGAGCGCTCGAGGCCGGCGGCACCAAGATGGTCTGCGCCACGGGCTATGCAGACGGTACGGTCCTGGAGCGCGAGCAGATCGCGACCACGACCCCGCAGGAGACCGTTGAGGCCGTCAATGCATGGTTTGCCGACAAGGGCATCGCCGCGCTGGGCATCGGCGCCTTTGGCCCCACCGCAGTCAACCCCGCGTCGCCCCAATACGGCAAGATCCTGGAGACGCCCAAAACGGCATGGCGCTACTTTGACCTGCTGGGCACCATCCAAAACGAGCTCAATATTCCCTGTGGCTACGACACCGACGTCAACGTTGCCTGCTTGGGCGAGGTCACCTTTGGTTGCGCCCAGGGCCTCACTGACGTTGTGTATCTGACCATCGGCACCGGCGTGGGCGCCGGCGTGCTCTCGGGTGGTAAGCTCGTGCACGGCATGATGCATCCCGAAGCCGGCCACATCCTGGTCACGCGCGACCCGCGCGACACCATCGGCGAGCATAGCGCCTGCCCCTTCCACGACAATTGCCTCGAGGGTCTCATCGCCGGCCCCGGCGTTAAAAAGCGCTGGGATGGCAAGAGCGCCGGAGACATGGCCGATGACCCGGAGGCCATGGACCTGCTCGCAGGCTATCTGGCACAGGCGCTCATGACCTACACGCTGTGCTACGCGCCGCAAAAGATTATCATCGGCGGCGGCGTGGCCGACCACACCCCCATCGTGCCGCTCGCGCGCAAGAAGTGCGCCGAGATGCTCAACGGTTATATCGTCACGCCCGAGGTCAACGACATCGATACCTATATTGTCAACAACAGCCTTGAGGGCAAGCAGGGCATCATGGGCTGCCTGGCCCTGGGCGCGCAGGCGCTTCAGTAACAGACGCACCCACAGGGCGTGGCGCGCCCGGCAAATCCAACCTACGGAACGACGCCACCACGCCCTATATAAGCCCTCTAATAAAAAAGGCCGCCTAGCACCAAGCATACGTCCTAGGCGGCCTTTTTGGCACATATGAGCGATCGTAGTAGATATCGGAGCACAACACCCGTTGCCGCTCCACAGCAGTCGATCATCACATCGGTGATCATGCCGGCGCGTCCCGGCACAAAGAGCTGAATCGTCTCGTCGATCGAAGGAATCAGCAGCAGGAACACCGCCGTGGGCAGCAGCACGTCAAAGGTGCGCCGGCCCTCAAAATCAAAGGCGTGCGTTGCCAAGATGCCGAGCACCATATACTCGGTAAAATGCGCGCACTTGCGAACAACAAAGTTGGTCACCCATTCATATGGAAGTCCCACGCCGTGCAGGAAACCGCGGATAGCTTCCATGACCGTTAGGCTCAGCGAGCCCGACCCCGAGCCGGGAACCAGCGAATTGCCCCAGATCAAGAGCGCCATCAGGCAGGTTACAACCGCCCATTTTCGATTGATCTTAACCATGCAGAAGTTATGCCTCCGCGCGGAGCGGCGCGAAGCTGGCGGTACCGCCCTCGATAACGCTCAGATAGGCACGGCCCGTACGCTTGGCGGTAGAGGACTGCAGGCGCTCGATCTCTTCCTCGAGGATCTGATTGACGCGCTCGTGACGACGGTTTTCCATAATGCCGGCGGCAATAGCCTCGGCCAGCGACGGGAGCGGGGGCTGCAACAGGAGCGGGCTCGTCAATCTCATCCAGAATCGCGGTGGCGGCGGCCCACATGTCCTCGTGGCCCGAGTAATCGGCCATGGGGACATCAACCTCGAGCGAGGCGTCCGGAAGGTCGCCGGTGTCGATGCGATCTTGGGCTTCAATAGATGCGGTGATGGCTGCAGGCTCATCGAGGTCATCGAGATCGATGTCCGCGGCACCGGAGATGATAGGCATGCTGGCGAGGTTTGCATTGTACGGCGCAGCCTCAGCCGCCTGCTGCTGGGCAGGAGCGCCCCAAAGCGAGCTCTCGGCGGCACGGCGGGCGGCAACGGCCTCCTCGTCCGCGGTCATGGCTTCATCAATGTACGAATTATCGGCAAAAGCGTTCGCGTCCGCCGAGGTAGCGTTGTAGGCGTTATTGGCTGCCGCGTTGGCAACGAGTGCCACGAAAGCCGCCGTGCTGCCCGCAGGGGCGGCCTGGGAGCCCGACACGGCACGCGCCGCGGCGGCGATGTCGTCGCGATTGAGGGAGCCGGTCTGCCCGCCGTTGGTGAGCTCGTCGATGGCGACTTGATAGACGTCGCGCGAGCGTGCAGGGTCGCAGCTCACCGGCGAATCGTCGTCGAGCATACTGTCGATCATGGACCAAGCCTCGGCCTCGTCCATGGCATCTGCGGCTCGAGCGATGGTAGGAACACCATCATCGGCATGACGGCGCTGGAACGCACCAGTCAGGCCGGAAAGGAATGCCGAGGTAGACTGCTCCGACTGAGTCTGAGAAGCAGAAGCCGCAGTGTAAGGAGTCGCATCCTGCTGCTGAGCTGGAATCGAGGCGGTCTTGAACTCGCTTTGATGCTGATTGAGATTGGCGGCACCGCCCATGGCATCAGGCTGGAACAGACGCTCTTCACGCTGCGCACGGTACTCGGAGATACCCAGCGAAGCGGCATAGATACCCACGCCCGCCACCGCGCCCACGGCGAAGGGAACCGCACCCGCCACGACCGTCTCATTCACCGACGAAAACGGCAGCGTCGCGGCATACATAACCACGGGAGCGGCAAGGCCGATCCCGCACGAAAGTCCGGCAAGGACTGCTCGTTGTGTTGCATCAGAAGAAGCCATGAGCTCTCCCCATCTTCCAGCACCCAAATCGCATCATTCAGTTGGCTGCGCGAGAGAAGATGAAGCGGGGCTATGCCCCAAAGCAACGGTATATGGTTCGTTTCATCTGCGTTTTCCGTCGCGAAGCTTAAAAGCTATTATGCGAAACCGCCCAGTCTATTGCAAGCGACGATGTCGGATTGAAACGGGAAACCTGCTGCTTGCCAGTCTTATGGTCAAAAAAGCGCGGAGCGGCTATATAGAAAAGGGCCGAGGCTCAAAGCCCCGACCCTTTATTGCATTGATGACTATCGCTGCGTGTAGATGACAACCTAGAACGTCTGCTCGTAGTCGCTGTGTTTTTTGGCCGAACGCACCAGGAACTCCTGGTTGGTGTTGGTGCCCTTAAGACCCTTGATAAACGACGCAGCTGCGCGCTCGGTGTTGTTCATGCCGGCAAGAATGCGACGCAGGCCAAAGACAAACGGACGCATCTGCTCGTCAACCAACAGGTCCTCGTTACGCGTACCGGAGGCAACGGGGTCGATAGCCGGGAAGATGCGGCGGTCGGCCAGGTCGCGGTCGAGCTTGAGCTCCATGTTGCCGGTGCCCTTGAACTCCTCAAAGATGACCTCGTCCATCTTGGAGCCGGTGTCGATGAGGGCAGAGGCCAGGATGGTGAGCGAGCCACCGTTCTCGATATTACGGGCTGCGCCCAGGAAGCGCTTGGGCGGATACAGTGCCGCCGAATCGACGCCGCCTGAAAGGATGCGGCCTGAGGCGGGCGCCGCCAAGTTGTAGGCGCGGGCAAGACGCGTGATGGAGTCGAGCACCACCACGACGTCGCCACCCAGCTCCACGATGCGCTTGGCGCGCTCGATGACGAGCTCTGCCACACGAGTGTGGTTGTCGGCGGGCATATCGAAGGTCGACGCCACAACCTCGCCCTTGATGGAACGCTGCATATCGGTAACCTCTTCGGGGCGCTCGTCGACGAGCAGGCAGATGAGGTGCACCTCGGGGTTGTTAATCGAGATAGACTGGCAGATCTTCTTGAGGATCGTGGTCTTGCCGGCCTTAGGCGGGGACACGATCAGGCCACGCTGACCCTTGCCGATCGGCGACACGATGTCGATGGCGCGACCGGTAATGGAGTCCTTGCCATGCTCCATGCGCAGCGGCTCAAGCCGACAATAGCGACCCTGAAGTACCACCCGGGACGGGTGCGGCCGAGGCTGCCAGTCGATAAGGCTTTCCCCTACAGGTTGACCAAACTCATTGAATGTATTCATCTTTATTTCCATGATGTTAAGAAGATCTCCAGATTAATGAATTGCTGGTTCCTTAAAAAGAACCACCAGGTTATGTTTTTCTGGTACCACGAGGAGGAATGATGAATATACCGGGTGATGAGCTATACACCTTGCTCCATGCTGCGCTGAAAAAACGTGGGACAGAGACGCTCCAGCGCGCGCTCTATCTTGCTTTGCGGGAGGCCATACTGTGCGGAAGGCTTCGTTCCGGCAGCCATTTGCCCGGCTCACGAACGCTGGCGCATCAGATCTCGGTGTCCCGAAATACCGTCAACGCGGCGCTGGACCAGCTCACGCTCGAAGGTTATTTGCTGCGTAGCCGCCAGGGCACGCGGGTGGGGCAATTCGCTCCTCGTACGATTGCCCGGACATTACCGGACCCGGAAGTCAGGCTGACAAAACGTGTCGCCCGGCTGCCCGCGCCTGTGCCGCGTGACACTCCGGTGATGGCGTTTACGCCGGGAACGCCTGCCATCAACTATTTCCCCTTGCCGCTGTGGCGGCGGTTGTACGATCGCGTCCTGCGCGAGGAGGGAAGCGCCCTGTTAGGGTATGGCGACCCTGCCGGCGAGCCGTCGTTACGGGCCGCCATTGCCCGCCATCTTGCGCTCTCCCGCGGCATTGACTGTGACGCCAGCCAGATAGTGATAACCGAAGGGGCGCTGGAGGGCGTCAATCTGTGCACAATGCTGTTAAGCGAGCCGGGGGATGTCGCCTGGGTGGAAAATCCCGGCTATAGCGGCGCCAAAAGCGCTTTTGTCAAAACCGGCCTGGCGATGACCGGCATACCGGTGGATGACGAGGGGATGTGCTGGGAAGGGATGTGTGCGCCTTCACCCACGCTGATTTTTACCTCGCCATCGCATCAGTTCCCTTACGGAAGCGTACTCAGCGCGCGGCGGCGTCTGGCGCTGCTGGAACTGGCCCGGCAGCACAACGCGTGGATCATTGAGGACGATTACGACAGCGAATTCCGTTATACAGGTGAGCCCGTCCCGGCGATGCTGGGTATGGTCAACAACGCGCCCGTTGTGTATCTGGGGACGTTCAGCAAAACGCTGTTTCCGTCGCTCCGAATGGGGTTCATGGTGTTACCGCCAGCGCTGGCGAAGGCGGCACGTCCCGCCATCGGCTCGCTGCTGCGCGGCGGGCATCGCGCTGAACAGCGCACCCTGGCGCTGTTTATTGAGGAAGGCCACTATGCGCGACATCTTGCCGCCATGCGCCGACTTTATCGTAAGCGATACCGCCAAATGCGAGAGGCGCTAAGCGCAGAGCTTCATACGCCGCATCGCGTTCTTGCCGGAGAAGGAGGGATGCACCTGGCGCTGGCGATTGACGGTATCGACGACCAGCGGCTGGTGGAGCAGGCAAGAGCGTTTCAGCTGGCACCCGCTGCGCTGAGCGGATATTACCTTGAGACGAAGCAGGGGCAAACCGGTCTGGTTTTAGGTTACGGCAATACCTCTGCTTCGCAGTTTGCGCCGGGTATCCGACGTCTTCAGGCGTTAATTACGCAGCAGTGGGGCGGGAAAGGGTAAAGACATCATAAAAAGAGAGCTGGCCCTTGGTGGTGACCATTTTCTGCAACTTCTCTTTTTGCCCGGCTTCGACAGCCGGCGAGTGCAGGATGCTGTCGATCAGCTCCTTCGGCACGTAACGCGTGTTGTACCACTCCCCGTTGTAGCACACGCGGAAATCGAGTACGTCGATATCTTCATACCGGTAACGCGGATTGACGTCGAAAAAGAAAAACGCGTTAAACACCACGAACAGCACTACCAGCAGCCAGACGGAATCGACCAGCGTTTCAGACTTCAGCATGACGATAAGCGTTGCCAGCCAGGCGGCGTACATGGCGACGAACAACCCGGGGTGTTTGCGAATAAAGCTGATGCTAAAGCGCGGGCGATTGTCGCGCTTTTCGCGAGTATTGAGATCGTCGATGGTGGCGGTAAGCAGGCGCTGTATCTCTGTCATTTTTTGCCTTTATGATTGTTGAAAATACAGGTGATCTGCTTATTTTATGAGAGGGGTTTACGCGATGAAAGTAACAGTTATGCCAGGAAAAAGCATAACAGTTACTCAGGATGCGCTTAGAGCATTTTAATGATTTTCGCCGGATTGCCGCCCACGACAGCATTGGCCGGCACGTCTTTGGTCACTACCGCGCCGGAAGCGATAACCGCATTATCGCCAATGGTTACGCCCGGGTTAATGATCGCACGTCCGCCGATCCAGACGTTATCACCAATGGTGACCGGTTTACCGTACTCCAGCCCGCTGTTACGTTCGGTCGCATCCAGAGGATGCGTGGCCGTATAAATGTGCACCCCCGGCGCAAGCATACAGTTATCGCCAATGCGGACAGGGCAGACATCCAGCATGACGCAGTCAAAGTTGGCATAAAAATTTTTGCCCAGATAGATGTTATACCCGTAGTCGCAGCGGAAGCTCGGTTCTATATAGGCGCCTTCGCTTTGACCCAGCAGGTCAGCTAATAAGGCGCGACGTTCGGCCTTCTCATCGGGTGCGGTATGGTTATAGCGGTGAACAAGATGACGCGCGCGTAAACGGTCAGCCCTCAGCGTGTCATCGCCAGGGCGGTAATATTCACCTGCAATCATCTTCTGTTTTTCTTCACTCATGGGAACCTCTCTGGAATCGTTTTACGCAGCGTAAAGAGGATTAACCAGAAAGGGAACGTTCCCTAAAAGCTGCTGTGACGGGAGTCACAACATTTATGCGCATAAATACGTTTTATACGGGAACCTGGCGTTTGCACTTGAAGCGTAATTCGAAAGGTAAATTCAGCTTAACAACGGGCGTAATGCCTTTACAGTCTCTCTTCAACGATTAACGAACAAATTTCCATACCGAAGAGGGGATCTTGTCATACAGTTTATTCATGGTTAGTTCAGCCAGACGATGGTCGGCAGCTGAATAAAATACCGCCAGTTCATTATCTGATAATTCGTATTTATTTTTCTCGATAACACGCTCCAGCGTGTCAATTGACTGGCAGCGTCGCAGGCGCATCAAATAATCGACTTTTGTTAATGGTTTATCAGACATAAATTCACCTTAGTAATTGTAATAATTTTAACAGGAAAGACTAACCGGATTAGCTCTGCTGACATTAGTGAAGCAGCGAAATAGACGGTTTCCTGATTTACGCCATTTCTGCAAATCCTGTGCGTTAATGCCGTAGCTGCTGAACAACATAAAGGTGTCGTCCAGGTATTCATCAATTTGCTCTATCAACTTATTATCTTCATTGTACTTAATTTTATAATTAAGTGCGAAGGTGGCGATATGCTCGATCAGCTCGTTAAGCTGTAAATTGATAGCAGACGTTGGATCGTTCACCCAGCCATGGTTACTTTCTTCAAGATTGGCAAGGCAGTCATGGTACAAGGATTCGCAGAGAAATTTCAACTGCGCGATATCATGCCTTTTTGGCGAGTACTCGTCCATAGCGCATCCCCTTCTGAGTGATTTTTTACTCACCGAACATCATGTCGGGATGGATACAACTTGCTTAGCCACATGGGAGCTGTGTTCCTGATAACTCTAACTATAAGCCACTCTGATCAAGATTTCACCGCGCTATTACGAAAAATTACAATTAAATCGTTACTGTGCGAGCCTTTACGCAAATGTACCTTTTGCAGCAACCACGTTAATCAAATAAAAAACCGTTTTTTATCGGTTCCTTAAAATTCATTGAGTTAGCGCAAAGTTTCATGTGAAGTCCGAAACCAGATATCTTCAGATAATTTCCGTTACTTAGGAATAGTCCGAATAATTTACGCCGCAAAATGATAATAAAAGAAGGCTGAGTTCCTGGTGTAAGTTATCGGCCTATTATGCCAGGCCTCATTAAAAAGAGGAAAATAAATAGAAAAGCAATAGGTCTATTTTATGATTTTTTCTGAAAATGAAAAAGGCCGCAAATGCGGCCTTTTTATCATGTGAAACCGGTATCAGTGATGTTCTACCGAATGATTGTGCTCAACATCTTCATTTTTGCGGCTAAAGCGGCGGCGAACCACCACAAAGAATACCGGAACGAAGAAGATTGCCAGTACCGTTGCGGTCACCATCCCGCCCATTACACCGGTACCTACTGCGTTCTGCGCGCCGGAACCAGCACCAGTACTGATAACCAGCGGCATAACGCCGAGGATAAACGCCAGGGACGTCATCAGGATTGGACGCAAACGCATACGAACGGCTTCCAGCGTGGCTTCAATCAGGCCTTTTCCTTCTTTCTCCATCAGATCTTTGGCGAATTCGACGATGAGTATCGCGTTCTTCGCCGACAAGCCAATGGTTGTCAGCAGGCCCACCTGGAAGTAAACGTCGTTGGTCAGCCCACGGAAGGTCGCGGCAAGCAGTGCACCGATAACCCCCAGCGGAACCACCAGCATAACGGAGAACGGAATCGACCAGCTCTCATACAATGCCGCCAGACACAGGAACACCACAATCAGTGAAATGGCGTACAGGGCAGGGGCCTGGTTACCGGACAGACGTTCCTGATAGGACATGCCGGTCCAGTCGTAGCCGATACCCGCAGGTAGTTTGCTGGCCAGTTCTTCCATCAGGTTCATGGCTTCACCGGTGCTTCGGCCTGGCGCTGCCTGACCGAGGATTTCCATCGATGGCAGACCGTTATAGCGTTCCAGACGCGGCGAACCGTATTCCCAGCGCGAGGTTGAGAAGGCGGAGAACGGCACCATCTGGCCATCGCTACCGCGAACGTACCAGTTGTTGATATCGTTCGGCAGCATGCGGTACTGCGCTTCGGACATGACGTACACTTTCTTCACGCGACCACGGTCGATGAAGTCGTTAACGTAGCTACCGCCCCAGGCGGCGCCCAGCGTGGTATTAATGTCACTGATGGAAACACCCAGCGCCTGCGCTTTTTCCTGGTCGATATCGATCTTGTACTGCGGCGTATCTTCCAGACCGTTAGGACGTACGCCCACCAGCAGGTCAGGGTGTTTTGCCACCTCGCCAAACAGCTGGTTACGCGCCTGCGTCAGTTTTTCGTGGCCCAGACCGCCCTGGTCAATCAGCTGGAAGTCGAAGCCGGTCGCCGTACCCAGTTCAACAATCGCTGGCAGGTTAAAGGCGAAGACCATCGCATCTTTAATCTGTGAGAAGGTGCCCATCGCGCGGCCGGTAATGGCTTCTACCTTGTTCTCTGCACCTGGACGTTCAGACCAGTCTTTCAGAGAAACGAAGGCGATACCGGTGTTCTGACCACGACCCGCGAAGCCAAAGCCGTTAACCGCAAACACGGATTCGACGTTGTCTTTCTCTTTGGTCAGGAAGTAGTCGGTCATCTCATCCAGCACTTTCTGCGTACGCTCTTGCGTCGCACCGGCCGGAAGCTGCGCCATACTCAGGAACACGCCCTGGTCTTCATCTGGCAGGAACGAGCTTGGCAGACGAACGAACAGGAATGCCATCCCCACCACGATGATGATATAGAGCAGCAGGTAACGACCGGTGCTGCGCAGGATGTTACCCACGCTGTCGGTGTAGTGGTGCGTGCTCTTATCAAACATGCGGTTGAACCAGCCGAAGAACCCTTTATGCTCGCCGTGTCCGCCTTTCTGAATCGGCTTCAGCATCGTCGCGCACAGGGCTGGCGTCAGGATCAGCGCAACCAGTACCGACAGCGCCATCGCCGAAACGATGGTGATGGAGAACTGACGGTAAATCGCACCGGTAGAGCCGCCAAAGAAGGCCATCGGGATAAATACCGCGGACAGTACCATCGCGATACCGACCAGCGCGCCCTGGATCTGGCCCATAGATTTACGGGTTGCTTCCTTCGGCGGCAGGCCTTCTTCCGCCATCACACGCTCGACGTTTTCGACCACCACGATGGCGTCATCCACCAGCAGGCCGATGGCGAGCACCATCCCGAACATCGTCAGGGTGTTTATCGAGTAGCCAAATATCGCCAGAACCGCGAAGGTCCCAAGCAATACAACCGGTACGGCGATGGTTGGGATCAGCGTCGCGCGGAAGTTTTGCAGGAACAGGTACATTACCAGGAAGACGAGGATGATCGCCTCAACCAGGGTTTTTACCACTTCGTGAATCGAAATTTTTACGAACGGCGTAGTGTCATACGGATAAACGATTTTCAGACCTGACGGGAAGAACGGTTCCATCTTCTTCAGCTCTGCACGAATAGCCGTCGCGGTGTCCAGGGCGTTAGCGCCGGTCGCCAGTTTGATACCCAGACCAGATGCCGGCTTGCCGTTGAACTTCGCGATAACGTCGTAGTTCTCGCCGCCCAGCTCCACTTTCGCTACGTCACGCAGGCGAACCTGCGAACCGTCCTGATTCACTTTCAGCAGAATTTTGCTGAACTCATCCGCGGAGGTCAGACGGGTTTGCGCGATGATCGAGGCGTTAAGCTGCTGGCCCTTGACCGGCGGCGTACCGCCTAACTGACCGGCTGCCACCTGGGCGTTCTGCGCTTTGATGGCGTTAATCACGTCAACCGGCGTCAGCTGGAAGTTGTTCAGTTTATTGGGATCCATCCAGATACGCATGGCGTACTGGGAACCAAACAGCTGAACGTCACCCACACCTGACGTACGGCTGATGGCGTCCTTCATGTTGGCGCCCACGTAGTCGGAAATATCCTCCTGCGTCATGGTGCCGTTGGTGTTGATCACGCCGACAACCATCAGGAAGCTACTGGACGATTTCTCGACGCTCACGCCCTGCTGTTGTACTTCCTGCGGCAGCAGAGGCATCGCCAGCTGCAATTTGTTCTGCACCTGAACCTGCGCAATGTCCGCATCCGTACCGGATTCAAAGGTCAGGGTGATCTGAACCGTACCGGTTGAGTCACTGTTTGAGGACATGTACATCAGGTTATCGATACCGTTCATGTTCTGTTCGATAACCTGCGTAACGGTATCCTGCACCGTTTTCGCATCAGCGCCCGGGTAGGTTGCGGAGATCGTTACTGCCGGTGGCGCAATCGTTGGATATTGCGCAACAGGCAGCTTCAGGATCGCAAGTCCCCCGGCCAGCATGATGATAATGGCGATCACCCACGCAAATATGGGGCGATCGATAAAGAAATTAGGCATGTCTTAACGGCTCCTGTTTAAGTTAAGACTTGGTTTGTTCTGACTGGCCAGCGGCCGACGCTTGTTGTTTGTCGTCAGATTTCACTTCCTGCGCTTTGACCTGCGCGCCAGGACGAACTTTTTGCAAACCAGTAATAATCACGCGATCGCCATCTTTCAGACCTTCCGTCACCAGCCACTTGTCGCCAATCGCCTGCGTTGCAGTGATATTGCGCATTTCGACTTTGTTATCGGCACCCACAACCAGCGCGCTCGCATCGCCGCGTGGCGTACGGGTCACACCCTGCTGAGGAACCAGAATGGCGCTTGGGTTAGTCCCTTCCTCAAGACGGGCGCGTACGAACATACCCGGCAGCAGGGTTTTATCCGGATTCGGGAAAATGGCCCGGATGGTGATTGAGCCGGTGGTCTGATCGACGGTCACATCAGAAAATTCCAGTGTACCGGTCTGCGAGAACTCGATACCGTCGTTGGTAACCAGTTCAACCTTGGCTTTACCGTTTTCCTGTTTCAGTTGACCGCTTGCCAGCTCCTGTTTGAGACGCAGGAAATCGTTGCTGGACTGGGTAACGTCAACATAGATCGGGTCAAGCTGCTGCACGGTGGCCAGTGCGTTGGTCTGACCGTTTTGCACCAGTGCACCTTCGGTGACGGCAGATTTACCAATGCGACCGCTGATAGGGGAGGTCACTTTGGTGTAGGCCAGGTTAATACGCGCGGTTTCTACCGCCGCTTTCGCCGCCACAACGGCCGCGTTGGCTTGCTGCGCATCGGCCAGGGCTGAATCATAATCCTGTTGGCTGATGTACTGCGTGCCGAGCAGCTTCTTATAACGATTCAACGTCAGCTGCGAAATTTTGGCTGCCGCTTCTGCTTTCGCCAGATCGCCTTTAGCGCTCTCATAAGACGCCTGGTAGGTTGCTGGATCAATCTGATACAGAGACTCACCTGCCTTGACATCACCGCCTTCGGTGAAGTTACGTTTCAGGATGATACCGCTTACCTGCGGACGCACTTCCGCAATGCGATAGGCGCTGGTGCGGCCCGGTAGTTCTGTTGTCATCTGGAGAGGTTCGGATTTGAGCGTCACGACGCCAACTTCTGGCACCTGCTGAGCTCCTTGTTGAGCCTCTTTGTCGTCACATCCTGTAAGCGCTAAGCTGCCTGAGAGCATCAGAACGACCGCCAGAGGCGTTAACCCTCTGTTTTTGTTCATATGTAAACCTCGAGTGTCCGATTTCAAATTGATCAAGGGTCCTGAGTCTAAAAACCCATTGCTGCGTTTATATTATCGTCATGCTATGGTACATACATTCATAAATGTATGTAAATCTGACTCCTGTAAATTCATCAACGTATGGCACGAAAAACCAAACAACAAGCGCTGGAAACCCGACAACACATTCTGGATGTGGCAATGCGTTTGTTCTCACAGCAGGGTGTTTCGGCAACCTCGCTGGCACAGATTGCTCAGGCCGCGGGCGTCACGCGGGGAGCGATTTACTGGCATTTCAAAGACAAGTCCGATCTGTTTGGTGAAATCTGGGAGCTTTCAGAGTCCAGCATTAGCGATCTTGAGAGTGAGTATCGGGCAAAATTCCCTCACGATCCACTCTCTGTGTTAAGAGAAATTCTAGTATATATCCTTGAAGCGACAGTTGTTGAAGAGCGCCGCCGTCTGATGATGGAAATCATCTTCCATAAATGTGAGTTCGTTGGCGAAATGGCGGTGGTTCAGCAGGCGCAACGCGACCTGTGTCTGGAAAGCTACGATCGCATCGAACAGGTCCTCACGGAGTGCATGCAGGCCAAAATGCTTCCTGCCACCTTACTCACCCGCCGGGCGGCGATCCTGATGCGCAGCTATATTTCCGGCCTGATGGAAAACTGGCTTTTTGCTCCGGAGTCGTTCGATCTCAGATCAGAGGCGCGCAGCTATGTCGACATTTTTCTTGAGATGTGCCAGCTCTGTCCGACCCTTCAAAGTAAGCATCACCCCCGTTCTGCCTGATCGGGTACGGGAAAAATCGTAGACCCTTTCCGTCGTACTATTCTGCTTCAGCCGGGCGTGATATCCTTCATGCCCGACTATTTCAGGTCATTTCTCACATCACATTCACAACTATGCTGCACACCAATCGCTCGCAACATCCTGTTCTGGCCCTGTTTTTGATCCTGCTGTTTTACTTTGCAGCCGCGCCGCTTTCCTGGGCCCGTGCAGACAACGGCAGTGACATTCCCACGCGTGCTGATGTTCAGGCGCAACTCGACACCCTGAATAAGCAGAAAGATCTGTCCGCCCTGGAAAAACTTGTTCAGCAGGACCTGACGGAAACCCTGGAAACGCTGGACAAGATAGAGCGCATCAAAGCCGAAACGGCCCAGCTGAGGCAGAAGGTCGCTCAGGCGCCGGAAAACATGCGTAAGGCTACGGAGGCGCTGAATGCGCTCAGCTACGTCGACAACGACGATGAAACCCGAAAAACGCTTGCCACGCTGTCGTTGCGCCAGCTTGAGTCGCGCGTGGCGCAGCTGCTGGACGATCTGCAAACGGCGCAGTCCGATCTCTCAACCTATAACAGCCAGCTGGTTTCGCTGCAAACCCAGCCTGAGCGCGTGCAGAACGCCATGTACTCCGCATCGCAACAGCTACAGCAGATACGTAACCGTCTGAATGGCGTCACCGTTGGGGAAGGGGCGCTTCGCCCCACCCAGCAAACGCTGCTGAATATCCAGCAGACGCTGCTAAACGCGGAGATTGAACAGCAGCGTAAGAGCCTGGAAGGCAACACGGTGCTACAGGATGCGCTGCAAAAACAGCGTGACTACGTGACCGCGAATATCAACCGGCTTGAGCATCAGCTTCAGCTGTTGCAGGAAGCGGTAAACAGCAAGCGCCTGACCCTGACTGAAAAAACGGCCCAGGAAGCGGTCTCGCCAGACGAGACGGCGCGTATTCAGGCCAACCCGCTGGTGAAGCAGGAGCTGGAGATTAACCACCAGCTGAGCGAACGTCTGATCCAGGCGACTGAAAACGGCAGCGCGCTGGTACAGCAGAATATCAAGGTCAAAAACTGGCTGGATCGCGCGTTGCAGGCCGAGCGTAACGTCAAGGAGCAGATTGCCGTCCTGAAGGGCAGCCTGCTGCTGTCGCGCATTCTCTACCAGCAACAGCAGACGCTGCCGTCCGCCGACGAGCTGGAAGACATGACCAATCGCATTGCGGATTTGCGTCTTGAACAGTTTGACGTCAACCAGCAGCGCGATGCGCTATTCCAGAGCGATACCTTCGTTGCCAAAGTGGAAGAGGGCCATTCAGGTGAAGTGAACGCTGAAGTTCACGACGCGCTGTTGCAGGTGGTGGACATGCGCCGCGAACTGCTCGATCAGCTCAACAAGCAGCTGGGCAACCAGTTGATGATGGCGATTAACCTGCAAATCAACCAGCAGCAGCTGGTGAGCGTTTCTAAAAGCCTCCAGGAGATCCTGACCCAGCAGATTTTCTGGGTGAACAGCAATAAACCCATGGACTGGGACTGGTTTAAATCTTTCCCGGAAACGCTGAAATCCCAGATAAAAAGCATGAAAATTACCGTGAACTGGGAGAAAGCCTGGCCTGCAGTAATGATTGCCTTCCTGGCGGGACTGCCTTTGCTGCTCATCGCTGGCGTAATACGCTGGCGTTTGAAATGGCTGAAACAGTACCAGGCGAAGCTGGCCTCGGAAGTGGGGCAACTGCGTAACGACAGCCAGCTGCACACCCCGAAAGCGATCCTGATCGATCTGATCCGTGCTCTGCCGGTCTGCCTGTTGATACTCGCCGTGGGCCTGATCCTGCTGACCATGCAGTTGAATATCAGCGATCTGCTGTGGGCGTTCAGCAAGAAGCTGGCGCTGTTCTGGCTGGTGTTTGGCCTGTGCTGGAAAGTGCTGGAAAAAGATGGCGTCGCCGTCCGCCACTTCAACATGCCGGAAAAACTCACCAGCCACTGGCGTCGCCAGATTGTACGCATCAGCCTCGCGCTGCTGCCGCTGCACTTCTGGTCAGTTGTGGCCGAGCTTTCGCCGCTGCATCTGATGGATGACGTACTGGGGCAACTGGTGATTATGCTGAACCTGCTGCTGATTGCCGTCCTTATGTGGCCGATGTGCCGCGACAGCTGGCGGGATAAAGAGTCCCATAATCTTCGTCTGGTTACCGTAACGGTGCTGGCGATCATTCCACTGGCGCTGATGGTGCTGACGGCGACGGGTTACTTCTATACCACGCTGCGTCTGTCAGGCCGCTGGATCGAAACGGTTTATCTGGTGATTGTGTGGAACCTGCTGTTCCAGACCGTGCTGCGTGGTTTGAGCGTAGCGGCGCGCCGCATTGCGTATCGTCGTGCTGTTGCCCGTCGGCAGCATCAGGTGAAAGAGGGGGCTGAAGGGGCAGAGCCGCAGGAAGAGCCGACTATCGCCCTGGAGCAGGTCAACCAGCAAACGATGCGTATTACCATGCTGGTGATGATCGCCCTGTTTGCGGTGATGTTCTGGGCCATCTGGTCTGATTTAATTACCGTCTTCGCCTACCTCGACAGTATCACGCTCTGGCAATACAACGGTACCGAAGCGGGCGCTGCGGTAATGAAAAGCGTCACCATGGGCAGCCTGCTCTTTGCGCTGGTGTCGTCAGTGGTTGCCTGGGCGTTGATCCGCAACCTGCCGGGTCTGCTGGAAGTGCTAGTGCTCTCGAGGCTGAATCTGCGTCAGGGGGCGTCGTACGCCATTACTACCATCCTGAACTACGTCATTATTATTGTCGGGGCGATGACGGTATTCGGCTCGCTGGGCGTCTCGTGGGATAAACTCCAGTGGCTGGCGGCAGCGTTGTCGGTGGGTCTGGGCTTCGGCTTGCAGGAGATCTTCGGTAACTTTGTCTCTGGCCTGATTATCCTGTTCGAACGTCCGGTGCGTATCGGCGATACCGTCACCATCGGCACCTTCTCCGGGACCGTCAGTAAGATCCGCATCCGTGCGACCACCATTACCGACTTCGATCGTAAAGAGGTGATCATCCCGAACAAAGCCTTTGTGACCGAGCGCCTGATCAACTGGTCGCTCTCGGATACCACCACCCGCGTGGTGATCCGACTCGGGGTGGCCTACGGTTCAGATCTGGATAAAGTGAAAGAGGTCCTGCTGGAAGCCGCGAAATCACATCCTAAAGTGATGCACGATCCTGCGCCTGACGTGTTCTTCACCACCTTCGGGCCAAGCACGCTGGATCATGAGCTGCGCCTGTACGTACGCGAACTGCGCGATCGCAGCTACACCGTCGATGAGCTGAACCGCACCATTGACCGTCTGTGTCGTGAAAACAACATTAATATCGCCTTCAACCAGCTTGAAGTGCACCTGCGTAACGAGAAAGGTGACGAGCATACGGAAGTGAAGCGCGAAATTAAGGGGGACGACCCTACTCCCGCCTGAATTATTTCCCTCTCCCCTCTGGGGAGAGGGCAGGGTGAGGGGGAAGTTTCCCCTCAAAATCCCGCCGCACAATTTCCAGCGCTTTCAGCACCGTCTCAGCCGGGATCGCATGATTCTCCAGCAGCATAATTAAATCGACGGCCAGTTTGACCTCATCGGGGGCATTTTCCAGTGACATCAGCGGCTCCTGTTAACGGGTCAGGCGTTCAATGACGCGTTCAATCTCATCCAGCGCCTGACGGCAGCGGACGATGCGGCCTTCCAGCGCGCTGATTTCACGCATTAATAACTGCTGCTCTTCCAGCGTTTCGCTGATGTTCAGGCGGGCTTCGCGCTCACGCTTCATCTCAAACAGACGGCGCTCAAACTCCTGGTTCTCCAGCCGCTTGCGCTGCCATTTTCCGAGCCCAGGCGAGGCGCTGTCCCACGCCCGTAGCGGCCAGGCGGCGATTTCCCGGTGCAGGGCGGTGATCTGCTCGGTAAGATGCTCCGCAAGCCACGCGACCTGTTCCTGCTGTTCACTCTCAACCGCGTGGCGAAGCTCGTCGAGGTTGGTCTGCGCTTCAGCAAGGTAATCCTGAATGACGGTGCTGCGGGTGCGGAAGAGCTGCCGGTCAAAGCGCGGTTTCAGCGTGGCGTGGCCCATCAGCGGTGTGGCCTGCGCC
>OKTU01000765.1_pt1 | contig 17664 bp, 16 predicted proteins | sample 1606311 | NCBI WGS metagenome assembly OKTU01 (sample SAMEA3879557, study PRJEB24766) | human gut metagenome | biome: human-associated habitat; feature: feces | place: USA | collected 1985/1987
CAGGAATTTTTAGCTTCCAGCCACCGTACATTCTCTCTCTGGAAAGAAGTAAAACCATTTTGTTATTCTGTTATCCGTGGAAAAAAAGCGCCTCTTTCTTTCAAAATCGTGCTTCAGTTTTCTCCGAATAAGACCGCTGCATTATTGCAGAGTTCTGCATTTTCAATTTCTCCCGAAATGATAACAGGTCTGTATCTGAATCTCCAATATAAGAATAAGACCTTGCTTTGTATTACCGGAACATCTATGAAAACCTTTCTCCCCGGTAAAGAACTGGACCACCTTTGGGAGCAATATGTGATGGATTTTTTTCATCGCAGCGGATTATCCGTAGAAGAAGTTTAATCCTGTCAGAATAGGTTCTCCATTATTTTTCCAACAGAGCCATTCTGGCATTCCACGTCTGGAACCTTGCTTTCTTTTTCATCTCCCAGATAAAAGGCGATCATATCTACAAATTCACTGTTGGTAGGTCTGTATTCCAGAGGATATCCGGCAATCTCTTCCAATCTTTCCCGATGATTTTCCCAACATACATTTACAATTGTACGAATATCATGCTCAATATTAGATGGCTTGGATTTAAATTTCTTTGCAAGCTTTGGATAAATATCTTTTGTGATCTTCATTGGTCTTTCCTGAAATTCCATTGTCATGCGTATGGCTTCCGCCACAAAATAGTATCCTTTATATTTCGATGTCGCACCAAGTTTGCGTATCGTGCCGTATACCTCTCTCATTTTTTGTCCCTCCCACAATAAGTTATACTTCTGATTCTGCATCTGCAGTCAGCCCTTGATTTGCCTCTACATATAATACGAGTTAAATTTGCCTTTTTTAGCATTTCGAGACAAAAATTAAGAGAATTGTAATATTTTTTAGGAATTTCGAGATAAAATCTATAAAAAACCGAATAACAGGATAAACTTTTCCAATTTTTTCATATAAAAAGGACAGGCGTCCTAAATGCAATACTCATTTAAACGTCTGTCCCTTTTTGTCATAACTTATTTTGTCAGCATAAGCAGAATTTCATTGCTTCTCTGAACAAATCTGGTCATTTCGTCCGGTGAAAGCTGTTTATGGCTCAGCATAGCAAGATCATACAGTTCCTCGCAAATAACCGGGGTCTTCTCAGAATCCTTGTTATCTGCTACAAACTGAACCAGCGGATGTTTCGCATTCAGAACCAGAGTTTCCTGACCGCCAAACATAGATGGATCCATGCCGTACATATTGTACATCTTCATCATTTCCTGCATACGACGGCTTTCTTCTGTCACTGTCATCATAGAAGAAACACTTTCGTTTTTCAGCTTTTCGGCTTTTACTGTCAGATTTTCTTTTCCTAATGCTTTCTTAAAGATTTCGCCTAACTCTTTGGTCTGATCTTCTAAGTTTTCTTCGCCGTCTGCTTTTACAGATTCATTGATGTCTGCATCAATACGCATGAATTTTACAGTTTCTTTTTTCTGCTCTACATGAGAAATAAATGCAGAATCAATGTTATGCTTTAAGATGAGCGCATCCTGTCCCTCTTCTTTAAACATATTGATGTACTGGCTCTGCTGTACTTCGTCTGTTACATAATAAACCGTTGTTTTTTCCGGTTCTTTTCCTTCTTCAGCATCTTTTTTAATTTCTTCTGCTGTTTCTTCTTTATTCTCTTCGATTACTGTTTCAGCTTCCTCTTTTGCCTCTTCTTCTGTCTCATTTTCCTTTAAGTAATCTTCCAGAGTCAGGTATTTTCCATCCAGATTCTTATACAGGATATAATCCATCATTCTGTCTGAAAATTTAGTGTCTTTCAAACAGCCAAATTTGATAAACGGATTGATATCATCCCAGTATTTTTCATAAGTTTCACGGTCTGTCTTGCACATTCCGGAAAGTTTATCTGCCACCTTCTTACTGATATATTCAGAAATTTTCTTAACAAATCCATCATTCTGAAGAGCACTTCTTGATACATTCAGTGGTAAATCAGGGCAGTCAATCACGCCTTTTAACAACATTAAAAATTCCGGAATAACTTCTTTAATGTTGTCTGCAATAAATACCTGATTGTTGTATAACTTAATGGTTCCTTCAATGGATTCATATTCCGTATTAATTTTCGGGAAATATAAGATACCTTTTAAGTTAAACGGATAATCCATATTTAAATGAATCCAGAATAACGGCTCCTTATAATCCATAAATACTTTACGATAAAATTCTTTATATTCCTCTTCGGTACACTCATTTGGATGTTTCATCCACAGAGGCTGTGTATCGCTCAAAGAAACCGGTCTTTTGTTAATCTTAACCTGGTCTTTTGCAGGAGAAACTTCTACAACTTCTTTTTCTCCATTTTCATTTTCTTTTTCTTCTGTTTTGGCATCTTCATGAATATGCTCTACAACAACATCATCTTCTCTTAAGTCAGCTTCATCAATTGTTTCATATTCCTGCGGAGCATTTGCCTTGGAAAGATAAATCTCTACCGGCATGAATGAGCAGTATTTTTCGATAACTTCTCTTGCACGGTATTCATTTGCAAACTCAAGACTTTCTTCATTTAAATGCAGGGTGATTTCAGTACCGACTTCTGTACGATTACTATCTTCAAGTTCATACTCTGTACCACCATCACAAGACCAGTGGACTGCCTGTGCTCCCTCTCTGTAAGAAAGAGTATCAATTTCAACTACATCGGCAACCATAAATGCAGAGTAGAATCCCAGACCAAAGTGTCCGATAATCTGGTCTTCATTTGTTTTATCTTTATATTTTTCAAGGAACTGGGTTGCTCCTGAAAAAGCAATCTGAGTAATGTATTCTTCTACTTCATCTGCAGTCATACCAAGACCGGTATCAATGAATTTCAGGGTTTTTTCTTCTGGATTTACAATTACCTGAATCTGATTTTTATGATTTTCAGGAAATGTATATTCTCCCATTACCTCTAATTTTTTTAATTTTGTAATTGCATCACATCCGTTGGAAATTAATTCACGGAAGAAAATGTCATGGTCGGAATATAACCACTTTTTAATAATTGGAAAAATATTGTCACTGTTAATTGATAAACTACCACGCTTACTAGCCATGATATAAACATCTCCTTTTACTTTCTCTTTTTGCAGAAAACTTCTCTTTTCTGCTGCTAAAATCAATATTAATACTTAAAGAGTAAAAAGTCAAGAAAAAATTAGCACTCATTTTAGTTGAGTGCTAACAAATTTTTATAAATTTTCTAAACAAAGAATAAACTCTATGCAATTTCACAGGTGTTCGATTGGAACGTCAAAAAATAGTTATCTCAAAAACAAATGCAGGAATAAATTCTTATACTTTCGATAAGGAAGATAGCGAATCGGAATATCTATTTTACTTTTTCTTACAAGCAGACTCTTTTTATGACTAAACGTATCAAATCCCGCTTTTCCATGATAACTTCCCATTCCACTTGCACCGACTCCTCCAAATCCCATATAGGAAGTTGCCAGATGTACTATGGTATCATTGACACATCCGCCCCCAAAGGAAAGCTGTGAGAGCACCTGTTTTTTGACAGACTGCTCTTTTGTAAATAAATAGAGTGCAAGCGGTTTTTCCTTTTGTTTTACCAAATTTACGGCTCTCTCTATGGTTTCAAATCCAATCACCGGCAGAATGGGACCAAAAATTTCCTCCTGCATCACCGGCGCATCAAAGTCAGTTTCATTTAAAATAGTCGGTGCAATCTGCAAGGTTTCTTTTCGTCCATATCCTCCGCTTACAACCAGTTCTTCTTTTAACAGCTTCATCAGCCTTTCATAGTGATAACTTGAAATTATTTTAGGATAATCTTTGCACTTTAATGGTTCTTTTCCGTACATTCTGTGAATCCATTTACACATTTTTAAAATCAATTCTTCTTTTACGGATTCCTGAACCAACACATAATCCGGCGCAACACAGGTCTGACCACTATTTAAAAATTTTCCAAACACAATTCTTTTAGCCGCAAGATTTAAGTCCGCACTTTCTTCTACAATACAAGGACTCTTTCCTCCCAATTCAAGTACAACCGGTGTCAGCTGTTTTGCTGCCTGCTCCATAATCAGTTTTCCAACTCTTGGTCCGCCTGTATAAAAAATAAAATCAAATTTCTGCTCTAACAGCTTTTTATTTTCCTCTTCCCCGTCTTTGATTACAGCTACAAACTCTAAAGGAAATGCTTCTTCGATTATCTTTTTTATCATTTTAAAAGACACTGTCGATGCTCCCGATGGTTTTATCACGCAACAGTTTCCTCCTGAAATTGCATCAATAAGTGGCTGAAGACAAAGCAAAAACGGATAATTCCACGGTGCAATAATTAAGACCACACCATAAGGCTCCGCAATTACCATACTTTTTGCCGGAAACTGAGCAAAGGGTGTCGGCACCCACTTTTCTTTCATCCAGCCGGCCAGATGTTTTTTTACATAACGAATCTCATTTAAAAGAAGTCCGATTTCTGTCATATAACTTTCAAACGCACTTTTATGCAAATCTTTTTTTAAGGCATCTGCAATTTCTCTTTCATGTTTTTTAATTACGATTTCAAGCCTTTTTAATGCGTTCTGGCGAAATTGGATTGATTTTGTCGCTCCTGTCTCAAAAAAGTTTCTTTGCTCTTTTAAGACTTTTTCTATTTCCATGCAGTCTGCCTCACTTTCTTTTTTAATCACCCAAAATATTTGAAAAACAGGCAGTCTTTCCTTACGAAAAAACTACCTGCCTTCTTTTGACTCTTAGCCCTCTACAATCAGATACTGACCATTTGGAAGTGCAAATACTTCACTGGCTTCTTCAAGTTCATTCATGGACATTTCATCGACATCCATACCATTTTCTTCAAAATATTCTTTTACTTCTTCTAAAGTATCCACAACAACTGCCATACAATCTTCTAAAAATGCTTCTGCTTCTTCCACGGTTTCTGCAACCGGCTCCGGAAACAGTTGTTCCTGATTTCTTAAAAATGTAATCAAGCACTCCTCACTAAATTCATTCATTCGTTTTTCCTCCTTAATCCTATCATCTTTTTTTCAAAAACCGTTTTCACGTGTTTTGTACTCTTATCTCAGATCGAGATACTCCCTTTGAAACCTTAATGGTTATGCTGTCACACATTTTTATGCGCTTTTGCATAAGCCAGAATTTCTTCCGGTTTGTCTACAATTTTAGCTGCATGATGTTCTTCCAGTTCTTTTCTTGGACGAAATCCCCAGGTCACACCAATTGTAAACATTCCTGCGGCATTTCCGGTATCCATATCTGTATTGGTATCTCCCATATAAAGACACTCTGAAGGTTTGGCATTGAACTCTTTCGCAATCGCAAGTGGTCCAAGTGGAGAAGGTTTTCTTGGAATTTCGGCAGTCTGACCCTGCACTTTATCAAACAATTCTTCTCCAAATATTTTATTTACCACATCTACTGCTGCATGATGTGGTTTATTTGAGCAGACACCTATCTTAATGCCTTCTTTTTTTAATCCATTTAACATCTCCACAATGCCGTCAAACGGCTTTACATGATAAAACGGGTCCTCTTCAAACCATTTGCGGTAAATCTGTTTTGCTTCTTCATAATCAACTTTATCTATTCCGCCGGATGCCTCTAAAATTCTTCTTACCAGCTCATCTGCCCCATCTCCGGCAAAAAAATTATATCCTTCTACCGGCTGTTCTTTAAGTCCATAATGGCTCAGCAGACGGTTTCCCACTACCGCAATCGATTCTACCGTATCTGCAATTGTTCCGTCTAAATCAAAAATACATGCTTTTATCATTTGTTCTCCCAGTCCTTCCAGCTCATTCCCATGTTTTTTACTTCCTGATATAATCTTGAAATCGGCATACCTACCACATTATAATAATCGCCTTTTATCTCTTTTATAAATTTTGCACAGAGTCCCTGAATTGCATAAGCTCCCGCCTTATCCATCGGTTCTTTGCTCTGTACATAAGTTTTAATTTCTTCTTCACTCATCGGATAAAATACAACTTCTGTCTTTTCAAAAAAAGTCTGTTTTGTCTCTGCCTGATTTTCTCTCACAAACAGACTCACTCCTGTATAAACAAAGTGAGAATTTCCCTGAAGCTTTTTTAACATCGACACCGCGTCTTCTTCATCTGCCGGTTTTCCAAGAATGTTTCCATCCACAGCAACTACGGTGTCCGCTCCAATAACGCAGACATCTCCTGTTGTTTTTGAAAATACGTCCTCTCCTTTTTGGCTCGAAAGCTCCATCACGACTTCTTCTGGATTCGTGCTTGTAATGACCTCTTCTGCTTCACTTTTACAGACTTCAAATACACATCCCATCTGAGTAAGCAGTTCTTTTCGTCTCGGTGAGCCACTGGCTAATAAGATTCTTTTCATATCTTAAGTTCTCCGTTGTTATTCTTTTGAACTCTTTTTTAGTATAATATTTCTTCGTCCTACATGCAATATCTTTTATTTGTAAAAAATTCATTTCACATTCTTGTTAAAATGTATTATAATGGTAATAATAAAAACAGACAGTTAGAAAGGACGTATGTATATGGGTAGTTTTTATAAGAAAGCTTTAGGATTTGGAGCACTTGGAGCTGCAGCTGGAGCCGTTGCATATTATCTCAAAAAACAAAAAGAAAAAGACCCTCAGCTTGAAGAGGATTTTGCAGATTTTCATGATAATATCAAAGAAACCGCTTCCTCTGCCGCAAACGTTGCTTCCCGCTTAAAAGAAAAAGTGGAACAAACCGTAGAAGAAACCGTTCAGAAAGTAAGAGAACATACGGATGATATCCTCGATGATTTAGATAATCTCGATGATGAAACTATCTTTGAGGATGACGAATTTTTTGATTCTCCGTCTGACACCTCAGAAGAGTTTAAATCTTCCAAAGAAGAAGAGGACTTCAAACCAGTCGAAGAAAGCAAAGAAGAACCAAAAGAAACAGATAACGAAGCAGATAAAGAAAACGAAATCGAAAAAGGAGAAAGCAGTGAAACCGCAGCGGATGAAAAAGCTTCTGATACCGATGCTTCCAAAGAAATCGAACTTTAATATGAATTCACTCAAAGAAGAGTATTGTTTCAAATTCAATACTCTTCTTTTTTGTCTAAAAATCGTCAAATTTTGTTGATTTATTTTGCTAATCCGATAAAACTATGCTATGATAGGGCTATTGGCAAAAACGTCCGATTTTCCCGTTTTTGTTCATCAGACAGCCTAGTCCTGTATCAATGATATTTCATTAAATAACTTGTGTAAATTTCCATCTGCTACGTTGTCGTCAATCGCCGTAGCCACTACGGCTCATTCCTCTGTTTTGCAGATTGAAAATTTATCCTGCGTTATTTGTTTAAAAGTCAATGATACAGTACACTAAATTTTACTCAAAGGAGGATTTTTTCATGGAAAAAATATGGATTGCCGGTGCAAAAGGACACGTTGGCTCTGCCTTGTGCGATTTACTTGACTGCAGACATTATGAAATTCTGCCAACGGATTTAGAGGAAGTTGATATCACGGACCGTGAATCAGTCAGCAATTATGTTCGTGTCAGCCGTCCCGATGTTTTGATTAACTGTGTTGGTTTTGGTGATATTGCTTCTTGTGAAGCCCAGCCGGATAAAGCATATCAGGTTAATACCGTCGGTGCACGAAATCTTGCCGTACAGGCGCAGGCTATCGGTGCAAAGCTGATTCATCTGTCTACCGATGACGTTTTCTCTCATCATGCCAGACAGCCTTATAATGAATTTGAAATTCCAACCCCTTCCACCATTTATGGAAAAAGTAAACTTGCAGGAGAGCGTTTTGTACAAAATCTCTGTACCCGCCATGTTATCGTAAGAAGCAGCTGGGTCTACGGTATTGGAAGAGATTTTGTAAATACGATTCTAGAAGCCGCAAATAATCCCTCTGTCACTTCTATGGAAGTTGCAGAAAACGAATTTGCAAGCCCTACAAGTGCAACCGAACTTGCAAAAGTGATTGAACAGCTGATTGATAATGACTGTCTTGGTATTTATCATGCAGTCTGCGGCGGATTTTGCAGCCGATTTGAATTTGCTCAGGCAATTTTAAAGGCGATTCATGCAGAGGATCAGTTAACCTTAAAACCAACTTCTAATTCAGAAGACACCAATTATTCCGTTCTCGATAATATGATGCTTAGGCTCGAAGATTTTGCTCAGCCGGTATCCTGGCAGCAGGCATTAAAAGACTACATAACTACTACAGGAGGAAATAACTAATGCCAAAAACCAAAAACACCAAAAAGAAACTCAGCCTGTCCACTCTGATTTTTACAGCACTGCTTTTGGGTGCTCTTTTCGGAGTCGGACTTCATTATCTCATTCCTGCCGGACATATCCGTGATGATATCATAATCGAAGGCATGCTTTATGTTGTCGGTCAGGGATTTATCCGTCTGATGCAGATGCTCGTTGTTCCACTTGTTTTTTGTTCTCTAGTATGTGGAAGTATGGCGATTGGAGATACAAAAACACTTGGAAAAGTGGGGATCAAAACCGTACTGTTTTACTTATTTACCACCGCAATGGCCGTTACCGTTGCACTGAGTGTTGCTTCTCTCATTAATCCGGGACTTGGCGTTAAAGTAGACAACATCTCTACTTCTGAAGTTTCCCTTTCCGAAAGTAAACCACTGACAGAGATTCTTTTAAATATTATTCCAAAAAATCCAATTGAATCCTTAGCAACTGCCGATATGCTTCCAATTATCGTCTTTGCTTTATTTGTCGGTATCATGTTAGCAAAACTTGGTTCTAAAACATCTACCGTAGCCAATTTTTTCAGCCAGTTCAATGACATTATGATGGAAATGACTATGGTTGTTATGAGTGTTGCTCCTATCGGTGTTTTCTGCCTGATTGCACGTACGTTTGCAAATATCGGATTCAGTGCCTTTGTTCCAATGTTAAAATACATGGGTGCTGTTATTCTTGCACTTGCTATTCAGTGTTTTGGTGTTTATCAGATTTTATTGTTCTTATTTACACGACTTAATCCGATGCGCTTTATTAAAAAGTTTTTCCCTGTTATGAGCTTTGCATTTACCACTGCTACTTCAAATGCAACGATTCCTCTTTCCATTGATACTCTGCACAAAAAAATCGGTGTCAGCAAGAAAATCTCTTCTTTCACGATTCCACTCGGTGCTACCGTAAACATGGATGGAACTTCTATCATGCAGGGAGTTGCTGTTATTTTTATTGCACAGGTTTATGGAATTTCTTTAACTCCTTCTGATTTACTGACCGTTGTTGCAACAGCTACACTTGCTTCAATTGGAACTGCAGGTGTTCCGTCTGTCGGACTTGTCACTCTGGCTATGGTCTTACAAAGCGTTGGACTTCCAACCGAGGGAATTGCCTTGATTATGGGTATCGACCGTATTCTTGATATGCTCCGTACTGCTGTTAATATTACAGGTGATGCGGTCTGCACTACAATTGTTGCACATCAGGAAAAAGCACTTGACCGTACTGTCTTTAACGAAAATTAAATATTCCAGTTCAAACAAAAATACAGGCTCCGCATCAGCGGTCAGCCTGTATTTTTCTAATATCTGAAAATCCTGTATTTTGCTGAACGATTTCTACATCAATACCTTCATCTGCAAAATAGCCTTTTTCCTGTTAATCGACGCCTGAATCTTTATGCTCCCTCCGCCGGTGTTATCCGGTTCAGGTCTAAGGGTCTAAAATGGCTTTCCTGTTCTATTCTCAACCGGATTCCACCAATTCCCCTGTTATTCCTTTTCAAGCCTAATCTACTCTATACCTACAGTCAATACTCTTTTTTCCATATCCTGCTAAGAATCTGCAAAGCTTCTTTGATTTCTTCTTCTGTAAGCGTTGCATATCCAATTAACACAACTGCTTCTGTTTCTTTTTTTTCCTGTACAAAAAATTCAGATAAACCATAGACACGAATGCCTGCTGATTTTGCGCGCTCCACTGCCTCATCTTCCGAAATCCCATTATGAAAGCGCAGCAACAGATGTATTCCTGCATGTTCTCCAAAACAACTGCAGATTTCGCTCATCTCTTCTTTCACCCAGCGAAGAATCCAGTCATGTTTACTTTTATAAAGACGTCTCATCCGATTTAAATGCCGTTCGTAATGTCCGTTTCTTAAAAACAGCTCTACTATTTTCTGATCTACTTTTGAAATGGTTACTGCAAACGGATATCTGCTCTGATAGTATCGCATCAATTTTTTTGGAAGTGCCATATAACTGATTCGTATCGATGGTGCAATGGATTTTGAAAATGTTCCAATATAAATGACTCTTTCGTTTTTATCAAATCCCTGCAATGCCGGTATTGGTTTGCCTTTATATCGAAATTCACTGTCATAATCATCTTCAATAATATATCTGCCTTCTGCCCCATCTGCCCATTTCAAAAGTTCCATTCTTCTTTGTATCGGCATAACACATCCAAGTGGATACTGATGAGACGGCATGACAAATGCAATATCCGCCCCTGATTTCTCTAATTCATCAATCCGCATCCCGCTTTGATCCATATCAACAGTACAGACTTTATAGCTTAATCGTTCAAACAAACGATAGGCCTGTCCATAGGTTGGGTTTTCCAACGCAACTTTATGACAATTTCCAATCACTGTCGTTAAAAGCATAAGCAAATAATCACTTCCTGCTCCAATAATGATCTGATCCGGATGACAGTGTATTCCCCTTGCCTGATGCAAATAACTGCTGATTACATTCCGAAGCCCATATTCCCCTTGAGGATTCCCCAATCGGAACATCTCTGCCTTATCATCTATCAGGCATTCTTTGGATAATTTTCTCCAGACATTATACGGAAAACTGTTGAGATCCACACCGTTCGGAGTGAAATCATACGCGTATTCTGTCACTCCTGAAGAAATCGGTTCAACTTTGATCTCCGGTCTCTTCTGAAGCTGATATATACCTTCGATCTTTGCGACAAAATATCCTTTGCATGGGATTGCCTCCACATACCCTTCCGACAGGAGCTGTTCATATGCAAGCTCTACTGTACTCCTGCTCACTACCAGATGCTTACTCAATGCTCTTGTAGATGGGAGCCGCTCTCCGCTCTGTATTACGTTATTCTGAATCTCTTCCTTGATAAATTCATAAATCTGTTCGTACAGCGGAGTTTTTGATTTTGGATTCAAACTCATTGTCAATTCATACATTCTTGTTCTCCCCCCTGCATCACACCTATAACTATGAAAAACTGCCGTGAACAATTTCTCATTGTGATCACGGCAGTCCGTTTTTTATTTCTTCGGCAGTTTGAAAGAACTCTTCAGAGAAACAATACGGTTAAATACCAGATTCTCCGGTGTAGAATCCTTTGCATCGATACAGAAAAATCCGTTTCTTACAAACTGGAAGCTATCATAAGCTTTCGCATCTGCAAAGCTTGGCTCCACATAAGCATCTTTGATAATCTTCAGAGAATTTGGATTCAGGTTCAGAGAACCATCCTCTTTATTGTATACACCCTTCTCTTCATCTACAAGGTTCTCATACAGTCTTACTTCTGCTTTCTGTGCATATGGTGCCGGAACCCAATGAATTGTTCCTTTCACCTTACGTCCTGTAAATCCACTTCCAGCCTTTGTCTCAGGATCATAAGTACAGTGAACTTCTGTCACGTTACCATTCTCATCCTTTACAAAGCTTTCACACTTCACAAAATATGCGTGCATCAGACGAACTTCATTCCCTGGGAACAAGCGGAAATATTTCTTTGGCGGTTCTTCCATGAAGTCATCTCTCTCGATGTAAAGTTCACGACAGAACGGAACTTTACGCTGTCCGAGTTCTTCGTTCTCCAGATTATTCGCAACATCCAGATATTCAACTTCTCCTTCCGGATAGTTGTCGATCACAAGCTTGATTGGATCAAGCACAGCCATCATACGGGAACGCTTCATCTTCAGATCTTCACGGATACAGTACTCAAGCATCGCATAATCAACAGAGCTCTGGCTCTTGGAAATACCACACATATCAATAAACATCTTGATTGACTCCGGTGTAAATCCTCTTCTTCTGAGCGCTGCGATAGAAACCAGTCTTGGATCATCCCATCCATCAACAATCTTATCTTCTACGAGCTTCTTAATATAACGCTTTCCTGTTACAACATTCGTAAGATACAGTTTTGCGAACTCAATCTGACGCGGTGGGTTCTCGAATTCACATTCTCTCACAACCCAGTCATAAAGCGGTCTGTGATCTTCAAACTCAAGTGTACAGATGGAATGTGTGATTCCCTCGATTGCATCCTCGATCGGATGAGCGAAATCATACATCGGATAAATACACCACTTATCACCGGTATTGTGATGTGTCATGCGGGCAACACGATAAATGATCGGGTCACGCATATTAATATTCGGTGATGCCATATCAATCTTTGCACGAAGCACTTTCTCCCCGTCTGCATACTTTCCGGCACGCATATTCTCAAAAAGCTCAAGGTTCTCCTCTACAGAACGATTTCTATATGGACTTTCTTTTCCTGGTTCTGTAAGTGTTCCTCTATATTCACGCATCTGTTCTGCTGTAAGATCACAGACAAATGCTTTTCCTTTCTTGATCAGCTTCACAGCGCACTCATACATCTGATCAAAATAATCGGATGCAAAATAAAGATGATCCTTCCAGTCAGCACCCAGCCACTTAATATCCTCTTTGATAGACTCAACAAATTCTGTCTTCTCCTTTGTCGGGTTCGTATCATCAAATCTCATATGGAATTCACCATTATACTTCTCTGCCAGTCCATAGTTCAAAAGGATAGACTTCGCATGACCAATATGAAGGTATCCATTCGGCTCCGGTGGGAAACGGGTGCATACATGATCGTAAACTCCTTCTGCCAGATCCTTATCTATCTCCTGTTCAATAAAATTCTTTGAAACTGTTTCGTTCTCCATATCTTCCTCCTACTAACCATAAGTACCATCCGGATGATCTGTCACATTCCTTCGGAAGTGTGATTTATCCTACAGGTTTTCATGCTCAATATCTTATCACATAAAAAGAACAACCACAAGAGATTCTTTTCGTCTCCTCTTACAGTTGTCCTTTTAAGGTTACTGTTCACTCCCGTGTCAATCACTCCGCTGATTGACACGGAAAATGCATGTTTTGCCCTGAATGCAGCCTGCCTTTTAACAATTCATAAGCCTGTGCCAGAATAGCTGCATGATCCACTGCAATTCCTCCACCTTCTTTTACAACATAGTATTTTTCTCTGACCAATCCTGTCCGCTCCTTTTTCAGGATAACCGCATTTCTCTTCTGATCCTGATTTTGAATTGTCAGATGATATTCCGTCTTTTTCCATCCATCTTCTTCATATGCTGTCTCCGGTTCCATCTCTATCTCAAACCATGCTGCATCTGCCGCATCATCTCCGGCCTCTACACTTACATCCGACTCCTTTACGATAGAAAGATACGCACTTGTAATAATCCTTGCTCTCGGATCTCTCTGATAATCTCCATAACAGGCAAACTGTTCCACCGGAAGTCCGCTGACTCCGGTCTCTTCCTGCAGTTCCCGTCTTGCTGTATCCTCCAGATTCTCCCGCAAATTTACAAATCCTCCCGGAAGAGCCCAACAGCCAATACTGGGATGATTTCCTCTCTTAACCAAAAGCACCTTTAATCGTCCTTCTTTCAGTGCCTGTTCATCTTTATAAGAGAAAACAACCGTGTCTGTTGTACAGCACGGATTTTTATATCGATATGGATCATATTCTTCCAGAAATTCTTCCAGTGTCTGTCCTTTCCCGTTCCGTAAAATGGTGTGATGTCTTCTAAAAATGATGCCATATCCATCTCTCCTTTTCACTTCTTTCAAAGCACTCCTAACATACTCATCGGTTCAAAAAAACGACCGATTTCTGTCAGAAGATTCGCAAAATAAACACAAGTTCCTGCTTCTGCCTCCGGATGTGATCCTTGAAAATCATAACACTGTACTCCCACAAGCGGCGCATGTGCTTTCTCCCAATCCCGTTCCAGAATCTCATGAATCTGTTCTTCATCTTCTTCGCCGACCCGAAGAAAAATCTCGATGTTCTGCCTCATCGCATCAAAAAAATGATAAAATTCCGGCAGATATTCTTCCATCTCCCATACAAACTCCGTAAACGTCTGTAACACATCTTTCAGTTCTTTTAATTCACTTGTTTCATAATTCTTTTCGCTCATACGGCTTCCCCTTATGCAGAACCCGTCACCTTGAACCACCACTTCAATCAAATCCAGTATAACATATTTCATGACAAGTGAAAGAATTCTCAACAAGGAATTGCATTTTTTCTTCAAACCCGTAAACCTATAGGAAAATCTGCAATGAGATTTCTGTTGGAATCTATGAAGATTTGAAGATCTGCATCGCAAATCTGCTGAAATAAGAAAAACCCCGGAAACACCGCATTCACGGGCGTTTCCGGGGAAAAGTTCAAAGCTGTCTAGGGGACTTGAACCCCCGACCTCCGCCTTACCAAGGCGACGCGCTACCGACTGCGCCATAGCAGCTTATGTGATAAACACAACACTAATATTATACATCAATTAGGTAAGCTCTGTCAATATTTTTTATATAATTTTGATAAACTTTCACCTTTTATTCCATCTTCATGAATCCACCATGCCTAATAGAATCAAGCATTGCTTCATAAAATTCATCTTCTTTTTATCTCAATTCATTTTTCAGCAATTTCTGTGCCTTGCTCTTAATCCTCTGCAGAGCATTATCCACCGCCTTGGGGCTTTTTCCGAGAAGCTCTGCGATTTTCCTGTAATCCGTTCCCATCAGGTGCAATTCCAGCACATGATTCTCCAGCGTACTTAAATTCTCCTTCAGCCGTTCTGAAAAAATCTCGGTAAACTCTTTTCCAAAATACAATGCTTCCGGATTATTTTCCTCCTGTGGTTCAATGGTATCGATCAGAGGAACCTTCTTTCCCTCCTCCACGGATTCTTCGTACAATGAAACATACGAATTCAGCGGAAGGTGCTTCTTTCTCTGAGATGCCTCGATCGCACTGTACATCTGCCTTGAGACACACAGTTCGGCAAAGCTTGCAAAGGATGTTCCCTGCCTGGTCTCATAATCACGGATTGCTTTAAAAAGCCCGATCATCCCTTCCTGGATGAGATCTTCATTCTCTCCGCCGAGAAGAAACATGGCTCTTGCTTTCTTTCTAACCATGGGTTTGTATTTATTCATGATAAAATCTGTGATCGCAGAGTCCCCGCCGCGCAGCTCTTCGATCAATTTTTCATCTGTCAGCATTTCATACCGGTTTCTCTGCATCATTTCCTCCATTTTATCCTTACATCGTTCTCTGACGTACAATCTCGTAAGCAAGTACTCCTGCCGCAACCGATGCATTCAGAGAATCAATCTCACCTTTCATCGGAATGCTGGCAACAAAGTCACATTTTTCTTTCACCAGACGTCCCACGCCTTCCCCTTCATTTCCGATCACCAGACCAATCGGTCCTTTCAGATTCACGCGGTACATCACATCCCCATCCATATCTGCACAGACGAACCAGAGTCCCTTTTCTTTCAGTTCTTCCATGGTTTTCACCAGATTGGTGACTTTTGCTACCGGTGTGTAATTCAGCGCACCTGCTGATGTCTTTGCAACGGTTGCAGTAAGACCTGCTGCGCGGTGCTTCGGAATGATCACACCATGCGCACCTGCAAGATTGGCAGTACGGATGATCGCGCCGAGATTATGTGGATCCTCAATATTGTCCAGAAGGATCAGGAAAGGATCTTCCCCTTTCTGTTTTGCAAGCTCCAGCATATCTTCCACCTGTGCATACTCGTAAGCCGCTGCCTGTGCAATGACCCCCTGATGTCTTCCGGTCTCTGAAATCTGGTTCAGACGTTCTTTGGTTACAAAATTCAGGATCGTATCATGCTTTTTTGCTTCTCTTACGATACTTCTGATCGGTCCGTCCTGACATCCGTCCAGCACAAATACTTTATCGATCGGCTTTCCCGAACGAAACGCTTCGAGCACTGCATTTCTCCCCTCAATCACAAGGGTATGCTCTGTATTATCAAATTCTTTCCTATTTTCCTGCATCTTCTTCTCCCTGATTTTCTTTCAGACTTTCCAGTCCGATTTTTATAAGCGTCAGTAACCTCTCATATTGCTTTTTCAAATACAAATATCCGACCAGTGCCTCAAATCCCGTTGCTCTTCGATAATCTGTAATAGACTGGTTTTTAGCAGGGGATATGGATTTTGCATTCCGCCCTCTTTTATAGACAGCATGTTCTTCTTCTGTCAGATGTTCCTGCATGGCACGCATCATAAATGACTGCGCAGATGCCTGCACATACCCGCTGGTCTCTCTGTGAAGCTTCTGAACCTGACGGTTTCCCTGATTGATCACCATGCTCTTGATGATCAGATCATATACACAATCTCCAATATAAGCCAGCACAAGCGGAGAATATGCAGATACATCCACCGGTTCAAACTGCAGCATCTCTTCCATCAGATCTCTGAATTCAAAATTTACGCTCTTTTCCATTTTACCCCTTCTCTTGTATCTTCCAGAATGATTCCTTTTACAAGCAGCTCATCACGGATTTCATCTGCCCTGGCAAAATTTCTTTCTTTTCTTGCAGCCTGACGCTCTGCGATCAGCGCCTCGATATCGTCTGCCAGCATCTCCTGCTCTTTTTCTACGATAATTCCAAGTACATCTGTCAATGCGACAAGCTGGCTCAACAGGTTTTGCAGATATTCTTTAGAGCTTTCCCCGTCTGTATTTGTGTTGATAAATTTCACCAGGTCAAACACTGCCGCGATTGCATCTGCTGTATTGAAATCATCATCCATGGCTTTTTCAAATTTCTGGGTAAATTCCTGACTTTTTACAATCTTTTCCTGCTCTTTTTCTGTCATATTCTCTGTTTTTGCGCCTTCGAGCAGGAATTTCAAATGTTCTGCTGCTGTCACGATACGCTCCAGACCGTTCTTTGCTGCCTCCATCAATTCTGCACTGAAGTTCAGCGGACTTCTGTAGTGCGCACTCAGCATAAAGAAACGCAGTACCTGAAGATCATACTTTTCTCCGATCTCACGTACAGTAAAGAAGTTCCCAAGAGATTTGGACATTTTGCGGTTATCAATATTCAAAAAGCCGTTGTGCAGCCAGTATTTGGAAAAATCTTTTCCGTTGGCAGCCTCACTCTGTGCAATCTCATTTTCGTGATGCGGGAAGATCAAATCCTCTCCACCGGCATGAATGTCAATCTGCTCTCCCAAATACTTTTTGGACATTTCCGAGCACTCGATGTGCCATCCAGGACGCCCTTCACTCCATGGTGACTCCCATGCAGGTTCTCCCTCTTTTTTCGGTTTCCAGAGTACAAAGTCCAGAGAATCCTCTTTTTCATCTTCTCCCGTCACGAGAAGGGAACGTCCGCCGGACTGCAGATCGTCCAGATTTTTATGTGACAGCTTTCCATACCCTTCAAATTTTCTGGTACGGTAATAAACTGTTCCATTCTTTTCATAAGCATAGCCCTTGTCGATCAGCGTCTGGATCATATCGATCATGCCGCCGAT